>ERZ1090878.159-NODE-159-length-37782-cov-42.622472_pt1 | contig 37782 bp, 41 predicted proteins | sample MGYA00478473_ERZ1090878 | MGnify/ENA primary metagenome ERZ1090878 (study PRJEB33644, sample SAMEA5815720) | chicken gut metagenome | biome: Chicken; feature: Gastrointestinal Tract; material: Caecum | place: Ireland | collected 2019-01-01 | study: A study of the... | reverse complement strand
CGTCAGGATGGCCCTCTGACCGCTTCACATCCGCTCGTCCAATCCGCCTATGCCACGCTCGAAGTTCTGGCAAGCCGGGCTGAACAGCCCTTCCACTTTACCGCCCTGCAGTATGCACAGGAAGCGTGCGACCTGCTCGATCCCGTCCGCGATGCGGACGAACTTGACGCAATGCGTACCCGTCTCTAAAGTTTCCGCATTATCGTAACCGCCCCATAATCGCCCGTCCCGACAGACCCAGCTACCATCCAGGCAGACCATATTGAGCATTTCAGACACAAAAAGAGCTGCCGCAGCAAGTGCGGCAGCCCGGGGCTCCAGGGATGTTGTCAAACGATTTTTGTTATTCAGGTCAAGTGAGGATTCTTTCTTCCGGGTAGTTTCTCTGTATGTAGTTGGAAAAGATCTCTATGAACTGCACAGCAGACGGGCGATTGTCCAGTGGGTATCCTGCAATTTGTACCAGCCTGGCAGGATCGTTTTTCCATGCAATGTCAGACAGCGTCCGGATATTGCTTTCGACAGATCTGGGCTGCAGATCGTATTCTTTTGCGATCACAGCATAGATCTGCTTGTGAACAGCCTGGATATCATCCGTTTTTTCGAGGACGATCTGGATCGCCCGGATCAGCTGCGAACAGCCCGTGTAGTTGTTGGTGATTTCAAAGGGCCGCAAAAGATCGAACAGGACATTTTTCAAATTCAATGATACGTACCTCCTCTGCAACATCCAAAGCAGGGAACCCGGTATCATCATAAGTTAAAAATGTCCGAAGATGGTTTTTACGTAAAAATCCGTTTCAATGCGTTAAAATGTGCAGGCGGCATATAAAAAGGGCTCCCTTTCAGGAGCCCGGAAGTTCTCATTGCTTGATTTTACAATAGCCTGGCAAGTCTGACGACCAGGGCAATAGAGGCAGAAGCTGTTCTTCCACAGGGTCAGGGCCCAGTTTGGGCAATTCCTGCAGCAGAAACATAAGATAGCCGAACGGGTCAAGGCCATTGCGTTTTGCGGTCTCGATCACACTGAAACACAGGGCACTGATATCCGCACCTTTGGCGGTATCGCAGAACAGAAAATTCCTGCGTGCCATGACAAAGGGCTTGACCGTCCGCTCTGCAAGATTATTGGTCAGCTCCAGCCGGCCGTCCAGGAGCACTGCATCCAGAGCCTGCTTTTGATTCAGCGAGTAGTTTTGAGCCTTGTAAAGGGCCGTTCCCTCTGCCGCTTCAAAGCTGGCCAGGTATTCCCAATACCGGTCCAGTAGCAGCCACCCTGGTCTCAAGGGAGCGGATGTAGGCGGCAACTTCCGGTGAAAGCCTGCTTGTGTCAAACCCTGTCATTTCTGTCTTCCTCCGCTTCCTTTTTCTTGTACCCATTATACAGCACGACCCCGAAAAAGCTACAAAACCAGCTCTTTTCAGGGCCTTTGCAGGTGTAGATTTTTTCTGTGGAAAACAGACGCTCTCTGGTCAGAATATTCCGCAAAAATGGACTGCCGTGTGGAAAGTCAGACCAGGGCTTTGGGCTTGCCGGGTTTGATTACTTTGGGCTGCTCGATGCTCAATCCCTGCATGAGTCAAGTGAACTGCTCCCAGGTCAGCTGCCTGACCTCCTGCGCATTCCGCGGCCACTGGTACCGGCCGTTGTCCAGTCTTTTGTACAGCAGAACAAATCCGTCCGGTTCCCACAGCAATGCTTTCAGCCGGTCGCAGCGTTTGCCGCAGAACAGAAATAAACTGCTGGCATATGGGTCCAGCTTGAAATTTTGCTGGATGAATGGGACCAGACTATTCAGTCCCTTCCGCATATCTGTATACCCGCAGACGATGTAGACCTTCTTTGCCTGCCGGATGTCTCCTAACATCTCAGACCAGTCCTTTCACCAGGCTGGCCAGATAGCTTGCCGGTGTATCCTTTGGCAGATGGATATGGATGCTGCCGGTGCTGATCTCGATCCCTTCTCCACAGACCGCAGATGCGGGATCCACTGGAAATGTTCCTGCACTCTGCCGCGAAACTTCTTCCGGCAGTTCCACCTGTACCGGTACGATCTCCTGCGCCGCCAGAAGTTTCCCGGCCAGTTCTTCCCGAAGCTGCTTTTGCCAGCGCATGAAGGTCGAATATTTGATACCGTTCTCCCTGCACCATTCCCGTTTGCTTTTTCCACTTCGGGTGCATTGCTGCACAAGCTGCAGGTATCTCTGCTTTTTCAAGTTCTCATATTCGTTTCCCATTTTTCCGCTCCCGTTGTGAGACTTGCGAGACTCCTGAGATTTTTGAGACTTCCGGCACTCCTTGGACTTCTGAGACCTCTGATCTCATTTGTCTCTTTTTCTTATTCTCTCACTTCTTCCGCTGCTTTGCTAGACGGGGGATCATGGGGCGGGTACTATGTACCCGCCCCATGATTCCCGACTTAACAGATTTCATCACTATAAGAGCAGCACTTTCTGACCATTTCAGACGCAGAAAGAGCTACTGTAGCAAGTGTAGCAGCTCATGGCTCTAGGGATGGTTGTTAGACGATTTTCATTTTTCAGAATAAAGTGCTTAAAACCACCCTTTTCAGCGGCCTCTGCCGAGAAGGTGATCTCGGCGGGCTTCTTCTCCACCTCGTCGCCGTTCAGGTCGTAAAAGACGGCTTTGCCCGGAGTCAGGCGGGCCAGCTCCCGGTTGCCGATGTAGTAGACGCTGCGGGTATATTTCAAGATAGCCGGCACATCCGAGGCTACATAGGTCTCGCCGTCAGAAATGCCGATAATCATGGGGGAATCTTTCCGGGCCGCATAGATCTCCCCCGGATAGTCCTTGAACATCACTTCCAGAGCATAGCTGCCCCGCACCCGCACCATCGTCTTGGTGATGGCGTCGATGGGGCCCATCTTGTATTATCTTGTATTTTTTGTAGTAATAATCTACCAGCTTGATAAGGACTTCGGTGTCGGTCTGGCTGTAAAAAGTGTAGCCATGGCGCAACAGCTTGTCCTTCAGCTCCTGGTAATTCTCAATGATGCCGTTGTGGACGCCCACCACCTCCGACTCCACCGGCCCTGAACAGGAGTGGACGCAGTTGCCGCTGACGTGGGGATGAGCATTGGTGACGCTGGGAGCGCCATGGGTGGCCCAGCGGGTGTGCCCGATGCCGCAAGTGCCTGCAAGTGTATTGCCGTTGTCGGTCTTTTCCGCCAGATCCCGCAGTTTGCCAGTGGCCTTCACCACTTCGGCCAAGTTGTCCCCTTCCCGGACTGCCAGACCCGCCGAATCATAGCCCCGGTATTCCAGATGGGACAGCCCTTCCAGCAAAATAGGCGCCGCCTGCTGGCGGCCGGTAAAACCTACAATTCCACATATGCTGTTCCCTCCTCTATTTTTCAGGGCCGAGTGGCCCGCAGCGCAGCTCCCACTGCTGCCCCCAGAGTGTTAAAGAAAATATCGTTGCTGTCTGCCTGGCCGCGCCCCAGCAGGTACTGCGCGGTTTCACAGCAAAGCGATAAAGCGAAAGCACACAGCACAACAAGCAAAAACCCTTTGGCCCTGCGTTTTGTCAGCCCTGCCGCCGTCCAGCCCAAGGGAAGGAACAGCGACAGGTTCAGCAGATTCCCCGCCCAAAGCCCGGCGCCCGACCAAAAGGACAGATGCCAGCGGATCTCCTCATCGTAGCCGGGGGCGCGGCGCAGCAGGGTGATATAAAGCACCAGAAACACGCTGTAAATCGCCGGAATCATCGGGAACTGCTTGCGCGCCAGCCATGTCAGGACGGCCAGCACCAGTAGGGCGGCAGCTTCCAGCGCTGACAGGTTCCCGCTGATCCCTTCCCTGAGCCCTTGCAGGAATCCTGTCATGCGATGCCGTAGCCCTTCGAGCGGATCACCGCAGTCACCGCATCCACATACTTCTGGCAGATCTCCTTCTCCGGTGCTTCCACCATGACCCGAACCACTGGTTCGGTGCCGGAGGGGCGAACCAAAATGCGGCCGGTGTCCCCCAGGGCCTCGGCCACTTTGGCCACCGCAGCCTGCACATCCGGGTCGGACTGGGCTGCGTCCTTGTCGCTCACGCGGACGTTTTCCAGCACCTGCGGATAGACTTTGAAGGGCGCAGCCAGCTCGCTCATCTTCTTTTTGCGGGCCAGCATCACCTCCATCATCTTGAGGCTGGTCAAGATGCCATCGCCTGTGGTGGCGTACTTCGAGAAGATGACATGTCCCGACTGCTCGCCGCCGATACGGCAGCTGTTTTTGGCCATGTACTCGTAGACGTACTTGTCCCCCACCGGGGTCTTGGCGTACTCGATGCCCAGCTCGTCCAGCGCCTTGTACAGGCCGAAATTGGACATGACGGTGGTGACGATGGTATTGTTGGTCAGCTTGCCCCGTTCTTTCATGTAGCGGCCATAGATGTAAAGGATGGCGTCGCCGTCCACTACATTGCCCTTTTCATCCACGCAGAGGCAGCGGTCGGCGTCGCCGTCGTAGGCAAAGCCCACGTCCAGGCCCTTCTCCACCACTAACTTTTGCAGCCCTTCGATGTGGGTAGAGCCGGCGTTCCGATTGATGTTCAGGCCGTTGGGCTGGTTGTTGATGACGTAGGTATCTGCGCCCAGGGCGTCAAACACCGACTTGGCAATGTTCCAGCTCGAACCGTTGGCGCAGTCCAAACCCACCTTGACCCCCTTGAAGGAGTAGATGCCCAGGGAAATCAGGTAGCCCATATAGCGGTTCCGGCCCGCCACATAGTCCACGGTGCAGCCGATGCGGTCCCGGTGGGCAAAGGGCAGCTCGGGCCAGTCCTGGTCAAAAACGTGCAGCTTGCCGTCCAGATAGTCCTCCACCAGCTGCAAGGTCTCCTCGTCCATCTTTTCGCCACAGTAGTTGATCAGCTTGATGCCGTTGTCGTAGTAGGGGTTGTGGCTGGCCGAGATCATGATGCCGCAGTCGAAGTCATCCACCCGGGCGATGTAGGCCACGCTGGGGGTGGTGGTGACGTGCAGCAGGTAGGCATCCGCCCCCGAAGCCACCAGTCCGCTGACCAGCGAATACTCGAACATATAGCTGGAGCGGCGGGTGTCCTTGCCGATCACGACGCGCGGCGGATCGTTGTCGCCATTGCGCTGGCGCAGCATGCCGTAGTACCAGCCGAGGAAACGGCCGATCTTGTAGGCGTGGTCTGCGGTGAGTTCAATGTTGGCTTCACCACGGAAGCCGTCGGTGCCAAAGTATTTTCCCATTATTAAATTTTCCCTCATTCAAAGAGCTCATAAACGAAACATATGCTTTAGCCAGAGAGTAATAAGACACTCTCTGTTGCCTACTGCTCACCACGGAGAGGTAGCATATTCGAACAGCACAGCCATGCGCTGGCATGGCATAAAATCAAATCGTTGCAAAAAACTTATCTTCCAGCATCAGACACAGGCAATGATAAATCGGCAGGTGCAATTCCTGAATCATATACGTTTCCGTCTGCGGTGCCTTGATGCAAACATCGCTCATGCCCTTTAGCTTGCTATCTTTTGCGCCCGTCAGACCAATGACTTTCATTTCTTTGGCATGAGCCGTCGTTGCCGCATAAAGGACGTTTTCGCTGTTTCCGCTCGTAGAGATGCCAAGGAACACATCTCCTGCCTTGCCATATCCATTTACCTGCTGTGCAAAGCAGAGCAGCGGTTCACAGTCGTTCATATAAGCAGTCGAAAGTGCCGGATGACCATCCAGTGCGATGGCCGGAAGCGAACCCTGCAGATTTTTAGCCAAGACAGATCCAAGTTCCTGATTTTCAGCCACCAGCTTTTCCGCGAAGTCAGCCTTCGGCTTACGCGGCATTTTAAAGCCCTTCATCAGTTCGCCCACAATATGTTCAGCATCCGCAGCTGAACCGCCATTTCCTGCAACGAGCAGTTTACCGCCATTCTCGTAGCTTTCTTCCAATAGTAAATAGGCTGCAATGATATCTTCCTTTGCAGTCTCCAGAGAGGGATACCGTTCTACCAGTAGGTCGATGTGTTTCATCAGTCTCTTTTCCAGTTCACGCATTCAATTATCCTCCTCTTTGCTCAGATACCGTTCCACAAAGGATTTCAGTGAGGCAACCGTCACGATTTGTCCATATTCTCCTCCACCAATCAATGCAGTTTTGCATCCAGCATTTTGCCCCGCCTTAATATCATTTTCACCGTCACCAATCATCCATGACTGGGAGAGATCAATATTAAAGTCTTTAGCAGCCTTTAGCAACATTCCCGGCTTCGGCTTACGGCACCCACAGTCGATCTTCAGTTCCGGCCGTTCTCCTTCATAGCCCTTATGCGGGTGATGCGGACAATAGTAGATGGCATCCAGATACGCACCTTCCTTGCCCAAAAGTGTTTCCATCTTATTATGGATTTCTTCCAGCTCATCAAAAGAAACCTCACCACGAGCGATTACTGGCTGATTCGTCACAACAATTGCCAAGTAGCCAGATGCGTTAATCTTCCTGATTGCATCAACGGCACCACCAATCAGAGAAAACTCATTGGTATCCCGAAGGAAGCCTACATACTGATTGATTGTCCCATCCCGGTCAAGGAAGATTGCTTTCTGTTTGTTTTTGAGGTTCTTCCCCGAAACCCGTCCAGCTTTATAATCCGCACAGACCGAATCATATCGTTCTGGTGTACCCATGTCTTTCACATACTCCGGGCTGTCATAGCAGAACATTTTACCTGTCCCCGCAAGCGGTTTCAGTAACTGACGATCCAAGTCCACCTTTATTGGTTTACCATTCTCACCTATAGTACCGACCTTATTTGCGTCAATCCCGGACAGTTCAAGAACAGTAGGGCTGATTACATGGAGACCTGCATTCACACGATTACGGTAGTATTCCGGGCGCTCATCTTCCTTCGCCAACCACTTCTCCACAGAGCCAGACTTGTCCGCAATGATCAAACCGCTATCATACGGATGACTGTTCGGATGCGTAAAGAGCGTAACCAAACCACCATGTTCTCTGTGGAAAGTCACAAAGCGATTGAAGTCCACATCAAACACAGCATCTGCATTCAGAAGAAGAAAATCTGAGGACAGTCTGTCCTTGATTTTGAAAAGCGCACCAGCATTACCGAGCGGCTCCTTTTCAAAATAATACTCAATATGGACGCCAAAGGGCTTGCCTGTCACCGGGGAAATTCCAGTTCCGTCTCCAAAGTAGTCCATGATGATGTTTCCCAGATGAGAAACAGTCAGAATAATGTCGGTGAATCCTTGGTCACGCAAGCATTCCAGTTCATGTTCCAGAACAGGCTTGCCTTCAATTTTTATCATTGGCTTGGGGATGTCGCTGGCAACAGAGGAAATACGTGTTCCTTTGCCACCGGCCATTATTACTGTTTTCATCTCAAACAATCCTCACTCGAATTTAGTTTTTAGGCTCATAAGTCTCTGGAGTGTAATGGATTACTCTTGTGCCACCATCTTCAAACTCAAACGGGATGTGCATCAAATCACGCATCGCCCATCGGACAGAATCCTGACGATCCGGCTGTACATAGAAGACTAGGAAACCACCACCGCCCGCACCGAGCAGTTTTCCGCCCAGTGCACCAGCAGCCATACCTTTTGCATAAAGCTCATCAATGCTGTTTGTAGATACTGCCGCGCCAGTCTGCCGTTTCAATTTCCATGTGTGGTCAAGCATTCTTCCAAAATCATCAAGATCTGCATTTTTGTCAGTAAGAACACGTTCCGCATCGTCGACCAAAGCAAGCATTTCCTTCAACTGTACTGTCTTATCCTGCTTACCAGCAGCATTTGCCTTCTGCACATCCGACGAAAAGCGAGTGAATCCCGTGAAGAACATCATCAAATTCTTATTTAGCTGCCTTTTACGCTCTGGGGAAATAATGACGGGCAGTACTTCATAACCGTCCGCATTGAAGTTGATACGGTTAAATCCGCCAAAGGAGGCTGCAATCTGATCCTGCCAGCCACCAGCTTCTTGACACAGATTGCGTTCCAGATAGATTGCCTCGTCCGCCAATTTTTTCTTGTCTGCGTACTTTCCCTTTAAGGCATAGAACGCATTCAGCATTCCGACCGCAAAGGAACTGGATGTGCCAAGACCAGAACGTGCCGGAAGATCAGCCTCATATGTAAGGCGAATCTCATGCATATCCAGCATCTTCATCGCATTCCGGATGGCAGGATGCTGAATGTCATCAATGTTTGTTACCCGCTCTGTCTTTGAGTAGGACAATTCTGTTGAATAATCAAAGAAGCGCGGGAGATGGCGAACATTCACATAGCAATACTTATCAAATGTGGTAGAAAGCACTGCTCCACCATTTTCCTTAAAGAAATTTTCCATATCTGTTCCACCACCAAAGAATGACATACGGAAAGGAGTTTTTGTGATGATCATTTATTTTTCCTCCAACACGTTTTCTAATATTTTAGAACATAGCTCTAATTTTCATGAGATGAAAAATCACCCTGTGTCCAGTATCCCAAGATGAATCAGGTTTAAAGCCATGTGCATTGCTTCTCACCAATCTTTTTACCAAATCCATACATTTGCCACGTTCATCACTTCTCGTTACAATTAATCTTCCGTAAAATGATGTACACATCAGAAGTAATTGATTTTTTCTTGATAAGGCCGCTATAGTTCCTCCTGGAAAAGAATCAAGCATTTCACATACTTTTTCCAGCCCTTTCAGTTTGCTAACACTATCATAGTCGATTTGCACATGACTTATTGATTGCACATTATCTCTATTATAAACATAGACAGCTTCATTTAATTTCGCAAATTTTTTTGTTCGATTAATATACTCTAAAACGAACTTCAAATCTTCGTAGCAATCCATCGTTTCATCAAACTGAATTGCTGGAGAGGTCTTTATTACACTTGAACGAAAAAGTTTATTCCAGATATACCCCCCTCCATTCCATTGACGGTTTACTCCAATTGTGTTGATCACATCTTGATCATCAATGCATTCCTTCTCGAAAAAGGGATCTATCTCTTCTTCCTCGCGCCCATTTATAAGTTCTCGATATCTCCCAATGCACAAGTCTTTTTTCTGGCATATTAGTGTATTCACCATATGTTCCAATGCATCGGAAGGGAGAAAATCATCACTATCGCAAAAAGCGATAAAGTCTCCCGTAGACATATTGATTCCAACATTTCTAGCTCGGCTAACACCTTTTTCTTCTAAATGATACGCCTTAATTCGTTCATTACTACAGGCGAGGTAATCAATGATTTCAGAGCATCCGTCTGTGGATCCATTGTCAATAAGTAGAACCTCAATGTCGGAATATGACTGTTTAAGCAGACTATCCACACATCTCTCGACGTATTTTCTTACATTATAAACAGGAACAACAACAGATATTTTGTTCATTTTCCGACCTTCTTTCTGAGCAATTTACTAATCAACATTCTTCGTTCCTCAAGGTCAAATACAATCAGCGCATGTATACATGCTCCGATAACAGCACAGAGCAAAGCGATTGCTATTAGTCCAATCCATGTGCACGGATAATAGATTTTTCTTACACCCCAAAAGACAAGAAGCAGCACCAGGCCACTTACTACATGACGCATGAGTGTCGGATAAAATGTGGTCAGTTTCACTTTTAGGCAATACGATACATACAGAGGGTTAAATCCAAAATTTACGATCCACGTTAATACCGTTGTAGTCAAAACAACAGCGTAGATTCCAGCATCAAAAAACTTTATCAGGACGTACATTCCCAGGACATTTAACAAACCAGAAGCAATCGTAACATAGCACGGAATTTTGTTTTTTACCATTAGATTGTAGCCGTAGTACAAAGGATATACCGCTCCCTCAATAATACATCCAATGATTGTCACTATCGTGACTGACTGAAGGACATTAACATCCTGACTTGGCGTCCATAACTTATAATAAACAGCACCAAATACTGTAAATCCAGCAAACGCAATATTTGAGATCATACCATTCAGTTTAATGCCAAGATCAAAAGAAGAGATCAATGCCTTTTTATCATTGTTTGCGTAGTACTTAAGCTGCATCGGTTGAAACGAAGTTGCCACAAGCTGGAACAATGTTGAAAAAATTGTCGATATAGTCTTTACAATCGCCAACTGACCTGCTGCTAAAGCGGATAGCATCATATTACTAATCAACAAATCAAGTCCTGTATTGAGTGTGTTTCCAAGACTATTTACGGAACTCCATATACCAGCACTTAGTAGTTTTTTTACAGCATCAAGTGAAAAGTGTCCCTTTTGCAGTTTCAAATCCGGAGTAAGTTTTGCCGTAAGGCCTATATTAATAAAAAGAATAACGCACGAAGAAATTATGAGTCCAATGCCAACATAGTAAATACGAGGTGACATGAGAGAAAATGCGATGAACAAGAAGGCTGCTTCTGCCAAATATGATATTGCTCTTGCAAGGCTTCCCATCTCTAACCGGTTTTTAATTGTTGTAGCAGTCACAAATGTGGTACTGCAGGATAGAATCAAAAAATTAATCGTATCCAATAAAAACAACTTTTTTACATCACTTATCAAGTCATTCGGTATTACCAGGAATTTATCAAGATTGACAATTATCGCCAACGCCACCCCAAAAATCGCGGCAGCCATTAAAATATCAGCAATAAATACCGAGTTGTAATATACATTTGCTTTCTCCTTATTTCCCTTATGATATTCTATGGAAATATATCTTGAGGAAAAAGAATTCAATGCAATCGTAAAAATGGAAGCATAATTAGAGAACGTCTTTGCTAAAGAAACAAATCCATATGCCTCCGTTCCGATATTCTCTGTAATAAATGGTGTAATTATCAATGAGATAAGATAATTCACTGCTACAGCAAAAAAAGAAAAGAATACCGATATTATAAATTGTTTACTTGTGCTTCTAGTTGACATTAATTGCTATTCCCTTCTTCAAAGCCCGCAGTCGCTAAGAAAATCCTCGAAAGATGAGTAGCTTGGTTCCGTGTTCAAAAAGCACTCACAAATGTCTTCATAATCATCACCCGTTAGTGTAAAAAAATTATTGTGAGCTTTTATGCTTTCCGCAGACCTTGGCGTATAAAGCCAGTAAAACCCGTCTTTCATTTCTTCGACTGTTGGTCTTCGCCCAGTGCGATGGTAGATTTCCAATGCGCACTTTTTTGCATCGGAAACCCACCGTGCCTTTCTTTTTTGATAGTATTCATCTAGTGTACAAATCACCTTCGCCGGATTACCTGCAATTACAACATTATCGGGATATACTCCCCCGACAACTGATCCCGCTCCGACAATGCATTTATTCCCTATTGTTGTTCCCGGACGGATAATGGAATTCATTCCAAGGAAGCAGTTATCGCCTATTTTAGTTGGGGCGGTCCCGCCTATAAACTCACCAAATACTCGACGAGCAACAGATATCGAATAGTCATGAGCCAATATAATTACACCCGTTGTAATCTTTCAATATGACCCTATTGAAACCAGATGCGGCTTTTGAATATCTACCGATGTATGTCTCGGCGAATAAAAAATAGTGTGATCTCCAACGTAAATATTATTTCGTTTAAGATAATTGATATATGCTTCATTCGAGCAATGATTAGGATCAATTATTTTCTTTAGCAAGTTAATCAAATTCATAATTGTTTTTCCTCTGTTCATCAAATTGTTCACTAAGCACCATCATATAGTAGACAAACATCGAAAGCGCTTGGCCGTAATAATTCTCCACAAAACTCATTATTACAAACAAGAGCTGAAAGTAAAAAGACGCTTGTACTGATTTTGACGCTATCGTGTCAATCTTTTTCATTTTATAGGAACGAATCAGCAAAAGTATGTAGGGTGCAAAAAACACCATTGCACCTATAATTCCTCTTTCGACCAGTGCTGCTATATATGCATTGTCAACCGAACCTCCACCGCCAGTGACATTGGCGCGCCCCACTCCATATCCAAACAGCGGATAATTCCACAGATTATCTAATGCAATTTTCCAGATGTTTTGACGACCATTCATTATATTGCCTGAAAGGCGACTAAATTTATCCAGAATACCTTGCATTCCAGGAATTTTGTCAATTCCAAAACACAGCAAAAACAAGATGCCAACTATAAGGAGCAACACGCGAGAAAATTTACTCTTTCTGGTATCGAAATATCCATACGTCAAAATCAATAATATTGCCAAGAAAGGCCCTCGACGAGTTGCAAACAAAATCCCTGTAACAAACAGAAGAATCAATATCAAATATGCAATTTTCTTAACAGTTTTCACTTCATGCTTGGCATTAACAGCGCATACAATTGCTCCAAATGTCATGTACATAGCTGAAACACTAGTTTGGACTGTAAAACCATAATACGACGAATTATACGTCATCTGGTATAAAATATCGCTATGTGAATAGGATGGAAGTAGCGGCAGGATAACACTCTTATACACGCTCGGAAGAAGTACTTGCACATAAATACAAATCAAATGAATCACACAGAAGAATAGTATTTGTGCCCTTATGGTTTCTCCATTTGTGTATCTGGCAATCATTGCAGCAACACAAAGATAGATAAAAAAGTATAATTCATTGCTTATGGCAGTCCATGGATCTGCTGAAAAAAAGCAAAGGAAAAATCCAAGAAAGGAGAAAGATAGGATTTCTAGCTCTGCGCCTTCAAGTTGAACTCTGTTATAAAGTGCCACTCCAATAGACACTAGAAATGCCAATGGCCAAAAAATCTTTGGGTTAAGCCGTAGCACGAACGATGATGCAAAGAAAAAGTGCCAAAGTATAATAAATGTTACAATATTTGAAACACTATACTTCTTTGTCTGTAATTGTCTGGCTGCCATTAGGTCTTATTCCTTTCATCCTTCACTTTCCACGCATTTTGAATAAATTCAGGATGCTGATTATAATTCAAAATTCTCGCAGGATTTCCCGCTACCGTTGCTCCATCCGGAATATCCTTTGTGACTACGCTTCCTGCCCCTATTGTGACATTATCTCCTATAGTAACTCCGCCAATTATACAGACACTAGGTCCGATGTATACGTTGCTTCCAATAGTCGCACCTACGTCATTATTTGTTCCTATCGTTGTAAACTGACTAATATTCACGTTGTTCCCAAATTTTGTATATCTGCTGACAACAATTGGACCTCCGTGTCCAATATAGAATCCATATCCAATTTGGCATCGGTAGCTAATCTGCATATTTTTATTTATAAATCTATTAAGATAGTAAAGACCTCGTGCCACCTTTCCTTTTAAGCCCTTTTCATTTCCTAGTCGCACATAAACTTGATGCCGAAACGACCTATTATAAATAAAGTTGACCATTGCCGCTGAAAGAGATGTTTTTCCTGAATACCTAAAGAGATCACTTTTTATATACTCATTCATTGATTTCCAATATCCTTTCCAAGAGAATCAGTACATTTTTATTCCAATCATATGTTTCGTTATAGTATTCGCTGATTTCTTGATTTTCTTTTCCACTTCTATTGATATTATATGTGCGCAGAAGTCTTCCAAGTTCTGCATCATCTTTAAAAACAGATCCAGTGCGGTCCTCGATAACCAACTCTTGTAGGCCATTAATATTCGACACAATTACAGGTTTTCCATATTTATATGCAATTGGCAAAACCCCACTTTGAGATGCTTCATAATATGGAAGAACAACAACACCGCAATGTTGAAAGAGCCATATCATTTCGCCATCACTAATAAATCGTGTTAGACACACCGTGTGATCTTTATCGGATGTTTCAAAATGTTCACCTGATAACTTCTTTCCCGCAATAACCAGTGGCAGTGTGTATTTTTTGTCCAAGCAGTTTTCAGCCTGAACCCTTACAAGTCTATCAACGCCCTTATATTCATCAATCCGGCCAAAAAAGAGTGCAAATCCATCCAAATCCTTGTACTTATTCAGTTCCTCTGGCATAATTGGAGATGCCGGCATTACATGCGCACCCAGTGGAAATATAACAGTCTTTCTTACATATTGTGGATAGCACTTACAGAAAATCCGATAAGAATTTTCGGATAATAAAATAACCCTTCCCACTCTTCTGTAAGCTTGTTTGGCAAGAGTTTTTCGGATAAATTCCGAAATTTCTTTATATAACGTTTTTTTCTGTGGATGTGGATTTACATCATGGATTACGATGCCACATTTTATCCTTTTTGAAAGAGCGCTTACAATGGCAGATGCTTTTATCGCATCGTCCACTGCAATAAAACAGCTCGGATCACTCTTGATAATTTCTGCCGCTAATTCTCTAGTTCTTTTTTCTGCGGAAAACGAAAACTTAGGCAGATTATACTCAACTACTGAATCCAAGACCTCATCTACGCACTTATTTTTACTTCCTACCGGAACATAAAGTGAGAATTCTCTTCCGATGCTTTTCAAAGTGATTGCCATCTGATTTGCAAGCTGGAGTATTCCCCCATGATTCAATGCCGTGAATATGATAACTTTTTTGCTATCCGGCATAGATAAATCCTCCTTTTTAACCCTCAGGCAAGCAGTATACTTTGTCTAACTCATCTTTATATGTTTTAGTGTCTAGGATACAAGCTGCCTTTTTTAGTGTTGCCTGCTGAAGTCTTTGATGCAGTTCGCTATTTTTTAGGATTTCAACACATCGATCAATCAACACACCATCATCATCGCTCAGATAGCCCGTCTTACCATTTTCGACAATTTCTTTCAAACCATCTGTCGGTGTACTTACGATAGGCACTCCAAGTGCCATCGCCTCCAACGCGCACATTGGAAGTCCTTCCCAACGTGAAGTCATAATCAGGATCTTAGCCTGTTTCAGCACTTTATATGGATTGCTACTGTATCCCAGCATATCAATAAATTGCTCTGCATGATGTTCAGCAATAGCCTGTTTCGTCTCAGCTTCCAAATCACCTGTTCCAACAATCGCAGCCTTCATTCCCGGATATTTTTGCGCCACACCTGCAAGCACTTTAATGAGCCTCTGCGGGTTTTTTGGATGGGTCAGTCTGCCCACATATACGATATCGTAGGCATATTCTTTCGCGTCCTCTGCGGCTTTTTTGTAGACAGCAGATGAGTCGATTACATTGTACAAAATACTACTTTTCTTCTCGAACTTTTCATGGAAGGCATACCCCTCATACGCTGATTTCGACACCCAGAAGATATGCATTGCTTTTAGGCCAGCAAAATAATACATGACCGATTTCAGAGAAATCCCCTGTGAATCGAAATTATTATTGTGGATATGCGAGACAAGGGGAATATTTTTGCAAACAAGTGCAGCGTAAAATCCGGCTCTCATATCGTGTGCATGTACAATATCCGGTTTCACCTTATGGATTACACGTTTGAATTCGCCTATCGTTGCTGCAGCCATCGGTTCAAAATCTATGTCTCGATCTTTTAAGGCTTCCCTAATTGGACCATCAGGACTCGCGTAGACAAATTCGAACCTCCCGTCATTTTTAAAGGCATTTATAATTTGACAAACGACATTCTCAGCTCCTGAAAAGCTGTTACTACACAGCATATGGACTATTCTAATTTTATTCATTCTCATCCTCGTCAATTCTGTCCCATGTATTCTGTAGGATTTCATGGTGAATATTTTCATTTAATATACGTGCCGGATTTCCTGCAACTGTAACATTTGACGGAATATTATGAGTCATGACACTTCCTGCGCCAATCGTCACGTTATTACCGATCGTCACATCTCCAACGATACTCACATTCGGTCCAATATACACATTATTTCCAATCGTCGCACCTTTTTCGCTGTTGGTTCCAATTGAAACAAATTGACTCAAGTTCACATTTGAGCCCAAAGGTGGTGAATCTGCTTACAATAACTGGACCACCATGCCCTATGTAGAGTCCATATCCTATCTTGCATCTATAGCTAATTTGGATATTGGGATAAAAGTAGCGATTTGCATAGTATAAGACTTTTGCAATCTTCCCCTGTACATTCCCCCGGTTGCTCAAACGGATGAAAACCTGTATGCGAAAAGCTCGGTTAATAATAAATTGCCTAATAGCCGCACCAACTGTTTTCTTCCCAGTATATCGATACAAATCACTTTTTATATACTCGTTCATTTTCAGCACCTTCTGCAAAATACACTTCCTGATACAATTTGATTACTGTATTCAAATCATATTTCATAGCTTCTTGCGCATTTATTTTAGAGATACTATTCAGTAACTCTTCATTCCGGAAAACGCTAATCGCATTTGCAAAGCCATCAACATCGTTCGGCTTCAAAAGTTTACCATTCATCGTCTCTTTCACAATGTCGCTACTTCCACGGATATTTGTAGCGATGATGGGAAGTCCACACGCCATGGCCTCCATAACAGAAACCGGAAGCCCTTCTCTGAACGAGGGGAACAAGAAAATATCTGCCATCTTGTAGAAGTCAGCCACATCCGTTCTGTAACCTGTAAGAACAACTCTGTCCCCGACTCCAAGTTCCTTCGCCAATTCTTTATGTACATCCATTAGCGGACCGTGACCATAGATTACATAGTAGACATCCGGGTCATTTAATTTGGCAAGAGCTTCAATACCAACTTTATGGTTCTTGTTCTTATTGACCTCACCAACAGAAAGCACCACTTTGGCATCCAGCGTAATACCAAGTTCCTTACGGATTTGCTGTCTTTTATAAACCCCCTGAAGGGTAAGATTTCTTACCTGCCCTGCCCGTAAATTTTGGTCATTTCATCTTCCACACTACTCAAATCAAATTGCTTGATTTTCTGCAATGCAGCGGATGCCAAACGGTCACGAAGATTTGTATCATTCCGCATTCTATTAATAGCCCCTGCCAATTCTTCGGGGGTGTTGTTGGAAATCAGACCTGTAACGCCGTCATCGATTAAATCCGTATTACCTCTGATATTCGAGCAGACAACCGGAATGCCACAAGCCATCGCTTCCATCAAGGCAACCGGAAGCCCTTCTTGATAAGACATAAAGACAAACAGATCTGCACAGTTGCAGATTTCGGAAATATCGTTGCGATAGCCCAAGAACTGAATATGGTCAGCTACGCTCAGTTCTTCCGCTAATTTCTTCAAATCAGACTCATACGCACCCTGACCACAAATCACATACTCAATATGCTCTAAACCGCCATTTTGCTTCAGAACAGACATTGCCCGGATAACTACTTCGTGATTCTTACGAGGAATTAGCTCCCCCACCGAAAGCAACACGAAGTCATCCGAGGCAACACCGATTTCCTTTCGCTTCTGTTCTTTATCAACGTAGCCCACATTGAACTTCTTTAGGTCAATACCAACGCCCGGAACATAGCACACCCTACCAGCCTTGAATGTCTTAGCTCTTTCATAGTCCTCTTTGTTGATCGTTATAAGGACATCGGTATAGCGGGACAACCATTTTTCAACCGGATAATACAGAAGCCAGTTGATTACCGGTGCTCCTTTGTAGAAATGGAAACCGTGTGCTGTATAAAACACCTTTGTACCATTCTTTCGTGCCTGCTTTGCAGCAAGACGAGTCAGCATTGCACCAACAGGCGTGTGGCAATGGATGATATCATAGCCACCCTCATCGATAACTTTCTTCAAATCCGTATAGGCCTTCAGGTTTCCTGGCTTTAACGGGTTACGCGCAAATGGAATATTGTAATATGTATCACAATAGGGAATCACACAGTCAGCAGGATTCTCGTAATCATTTCGCGCGGCGACTGCTGTTTCCCAGTCCATTTCCTTGAACATTTTGAGATATGGAATATGGAACTCCATAATGTGCGTTTTTACAACCGTCGCAACAAATAAAACCTTTTTCATCTGTTGTTCCTCTCATTTTTCGTACCAACTATGCCAATCCTAAACGGCTGTTCTGTCCCCATTTTCTTTTCCCATCGCCGTCGTCGCCCCTTCCGCAATCCCCTCTGTGCTCTCCGGCACAAACAAAATCTTTACCGTCGCCAGCATAATCTTGAAGTCCTCAATGATACTGGGGTGTGCAATGTACATCAGATCCATTTGTAGCTTATCATAAGGAGACGTATTGTATTTCCCATACACCTGCGCATACCCGGTCAGTCCCGCCTTGGCCTGCAAACGCAGCGCAAACTCCGGCATCTCCTCGCAGTACTGCGCCGCGATCTCAGGGCGTTCCGGACGGGGACCGCAGATGGACAAATCACCTTTCAGAATGTTAATGAGCTGGGGCAGCTCGTCGATGCGGCATTTGCGGATGATATGTCCCACTGGTGTGATGCGGTCGTCTTTATCGCCGGTCGAAAGCCGTGCAACACCATCTTTTTCGGCATCCACCCGCATACTGCGGAACTTCATGATTTCAAATGCCTTTCCATCTTTGGTCAAACGCACCTGTTTATAGAATGCCGGGCCACCATCCGACTTGATGGCAATGGCTGTCACCAGAAAGATGGGGCTGGCAATCACCAGTGCAGCGAGTGACAGCACAATGTCCATCGCGCGCTTGATGAACAGATATTCAGGACTTGCCATATAACGCCCGACCCGCAGCATGGGCAAGTGGAACATGTGCATAGGACGCGCGCCGCTCATGATGACATCCCCGACACGAGGAACCACAAACACGCTGATGTCCCGCGCCACACAGTATTTCAAAATAATATTTCGGTCATGGCTGTGGATGCCACTGAGGAATACTGTTTTCACTCCGTCTAGAGTATGCAGATCATCCAGACATTCCTTCACATACATGGTCACTCTGACATTGTATTTCGCATTCAGGTCATACTCGTTGATGAGTTTCTCCATCCCCTGACGCTCATCGTAAATGACCGCAGTTGCCTGGGAAGGAAATGTGTTATAATACCAGCGATGTGCTATGATTGCCCACAGTACAGCCATAACGCACTGACCTACAATAGCTGCGATACCAGGTATCAGGTTGCATAGTTTTGTGGAAAGCAAACAAATCACAATATAGATCAACCCGTCTGCCGCCATAGCTGCCAGGATCTGACTGTAAACCAGCTCTGAAACACGCTGCATGGACATCAGAAACGCATCGTAAACTTTTCCCAGGATGATGTACAGTATTGCATAAAGTGCAAGCATACAAAGATGCCCCATCCCTGTGAATGTCATATGGATATGTTCCGCATAGTAAAAAAACCAGCATACCGCAAACGGCACTGTAATAAGAAATATATCTAAAAGTTTCACAACACGCAGCATCACATCATGCTGAAATCTCGACATCGTTTTCCTCCACAATCCTTCAAAAAATCGAATTTTCCTCAAAATAAAGGCTGCTTCTCTGCTACATTCTGCGTCTGGAATGCAGCCCTTTTTGCAAATCCTTACTGTCTTTTATACATCTTCTTCAAGCTGTCTGCCCTTTACCCAAAGTTCTTTTCAGTCTTAACTCTGCGCCTATGCCCGGGCCATGATCATGATAGGAGACGGTCAAGTATGTATCTGCCTGTCTCAGGTTTTGTCTCTGCATCAAAATCAACAGCCATCTTATACTTTTCCAGCGTATCATCCAACATTTCGTATTCTACAAACTGCATTGTTTTCCCCCGCTATTCCCTAATCTTTAACTTTTCTCCTCCGTCATGTCGATATTTCTATCACAAATTTTCAAGGCCGCTGGCCTATGCGTAATAATCAGCACTGTTTTATCGGTCATCTGGCGCAAATTTGTCAGGAGCTGCTGTTCTGTCGCCTCGTCCAGCGAGCTGGTAGCCTCATCCAAAATCAGGATGGGCCGGTCCGAAAAAATCGCGCGCGCTATCGAGATGCGCTGCATTTGCCCTTCCGACAGACCCGCTCCCCGCTCACCAAGCCGCGTATCGACACCGTGCTCCAAAGTCATTACAAATTCGTCCGCACAGGCGATCTTCAACGCCTGCGAAAGACGCCCCTCTTGCTGCATCGCGTCTGGGTCTCCAAAAGCAACAACTTCACGAATCGTGCCGCTCATCAGCTGGTTTCCCTGTGGTACATAGGCAAACAGCCCGCGCCAAGCGGCTGTCAGCGGATATTCCACTGCCAGTCCTGCTTTTGTTGCTCTGATGTATCGTTCTCCGCTGTCCAACGGGTATAGACTCATCAACAACTTCAGCAAGGTGCTTTTGCCGCAGCCGGAATGCCCGGTAAACGCTACATATTCTCCCTTCTGAATTTCCAGATTGACATTTTCAAGTACGGTCAGACGGTCGTTTTCCTGCTGTTCATTCGTCCGATAAGATAAACTCGCATCACGTACCCCTATACTCTTAAATTCTTCCTGGTAGAATTGATGGATCTTCTGCTCCGAAACCATCTTTTTATTTCCATCGTCAGGGTAGATCTCCGCCTCGATCAGACGTTCTGCACTGGCCGTCATGGCAAAATACTGCGGGATCACCCCAGTGATGCTGGCAAATGGCGACTGCACCTGCCCTATCAGCTGCAGAATGGCTGTAAAAGTTCCGTATGAGATCGTTCCCTGCAGGATCCCATAGCCACAATAGACTGCACCCAAAAGGTATCCGCAATCCACAATAAGGTTAAATCCAAAATTGCACAGATTCGAAAAATGATTTCGTTTGATACGCGCCGCCTTATGCTTGTTCATTCGCTGGATCGCATCCCCAATGGTCTGCTTTTCCATTAAAAAAACGCGCACGATCATCAGGCTTCCCAAACGTTCCTGCAGGAAAGAGAGTACTTCTCCGTTTGCTTCCTGTATCTGCTTGTGCAGGCGCTTCAAAATTTTCCGCAAGGAGGCCGTCACCAGAATCATCAGCAAACCGGCCGGGATAAGAATGTAAAAAAAGGCCGGCTCCAGAATAAACAGCGCTGCCAACGCGCCGATCAGTCTTGCCAGCATTCCCCCCAGACTTGGCAGAATATCCATAATGCCGCCGGCCACCACCACGGTATCCGATGTCAGACGAGATACCCATTCACCGGAGTGAACTGCCGTAACGGCAGCGTAGTCTTTATGCAGCAGGCAGGAAAACAACCGCCCTTTCAGCCTGTTTTCCAGCGAGGCACGCGTCCACTCATACAAGAAGCGGTTGAATACCCCCAGCAGATCTTCACCCAGGAATAGCCCCGCCAGCAGCAGCGCCATCAGAAAAAAGCCCGTCTGCTGCCCCCCTACAGCGCAGTCAATCAGCGCGCGGAAAAGCATCGCCGATGCTACGCCGCAGAGGCCGAATGTCACCTGTACTGCAAAAAGAGCAGCTACACCGCCTTTATAGTTTCCCGTAACATGCCAGAGCCATTTTAACGTGTTTCTATTGATTTTCGCTGTGGATTTCCGTTGATTCTTATCCATCGAAAACAATATTCTCCCATAACAACTTCAAACTTTATTTTGTTTTCACTTCGATTTTGTGGTGATGCCTACGATGCGAAAAACATTTTCTATTTCATTGTATGTTTGCACATCAGTACTCTTCATAAGTTCATTGGTTTTTTCCTTCTCTGCATACAATTTATACCGTTCCAGAAAGAGGATCCGGGCAGCTCGCATGACCCAATAAAATGGCAGCATCCAGGGATAACGATACAATTTTGGATAAGACTGCTGCATAATTTGCCGCGAAGGAAAGCATTTCTTTACGCGCGCCGCTAAAAGATCCCTAGTAAAAGATCCAGTTCCCTGACTGACAACTGCGGCCAACTTGAATGTATCTTTATCGCCATATGTACCAGCATCTGTCAGATATCTCACAACCTGCTGTACCTCTTCCATATTTGTTTCGGACAATATCTGACCGCTGAAACAGGCAAACGCCAACTGCTCCATTCTTTCTGCAAAAGTCGACAACCTCAGAACCTTCAGCTGTTGTTGCAGATAGGTCCTGTTTAAGCCATTCTTTTGCAGGAAAATATATATATCTGCCAATGGCCGGATCCCTGAACCTGCATACATAAAGTGTTTGTAGAAATGCAGCAGATGGTAAATATAAAAATCTTCGGCTTTGAGCTGATAAATATGTTTTGTTCCTTTTACAAGATTCCTCTCATCCCAAATTTGTTCTGTTAGCTGATCGATCCACTCTGTCTGAAGGTTTCTCGTATAATTGGCATCGATCAATTTTCGATGCAATTCGATCAGAACATATGGCGATTTTTTATATTCATCGTGAACCGGGTGGGTATTATTTTCCAAGTCATACCCTCTCGCTTCCATCCATTTCTGCATCTTTTGGCTGTCCATATCGCGGATCAAAACATCCAGATCCCCCATGCTGCGCATCAGCGGATCAGGATAGTAATTTCGCATGATCCAGCCCTTCATGGGTAGGCAGTCGATGCCGTCCTTTTCCATGTCGTCCAAAAGAGATTGGATCTCATATTCCTGGACCATTCCCTTGTGGATCTCGCGGTCATATACCGGTCTGAGGCGTTCTTTGAGCGGCCTCCAGGCGTCGTCTGCCTGCCTCATTATCACAGGATAAACCATTGTCACCAGGCTCTGGCGTTTGATCATGGCTTCCAGTTTTTCCGCGTCACATCCAGCATCCAACTGCACCGTTTGCTCATCGTCTGGATGAAGCGCTTTCCGTATCAGGCACAGCATGATATTTCTTTCGCAGCTGCAATTTTCCATGATTTCCTTCTCCTTGTTCATCCTGCGCTTTCAGTCCGGCCATCAGCGCATCCCGCGCGGCTTCCGCCTCCGGCTGCGGAGGCTGTCCCAGCAGATATTCCAGCGCGTCATTCCATTCCTGCAGAGATATACTGCAAGCCGGCAGCCGCTCTATTTCACGTGCCAGCCGTATTTTCTGTACGCTGCTGATCCCATGCAGATCCGACAGATATTCACAGCCTGCCTTCCAGCTCAAATATTCCAGCAGAGGCAATTCTCGCGATCGATCATTCATATACATATTTTCTATGTTTATAACCAGCTGCATAAAATGGTAGTTTGTTTACAGATTACTGTGCTGCAGTCACTGCAGCAGCGCCGTATTTGGCTTCGGCCTCGTTGACTGCTTTTTGGATCCGTTCCTCGTAGCCGTTTTTCCAAAATGCGCACATATTGCGGTCGCATCCCATCAGCTGATGTTCTCCATAAATCAGAGCCGTTGCCCGGCATCCGCCACCGCATTGATAGCGATACTCACAGGCATTGCATTCCGAATTTACTGCCAGTAAATCCTTGACCCGTCTATTGACAAACCCCATATAAGAACTGCTGCTCAGTCCCTGCTTCAAACCGATATCCTGTACCAGCGGAAACTTTTCCTGTTCCCGGCTGGATGCCATCGGCATACAGGGTAGCAGCCTGCCTTCCGGCGTGATATAGCAGGTCCGTCTGGTGATGCTGCACATATAACAATCCAGGCATTTTTCCGTCCCGTCATAATGCCGTGCTGTTATTCTGCAAGGCGCATCCTGCCGCAGCTCCGCTACGCCGCCCAGTTCCAGCCGTTTGATGGGTCTGCCATTCTGGTAATACCACGAGATATACGGCAGCATCGCATCGACATATTCCAGCCAGTCCATTTCGTTCCCTTCGCTGTTGCACCGCCACAGGTCGGTCATATCCACAGTGGAAATCTTCAAATCATCCACGCCCACAGCGCGCAGAGCCTCAATGGTCTGTGGGACCGTGTGCAGGTTGCCCTTGTGCACACACATTGCCACCCTGGTCTTAAAGCCCCTGCGGCTGCATACTTCCAAAGCCCGCAGCGCAGCCTGCTCTGCACCCGGGATACCGCGCATCCAATCGTGCCAGCCCACACCGTCAAAGCTGATCTGCACTTCTGGTTTCAGTCCACGTTTTTCAAATTTGTCCAGCAGTTCATCATTGACGAGCCAGCCATTGGTATAGACTTGGTTGATCGTCATTTTGTACGACAAAATGCGGTCGATCAGCTGCCACAGATCCTTACGGACAAAGAGTTCACCGCCGGTCAGGTCCACCTGCAAAACACCGCACTCTGCCATTTGGTCGATCAAATTCAGCGCCTGCTCGGTGGAAAGTTCTCCCAGCGCCCCGCTCGGCCCATCCACATAGCAATGACGGCACCGATAATTGCATTTGCCGGTAACCGACCAGAAAACACCCTGCACATAGCGATTGTGATAGTATCTATAGTACTGATCGTCATCCAGGGGCCTTGCCTCTGTACTCGGCTCAATATATCCCTCTTTTTCACACTCTGTCAGCGCTTTTTGCAGGGTATCGTCCAGCAATGCAGGGTCCCATTCGGTTTCGCCGTCACAGAGTGTCAACACCTGAAATTGTTCCTTTGTCAGCACTTTCCGGCGGTTTTCAGGCCGTCTGATCAAAACCCAGGCCATCCCCTCCCATCCACGCAGTGCATAGCAGGATTTCAGTCTGTAGAACATAGCCGGCTCCTCTCTTTATATGCTTACTAAAAGGCGAGGGCAGGCAGGTGACCATCATCTGCCTGCCCTCTATTTCCTTTGTTGAGTGGTAAGTTTTTATTCTGCTATCGTACGATTAGAAAGCAGGTACCTATCTCACCCTCACACAGATTTCTGAAAGTGCGCTTCTGCGCACTCCATAACCGCTGGCTCCGGCTCTATCTTACCAACCGTGATCGCACCGGATGTCTTCGTCACCGCCACTAAACACGTTGCTATTGCAGGTAACGCCGCTGGTAGTGATCACATCGGTATCATCGAACTTCACGATCTCAGCCATAGCCTTTTCGTAGGTCATAAGTAATTTCCTCCTTTCCACAAAGTTTTTATAATAAAAAACTATTTTGAAAAACAGCTTTTTATTATCACAAGTGTATTTTCACATATCAGCGGGGACGTCTTCCACCGCCAGGATGTCTCGGTGAGTCATGGTGGGTAGGACGGCTGCCGCTACCGTCCTCCTCTTCTGGTCTGTCCAACGGGCTGTCCCAGATTTCACTAGGACTTGTGACAATCACATCGCCGCCGAACACGATCAGCTCTGCATAAGCTTTTTCGTACTGCATAGTTCTATTTCTCCTTTCCGCAAAATCTATCATAAAAAGAACATTTTACTTTCAAAACGCCTTTTTACGCCACCTCTGAACGAGAGAGATCATCTTGCGTCGAACCCTTCCGGGGAAAGCGCGCATCCAAAGCAGCCAGTAACGCCGCCGGAGCGTTTTCAAATATCGCTGATATACTTCACTGCTGCAGGAAATGGGCCGGTCACGTTCATCCGGGTAATAATCGGTCATAACTCCAATGACCCACGCTTCCGGCACTGTTTCCTTCCAAATGCGGTTGTCACCGCAGATCACATAGGCTCCGTCCAGCACTTTGAGCACCCGGTGCAGCACATACTCCCCGGTTGGCCGGTGATACAGTGCTATATCGTACTTTTTCAGGGGCGCCTTTTTTGCCTGGATGATCACCGTGCTTTTCCGGTTGTGGAGCAGCGGCTCCATGCTGTCCCCCACCGTCTGGAAAAAGCTGTGGCCGTTCCGGGCCAATTCCTCCTCAATCGTTCGCTGCATCATGGTCCAGCGCCACGTCGATCGACTGGAGGAAAGCCCGCACATCCTGACGCGCCGTCTCTTCGTTTACGTTGGTGAACCGCTCCATCGTCTTGGCGACCAGGCTGTCCTCGGTGGCGCCCTGTTCCAGCTCTTTCCAGTAGAAAGCGCCGGTCTCGTTCATGCGGATCATGCCGTTGAAGTTTTTGCTGGCTTCGCCAATGGCTACCACCATATACTCAGGGCCCAGTTTGCGCAGTAAAAATCCTTTTTTTGCTTTCAGCATATTTCTTTTCTCCTCATTGTTTCGTAAGACAAACGCGCCGCTTCCAGATCACGGTTGCACTGCAGCAGATAGAACGGGATGGTATCCAGCATCTTTTCCAGCAGCGCCCAATAGCGGTCAAGTTCTTCTTCGTTTTTGGGCAGCAGCAGCTGATGGAAAATCCGCTGGGTCACTTCGCTCACGCTCAGGGAACGGATGTGGTTTTCCGGGCTTTGCTCCAAAAAGCAGACCGCCTGCACCGGCCGCATCATGTTTTCGCCCATGTGCTCTTTGCCCTGCCACGGCGTACCGCAGGCATACAGGGTACCGTCCACAAACCGGAACAGCGGCTTGTCTCCGTTCAGGACTTGCGCCCGCTCCCCCAAAAGCTCCAGCCAAAGGCGGATATGTGTGGTTTTTCCGGTCCCGCTCGGCGCGGTAAACACATAGGCTTTTCCGTCCACGGCAACCACGGCCGCGTGCATCAGAAAGGCCTGGTATCTGGCCAGCTGAAGGCAGATTTTCCGGTAAAGGCACAGGCTTTCCAAATAGCCGTAGCTAAAACGGCAGTTGTGTTCCCAGGCATCCCTCACTTCCTGTTCGGTCGCATGGACTGTAAAATCCGGCGTTTCCCCTTCGATCTCGTACCCATCGCACAGACGCTCAATATAGCTTTCCCGGTTGTCGATGCCAATGGGGATGCCGGCTATTTTGATACAAAACATATCTGCCGCTCCCTGTTACTGCTCCCCGCGGACCAGCAGCACAAAGGTGCCCAGGCTGCTGGGGTGCACGTCAAACGAGATGGTACCGCTGCCCGCCGTGGAGGGGATAAACTCCATCGAACCGTTGCGAATGCGGGCCACCATGACGCGGCTTCCGGTCTTGACGCCGGGGGCCGAGAAGGTCAGACGGACATCCTTCCCCGTGCCGAGGGCCAGGCTGTTGGCCGAGATATCCGCGATCTGGACGGCCGAGTAGTTTTCCAGGTTGCCCTCCACGACCGTCACCAGATTATCGAAGAAGGAAAGGCTGTAGTTGTCCACAAAGTCGCCAGTGGTCTCTGCCGCATAATAACGGTCTGCCGTCTCGTTGACCGTGTCGTTCTTGTCGTAGGTCAGGCCGCTCTCGGTCATCATGCCGGCTTTCTGGCCGCCGGTCGCGCCGGGGTTGGCCGCGTCGATCTTATCGTTGGACGACTCGCTCATGGCCAGCGTGGTGATCTTGATGACAGGGTAGTCGATCTGCTCCAGCGGGCGGGACTCTGCGGTGCCCCGCTGCCGGATGTACCCGCCCGTGACCACGTTGTCGGTCACGATCTCGATTTCCTCGTCATCCGACCGGGCATCCTGCCCGCCTGCAGGGCTGGCCACAAAAGAGTTTTCGGTGGCCGGCAGGACGGCGTTGTTTGCCGTTCCCGCACTGCCCGCTGCCATGGCGGGGACGGTCGCCCCTGCCAGGAGAGCGGCGGCCAGGGCCAGACTGAGCATTTTCTTTTTCATAGCAATTACCTCCCAGTTTTATTTTCGGCACTGGCTGCAAGCCGTTTTTGGCTGTTCGTACGGCCATAGCCTCTGCCATAATAGCCATTGTAATAGTAGCGCTTGTAGTAGTAGCCGCCCTTTTGCTGCATCTCGACTCGGTTGAGCGCAATGCCGAGGACCGGTGTTCCCGTCCGTTTCAGCTTGTCCACCGCATCCGCCACCAGCTTGCGGGAAGTCTGGCCGCTGCGCACCACCAGGACGGTGCCGTCCGCATGGGCCGCGATACGCAGACCGTCCGCGACGCTTTCCAGCGGCGGCGTGTCGATCAGCACATAGTCGAACTTTCCGGCGCACGTCTCGATCATCTCAGAGAAGCGCGGGTTTTCCAGCAGGATGGAGGGGTTTGCCACCGGCGCGCTCAGCGGGATCATATAGCCGTTGGGGATATTGGTCTCATAGACCGCATCCTGCAGTTCCACCTTGCCGGCCAGATAATGGGCAATGCCGGTGATTTTTTCCGCGCTGCTGATGCCGTATTTCGTGCGCATTTCGGATTTGCGCAGGTCGCAGTCGATCAGCAGCACCCGGCTGCCCAGTTCGGCCAGCATCTTCCACAAATAGACCGCGATAAAGCTCTTGCCTTCGTTGGGAATGCTGCTTGTGATCACGACCGTCTTGATCTGGTCCCCGCAGAACCCCAGGTTGACGCGCAGCTGATTGATCGACTCCTCCACATCAAACGGCAGCTCGGGCAAATGCTGGATCGTCAAATGGTTCATATCCTCACCCCCTTCATGTCCTGACGCCCGCGTCGGCCGGAGTTGTGCGCTTGTTTCCTTTTCCATGCGCGTGCTTGCTGCGCCCGGCATCCATTTTGCCTTCGGGAATCACCGCCAGGGGCTGGACCCCAAAGCAGCGGTTGATCTCCTCCGGCGTTGTAAAGGAATCGTTCATCAGGTAACGCACCACCAGGATGCCGCAGTATACCACCGCCAGCGCCATGGCCCCCAAAAGCGTATTGCGGGAATAACTGGGGCTGGACTTCTGTTTTGGTACCAGCGCATCCTCGTAGATGTTGGGCGCAGGGCTTTCCATGATGCGCGGCAGATGGATGCCCGCCTGATAGGCGATCTCGTTCGCAAGGTCGGCGGCCAGCTGGGGGTCCGGGCAGGTCACGGTGATCGTAAGGATCCGCGTTTCCTCCGGGTTGTAAACACTGACCATGGAAGCGATTGTTTCCGGCCTGATATCCAGTTCCAGTGCCTCGGCCACGTCCTCCATCAGCGGGCGGCTGAGGATCAGCTGCTGGTAATCCAGCGCCAGCTGGCTGCCCAGCTGCATATCGTAGATGTCCACGATGGAATTGTAGGTAGCCGACGCCACATACATTTTTGCTGTGGCCTGATACATCGGCGTCACCATAAAATAGGTGTAGGCAAAGGCCGCCGCGCCGCCCACGATGACACAGGCAATGATCTGGAGCATATGCCCCCACAGCAGGTAGAACAGTTCTACCAAGTCGATCTCATCCTCGGTCTGTTCGCGGACGGCCAGCGTCTGCTGTTCGGGTCTTGCTTGCGTTGTGTTCTGACTTTCCATTGTCCCTCCGGTTTAGATTTCTTTGTAGAACAGCTGCAGAATCACCTGCTGCAGGCTGTCCTCATTCAAAATGTAGGCCCAGTGCCCGTCCTCAATGGTGTTCTCTCCCTCGATGGTGAGTTCCGGCAGTTCCTGGTAATCTTTCAATTTCTCCGCCAGATCGAGAACTGTTTGGCTGCCGATGTTGCTTATCAGATAGTCGTTTACCTCCTCCATGACCTGGACGATCTTCGTGTCGCTCAGCGCCATCAGCTGGGGCTTCATGGCTTCCAGATAGATCCGCTGGCGCTCCATGCGGGCCAGGTTGGTCTGGTCGTCCACGTCCTTGCGGGTGCGGACAAATTCAAACGCCTGCTGGCCGTTCAGGGTGATGGTCTCCCCTTCCACCAGCGTGGGGTCCACTGCGGTAAAGTCGGACGTGATGGTCACGGTCACGCCGCCGATCGCGTCGTTCACAATGGCGATCCCGTCCATATTCAGGGCGGCGTATCCGTCGATGGCAGCGCCGCCCAGCAGCATGGACACGGCGTCCACTGTATTCTGACAGCTGTTGTTGGTGCCGTCGCCGTAGGCGTGAGCCAGTGCCAGCTGCTGGCGTTCGTAGCCGATCACGTCGCCTCGCAGGTCGAGGACTGGCACGTCCACCATGCTGTCCCGATTGAGCCGCAGCAGCTGCCAGGTTTCGGCTTCATTGTCCAGCACCAGCAAAAACTGCGCGTCGGCCTGGCCGCCATTGTAAGCGCCCGGCGTACTTTTCACCGGCCCGCTGACATCCACGCCCATGAGCAGATAGGCTTCCGTCCGATGTTTGGGGGTGTAGGTCACGCCGTTGTAGGTGATGTCCGGCTTTTCCCAGGACGCCGGGCCCGTGCTCCCACCGCTGGCCGCGTAGGTCCGGTTCTCCCACCGGCTGATCCCAAACAGCGCGGCCAACAGGACCACCAGCAGCAGAATCGCTGCCGCCGCGGCCCGCATCGCGTCCCGTCGGTGGACTCGGCTGTGGTGGTAATCGGCGCGATGATAGTGATGATGTCTCACGATTTAATTGCTCCACTCCCATCCCTGGACGGCCGCTTCGGCGTTTTCGTCCATTTGTCTCAAGAAATCTTCCCCCAGCTTTTTCCGTATAATCTCCCGGCCTTCTTTGAGATTGGGCGGGCGGCTGGTCAGGTTGTGGCAGTCACTGCCCAGCAAAGGCCAATGGGCCAGCTGCAGCAGGTCCAGTGCCAACCGCCGTGTACCCCAGCGGAGCAGACTGCCCGCGTTGATCTGCAGCCCGATGGGCAATTCCGCTAATCTTTTCAGCTGATGCCAATTCGATTTGCTGAAGCAAAACCGCTCAGGATGCACCAATACCACCTGATACCCGCAGTCCAGCGCCAGCGCTTCCACTGCCTCGGTCTGCAGGCTGGTCCAGTCGGCGAAGGGCATTTCCAGCATGAGGGTGCGGGTGCCCTGGATGCACAGGGGCGTTAGGTCCTGTTCTTCCATGCGGGGAAAATATGCTACCTCCGCCGCCGGAAGCACCCGCGGCAAGCCGTCCGTCAGGACGGCGGCAAGGCGCTCCAGAGCTTCCGCCCGCCGCTCGCAGAACGCCGGGATACTGCTGTGCTTGGCGTAATAGTGGGAAGTGGCGCAGACCACGGTCACGCCCTGTTCGGCTTCACGGCGCAGCATGGCGAGGGACATTTCCACTGACTGGCTGCCGTCGTCTATCCCGGGCAGAACATGACTGTGCAAATCTATGATTTTTCTATCCCGCATCCAGATGCCGAATCCTTTCTGTTTCATGCCAGTCCATTCCAATGGCATCCAGCAACTGTTTGCGCTCCAAACTCATAGGCTTGCGTTTTACTTTGTCCTGGTCTGCGTAGCTGCCTTTATAGGCCACCCGCTGACGGACGATCCAGTTCCCAAGCCGGATGCCTTCCGGAGAAACATATTGATAAGGCACGTTCAAATCTCCGTACCGCTGGAAATACCGCCTGGCCGCCTCGTAAGCCTGCCGCCACTGGCGGTCGTTGCGGCCCTCCCACAACATCCCGATGGCCTCCAGACGTGCGGCCTTATCCGCAGAAAGTTCGCCTTTCAAGTAGGCGATCCGTTGATTTTCCAGCCATGGTCCCAGCCGGACGCCGCTCTCAGTCACATATTTTTTCGGGAAAGCAAGGTCGCCGTGCCGCTCGTAGTAGTCTGCCGCTTCGGCGTAACAGCGCTCCCACCTGGCGTCCACGCTGTTCCAAACGATGCCCAGCGCTTTCAGCTCGGCGGTTTGTTCTTGGGTCAGTGCGCCGCTGCGCTGGCGGGCCCGGGTGTTTTTCAGCCAATTGCCGAGCGCAAACCCTGTTTCATCCTGATAGCCGGGCGGCACCTACAAGTCGCCGTATTGCCGCTGGTAGCGCCTGGCCGCCTCCACGCCGCGCGCCCAGGCCGTTTCGGCGCGGGTCTCCCAGATCATCCCGATGCTGTCCAGCCGCTCGATCTGCTGCGGCGTCAGCGCGCCGTACTTTTCCCGGCCTTTGCGGATGCTTCGCTGGGTCTGAATCCATTCGCCCAGGCTCAGGCCGCCCGGCGTTTTGTACCGCAGCGGGACATTCAAGTTCCCGTGCTCTGCGTAATAGATGCTGGCCTGCGCGAAATAATGGTCCCAGCTGGAGGACAGGCTCCGTTCCAGCTGCTCAAACAGGACGCGGCAGTCGTGTACCTGCTCAATCACCTCGAACCGCTCGGTGACGATCTTGTCCCCTTCCCCGTTGGCATAGAGTCGCTGGACCGCGGCAGACATCTCCTTTTGCAGCCCCGCAATGCTGGAAAGCCCCTCGAAATTGTTGACCACATCCAAAATCAGCGGTACCGCTGTGGCGCCAGCCGTCAGCGCCCGACCGATCTGCTGCTTATAGATGATGGGCGACATCGTGGGACGGAACAGGATCACGCCGGAAATGCCCTCCACGTGCACGCCCTCGTTCAGCATATCAATGCAGAACAGCAGTTTCAGGTGGTCGCCCTCGTCCGCCTTGAAGGCCGCAAATTCTTTGCTGGCCTCCGGGTCGCTGGCATAGGTCTTGTAGACCTTGATGTTTTGATTAACCCCTGCAAACCACTCCGGCACATGGGACACCATCTCGTCCATGTGCTCTTTGCCGGAGCAGAACACGATATATTTTCCACACGTTTGTGTGATATGCTGTGCGAACACCTTGTCCAGGCCGTCCGCCTGTTCCAGCGCGCGGCGAAGGGCATCCAGATATTTTTGGTTGACGTCCTGCACACCGGGGCTGCGCAGACTGTCCACCCGGGCCTGATATTTTGCCAGTTCGTTTTGGTAGCGGAACACCGTGGTCACATACTTCGGAGCAGGCAAAATGCCCCGCACGATGGCTTCGCCCAGGGTCATCTCGGATGCGATGCGGCCGTCGAACAGTTCCTCGGCCATGTCGCGGTTGTTGTCGAGGTAGCGGATATTGGTGGCGGTTAACCCCAGAAGTTTTGCGTCCGGGCAGAGTGCCAAAAGTTTCTGCACCCTTTCGCCCCAATGCTCTGCGCCCGCCCGGTGAAATTCGTCCATAATAATGTAGGCGGGGTGCAGCGCGGCGACCTCCGCCAGCTGTTCCTCCGTGCAGAACAGCAGCTTTGCGTAGGTGTAAAAGCGGACGTTTTCCAGTGGGAAGTTCGGCTCCTGCTTTTGCAGGCTTTCCAGCTGGGTCTTGAAAATGTACTCGCTCGGGGACAGCCACAGAAAAACCGCGTCCGGGTGGTCCTCGATCAGCTTAAAGGCTATGTAGCTCTTGCCGGTGCCAGTGGGATGGACCACGGCCGCCTTGCTGTACCGCGCCAGCATGGCCGCAGCAGCACGGTATGCCTTCGCGTTATGTTCAAACAAATCCAGCGCCACGTCCACTCCCCCTTTCGCACCTAAGGGGTATCCTCCATCTGGAAAATGGAGGTTCATTAGGCCGGCATGAGTGTCTGTGCCGGGCGCTTTTTCCACACAGCCGAAAAAACTCGTTGCATCTCAGTTTTCTTGCGCTTCATGTCGGTGTGGACATAACGTTTCAGGGTCACATTGGCGTCAGCGTGGCCCAGAATTTCGCTCAGTGTTTTGATATCGCACCCGCTTTGCAGGCAGGTGGTAGCAAAGGTATGCCGCAGGGCGTGAGGATGCACACGGCGCACCCCGGCCCGGCGAAGATACCCCCGGATGCTCTTGCGGTAGCAGCGCGGTTCCACCGGCCGCTCAGTGCTGCCCGAAAGAAACCAGGTGTCCGGACTGGCGTTGCCCCGCAGTTTGCGAAGCAGGGCAGCCAGATCGTGCGGGATAGGGATCTCCCGGCCTGAACTCTTGGTTTTGGGCGTCTGCACAACGATTTTCGTGCACCCGGTGCCGCAGTAAATGCGGCTGACCGTGCGCTGCACCGTCAGAATGCCGGACTTGAAATCAAAATCGCCCCACTGCAAACCGCACACCTCCCCGATGCGCAGGCCGAGCTGCATCTGCAGCAAAAGGCCGACTTTGCGCGGCGTGGGAGCGGCCAAAACAAAGTCACGGAGCGCCGTCTGTTCCTGAGCCGAAAAGGGTTTTGTCTGTTTGGCTTCCATCCGGGGCAGCTTGACAAAGATCTCCATCGACCGCATCAGGTGCAGGTGAGCAGCGTATTTGCAGATACGCCGCAACATGGTCAGACACTCCCGCGACGAGGATGTTCCCAAAGGCTTATGGCTGCCATTTGCCGCGGAGATCACCTGCAAAATGCCCTGTTCCAGCCTTTGTTCGTTTAGAGCTGAGAGGCTGTCCCCTCCAAAGACAGGCAAAAGATAGCGTTCCAGCGTGTAATGATAGTGAGCCAAGGTAGATTCCTTGATCCCATGTGAGACGGATAAAATCCACTGGGCTGCAAGTTCTGAAAATTTCATCTTGGCGGTAACGGTTTTGGAATGATGATTTCTTGCCATACAAAGCTCTCCTTACTGCATTTCATTACATGGACCATGCGGTTGATTGCATGATTTTACCCATAAATTGTAAAGGAATAAGACGCTCCAGCAAAATCATATGTTACATTGCACGATTTTGGGCGCGGCGCAGGATGCGCCCCTTGAAAATCCTCCTGTACTATGCTAAAATACATATACATGAAGCGACAAAAGGTATCCTCCATTTTCCAGATGGAGGATACCTTTTCTTTATCTCTTGTGCGCTTTACCAGGGATTTTTCCATTTCTTTCCAGTCAGGCAAATACTGATTCGATAGAAAGTTGGGCCGCATTTATACGCAATTGCGTATACGCGAATACAAAAAATCGTGTATCATCTTATCGAGGTGAATTGTAAATGACTGTAAAAGACGCTGTTGTCATGCGCTTTCAGGAACTCTGCCGCCAGCGGGGCATCTGCCCCAATGAGCTGGCCAACCTTGCCGGGGTCACCCCCTCCACCGTTTACAGCCTGCTGGACCCCGCCCGCCAGCAGGTCTCCATTACCACCATCAAGAAATTGTGCGATGGTCTGGATGTCACTTTAGGGCAGTTCTTTACTTGTCCACTTTTTGATCGTTTGGGACAGGAGATGCAGTAAACCTTTCCATCCTAAAACGTGAAAAATTTTCAGTTTTAGAGCATGTATATGCCATATATGCTATCATTCAAATAACCATTTCGACTGCATGAAGGGAGGACAAACGCACATGAAACCGTACCAGGGAATTTTGCTTTTTATCAGTTATTTTGTATTGCAGCCCATCGTATATACCCGCATCTCGATGGATTATTATGAGCTCATTTCCGGAATCATTGCATTGATTGCATTTGCCTTCATCCTGCACAAAAAACAAATGCTGCATATGAGCAGCCGGGATTTGAAAGGCTCTCAGCTCCTCTTTTGTTTCGGAATTGGCTTTGGTCTGTCTCTGGTTTCCAAAATGGCGATACTTTTTGGCGTTTTAAGCCAAGAGCCAATCACTGAACAAAACCTTCCCAATCCTTTCTTTTGGGTGGTATCGCTAGCAACCACTGTGGTACTGATACCAGTCGTAGAGGAACTCTTGTTCCGAGGGATACTGTTTGGATCGTTTTGTAGATTCTTTTCATACAAAATATCCATCGTATGCTCAGCGGTTCTCTTTATGCTGACACATCACATGATTTCCTGGCCCTCGGTTTTTATCATTGGGACTTTGCTGGCCTGGCTCTATTGGCGCACCGATAATCTTGCGGTCACTATGGTGATTCATGGTACAATCAATCTTGGCACTTTCTTGTCGATGCCGCTCTACGCCCTGTTGACCACCCACCGAGCCCTCGGGGTGATCGTATGCTTGTTCGTGGTATTCCTGGGGTTTTTGATCACCTATCGATCCACAAAAATGTTCCTCAAAAAGCACGACGCTTTGCCAGCTTGACATAGCTGTATCCCCGGTTCATGTTAAAGTCCAGCTTTCTGCGGCAGCCATATAAGAATAGAAGCGTTCCATGGGGTTTGGGGCGCGCAACACGCATCGTCCGGCAAAGGATCCCATTCCGTTTTTCTACATTCTTTCGTCCATTCTACCGCCCGTCGATTGACTCCACCTGTGCCTTCTGCTACACTGGGGCCAACAACACGCCACGAGGTGACTGTATATGTACGAACTGGACAAAGAAGCCTTTGGCCGCTTTCTTGCCGGGCTGCGAAAGGAAAAGGGCCTCACCCAGCGCCAGCTGGCCGAAAGGCTGTTCGTCTCCGACAAAGCTGTCAGCAAATGGGAGCGAGGAGTTTCCCTTAGATAAAGATACCTCCCACCCATGCTCCTGCTTCCACTATCATTATTACTGAACCATATTCCACTATCATTATTACTGAACCATAAAAGAGCCGCTATGCCAGCATCCCACTGGCATAGCGGCTCTTTTTGTTGGCGTCTCCTACTTCACACGAGACCTTTAGTCTATCATATGACCCTGAAAAATGCCTGTTTTAGCCATTCAATGAGTCCACTGGGCCCCCGATGCTAGGCGAATTGCGTCCCTGCAATCAGAGTGTTGAAATCTTAACAGAAAAAACGGGAGTATGACATCCTCCGCCAGAACAGCAGTATATTGCCGGCAAAGGATGTTGTACTCCCGAAAAATGAACGAGCTTAATAAACTTGAATGGATAAAATCATGAACCCAGCCTCCACTGGGCGCTCTCGGTCTGGAGCTCCACCATGCGGCGGTAAAGGCCGCCCTGCTCCATCAGCTCCGCCGGGGTGCCCTGCTGGGCTACATGGCCGTCCTCCAAAACCACGATGTGGTCGGCTCCGGCCACGGTGCGCATCCGATGGGCAATGACCAGCACCGTCTTCCCCCGGAGCAGGCGGGAAAGGGCGGTTTGGACGGCGCTTTCGTTTTCTACGTCCAGGCTGGCAGTGGCCTCATCCAGCAGCACCACCGGCGCGTCCTTTAGAAGTGCCCGGGCAATGGAGATCCGCTGCCGCTCCCCGCCGGAGAGGGTGGAACCATTCTCCCCGATCACCGTCTGATAGCCTTGGGGCAGCTTGCGAATGAACTCGTCGCACTGGGCGGCCTTGGCGGCTTCCAGCACCTCCTCGTCGGTGGCGCCCCGGCGGCCCAGACGGATGTTCTCCATCACCGTGTCCCGGAACAACACCACGTCCTGGAACACCATGGAGTAGAAACGCAGGAGGGTCTCCGGGTCCACCGTGGATACGTCCGTTCCGCCCAGGGACACCTTCCCGCCGGTGACATCCCAGAATCGGGCGGCCAGCTTACAGGCGGTAGATTTCCCGCCCCCGGAGGGACCGATGAGGGCGGTGACCTCTCCCTGGCGGGCGGTGAAGCTCACATCTTCCAGTACCCCAGTGCCCTCCCGGTAGGCAAAGGAGACATGGTCAAAGGTGATGTCGTAGCGGTCGGGGTGGAAGTCCTCTGTTCCCGTCTGCACCGGCTGCTCCAGGATGGAGCGCATCCGTTCAATTTGCAGCTTGGTATTGAAGGTGGCGGCGATGTTCTGGAGCACCACCCCCAGAGGATCGTACAGCCGGGCGGCAGCGAACAGGAAGCCCAGGAAATAGAGGAAGGACAGCTCCCCAGCCAGCAGCAGCGACCCACCGGTGAGCACCGTAGTGGCAAGCCCCAGACGCAGGAATGCCTGAGCGGAGCACACGAACACGCCGGTGGCCAGCTCGGACCGGATGGAACTGCCCTCCATAGCGGCCAGCTTTGCCTCCAGATCGCTCAAGTAGCGCTCCTGCCGGTGGCAGGCCTTGATGTCCCGGATGGTCTCCAGTCCCTCCTGGATGCAGTCGGCCACCGCCCGCTTGTTCAGGATGTTTTTCGTCCCGAAGGCGTCCTGAATCTTTTTGGAGCCCGCCGTCAGCGCCACCGCCACAGGCACCACCCACAGCACCGCCAGGGCCATGCGCCAGTCGCAGGCAAACATACACACCCCGATCACCAGCGTGGAGCCGATGGAGGCAAACAGCTGGGGCACATAGTGGGAAAACATCTGGTCCAGGCTGGAGCAGTCGGCAATCATGGTGGAGGTCAGGTCGCTGAGGTCACGGTTCCCAAAAAAGGACAGGGGGAGCCTGCGCAGGGTCTCCGCCAGGCTCACCCGGCGGTTGGCGCTCTCCCGGTAGGTGGCGATGTAGAGGGAAGCGTACTGGAACCAGTGGAGGACGAACAGTAGTACCAGTACCACCAGAGCAAAACCCACATAGAGCCAGAACCTGTCCGTGGGACTGCCGCCACTCACCAGACAGCCAAGCAGATGTTGGATGGTAAACAGGACTGCCCCGACGGGGAACATGAGGGCCAGATTGCACACAAAGCACCAAATCACGGCCTTCACCAGATCCCTGGCCCCCTTCTCACTGAGGGCGAAGATGTGCTGTAATTTCTTTGTCATACCGCTGCCTCCTTTCCAACCTTCCACTGGGCGCTGCGCTGATAGTCCGCCCACATGGCGGCGTAGACGCCGT
>ERZ1090878.157-NODE-157-length-37917-cov-41.538746_pt1 | contig 37917 bp, 35 predicted proteins | sample MGYA00478473_ERZ1090878 | MGnify/ENA primary metagenome ERZ1090878 (study PRJEB33644, sample SAMEA5815720) | chicken gut metagenome | biome: Chicken; feature: Gastrointestinal Tract; material: Caecum | place: Ireland | collected 2019-01-01 | study: A study of the... | reverse complement strand
TCTATTCTTCGGTAGAAATGCAGGAAAACCCCACCCTGCGCGGCAAACGCATCGCTGTCTGTGGCTCGAAGGAGGACCGCCACGGCATCGTGCTGACCGCCAGCTACCCAGCCAAGCGGATGGGCGTCAAGACCGGCATGGCAATCTGGGAGGCGCAGCAGCATTGCCGCGACCTCATCATCGTACCACCGCACTACCGCGAGTATATGCGGTACAGCGGCTATATGCGCGAGATTTTGCAGGACTACACTGACCAGATCGAGGCGTTCGGGCTGGATGAGAGTTGGGCGGATGTGAGCGGCAGTGTGGGCTTGTTCGGCAGCGCGATGACCATTGCGCGGGAGATCAGCGATCGGGTCAAGCGGGAGCTGGGCATCACGGTGAGCATCGGCGTTTCCGATAACAAAGTGACGGCGAAACTCGGAAGTGACTACAAAAAGCCGGACGCCATCACCCGTATCGAGGCAGATAATTACAAGGAGATCGTCTACCCACTGCCGGTGCAAGACCTGCTCTATGTGGGCCACGCCACCCAGCGCAAGCTCAATTCTTACGGTATCCGCACGATCGGCCAACTGGCGCAGACCAACCCGGAGACTCTGCATGGCTGGTTCGGCAAGGTGGGGTACTCGCTGTCCGCCTTCGCCCGCGGGCTGGATGCCTCGCCGGTGGCGAAGCAGGATCATGTGGCGGCGGTCAAGAGCGTGGGCAATTCCGGCACCACGCCGCGGGACCTCGTCAACAACGAGGATGTCTGGCTCATGTTGTTGGTCATGAGTGAAAGTGTAGCCATGCGGATGCGGGAATTGGCAATGAAATGCACCGTGGTGGAGGTCAGCGTCCGGGACTGTGACCTGAACGGGTTTGTCCGGCAGCGTAAGATCGAAACGCCCACCAGCAGCAGTTTGGAGATCGCGCGGATTGCCTTTGAACTTTTCAAAAGCAACTACCTCTGGAGCAAGCCGCTGCGCGGTGTCGGCGTGCGTGGTGCCTCGCTGGTGCCCGCCGATACGCCGGTGCAACTGGGCTTTTTCAGCAACGCCGAGAAGCGCGAAAAGCTCGAACGGCTGGACAAGGCGGTGGATGGCGTGCGCGAACGGTACGGGTACACCAGCGTCCAGCGGGCGCGGATCTACACCGACCGCGGGCTGGGGGCGATCAACCCCAAGGATGACCACACGGTGCATCCGGTGGGGTTCTTTAACGCGGGATAATGAATTTTGATGAGCGGCAAGGAGGCGCAGCGCAATGTCACGCAAGATCATTGGACGCGAAAAGCGGTATGTGGAAGTGGATGTCCGCTTTGAGCCGGACGGCCACCTGCGGCCGCTGGTGATCCGCTTTGGACCGGAGCAGGTGTACCAGATCGACAAAATCAAGGACGTCAGCCGCCGCGCCGCTGAGGTGGGCGGCGTAGGGGATCGGTATGTCTGCGTGATCCATGGCCAGGAAACCAACCTCTGGATGGAGAAGGGCCGCTGGTTTGTGGAAGCCAAGCTGGTGGCCGAAGCGTGACAATATCCATAACACAAGCAAACGCCGCGGGCGCGGAGAAAGTTTCTCCGCCTCGCGGCGTTTTGCATCTATGTCATGGCGCGAAGCCTTATTGGTTGTCCGCCGCGGGCCGAGCCTAGGTTGCCTTTGGACGGCAAGAGCGGTGTCGGGGTTCCGACTCCGTTTTGTCTATGTCTATAAGATACAGGATAATTTTGACAACCATTTGATAGCCATTTGAAGAAACTTCAAACAATTGATCACCAATTTGTGAAGGAGACAAGATGACATGGTAGAACCCAAACAGAAACCGGCAGGCAAGCCTGTCCACACGGCGGAGCCGGCGCGCATTCCGCGCACCGCGATGCGCGCTGCCTGGCTGCGCACCCGTGAAGGTACGCGGCAGCTTCTGGCCGAGGATTACCGCGACGGCCAGTACCAGGATGCCGTCGCACGGGAGGAACACGCCGTCGATGAGGTTTTCTCTCTGACGGAGTCAGCCGCCGGTGCCGCGCTGCGCGGCGGCAAAAAGCTGGCGCAGCAGGCCGCCCAAAAGCGGAGAACGGAAAAGGCAGACGGGAAAGCCGAACAAACAGCAGGCCAGGCAACGGGCACAGACACTCAGCCAACGACGGTTGCCCCGGGCAATCCAGAAACCCGAAACACTGCCTCTTCACCTCATTATAATAGGCGGAATAGGCAAAGACAGCCCACGCGAAAACCATCCACATCACCCGCCACGCAGATGGCTTCGCGTCAGATGCGGCCGACGGAAGCGGCTGATCTCCACCAGAGCCGCCTGCGGCACGATTCTTTGGCCAGATTCCAGGTAACTACGCGGCAAAAAGCGCAGCCGCGGCCGGTGCCTTTGCCCAAGACGGCCCCCTCCGCTGCCACGGGCACAGCAAGAGCCACCACGGCACAAACCAAAGCCGCCAAAATTGTGCAACACGCTAAACAAGCTGCACGAGCAGCCGGGAAAACAGCCCAAGAGACGGTCAAACGAGTGGCCGATATGGTTATGGCGGGCCTCAAAGCGCTGTGGGCGGTCGCTCATACAATGGTGGCAGCCATTGCGGCAGGCGGAACCGTCGCGGTGCTGGTTGTCGTGATCATCTGCATGATTGCGCTGGTGATTGGCTCCGGGTTCGGCATCTTCTTTGCCGCGGAGAGTGCCGGGGACGGCATGAGCCTGGCCGACGCCATCACCCGGCTCAACGGGGAATACCAAGACCGGCTGGAGGAAATTGAGGCAGATCACCCACACGACCGCCTCGAGATCACCTCCAACGACGGCAGCTATGCCATCGCCTGGCAGGATGTGCTGGCGGTCTTTGCCGCCCACACCAGCGGGGCCGAGGACGGCGCGCCGGTGGCGTATCTGGACGAGGCCAATCTGGAGCGGATGCGGCAGATCATGTGGGATATGAACGAAGTCACCTGGGAAGTCGAGACGCAGACCCACGAAGTAGAGGCGGCCATAGCTGCCGACGCCGCGGCGGAAGAAGATTCTGACACCGCCACAGCCTCGGTATCGGAAAGCAGAGGGTCAGAAGGAACGCCCGCCGCCACCGCCTCTGACACAGCCGAGCCTGGCACAGATCATTCCGATGAAAACGAGGACGGCCCCGGCACCACTACGGTGACCGAGACCGTCCTCATTCTTACCTTACACCACAAAACAGCCGAGGAAATGCGCGAGGAATACCGCTTCAACGCCCGCCAGAACGAGTACCTGACCTTGCTCAGTGCCGAGAATGTAGCCCCGCTCTGGGCCGACCTGCTCGGCGGCTTTGCAATGGGCGAACTCGGCGGCGAGGTTTTGACACCCGGCTCCGACACCACACTGGCTGACGGTGCCTTGCAATGGCCGCTGCCGGTGGCAGGCACGATCACCTCGCCCCAAGGCTACCGCACCGACCCGATCACCGGCGAGACCAGCTACCACAGCGGCACCGACATCGCTGTGCCCGAAGGCACCCCGATCCTGGCCGCCGCCGACGGCACCGTCACTGTCGCCAACGCCCTCGACAGTTGGGGTGGCAGCTACGGCTACTACGTCAAGCTCGACCACGGCGGCGGGCTGACCACGCTGTACGCACATTGCTCGAGCATCTGCGTGACCGCAGGCCAGCAGGTCGAAGCCGGCGAGGTCATCGCCTATGTCGGCCAGACCGGCCGAGCGACGGGACCGCATTTGCATTTTGAGGTGCGCGCTTAACGGAAGAAAGCCAACTCAAACAGGAAGCTGCGGCAAACACAAGGCACCCGCAGGTGAGCACGATCACCTGTACAACCTCGCCTTTTAACTGCACATCTCGTGTCGTTGGCCACAGCGCAAACCATTCTGTCAGCTGTTTACCGGCAGCCGACAAGAGCGAACGCCACGCTTCCATGTTTCCCCATTGATTGGGTATCATCCACCCTGGTAACGTGGACAGGCAGGTTGGTAACAGACAAACAAGCAACAGTGCCATACCGAACCCTGCAAACTCCTGCAGGGGGTAGTTGCGGAGCAAACACAGCAGGCAATAGCCTGCGAAAAGCAGAAAGAGTAACGCGGGCAAGCCGGTCAGCGCTGACAGCAACCAGGCGATGGCGGCGTCGTATAAAACCTGGTCCGGTTGCGCCAACCCGGTGGCAGCTAAAAAACGCCGAACGCTTTGGGCTGGATTATCTTCCGATACATGGGTCAATTCAAGAATATAGAATGGATCGCTGGCCTGTGCCCCATATAGAATTTGTTGCGTTTCTTTAGCAAAAACACCGCATACCCGGAACGTCTTGGCATCCTCTGCACCCGGATTTAGCATAAGAAGTTGCCCCAGTATATCCGTACCGCCAAAGAGCTGCCATGCCAGTGCGGTGCTGATGGCACATTGGCTGGTGTCGCCATTGCCAGGCGCAGTCCCCACAATGTAGTTGGCTCCGTAGGCAGCATCGGCTGATCCACAGAAACCAATGCTGCAAACATCCGTACAGCTTCGTGTGCTGACTGGTGACCGCACCGTCATCTGACCTTCGCACCAGAAAGTGACCATCAACCCTTCAGTGTTTTGACCACTTTTTATATACGTCTGTGCCTTTTTTACCTGTTCCCCGGTCAGCGGTTGCGCGTAACGCAAGCTGACACCCGGGCAGATCTGTTTGGCATTCTCGACCGCCTGCACAGCGAACCAGAGGCAAAGACAGTACATCCCCAGGCAGATCAACGCTGTTATCCGCCTACGCATCGATCCTCACCTCTACACCCGCGGAAAGCGGTTTGCTGCTTGCGCTGACAACCTGTTCCTGTCCGCTTAAAGCGCCCGAAATGCGCACGACGCCGTCACCGCGTTCCTCTACGGTCACTCCCAGCCGGACGAGTACGTTTTGGACACCCAGCACGGTATTTTTCGTTTCCACCAGGTATACAAAATCTCCGGCGTTATCGCTGTTGACGGCTGTGGCCGGCAGGCAAAGCCCGGAAGTTCCGCCCGTGGTCGTAACGGTTACATCTGCAGCTCCCGTTTGCCACTGTGTACCAGGCACTGTGAATTGGGCGAGGCCATCGCTGATCTGTTCCAATGTGGCCGTTCCGGTATTTTGACCCTGCATCACAGAAATCGTACTGCTTGCCTGCAACAAGCTGGCTTGTTCCTGGGTCAAGGCGGCCGTGAGCGCAAATTCCTGTTCATTGGCTGCCAGCAATCCCGCTACCGCTGGCGTATTCTCTCCGGCCGTCAGCGCCATCTCGGTCATAACACCATCAGCGGGAGCCAAAAACGCGCCGTCCGCTGCCAGCAGGGCCTCGAGAGCGGCCAAGGTTTGCTCTTCCTGCCGGATCTGGGCCATCAGGACTTGAGCACTCGCTCGATCCGTCTGGTTCGATTTGGCCAGATCGTCCGCTTCCTTTTCATAATTGTGCTGGGCGCTGTTGCGAGAATCCTCTGCACTTTGCGCGGCGGACAACGCTGCCTCCGCCGCACTGTCTGCCGCGGCCTGTGCCGCTTCCAATTCGGCCTGCGCTTGTTGCACAGCCGCCTGTGCAGATGCGTATTCCGTCTCCCAATCTGCGTAGTTCTGTTCCGTCTTGGCTTGCTCCGGCGTTGCCATCTCCCAAAAACCGTCCTCGTAAGGACGTTGCGGTTCTCGGCTTTCCACGTCAGCCAAAGACTGACGGGCCGCATCCAGCACATCTTGCGCCTGAGAAACATCCTCTTCGCCTTCCGCAGTTGTCTGCTGATAGTTTGTATAGGCCCGATCCAGTTGTTGCTGCGCCTGCTGCCAGGCAAACGAATCCGCTGTTTCCCCCTCCATCAGTTGATTGGCCTGCACTTGATGCTGCTGTATGGAGGCTTGCACCTGGTCGATCTCAGTGCGTATATCGTCCAAGGACAAGAGTGCCAGCGCTTGGCCCTTCGTCACCGAGTCACCCGATTGGACCAGGACTTGCTCGATCAACAGACCTTCCGGGACGGTCAGCGGGGTTCCCGCCCCGGGAGACATCTGGCCGGAAACTGTGAAGCTCTGCGTGACCACCCCTTGGTACGGCGCCGTTACCGTGACGACCGGAATTGTGGAGGCAGCGGTTCCGCGCACCAGCAGGGTCAGCAGGAACATAAGCGCAAGGAAACGCAGCATCGCGGTGCCGGAATGCCATTGTGCGGGCTTGGCTTCGGCCACGACGCGCAGGCGTTGTCTGATTTTTCGTATCACATCCAAAACGATCATCCTTTCACTGCCCCGGCTGTCAGGCCCGCTTCCAGGTACGTTTGCCCGAAACGGAAAGCCAGAATCGAAGGGAGCAGCATCCACAGGCTGGCGGCCATCGCAAGGCCCAACTGTTTTGTGTCCAGATTGGCCGGGTCGGTAAAAAAGAGGGACAACGGCCAGTATTGTGGGGATTTCAAAAAAGTCATGGGTTGTTCAATGGCGTTCCAGGTATCCAAAAATCCCAATGTCAAAGCGGACACAAGGCCAGGAATGCCCAGCGGGATTCCGATGTGCCAAAATCGTTGCCACTGGTTTGCGCCATCGATGGATGCAGACTCCAGGATTTCTCTTGGAATCGCGTCAAAGCCGCGTTCCATGATGAACACCGGAAATGTGGAAAAAGCGCCCGGCAAAATGATCGACCACGGTGTATCCAACAGGCCAAATTGCCGCAACACCAGATAACTGGGCACCATCGTTACCTGAAAGGGCAACAGCATCAGGATAATGTACAATCCCCGAATTACGCCACGGCCTCGGAAGCGAAGCCGGCTGATCGCCCATGCGGCGGGTGCGCCCACCAACAGGTTCCCGGCTACCTGGGCCATCGACTGCTCAATGCTGTTCCAGAACATAACAAAGAACTGTGGTGTATCCAACAGCAGGGTCAGCAACGGTTCGAGGGTCGGCCAGGCAGGAAACCAATGCCAGGTGGCATAGCCGCTGTCTAACCCCAAAGCTGGGCCGATTGTCAAACGCAGTTCTTCCTGCGACATCAGCGCGCCTGTGCAGAGAAACCAGAGCGGCCACCACACCAGCAGAGCGGCCGGTATCAGCCAGAGCCAGCGGTGTGGTTTGCGCCTCTTACTCATCTTTTGCACAGTGATCCCACCATTTCAGTAATACCAAAATCACAATCAGCAAGGCCAGCGCAACCAGAACAGCGGCAGCAGCCAGCCGTGGTAGGTCCAGGCTTAAAAACCAGTTGTTGAACAAATGCTGCAACAGATAAATACTCTGCTGCGGGTAGCGCCCCGCCACCAAGTAAGCCTCCCGGAACACCTTGAAGGCGTTCAGCAGGCTTAAGATCAACGTTAGGGCAAAGGTTGGCTGAAGTCCAGGCCAGGTGATGTGCCAGAATTGCTGCCAAGCCCCTGCGCCGTCAACGCGGGCCGCTTCATACTGATCGGCCGGGATCGCTTCCAGGCCGGATGCCCAAAGAACCTGCGTATAACCGCAATTTTTCCATAGATACGTACCGGTTAAAACCCAAAATGCGGCGTTCGACCCCATAAAATCAATGGGTTGCGCACCCAGACAGGTCAGCCAGCCATTGCATAGTCCCTGCCTGGCAAACAGAGCCTGCCATAGTAACACAATGCTGGCAACAGGAATCGCAATCGGCAGCAAAAAGGTGGTTTTGAAGATGCGGGCCACCTTTGTTTGTCGCAGCGAATGGCTGTGAAGAACAAGTGCCAACACCAAGCTGCCTGCCAGAAGGGCTGGCAGACAAGTCCCCAAAAAGCGCACCGTATTGCGCACAGCCAACTGGAAGGCGTCGTTCTGTATAACCGATTGGTAATTGGTCAGCCCCACCCAGGCGGTTCCCATTGTGTCAAACAGGCTGCGCCGCACGGTCTCGGCAAAGGGCAGCAAAACAAACAGGAAAACGCCGGTCAAGCTGGGCAGCAGGAACAGCCATGCCGCACGGTTTTCCTGCCGGGTGGCCGTGCAACGGTTGCGTCCCCTTTTACTGCTGCTCCGCATAGTACAAATCCGTTCGCTGCAAGATGTTGGCCACCGTCGTATCCAGATCCTGCGTGCCCGTATACAGCTGAGTCGCTTCCTCATAGACAAGCTCCCGCAAACTCAAATCTGTGTTCGACGGTGTGGTCAGTTGGGTCATCACGGCGTCCAGGTTCAACTGGGACGGCGTAGGGTTGCCGTCTCCGCCATCGTAACGCTGACTGGCTTTGGTCAGTTGGACGCCCTGACACACAAAGTAACCGTTGAAACTGCCCCGACCGGCCAGGTCTTCCGTTTCGCAATTCAGCATGGTTTCAACAAATGCCACGCCATTGTCTACTTGGTCAGAAGTATTCAACACGCCCATGTTCATCACCGGTGTGAAAACATTGCCCGGCAAGGGACGAATCAGCGCTGGTACCGTACCGTTTTCACTGACCATATAGATATATGTCAACAGATAATCGCTGGGGCTGCCTTCCGCACAGTCGGCTGGGTCCTGAGCCCGGCCATACCAGTTCATACTGACTGGGATATCCACAGCCAGGTGCTGACCATCATCCCCGCTGGCTGTATCCTCCCCATCCCCAAAAAGCGGATCGTATTCGGTACTGATTTGTTGTGCATCAACAACCGCTTTGGTGACAGACAGAAACTCCCGCAGCGCATCCTCGTTCACCCCTTCGCCGCCAACAGCAAAGATCGACGCACTGGCCGCCGGGTACAGTTCACTGAACAGATTGTAGTACCCATCATAATGGAAGTTGGATTTGATGCACAGTAGGTCCTGCAAATCGGTCAAGCTTTGAACCTCAGACAACCGCGCCGCGTTTTCCTCAGACTGGCAGTAGACCAGGCTGGGGCGGAAAAGCAACGGCAACGCCCAACAACCATTTTCGTCTGTGTAACACTGCACGATGTTCTCATAACAGCCACTGGTGTCAATCTGACTCAAATCTGCGAGAATACCCTGGCGAATGTAAGATTCCACGGGCAAGCCGTCCATCACAAGGACATCCGGCCCCTCGCCGGCAAAGATTTCCACGTTGAGGGTGCGGATCACATCGTCCACCGTCATCCCATTGTCCAAGCTGTCCTGACCATATTCCACGGTGACCGTCTGTTCCGGATGCTCAGATGCGTATGTGTTGACGGCTTCCCGCAACAAAAGGCTGTCCTCCATCGCCCAAATCACCAGTTCATCATCGGACGAGACCGTTGCCTGGGCATCATATCGGTACCGGTATAGTTGTGCCTCTCCGCCTGCATTCACGCCGCTGACCCAATAGTTTCCCTGCTCATCCAGCACAATTTGCTGCGCGATGAAGGCGCTACTGGCCAGCGCGAAGCTGCGATTGTCAGCCAGATTTTGCTGCAGGGTTCCACCCAGGGCCATCTGATGAATGCCGTTGCTGTCTGCCCAGATCAGGCAGTTCTGTTGGATGGTAGCAGCCGTGGCACGCGCCAGCGGCTCCGACAAGGACAGCGTGTATTGTTGCAATATACTGCCGTTCGCAGCGTCAAACGCGGTCAAACTGGTCGTCCCGGCTGCAAACGCATAGACAGTGCCTTCCGCATAAAAGGCCGGACTGCCATAGAAACCAGGTGTTACGGTCGTAGCCTGTCGGGTGGAAGGATCGACCAACACAAAGACGGTGGTTTCTCCCACCTGAACGGTCATGAATATCTGCCCGTCTGCCGTAAGCTGCAAGCGGACCGGCAAAGCGTCGGCTTGTGACAAAGCCTCCACCGGAACGGTCTGCATGGCGGCAGGGGCCGCACCAGTTTGCAGCGCGTAAGCGCCGCTGTCATCCTGGCTGACAGCCCAAAGCGTGCCGTCCTCGGCAACCGTTAAGGCCCCGTTTGCCGTTGCCGGCTGGCTGGATGCGGCGGCTGTTTCCCAAGCGTCTCCGTTCCAGCGCAAAAGTTGTACATCGCCGCTCTGGCTCAGCCCCACCACTTCCACGGCACCATCCGGGGAAAGCCGCAAATCCGTGAAGCGCGCATAGGTCTGCGGCATGGAAGCTGCCATGTCATCCTGCACATACGCGCCTTCCTCACCGGTTTGTGGGAGCTGCGCCGACGATGACGTTTCATCCTGGGTAGCGGAGGAAGCGCTGACAGAAGCTGTTGCCGAAGGCGTGGCTGCCGATGATGCCTGGCAACCGGAAAGTCCTGCCAGCGCGATACACCCTGCCAGCAGCGCTGTTAACGCCTTGGTTTGAGTCGATTTCATGGTTGTTGACTCCTTTCCCGAATTGTTCTAAACTGATTGTAGCAAATGCACTCTAAATTTATCCTGAATTTTTGACAAGGTGTTTGGGAGGTTGGTATGAAAATTCTGCTTGTGGAAGATAACGCTTCTCTATGCCGCAATATTGCCTCCGTTTTACAAAACGAGGGCTATATGGTCGTGACTTGCAGCAACGGGAACGAGGCAGAGTTTCAAATCCTCAACAACAGCAGCGACCTGATTCTGCTCGACAGAATGCTACCCGGCAAAGATGGCGTCACACTGACGCGAGAAGCCCGCGCAGCCGGTATTACAACGCCTATTCTGCTGCTGACGGCATTGGACAGCTTGGGCGACAAAGTCACCGGCCTGGATGCGGGAGCAGATGATTATATCGTCAAACCCTTTGCAATGGAGGAAATGTTGGCCCGGTTGCGCATCTGGTCACGTCGGACAGTACCGCTCGAGGACCCCGGTGAGCTGCATTTTGGCGACTTGAGCTACCGCCCCAGCGTGCGACAGCTCAGTGGCCCGGCCGGGAAGGAAGTTCTGCCCAAACGGCTGGCTCAATTGATGGAACTGCTGCTGCGTAATGCAGAAGTGCCCGTCACCCGCAGCGTGATCTTCAACCGCATTTGGGGACCGGATGCGGAAGTGACCGATGCTGTCATCGACACCTATATCCATCTGACACGGCAGCGGCTCACGCATCTGCACTCCGCCGTCAAGATACAAAACAGCCGGGGCACCGGCTACCAACTGTCCTATGAAAAAGATTCATGATGCCTCTGCCACACGGAGCGCCTTGTATAAAAAACTGCGACACCGAATCACCGCGTTCTGTGCGCTGGTCACCGGACTTGTTCTGCTGGTCGCTTTCGCCGTTGCCTGGCAGGCCGCCCGCCGCCAGATGCGCCATGCGGAAGAGTCTTTGTTTTCCTCCCAATGTCAGACTGTGACGGCCTATGTATCTACGCCCTATGCGGTGGATACCCAAGCCGTGATGCAGTTTGCCGGACAGAACCAACTGACCGTGGCGGTTGTGGACGGCGGCACACTGCTGACCTTTGCCCCCACCTTACAAAAGGATGCGCTGACGCAACTGCTGGCGGATGTGCAGGCATCCGCGAGCGGGCAGGCGCTGTACTCTCCCAATGCGCAAAGCGGGAATTTCACGGTACAGTCTGCGGGACAAAGCTGGCGGTGCTTCCTGCAAGGGCAGACGGTGTCCACCACCCAATGGCATAATATCCTGGTTATGCAGCCTGTACCGGCCCACTCGGCCGAAGCTTTGCGATTGTCGGCTGTGTATATGGCCGCTTTTTTGTTGGGTTGGGTCGTTCTTTCCTTGATGTCGGCTGTTTTGGCCCGGTTTGCCGTGCGTCCAATCGAGCGGGCACAAGCAGAACAGCTTCGCTTTCTGGCGTCTGCCAGCCATGAATTGAAAACGCCGCTGGCTGTGATCTCCACCTCGGCAGACCTTTTGAAACAGAAGAGCCAGGATTTGGCAGAGCCTTGTCATGTGATCCAGCAACAGACCCGTCAAATGGGACGGCTCATCGATGACATGCTGGTCTTGACAAACAGCAGCACCGGGCGCTGGACGCTGCAGCTTCGCCCTGTTTTACCGGAAGAAGTCGCGATGACTGCCTATGAGACCTTTCAGCCAGTCTTGGCCCATGTACAACAAACGCTTGCACTGGAGCTACCGGATGCGCCGCTGCCCATGGTTTTGGCCGATGAACAGCGCTTGCAGCAGATTTTGGCCATCTTGTTGGACAACGCCCACACCTACGCCCCGGCCGGCAGCGCCGTTGCGCTGAGGGTGGATCGCCAACGCAGCCAGGTGCGGTTTTGGGTGATCGACCACGGTCCCGGCATGCCGGACAGTGCCAAGCAGACGGTGTTTACCTATTTCTATCGGCAAATCTCAGAAGCTGAGTGCACGGCAACGGCCGACAACGGCACACATCATTATGGATTGGGGTTGACAGTGGCCGCAGAATTGGCGGACTTGCAACATGGGTCTTTGACCGTGCAGGATACACCGGGCGGCGGGGCCAGTTTCTGCCTGGCATTGCCGGCAAGACAGCATACATAAAGACAGAAGGCAGGCGACAAATTGCCTGCCTTCTGCCTGTCACCGGGCATCAGCCGTCAACCGCGCGGCTGATCGCAGTGGCCACGTTCGCATTCATGTTGGCAGAATTGCCATCCGCACAACTTGCGCCGCAGTCGCCCCAGTCATAGTGGCTGTAGCCGTAGGAGAGGGCTGTGTTATAGCTCTCCGCCGAATAGCTGCAGCAGCATCCACAGGTGCCGCCACCACCAGAATAACCATAGTGCAAACTCATAACAGATTCTCCTTTCCGCCGCTATCGTTTCCAACAGCAACAATATTTACAGACAGCGAAAACGCTTGCGCTGTTTCGGCGTTGCATCAAAGCAGTACAGAACGATTGAGAACTTCAAGCGCATCTGGGCGCTCCTCCATGAGCGTGCAGAACGTGCCAAGCATCAAATAGGTATGTGTGCGGCAATTTTGACACGCAAACGCTTTTTTCTTGATATCGACGCCATATTCGCCAAAACAGGCTGCGTAACACATGGGACAGATATTAAACGCCCAACAGTTCTCACATAGCGGTTTTGTTTGTGCCAGATAATCGTCAATATAAGTGTGAATCGTTTTTCGCTTATCGACACCACCTGCAATTGTACCGATAGAGGGAGAGGTCCCAATTCGCTCACAAATAGATAACTCCCCGTCTGCGTGTACATAAACCTTGCGCACGCCCGGAACACAACACGCCTCAATCCTGCCGGTTCGCAGAGCCGGCTCCTCTGATGCAAAACGATTTTTTATGCGCATCATAGAATCGACAAGGGAACGGAAATAAAGATTGTTGGTCGCATCCCAGCTCAGTGAATGCCGTATTGCCCGTGTCAGCTGCCATTTGGCCAGGGGATCGTAGGCTCCGAGGTCCCAATAGCGAGGATTGTTATATACTTTTTTCGTATACACCTCACTATCATACGTTCCGTCAGATGGGTATGTAATCACAATGGAGGTTTCTTTTGGAAGCTCCGGAAAACTCTCAAAATAGGCGTTGATCCGATCCAGTTTATCATAATCAAACGGCGGCGTTAAAACGCTGCTGATCGTCAGTCCTTTTCCAACATCGCGGAAAGCATGGCAGACATAGTGCAACCCCCGTTCAGCATCTGAAATTGTCGGCCGGCCATCCGCATAGACGCGGCAAGAATTGCAGTCCTCCGGGCCATCTATACTCACGGTCAACGAAAAATTGGGTGTATCGGCAAAAAATTGGGCTCGTTCCTCCGTCATTAAAGACAGGTTTGTAGTGAGATTGAAATAGAGGTTTCTGCTTTGTTGAGCGGCCAGGTTTTGCGCATAGAGAGTAGCCCGTTTAATCAAGTCGAACTGCAGGAGTGGTTCGCCGCCATAAAAGGTCAGATAAATGTTTTCTCGCTCGCCACTATGCGCAAACAGATAGTCGATGGACTGTTTGGCTGTATCCCAATTCATATCGGCGGCGGCAAAGTCATGGTTGCCCTCATAGCTCGAATTGTAAATGCAGTACTTACAGCGAAAATTGCAACGCTGGGTGACCTCTAAGATTAGCTGCGCCAAATTGTGATTGATTTGTTGGCAAATATCTTCGTGGCAATCGCAGCAAAGCGTTTCCAAGGGCGGCATGCGAAGGAGCTTCATTTGTGCCGTGTTTCGCAGGAAAGTCTCAACCGCGTCTGGGTCTTCTTCTGAGAAAGCCTGCGTAACAGATTGTACAGTGGCTTTTGGGGAGAAAAGCGCCTTGAGCAAGCGATATTCATCATCTTGCAGACGTAAAATTTTGCCGGTCCCTGCATCATAAAAGTAATTGTTCATTCGCGAAGGGAAAACCACGCCTGTCCGATATTGTTTCTGGTGTTCGACCAATGTGAGCAGGCGTTCCATTTCCCGTTCACACTCTTTCGTAAGAGCCATTGTGCAAACCTCCCGAGATTTTGTTATTCTGCATGACGTAGCAAATGCGTGAAACCGGTTGACGTGGTGGAGAGTTCGCAAAAACTGCCAGTCGCTGTGACTGTTCCATCCTCCATCACAATGATGTTCTCTTGATCTTCAAGATCATCGTACCGATGCGTTATTAGCACGGTAATCTTGTCATCCTGATGGGTAAGGATTTCCTTCAAAACCCGTTCTTCTGCAATGGTATCTAGCGCTGAAAAGGGTTCGTCGAGAATGCACAACGAGGCATCAGAAAATAGAAATCTCGCAAGCGCGATTCTTTGCCACTGCCCGCCAGACAGTTCAACACCGTCTTCCCATTCTTTGCACAACTGCGTCTCATATCCGTGCGGCAGTTGCTGAATGAAGGAGTTCGCCTGCGCCCGTTCAGCAGCACTTTGTATATCCTTGCGATGTGTCATGCGAGATGGTTCCCCAATACCGATGTTGGTTTGTACATCGAAGGGATAATGAATCTGATTTTGGAAAACTGCGCTCATTCGCTTTCGCAGTGAAGTGGGGGTCCATGTCGAGATGGGCTTCTCATTTACCATAATTTCCCCCTTCGTTGGCGTATACAGTCCCAACATCAATTTAATAAGTGTGCTTTTTCCACTGCCGTTTTTCCCAACAATCGTATACAAGTTGCCAGCCTTCACCGTTAGGTTCACATTGTTTAACGCCAGTGTTGTCGAACCCGGGTAACAAAATGAAACATTCCGAAATTCTATTTTCTGAATCGGGGCTGTCAATGCCACTTGATTCTTAGCGCTTTCCTCTGGGAGATTCCATAGCGCAAGTAAATTTGACACATAAAGAGATTGCTCAAACCCGGAGGAAATCTGATAGACGAGTGATTGCAATAATGTCTGCATAGAGTCGAACGCGCTCAGCATCTGGTACACGCCGCCAACAGTCAATTCTTGGCTGATCGCTGATACCACAATCCATATTTTTGCTCCGAAGGTGATCGCACTGGAGATACCTAGTGCAGTTGTATCTGCCTGCAAAGTTTTGGCTCGGATTGCGAGGTTTTCCCCATTTTGTTGTTGTATGGTTACACCAATTTTCTCCGCAATATAGTTTCCACCGTTCATTATCCTGAGTTCCGGGATATTGGGAGCATTCAGCAAAATCGCAAATAGCGAACTGCACAAGCGATGACTCTCAGCTTGTTGGCTGTAGAGGCTAAACTTTTTTGCGGAGATTGTATTTTTTATCTTCAACAGTGGAATCGTCAGGCAGCATGTAACAAAAACGATTCGCAGGTCAAACGAAGCCAAGATTGCAACAACGCCAGTTAAACTAACCACCGCCTTGGCCATTCCACTGACCATATCGATATATAAAGCGCAGCGATTCGGCGTCTCTGACATCGCCATATGGATGCGGTCATAGATTTCTTTCTTTTCAAACGCTTCTGCGGGTATATTTTGATATTTTGCAAGAGTCTTTCGCGTGATATGAAGCGCCAAAGCATCACCGAAGTTTGCTCGGAGCGTTTGAAGCGCCATAGAAGTCAGATTGCCAGACAAAGTTACCCCTAATAGCAATAGAAGCCAAACAATAACAGAAGCAAATTGCCCTTTTGCCGATACAGTAAGAACAATGGCGTCTAAAAAGTTTTGTGTGCAAAACAATCCGATTGGTGTCAGGAGCCCTGTTAAGCTACTAACAAGAATCAGCACAATAATGGCCCGCGGAGACGCTTCCCAAAGCAGGATGAGCACCGCCTTGAAGGACATGACTTGCCGTTGCATTTTAGTAAACAGTTTTTTCACCATACTCTGTTGACCATCGGGAGCAAGCTTATTTGGCATACGATATTTCTAAGGCGTACGGAGCATATATCCAATTGTCGGAACTGTTTGGATGCTCTTTTCGAGGTGTAGTTTTCTGCGTAGCGAACAGATATGGATATCCACTGTTCGCGTTGCGATTGGGGATTGACATTCCCAAACAGCTTGCAGCAGTTCTGCTCTTGTATAAACCTTGTTGGGATTTTGCAAAAAGAACATGAGCAACTTGTACTCCAGCGGTGCCAAATGGATCGATACGCCGTTTCGATAAACAAAATGGTCTGTAGGGTTAACAGTGATGATTGCCCCACACACTGTGAATCGTCCATATTGCTCCTCAGATTGGTTCACTTTTTATACAAGCCTTTCATTTCGTACTCATCTTGCAAAGTTCCTGCCAAGAAGGCGGCACCTGCACAAGTGGCTACTAACAATCACAGACCTCCTACCAAGGAAAGGGCTCCTCCGCCGAGATACGTTGGTTGACATTGTTATTGTTGCCGCCGATAATTACGTTTTGGCTGATTGCACTGCTTTCGATTCTGACTTTCTCGGATATCATTTTGCTCCCGTGTGGTTATGTTGTTGTCTCCTGTATTCAGGTTTGAGTTATCTCTTTTACTTTTGTTCTGCTATTTTAGCCTTATTAGAAGGCGAGTAGGAAACTCAGAAACACAAAGAGAAAAGACATCTTCGGTAAGCATCCTCTCGACTTTCCTTACATTTTTTTGAATGGCACCCGTACTTGGCGTGAAAAAAAAGTGGAATGTTCTGCTTACACCTGGTTCCAACTTAAGGCTGCCGATATCTGCAAATTCAGGATATACCAGAGCTTGAATTGTACTGTCATAGAACAGTGTCAAGGATTTATCAATCAAAAGATATCGGCCAAAAAAGATATAGCCGGTCGTATTATCAGTATTGGTAATTGTGAGTTCTACATCATATACATAATTTGATTTTGTATTTCCGTATTCATCTAGCCTGGAGTAGTTGTGAGAATCCAAGTCATATTGTTCAAACAATTGATGATAGGTCAAAAGATTTGCATCATTAACTTGTAAGCTATAACCATTAGGGTTTTCATCAGTGGCAACAAAATAATTATTACTAAGTGGTACCACATCACCCGCGTGATAAATTCTGTCGGGTATCCGATACGGAAGATGATTGGTGTGGTAAAAAGCCATCAACCAAGCGATTAAAGCCATGAGGCACACAAAAGTCAATAAAACTGCGAAGATATTTCGCCGCTTTAACGGAATCGCTTTCTCCATAGCAACGCACCTCTTATAGTGATAGATGACCAGCCCGCATCGTGTAGACTGTGCCACAACAATTGTGTAAAAAGTCTCTGTCATGACTCGCCACGATAATGGTTGCCCCGCGTGATGATTCATCATGAATCACATTCTCAAGCATTGTAATGCCGCTCTCATCAAGAGCATTGGTCGGCTCATCCAAGAGAATAATTTCTGGTCGCTCAAAAACAGCGGCGGCAATACCAAGCCGTTGTTTCATGCCAAGAGAGTACTTTCTATATTTTGTATCATGAAGGCCAACACGCTGCAAAACGCTTTCGATTTGAGAGTTTGACATTTTCTGATGAAGAGACGAAAGAAGCTGTAAGTTTTCGGCACCAGTGTATTGCGGTAAAAAAGCAGGATTTTCAATTAAAAAACCTAGGCTGGGAGGAAACTCCAAGTCGATACCCAATATTTTCCCATCGATTAAGACCCGGCCCTTTGTGGGATGTATAAGGCCCGCCATTAACCGCAGCAACATTGTCTTGCCAGAGCCATTAATTCCCTGCAAGCCGATAACATCACCAGGTTCAACCGTTAATTGAATTTGATTCAGTACAATATTATTTCCGATTTTTTTAGACGCACCATCAATTTCAATTTTGGGTAACATATCCATTCATCACAACCCCCTTAGCAAAGGTTAAAGTTTCTGAAGCGATGTCGTCCAATTAACACACAAAGGATGGACAAAACAAGGGAATAGAGGACTCCGGCTGTAAAAGAAAACCCGTTTGTCAATATTACGTTACTACGAATGCAGAAGGCATAGTTGGCAATAAATACAGAGACACAAAAGTATGCAGATGCCAACATGATAATCGCCGATATCAAAAAACAGATAATAGGGCGAACCCAAAGTGTCAACAACATTTGCAGTATGCCGCAAGCAGACGCGATTAATGGCGGCATAAGGAGAAGTACATGGCATACACTCCATTGGTCCGGCGGTACAGTTTCACTCAACATAAAAATATCACGCATATAGGGAGAAACTGAAAGTGTAAACTGTCCACCATATATTAGGCAATTGACGATGAGAACAATCCAACAACAGATAAAATAAATTACAGTTGCAGAGACGACCCAACTGCATTTGGAAATCCACCACTTTGTACGGCTGCCGGAATATGCGATGACCATTTTCCCAAATGTCTCTCTGTCATGCACAGGATAATAGAGTGTCAAAAACAGACAAATTCCAAAAACAAGAAACCAGGCCACCGGAAACAGAAATGGTTCATCAGGGTTTGGAATATAAGGTTTCATTCCGCCAAAAAGATACATGGCAAAATCTCCCAGCGTTGGCTGTGCGTTTGCATACTGTGGGTTAAGTAAACTTGTTTCTTTTAGGCGGAGCAAAAATTCAAAGCAGACGAGAGACACAAAAAATGGTATGATTAAAAATCCTTTTGCGATAAAGCGGGTTCCGTTTCTCAAATCGAAAAGAAAAAGCTTGCTTCTATTCATGCCGCACCCCCATTTTGTAAATAATGATGGTTGCTAACAAAAAAAGAATTGTGGCTTCTATAACAATCAAAAATGCATTCGGATCGTAGCGTATAGTTGCCGGATGAAGGTAGGCGATTGGCGAAATTTCATACGTCCACTTCGTTCCTGGAATAGCACGCGCTAATAGGCCGGAAAGGTAATCTATTCCCCAAAAAAGCAATAAAGGAATTGCTGCAGCGGCAAATTGATTTGTTATGTAGAAGGAAAGAGCATAGCCGAACAGAGCAATTACGCCAGCAAATAAACCGTCTAACAAAATGTACAAAATGACATAAAGCAAAGGATAAGTATAAAACAAATCAGCCCACATAGAACCGAAATATACATGATTGTAGATTTCGTAATTGATTTGAGGCAATGTGCTCGGAATATAAGCGGATGTAACAGCAAAGTTTAATATCAGTGGGATCACAATTGTAATAAAGGCCGCAAAAAAACATACAATTCCCTTGGAAAGATAATAAGGGCGGCGGCCGACGCGCACTAAAATCTGGTTGGCGTAGGTTGATTTTTTCTCCTGCAGGCAGGATAGTGAGTGTGGGAGGATTGCAAACATAGGAAGTAATGTGTAAAAGGCAGAATAAGCGAGCGATTCCGACTCGCCACCAATCCAATAATTAAAAGAAGTCCAGACCGGAAATAGCTCATTAGAAATCATGCACCCATTCTCAAAACAGTACTGATTTAGAGCGTCATGTATATTCAAATACCCTTGGCAGCAATAAGACGCGCTAGACAATGCCAGAAGAACACAGATTGCGATTGAAATGATAAAATTTTTTGAATGAAAACACTTACTGAACTCAGTGCGTATACAGTTATACATCTGCGTCACCGCCACTTTCATGAGAAGTAAGAAAAGCCAACGCCAGACTCGGTATCATAACCAACCTGGAGATATACAGATTGTTCTTCCCATGCGGATGGCTCAACAAAAATTCCAATCTGAAAATTCAGGGTTTCGCCTGGTGCCAAGTTGAACTTGTTATAGTCAGAATCACCATTTGTATTGTCAGGGTGCGCACTGAAATAAAGCATTTGCGAATCACCTTCACTTCGTGGTATAAGATCCAGCATGAACTGGTACTTTTCACCCTCACGAGGTTCCATTTCCTCTTCCGAAGTGTTTGTTACACTCATATCAAGCAAAACAAATTTCCACGTTTTATATGTATCATACGAAGCACTTTGTACACATTCAGACAGAGGAATGGGTGATTCGCTGATAGTGTCGTATACGTTAACACTGTTAAGTGTATAATCACGAGAGCCTTCACCCATCGTTTCTGTATCATGAATAGTCTCTCCGACTCCTCGGAGACCTGTGACCAAAGAATCTGGCGCAGCTGTCGGGACTCCGCCGTTGATGGATTCGGAATTCGCATCTTGTTGAGCGTCATCTATGAATGTCCCTGTTTGGATCTCACTTATTGCTTGCTGTGTACTGCGATCCAATTGAGGGTAAAGCAAAACAAAAAGTATTGCGAATGCAATTGCGAGAATTGCGATGACATATACGAACCACTTTGTGTTTCCCTTCATTATGTAATTCCTCCAACCTATAAAGCTGGCAGGGATTTGCATTTGCTACAAATCCCTGCCAGCCTAATGCTTAACGGTTTCACCAGAACGCAGCCTTACACACTCCGCTGGGGAAGGCAGTGGAAGTGATTAGTTGTTAAACTCGATGCAGCCGCTTTCCCAAACACTGTCGGGGCTCCACTTGCCGTTGGCTGTACCAGAACTCCCATCCGCGGTACGCGCCAGGATACGTGCCCAAGCACTAGAACCGAACCGCTCATACACATCCTGACGGATATAGCCCTTCTGTCCAAAGACTACCACTGCATCACGCCGATGCGTCGAGGTACCATAAATCACGCTGGTACAATCATGCCAACCTCCTTTGGAACTTAAGGCGCCATCGATGCGGACAACGATTCGACTGGGACTGGTTGGAATGTTATAGTTGACATAGGCGCTGGTCGAGTTATCCTTTTTACGAACTGAAACCTGATTGGCGCCCCAAGCGTAGTTGCTTGAGATTGGAATCTGAAAATTCGAGTTTTCATTGCTGGCAAAAGCAGGGACTGCCATAACCGAAAACGCCATCGCAATGGCAGAAACACAAGTCAGAACACGTTTGATTGCGGAACGCATGATATCAACCCTCCTACAATTCATATTTTTAGAATATTCCTCGGACCGGAGTCCATCACCTGCGCGCCGGTGATGGCTTTTACAAGTCGTGGTCAGTTCCCGGGTTCGCTGACCCTTTCCTGTATGTGCACTATAGCATACTGAACACAACATTTCCACAAATCCGACATGAAAGCAAAAAATATGACACAAACGCAAAAATTCCCGCTGCAGACGACTGTGAAGTGCAGCGGGGATTGTTTTTTGTTTTGTGGGTATCCCTTTGCATAAGCAATGATCTTTCGTGTCGCCATGCGCTTTTATGTAGGTGCCGATGCTTGCATCGGCCCGCGGGCTTACGGTACGATGAACTTTTGCGGACGGATGCTTGCATCCGCCCCTACAACAAACGCAACAAAAAGCGTAGCTAACGGGATACCCCATATTTTATTTATTTGTATCTGGCCAGTCAGCGGTAAAAATAAATCGTCCATCCTCGAACGAGAAGGTGTATTCAGCGTGATATTTGTCCAGAATGTCCTCCACGTTGCGCAAACCGTAGCCATGCAGCAACGGTTCCGGTTTGGTAGTGGCAATCTGCTTGCCTGCGATCTGGACCGGGCGGCTCGGATTGATAATGGAAATAGACAACAGCCCTTGACCATACAGGATCTGGACGCTGACCCAGCGCGCGGTCTCTGGCATCTGGCAACAGGCTTCCATAGCATTGTCGAGCAAATTGGCAAGTACGATGGTAACATCTACACGCGGTAGTTTCAATGCCGAAAGGTCATTCACTCGAAACCGCATGTCGATTTTCTTTTTCTGCCCTGCATAGCCTTTCTGGTTTAGGACGGCATCAATGGCCGCGTTGTGTGTGTTAATCAGCAGGATGCGTTCGCTCTGACGGCCTTTCATTTCTGATAAAAACGCCTTAGCTTCTTCCAGATTGCCCTGTTCCAGAAGTCCTGACAGTGTGGAAAGCTGCGCACCGTAATCATGGGTCATTTTCCGTTGCCCTGCGTATGCCTGACACAGAGCCTGTATATTTTCGTCCTGTACATGCGCGCGCTCCGCAGCGGCTACCAGCTTTTCCCGGCTGACGGCGTTTTGCTCCAGGTGATCGAGCAAAAGGAGGGCTACCACATCCACCACATCAAGGATTAGCAGACAGATTTGCCATGTTTGTTGCTCGCTCGGGAATGTGTAGATCTGCCAAATAATTAGCAGCGTACTCAACGGGAAAACAACCGACAACGGTACCCAGGCGCGGGCCTGTTTGCCAACGGATAACGGTGGGTGGTATTTTCGAATTATCAGTGCGACTACTATGAGCGCGAACAGACGGAGAAGAAAGACCGCTGAATAGAGCGGAATATTCCAGATATATTCCTCGTGTGACAAGTGTAAAAGCGACATACAGATGCTATTTGTCCAAAAGGAGACAGAATACAAGACTGCATAGGTCGTTACTATAACAAACAGGCCGCGGTCCCAACGGCTTTGGTACAGGGTGGTACATAAAACATAATATAGTGCCACCTCAAACAAAATTTTGAGTGTGTATCCATAACTACTGCCAACAAATATTGAAAATACCGAGATAGCTAAAACTTCTGCAGCGACAATAAACCAGTGAAGATTCCCACGATTTTTACGGGGAAAGAAAGAATCACACAGGGCAATCTGGACCACTAAAGAAACTATATTGCCAACCAGGCTGAGTGCATTTCCCCAAAGTTCTACCATATCTGCTGCGTCTTCCAGTCAACAAATTTTAGCTGATTTTCGCGGTAATTGCGGGCGCTTGCCTTCAAACTTTTTCCAGTAGTCAAAAGCGCGCCGGTGCTTTGCAGCGATTGCAGATACGCCATGTTGACCAGAAATCGCTTATGAATACGTAAGAAGCCTTGCGGAAACAGCAACTCTTCCAGTTGGGCCATTGTCATTCGCGTGTATAATTCCTTTTTTGACCAACCAGTCAGGTGCAGGAGCTGCTCGTGTCCTTGGCTTTCTACATAGATAAGTGCCTGCACAGGAACTGGCATACTCTCTCCTTCACAGAAGATTTCGACCTTTCGCTGGCGGGTGCGGCAAACGACAAGCGCATCCGAAAAATAGCCGGGCAGCTTTCGATCCAGTTCTGCTTTGGGCAGATAGCGGAACGCATCTACCTCATACCCTTCGGGGGCGTACTCGCTGAAATTGGTCACCAGAATCAGCACCGCTTCGGCGTTATGCACCCGCATGGTACGGGCCAACTCGATCCCGTTTTTGTCTCCCAGATCAATATCGAGAAAAAGAATATCGAATTTTGTCAGTTCCCCGGCGCTCATGGCACTGACATCCGTCAGGCACTGCACATTCATCGACTTGGGCGAATAGGCCGGTAAGGCCAGTATTTTTTTCGCCATGTCCTGTGCGAAAACAGCGTCATCATCGCAGATCAAAATGTGTACCATACTTCCCCCTATGGTGGCATACTTCCCGGGAATGAGATGTCTCTGTGCTTTCAAAATAGTGAATCCTCCAGAATTTGTCAAGAGTGTAGGCGCGATTTTCTTATTATATACCATACTTATGTCCAAAAATCAAATTATGGACAATTTTGTGTCCACTCGAATTGTAAACTATATCTAGGCGAGGAGGGGGCACTTATGGTAAATGACTTTGGGGCACGCATTGCAAAACTGCGAAAAGCGCGGAAGCTTTCTCAAAGGGCGTTGGCTGACCGCGCTAAGGCCCTTGACCCCAATTTGCGCTTATCTCATTCGGCTTTGGGCAATTATGAAAGAAATGTAACTGTGCCGCGCCTTGCGGAGGCAGTGGCTCTTGCAGATGTGCTGGATGTCTCGCTGGATTTTTTGCTGCGCGGGGAAACTTATCGCACCCTGCCACATAGAAATCTCACCGAGGAACAAATACAATTGCTGTTAGAGCTTTCCACCTATTTTCGGCAGCAAAACAGCCCGGACCAGGAGAAGAAAGGGTCGGAGCCGACTAAAGAGCAGGTGGCATTGTTTGCCCGGATGATGAAAGAAATCTTTGGTTAAGTCCTTGCCTGAGCAACAGTTTTTGCGTTCGTGCTATTATTTTTGCATTCGTGTCGATTTTTTCGCCATTTTGTTTTTGATTTGCTAAAATAGCGGCATCAGGAGTTGATTCCTATGGAAACTTTGGCAGCAAGAGTAACACGCTTCTTTCTGCAAAAGCATTACATTGAATCTGAACAGGCCGAATGGTTTCAATACGGCCTTACCCGCCGGATGATGGGGTGCCTTACTTTCCTTTTACTCCTCCCTGTCGGAGCCATTCTCGTCGGCTGGATCGGCTCTTTCCTCTACCTGTACAGCTTTCGCTTTCTGCGAACACGGACCGGTGGTTACCACGCAAAAACGCCGCACGGCTGCCTGCTGACCTCGCTTGGTACCATGTTTGCGGTGCTGGCCTTGGCAAAAACTTTTCATTCGCCACTTCTCATAGGCGCTGTTTTGTTTGTCGCAGCCCTGTGTATTTTTGTACTGGCGCCCGCAAACAACGCTTCGCTTCACCTGACAGCCAATGAAATTGCCGCCATTCGTCCAAGAGTCCGGTTTCGCCTTGCCTGCATTGTCCTTATTAGTTGCCTGCTGTTGTACATCTGTGCACCGCTGGCAAGTTGTATGGCTGCCTCGTTGTCGGTAGTTGCCATCATGCTTGTATTGACAAATTTGGGGCTTGGCGCACAGTAATGCGCCTTGTAAGTATTTGACTATTTAGGAGGAAATTGCCATGAAAACGAAAGAACCTTTTGTGCAAGGCCTGGTACATAAGGCCGCCCAAGCCATTGTTCGCCGGGAATTCTATGGCTGGCCACCGGAATCTAATTGGGGCATCTACCAGCCCCACCGCCCCGAAAAGCCCCTGCCGCCCAAACCGCAGGAAGAACGAGGCAAAAAGCAAGTAGATACGTGATTCTCTATAACGCCATCGCGCCCGCCGCATCCCGTATGCGGCGGGCGCATTTTTATTTTATGGTCATTGCGTACAGCTGCCATACATTCAGATGGATAAACCGCGTACACAAAAAATTAACATTTTAATGTAAAGGGTTATTTGACATATAGCTGATACGATGGTTTCAGAACCAAAAATCAAGGTGGTGAAGGGAGGTGGACGCGAACTGGCGAAGAGATGCAATCATCGAATTTCTTCGCCAGCAAGGAAAAGTGAGCACGAAGGCGCTGGCTGAACACTTCCATGTCACGCGGCAGACAATCCATCAGGACATTACAGTCTTATCGTCCCGTTGTGATATTTGCACCGAACGAGGGCGAAATGGTGGCGTCTATCTGCTTGATAAAGGCAGACCGGCCCCAAAGTCCCTGAGTTCAACGCAAACGGAAGTTCTGCTACAGCTTTTGCCCACTTTATCCGAAGAAATGCGTCTGGTCGTTCAGTCGATCCTCCACGATTTTGGCTCGTAAGAGGCTATGTCTCTTAACCTTGACAACTTCATACCCAGCACGGCAGGTACGTTCCTGCCCCAGCGAGCAACGCGGGAGGATGCGCCAGGACGTGTCACTCAGCGCATAACCAACTATGCTGTTCTATAGCATAATGCATTGAATGTCACCGAGCGAACCCCATCCGTCCCCCAAGCAGCCGAAGCACAGCAGCTTCCGGCAGGCTGTTTTGCCACGACCTGGGGCGGCCCACAATGATACACCTGTTGCCCCGCACGTCAGACGGGGTGGCCGGGCCCAGGTTGCAATCCTTAGACCTTCGCCTTTGACCAGTGAGCGGCTGTCTGCCAGCAGTCCGCCTGCCGTGTTCCCGATGCCAGGGGTGCGAGCGGCAAATTTGGCATACACATTATTACTTCTTTTCTTCCTTTCTTTCTTTCTTTTTACGACCTCAACAACCCCATGTGTTGATGTCGAACCCGTGCGGCGCAGCGCAGCAAGCCGCTGCGCCGTATCATTTTGCCATCAACAAACCCTGTTGCGGGGAGGGATGCCCTATCTTTCAATCCGAACCCATCGGCTATGACACCGCCCACCAGATGGCGGAGAACATCTTCCGCCAGCAACTGCCCGCCCACGGTATGGCGGTACGGGAGGGGCAGATCAAGCTCTGCCACACCATGCTGGACGCCTTATATAATAAAGAAGTCGCCCTTTGCGACGCCGGCGTCGGCCTCGGCAAGACCTACGCCTATCTGGTGGCCTGCCTGCTCTGGCAGAATCAGCGGCCGCGGGCCTCGTGGCAGCCGGTCGTGATCTCCACGGCCAGTGTGGCTTTGCAGGAGGCGATCCTGCAAGAATACATTCCGTTTTTGTCGTCTATATTATTACAATACGGATATTTAGACACGCCAATCCAAGCTGTACTGCGCAAGGGCAAGGAGCGCTTTGTTTGTGATCTCCGCCTGCTGGAACGGCAGCGGCAGATGGCGCAGCGCGGCGAGCGGTTTGCCCGGCGGGCTGCGATTTTGCGGCAGGCGCTGGACTGCCTTGACCTGGATAAACTGCCCGGCCTGTCGGGCTTTGACCGGCGACAGATCTGCGTGCCCGAGCACTGCCCGCGGCTCTGCCCCGCGCGCGGTCGCTGCCGTTACCAGCGGTATCTGCGAGAATCGAACGGCCCGGACGTATCCATCCAGGTCTGCAACCACAATTACCTGCTGGCCGACGCTTTCCACCGGCAGAACGCTTGGCGACCGCTGCTGCGGGACTACCAGGCCGTCGTGATCGACGAAGCCCACCGTCTGCCCGAAGCGGCTGAACAAATGCTGACCAAACAGCTTTCCATAAAAGGGCTGTGGCAACTGATTCACCGGCTGGAACAACAGCACCTGACCCGCAACGCCCAGCGGTTTCGCGCGGCGACCGAGGCGCTGGCCGCGGCCTGTCAACCACAGGAGCCGCGCCGGTCGCGGGCGGAGCGGCAGGTTCCATACCAGTCGACCCGAGAGCGCCAGACGGCGCTGGCTGTCTTGCAATCCTGTATCGACGAACTACTGCAGCGATACCCCACCCGAATACCGACCTCCCTGTGCCACCAGCTTGAGGACACAAGCGAAATGGCCGCGCTATTCGCCCAGCCGCAGGAAGATTGGATCACCTATATCGAATATGGCACCATATCAGATGAGCAAACCGATACAGAGTTTACCCTCTGTGCGGTGCCCCTCGACCAGCCCGGTTATTTGCACACTCTTTTGTGGCAGCGGGAGAAGCCCGCCATTTTGACCTCCGGCACCTTGGCCGCGGGGCACGACTTCACCCACGTCCGGCGGCGGCTGGGATTGCATGGCGGCTTGGCCGTACAGACCGTACAAGTTGCCTCCCCCTTCGACTATGCGAAAAATTGCCTGCTTTTGTTTCCGTCGCGGCCGGCTGCTCACGAAGTGGACAAGCCCAGCGGGGAAGAAGCATCCCATGAACGTCTGGCCCGCCAAATCGAACAGCTTGTGCGCGCGGCCCACGGCCACACGTTGGTGCTCTTCACCTCGTATGATCAGATGGGCCATGTCTACGAGCAGTTGGAAAGCAGGCTGCCGGTGCCTCTGTTCAAAGCCCCACGCGGCGGGCAGTGGTTTGTGGAGCAGTTCAAACGCTGCGGAAACGCCGTGCTGTTGGCAGGCGGCCCCTGCTGGGAGGGCGTGGATTTCCCCGGCGATCTGGTTTCGCTGCTGGTGATCGTGCGGCTGCCCTTCCCGGTGCCTGACCCGGTGCGGGAAGCCCGGCGGGTACAATATCCCGATCTGCACAGCTACATCCAGGCCGAGATCGTGCCCGAGATGCAGCAGAAACTGCGGCAGGGCTTCGGCCGCGCCATCCGCACCGAGACCGACAGTTGCGCGGCCGCCATCCTTGATCCGCGAGCTGCGCCCGGTGGGCGCTATCACCAGGCGGTGCTGGATGCGCTGCCATCCGGTATCCCGATTGCCACCAAAACAGAAGCGATACAAACCTTTCTCCGGGCTCGCAAAGGCCCGGATTTCTTTTTGCCAGACTTTGAAAATAGCCCGAACGAAAAACAGCAATAGGAGGAAACACCCATGCGCGCCATCTGCTTTATCCAGGAAACCAAAGATTCCGACCTGACCCTGCGCCAGCAGCAATTGATCTGCCACCGTGCCCTGCGCAAACTGCTCTGGCCCTGCGAACTCGAGCTGTTTGCCCAGGCCGGTACCGAGGAACAGCCGCTCTCACTGCGCCCCGGCATGGTGGACCTGCTGCGGGCTGCCGCGGCGGGCGAGGTGGATGTTCTGGTCGTCACCGACATTCCCCACCTGCACTGCGGCCGCGCCGAGCTAGACGGCCTGCTCATGTCGCTGCTGCAATACGGCGTCCACACGTTTGGTGCGAACGACGGCCAGTGGATCGAGCCGGGTGGACGGCATTGGATGATATTGCCGGGGTATGACTGTGAGGAATAAGGCGGAGGTGCCAAAGTGGATCAGAAAACTTTAGAGAAAACGCTGTATCATCCCCGCGCCTGGGTCTATGTACGGGCTGCTGAATATGGCCCTGCACTGTCAGAGTTGTGCGCGTCGGCACGGTGTGCCGGGTATGTGCTGGCAGGCCAGAGCTATGATCTGCCACAGCGGTTGTTGGGGCGCCATTCGGGACGAAATGCCCTGCTGCGTGCTGTCCGGAAAGGGCTTATTGACGATGTATTCATTACGCGGCTTTCTCAGCTCTCCAGAAAACGTGGTCGGCTGCGCCGCATTTTGTTACGGTTCCAACGCAAGGGCGTCCGCATCCACACAAACGAGATCGACCTGCGGTATGACCTGTACCGCCACGGGCTGGACAACGTCCTGGTAGGAGGCTTCTCCACTCATGACTAATGGCAATACAGCGTCTGCACTTATACAACACGAAATCCAATACGCCGCAGCGTTGGAAATTCTGCACAACCTTTTGGCGCAGCACCTGATCGACCAGGCCAACGCCCGGCGGGCCGCTGTTGCTCTTGCCGAAATCTTCGGCGTTTTGCGACGGTCGATTTAGTGGTTCTCGTGAATGGATAAACCACCGCCCTTGTGGTAGTGTTGTCGTTGCCAAAGGTTGGTCGCCGTTACTGTAGGCAGCAGCAAAACCACAAAGGAGGAATCCCGTATGCCGCAAATTCAGGTCATCGCTCCGCTGCGGGCCAGAGAACCGGCCAAACTGCGGGTTTGCGCCTATGCCCGCGTCAGCAGCGATTCCGCCGATCAACTCAATTCCTTTGCCTCGCAGGTGCGGTATTACACCAACCTGATCGCCGGCAACGAGGATTGGACGCTGGTGGATATTTACGCCGACCGCGGCATCACCGGCACAAGCACCGCCAAACGAACCGAGTTCCAGCGCATGATGGAGGATTGCCGCAAAGGCAAGATCGACCGCATTCTGGTCAAATCGCTCTCCCGCTTTGCCCGCAACACCCAGGACTGCATCGCCGCCCTGCGGGAGTTGCGGCAGCTCGGCGTGACGGTGGTGTTCGAGAAAGAACACATCAACACCGGCACAATGGCCAATGAGATGCTCATCAGCATGATGAGCGCTTTTGCGCAGGAGGAATCAGTGTCGATCTCCAAGAATATGCGCAAAGGCGCCGTCATGCGGATGCAGAACGGCACGTTCCGTATCTCGATGCCGCCATACGGCTACAGGTATGATGCGTCGGGAATTCTTACCATCGAGCCATCTGAAGCGGCCATCGTGCAGGAAATCTTTGCGGCGTTTCTGAGCGGCGCCAATCTAGCGAAAATTGCAGAGGCCATGCAGATGCGCGGCGTGCCGAAACTCCGGGGAGAGTGCAAGTGGAGCAAACACGGTATCCGATATATCCTGACGAATGAGCGGTATATGGGAGATCAGCGATTCCGTAAATCCTTTCGGACGGATACGCTTCCTTATAAAAAGGTAGACAATCGCGGCCAGATGCCACAGTTTTACATGGCAGGCACCCATCCGGCCATCATCGGGCAGAAGGTATTTGAAAAAGCGCAAATCTTACTTGCACAACACGGCCAACAATTCGGGCACGACCCTGTCAAGCATGACTCACCCTGGGCCGGTGTGTTGTACTGTGCTGTATGCGAAGCGCCGCTCTATCACCGCTCGGTCAACGGTCGGGAATGCTGGGTTTGTTCCCATCATCTGAAAGACAATCAAAGCTGCACGCTTCCTGCTGTTGCGGAAACAGACCTTGTGGCCTGCTTTTATGCGATGGTTGAAAAGTTGCAACAAAACTCTTGCCGCATACTGGGAGATCATCTCGACAGGCTGGAACAAATCCAGGAACGGCTGTTGGCATCTGCGCCTGGCAGAAGTCATCTTCAACAACAAATGGCCGATCTTTTATCGCAGAGTCACACACTCAGTCGCCTGCTGGCGAATGGCTGTGTCGACTCTGCCTTTTTTATTGCCCAGAACAATGGCATACAAAAGAAGCTGGCGGAAATAAAGGATCAGATACAGCAACAGCAGTGTGAAAATGATCTGGAAGAAGTGTTCGACCGCACACGCGATTTGATTGCCTATATACATGACATTCAACTGCCCCATGAAAACAATGTGCTGTTGGAGCCGGTCATCACAAAGGCAGTGGTCAAAGATTCTGGCGTTGCCTTTACCCTCGTAAACGGTCTTGAATTTGAGGAACGGTGGTCGAAATCATGAAAGAGCGAACGGAGAAGAATCGCAAGCAACCCTTTGGATACGGTGTGCTGGAGGGCGTGGTCTGCAGTATCCCCGCTGAGGCCGAAATGGTTCAAGAAATCTATCGCCTTTATATAAAAGGTATGTCCATCGTACAAATCGCAAAGGTGATGACCGCGCGGGGCGTTCCCTACCGCCAAGGCGTTCCAGAGTGGAACAAAAATATGGTGGCCCGCATTTTGGACGATTCGCGATATACCGGGCAGCTGCCGTATCCTGCTATCCTTGAGCAGAAACTTTTCGACCAGGCTTGCAAACTGCGGCAAAAGAACAGGCCGCGCCAGCTTGCCAATCAGAAGATTCGCTGGATTCGGGCCAAAGTTTCCTGCGCCCAATGCGGTGCACGGCTCATACGGAAAACAGAAAAATGCCGCCGCGGGACGATTTGGCGCTGCCCTCAGTGTGCCATGACAACGCGTCCTGTACCGGACGATGAATTGGTCCAACTGATCGCAAACAAATTGGCTACCGCTGCGGACGCGCTTGAACATCCGAGGTTGCCAGAATCTGGAAGTCAGATTACCCTGCAGGAGCTTTGCTTGCAGCGCGAATTTGACCGTGCACTGAATGTGTCGCAACCCGATGTGAGATATCTGATTGCGCAGTCACAGAAAATTGCAGCCGAAGCCTATCAGCGCAGCCAATGTTCCCATGTCTGGTTGACGGCACAGATTCAAAATCGGCTGCTTGCCTGGCCACCCGGTACGCCGCTGGAGCAAGATGTGTTTGAAGCCGTTGTTTCCAAAATATTGCTGACAGCTGAAGCCAGTGTACAGATACAACTCACCAATCAGCAAGTTTTATAAGAAGGTAGACCATGATGAATGCACCATCCCCCAAGAAAACCGTTCGGGAAATCGCGGCTGATCCGCAGCTCACCTGCCACAGCCGCAAACGCCTGCGCGTTGCCGCCTACTGCCGCGTCAGCACCGAGCAGGAAGAACAGGAGAGCAGCTTCGAGGGGCAGGTGACCTATTACACCAACCTGATCGAAAACAATCCTGAATGGGAGATGGCCGGTATCTTTGCCGACCACGGGATCAGCGGTATCAAAGACACCACGCGGCCGGGCTTTATGCAGATGATCGAAGCCTGCAAAAAGCACAAGATCGACATGATCCTGACCAAATCGCTGAGCCGGTTCTCCCGCAACACACTGGACAGCATCCGTTACATCCGGCTGCTGAAAAGTCTAGGCGTGGTCATCGAGTTCGAGAAAGAGGGACTGAACACCAGCGATCTCGGCAGCGAAATCTACCTGACCTGGTTTTCAGCCTTTGCCCAGGCTGAGAGCGAGTCGCTGAGCCAAAACGTCACAATGGGCAAACGCCGTCTATTCAAAGAGGGGAAATGCCCGTTCCAGTACAAGCATTTTATCGGTTACCGGCGTGGCGCGGATGGGCAACCCGAGATCGACCCCGAGGGAGCCAAAACGATTGAGCATATCTTCTACGGCTTTCTGGCAGGCAAGACCCCGGCGCAGCTCAAAACCGAACTGGAAGAAATGCACATTCTTTCCCCAAGCGGCAAAACCACCTGGTCCAAGGCCACGATTCAAAACATCCTGCGCAACGAAAAGTACGCTGGCGATGTGCTGCTGCAAAAAACATTCACCGCGGACTTCCTGACCAAAAAGGTCAAAAAGAACCGCGGTGAAGTGACCCAGTATTATGTGACGGACAACCACCCGGCCATCATCCCGCGCGAGATTTTCCAGCAGGTACAGCTGGAACTGGCCCGCCGGAGCAGCCGCCCCAAGGTTTCACAGCGCAAGACCAAGACCGAGCGTGGCAAGTACACGAGCAAGTTTGCGCTCTCGGAACGGCTGGTCTGCGGTGAGTGCGGTTGTATGTACCGCCGTACCCAATGGATCAAGCGTGACGGCACTAAGGAATACGTTTGGCGCTGTGTTAACCGGCTGGAGAACGGCAGAAAATATTGTAAAAATTCTCCCAGCCTGAAGGAACCGCAGTTGCAGGAGGCCATTATGGCTGCCATACGCGAGCAGTTTACAGACCGGGATAAAGTAAAAGAGGCTTTGAAGGATGTAGAGGAAAAGATCATCCTGCACAGCGACCCCCAGCAGGATGTTGCCCCACTCCTAACCCACATTCAGGAGATCGACCAGGCCATGTCCAACTTGCTGCTGCTCGTCAGCCACAGTGCAGACAGCGGTATCTACGATGCAAAGTTTAAGGAGCTGACCAGAGAGAAGGCGGAACTGCAGGCGCAGGTGGATGCGGTGGAACAGGCGACGCGGCAGAATCAGGACAGGCAGTGGGAACTGCAAGCGGTGCTGGATGCGATTGATCGGCAGCCGGTGGAGCTGGAGAGGTACGATGATGAGTTGGTGAGGAGGATTGTTGATCAAATTTTCGTTATGCTAGATGGAAATCTGGAGTTTCGATTCGGGTACAGGAACTTTGACTGATATCTCGGTATTATAAGAAGCAGTATTCATGTTTACGGTTTTATAGAATCGAAGAATCGTGATTCGTTTACACCAAGTGAACATTTTGCATAAATTTTGGCAAGCTCAAAAGAAAACAATTGTGCGCTGTTGCTGCCGCTTCACTTGCATGAGAAGATCATAAAGAGTATAATACTAATATATCAATGATGAAAAAAGGGGGGGGAGACACCGATGGATTCTACAACTCAACGATACATTGACAACTTGGCTGAAGCAATAGTCAAGGCTTACGATATCACGATTCCAATTCACGATATAGATGCCGTTGTCCAAAAAATGGGGGGCGTTGTCAAAGAGCAAAAAGGTTTAGATGATTTGTATGATGGCACCATTTGCAAAACGGGGCGTGATAGTTTTTCCATTGTTATTTCCCCTTTTCAAAGTCAGAAGCGAAAAGTGTTTACGGTTGCGCATGAGTTGGGACATTTGTTTTTACACATGGGATTTCAGATCGATCCTGTGGTATGGGAAAATCAGGATGACACAGTTTATCGTCGCTTTGGTTCATCTGAGCAAGAATACCAGGCCAACGAATTTGCAGCTGCTTTGCTTATGCCCCGGAAAGAGTACGTGAAAGTATTGAAAAACAATGTGAGAAACGGACGAGTTGACATTTCTGCGGTAGCTAGCTATTTTCATGTATCCAATGCCGCCGCAGGAAACAGAGGAAGATTTTTAGGGTACCTTATATGACAAATTCCTCCAACAGTAAGTCGCTAATAAACGAAATAACCGAAAACCAGATGGATATCCCTGACGCTGTAAAGCAAGCCCAGCAACAGGGATATCCATTAAAAGTTGATACAAATGAATTACCACCATCGGTAAAACTATTTTTTTCGTTTGATATTGTTAATTCGACAGTGTATAAAACAAATACGGCCGAGTGGCCGGTCATTATTAAAGGCTTTTTGTCTTATATCCGTCGGTGTGTACAAAGGGAAAATGATTTAGAAGGCTCTTTCTTGTGGCGTGTAATTGGCGATGAGATGGTCTTTGTGTATCCGATATCATCTAAAGATGAATTATATCTAGCGGTAGACGCCATTTTTCGAATCACACAAAGGGTATCGCTATCTATTCATACGGGTAAATTCTTTGAAACCTTAGAAGAGCAAAGTCTCGAAAGGCGCGAGATAGCTGTCTTGAAAAATCAAGATGTTTTATCTGTAAAAGCAGCTGCATGGATAGCGGCTATCACTCAGAAGATTAGTACTCCTTATGATACAATTCAAATCGAATATCCATCTGATGCCTCAAATATGCCTATTATAGAATATTTGGGAAGAGATATGGATATTGGGTTCAGGTTAAAAGCATATACGCAGCGAAGACGGTTAGTTGTTAGTTTTGAACTTGCCTATTTATTAAATGACTTTCTTAAGGATAGCACACTAAGTAACTGTCTTAATATTATTGGATATGAAAAACTTAAAGGGGTGTGGAATGATTCATTATATCCCATCATCTGGTATTACGATGATAACACTGTGAGCGAAGTTTGGAAATCACTTGGATTATCCGGGGTTGCACCAAAATTTAAAGATAGCTTTTACTATGATGAAATGGTTGGCAACGAGTTGGTACAGCATTTTTTGGCTCGAACTCGCTTTCCTTCCGATAATAAAGATTTAATAGAACCTGCAATGTATAAGATCGACAATGCGTGTTCTAAAATATGTAACGATAAAAATTTACATGAAAAGCTGAAGTATTTGAAAGAAACTATGGAGAGCGGTCCCCGAGTCACAGATCGGAAGGATTATGTGTTTCCGCTGCAACTTCATTGCGCTGTGGTTTGTTGTGATACGCAAAGAAAAGCAATACTAATTGCTCGGAGAGGCAGTAATCATCTGTACGATTGTGAAAAATGGGATTTTGGTTGTGCAAAGGCAGATGGAAATCACAATCTTGTGGAAAGAATTAAAGAAGCTTATCGTAATTTTTTTGGCGTAGACATTGATTTGGTTATGGATACAGGCCGAAAAGATTCGCAGCCAATTCCTCTTGCTGTATATGAGATACCTGCCCAGAATGATCACGCAACCAAAAAAGGAATTATTTTCGTTGCAAAGGTGAAAAATCCAAGTATCATAACAAAGTATAGAGAAAACCCTGGACACAGTTCGGTTAAGTGGCTCACCGAAGATCGAGTTGCAACAATCAAGGCCAATGAAGCTATTACAGATTTTCACAACACCGTAAATAAGGTATTTAGTAAGTGGGTTGACTTTTTTGGAGGTGAGGCCAAACATGACAAATGAGCCATATATTGCGTTTTTTGAAAAGCAGCTAGATCGAGCAAACTATTGGCTAGCTTATGCTGAAGCTAAAAATGCAGCAATAATAGCATTAAATATTGCAATAGTCGCTGCATTTATATCTGCATCTTTTACATATAATTTGTATAGGGTAGCAGGGAGCCTCTTGTTTATAGCATCCGTTGTCTCGTTGATAAGTTTTTGGCCATTTCTGGCTAGTGTTACCATTCCTAGAAGAAAAAATAAACTGGCAGAAAATTATATTTATTTTGGAGACATTGCCCTAGTCGATAACAAGGAAAGCTATATTGATTTTATTGTGGATTCTTACTTTAGTGGGCGTCAGATTAAAGAGTGCGATCGAAAATTGGTTTCGGACTTTGCAAGTGAAATCATATACAATAGTCGCCTCGCAATGGGCAAGTTTTTCTTTTCACGAGTCGCGTTAATCTTAGACTTAATTGCTCTCCTTCTAGTTATTGTTCAGTTTCTCGTTTGTGCATGACTAATTCATTTGAATAAGCATCACCATTTTATCTGCCAGTTTGGATCGCGTACAGTTGTTATTGATATGCTTTTGACCAATGTGGTATATCGCATGATGCTACTATTTCAATATAAGAACCTCCATCAAAGAACGGATTTGCCTTGTACGATGTGTTTGCTCCCACTTAATTTCGAAAACACTATTTGGGAATCGTAGCGACCAACGTGATTTGAAAAAGAACTACTTTAAGCCGCTTTCCCAAAAAGAGTGGAGATAAAGCAACCCTTCGCCAGTAAAACCGGCCAACCAACACATATTGATTGGCCGATTTTACTGTCGGCCAATTTTTTATTGTTGTATCGCAGAAAAATGACGTTTTGAAGCCTGCTGAACGCAGGCTTTTTCCATTACTGTCACCACCGCTGTCAGGTGGTTTTGGCAGGGATTTCCACACAAAACAGGCCGTCAGGCTCCTCCATTCCGGGAGTTTGGCGGCCTTTTTTCGGTTTTGGGCGAAAAAATCGCCGCAGAAGTATGGAGAATTTTCCGGCGGGATTTTGTTGGTTCTGCTCGTTTTCAGATAAACGCAGTAAATGTATAAAGATTTCAATAGCACATCGCCATTCGCAGCCCGGTATCTGGCATTGATTACATTGCTGGATGCCGGGCTTTTTTCGTTTACTCTCTTAGCTACCCGGCCGGGAACAAGTTTCCGGCCTTGTAGATAGATTTAATTTTATCCTGCACAAAGAAAGTGAGGTCTCCCTATGATCATCGGCATCGACCACGGCTACTACGCCATCAAAACACGAAACTGTTCCTTCCCGGCCGGCATAACGCCTTTTGGTGACCGCGAACCCTACACCCGCCAGAACGTGCTCACGTTCGGCGGGTGTTTTTTTGTTTGCGGCAGCGGGCGGCAGCCGATCCAGCGGGACAAGACCGCCAACGACAACTACTACCTGCTGACGCTGGCGGCTATCGCGCAGGAGCTGCAGGCCCGTGGTGCGCCGCGGGAGTGCAGCGTGACCATTGCGGCAGGGCTGCCGCTGACCAGCTATGGGCGGGAGAAACCTGCCTTCCGTAAATACCTGCTCCGCAATGCGGGTCAGGCGACCGAGTTTTGTTACGAGGGCAGGAAGTACCGCATCACCATTGAGGATGTGTTGCTCTTCCCGCAAGGCTTTACCGCGCTCATGACCCAGCCTGACCTGCTGACCGACGAACCCTCGATGCTGCTGCTCGACATCGGCGGATGGACGGTCGATCTCATGCGCATCGACAACGGGCGGCCCATCATCGGTACCTGCCACAGCCTCGAATTTGGCATGATCCGCTGCATCGACGAGGTGCGGGAGTGGGTGCGGCAGAACACCGGCCTGTCCCTGACCGACGCCCAGATCGAACAGGTGCTGACCGGCCGCCCGTGCAGTTTAGACGAAACGGTGCGCAGCCTGATCCGTGAGCAGGGGCGGCTCTACACCGAGCGGCTGCTCTCGGCCGTACTGGAAGCGGGGTTTGATTACCATGCACTGCCGGTCGTCATGATGGGTGGCGGCGCGTCAGTGGTAAGCCGCCACATCCGCCCCAGTGACGGCCTGTGTCGCACCGTGACGCTGCTGGACGACCGTGTCAACGCGCAAGGCTACGAGCGCGCCGTGGCCGCGCTTTGGGGCGATGACGCGCAGGGGTGAACCGCCCGCAGTTCGTATTCCGCCCCAATCTGCGCGACCCGGCCCAGCGCCGCGCCTGGCAGCTACTGCAGGGACAGCCGGCCGGGGAGCGCAGCGCCTATCTGGCTGCCTGCATCCTCAAGGCCAGTGACCAGGCTGCCGCACAAAAAGAGCTGCGTGCCATGCTGCGGGAAGAACTCGGCAAAATCCAAGTCACAGCTGCGCCTGCGGAACCGAAGCCGAAGAAGGCAGTGCCAAAATCAACGCTGGACTTTTTCTCTGCCTTGCAGGAGGACGCGCCCGAATAGAAGACCTCGCATTGCAGCGGAAACACAAAATACAGCCAAAGCCCCGCGATTTGCCTTTGGCT
>ERZ1090878.156-NODE-156-length-38143-cov-12.053901_pt1 | contig 38143 bp, 28 predicted proteins | sample MGYA00478473_ERZ1090878 | MGnify/ENA primary metagenome ERZ1090878 (study PRJEB33644, sample SAMEA5815720) | chicken gut metagenome | biome: Chicken; feature: Gastrointestinal Tract; material: Caecum | place: Ireland | collected 2019-01-01 | study: A study of the... | reverse complement strand
CAAGGGGGGTGGGCTTTTTATTAAAGAAAATCACCATTGAATTTGAGGCAGAATCACAGCATTGAGTTGATTATTGATTTATTCGATTGGATTAAATGGAATAAAATATTTACCGGTATGGAGAGCCCGTAGAGGTCCGCACTCTATGGAGGTCCGGATGGGAATGGTGTTCCGGGTCTACCTGCTCTACCTATATAGGCGGTTCTGGCTTATGGTTAACCTGAACTACGTCATTGAGAGCCAATGGGAGAGAGCTCCGCCTATCACGCCATCGTTAATGTATAACGGGGTAGGCGGAGTCGGATGTCCATATATGGTAGCGTTGCCATGGTGAATAAACATAAAGAACAAAGTCCAGGTAAATGATTTACCTGGAGGCGGAGCTGCCACGTCAGCAGGTAAATCATTAACGTTGCTAGGCAACGTAAACATACACACTGAGTCATAGGGTTACTCTTTAACCAATGCATGCATATGCATGAGTGTGGTGAATATGCATAAGTTCCATGCATATGTATGAGGCTCTCATGCATATTCAGTAGCTCCTCATGCATATGCATGAAGGTTAATGATTTACTCATGACGTCACTAGTTAATGTATAACGAGTGACGTAATGGGTTAATGTATAACGAGTGACGTCACTAGTTAATATATAACGAGTGACGTAATAGATTAATCATTAACTTCTAGTTAATCATTAACTTCTAGTTAATCATTAACTAAGTCAGTTAATCATTAACTAGGGATAGTTAATCATTAACTAGTTCGAGTTAATCATTTACTTTATATCGTTAATAATTAACTAAGTGACGTCATATAGTTAATAGTTAACCATAGCTGGAAAATTCCAACTCTGATTTTTCGAACTTCGTTTCCGCGTACGTGTACGAACCAGGAAACGTGTTTTTCAGAATTGAAAATCGTACAAAGTAAAATTAAGATGTTCTTACCGGCGGTGCTGAGTCTTCCGAGGTTCATCCTGTTTTTTTTAGATCGTCTGTGTTCTTCTGAAGCACCAAGGAGTCGGCTCTTAGTATTTATAAAGCACCTAGTTCTATTTTGGGACTTTGTACCGGGAAGTTATCGAGGGAACATCGGGTGCCCTTGACTGGAACATCTTATCTGCAGTTTCGCCCAGTCACGGCAATGAGGAAACAGCGGAACTGCAAACTAAGTAAATATTTACTGGCTGTCAGCACTTTCTGGTATTTAAACATTAACCGTTTGACAGTATAAATTGAGTGTCTGTTCATCGCTCCGACACAGTCGTCTGGAGAACTCCATTGTTCGCGTGTCCTCCTGACGATCCGCTCATGAAAGTGGCGTTGGTAAGTATATATATATTTCCTATCTTGTTTTTAGACCCGCTTCTCAATCATTTTGTGGTGTGGGACTAAATCTGCGCTCTATTTTCAGTTGATCGGAGTGCTCTTCGGAGCCTCCGTGATTTCGGGTGCGAAATCGGCAGTTGCATGTCCCGATTCGGGTAATCGGTCATGCGTGGCGAGACCGGATTCTCTAAAACTTGATGCTCCGAGAGGCGTGGGAAGATTGAGCCGACCGCCATCGAAGATTACGTGGTATGGAGCTCACGGGGGTGTGCCGAAATTTCACGACGCGACGTACCAATACGGTGTCTACCATCGATTGCACAGTGCTTTAGCCGGCAAGACCGATATCATTGTGCTTATACCGGGGTATTACATGGGCTATCAAAGTTTTAGAAAGGTGTTGCGTTTCCATCAGAAGATGACGCCTGCAGTCGCGCTGCTCCTGGTGGACTGGAACCTGTACTACGACTATGACGGTCTGTATGTTGATTTCGGGAAGTTTCTGTCGGATATACCACATTCGAAAAGGTTACACTGTATAGGACATTCTGCCGGCGCTCACGCTTGCTCTACTATCTGCAGACAGTGGACATATATTTCTAGGGATAGACGGTGTACCAGAATAGTCGGGTTAGAGCCCACGTTTGTTACCGGAGGCTTAGATAAAAATGATGCGGATTACGTGGCAGTCCTGAAAACGGAAGGGTCGTGGATTACGGGAGGCTATACGGCTTCTGAGGATATCATGTTGGAGGATAAGGGCGGTAGAAGTTGTGGGATTCATGGGGGATGGTCGGGAAGAGTGTGTGCAGAAAGTATATGGGGGCAGACGGTCTGCGAAGAATTCTCATGGAGAGATACGTGGAGTAAAAGCGGATGTTTTCATAGATTGATAGTACCGAAGTTTCTAAAGACTTTGGATGTGAGAACTGGGTTACCCATGTTTCACTTGCTTAATGAGGGTTTCAAAGTGGGTCCTGTCCGGAGCACCTGGAATGGGTATACTATGAGTCGAGATTACAGATACGCTAGCTACTTCAATCATATTAGCATTAGCTATATGACTGAGATTACATACTCACCCGTACTCAAGCAGGACTTTGTAGCTCCGATCATGATCATAGTAGTAGCTTCTAGTGGGAGTAGAATGTTTATCGGAGGTTACAGTGAGCAAACACTTCGGTATGGGAGGTATGATGTACTTACCGCGGTGGGTTACACCGAGCTTGCAGAAGAGGTGTTGTGGATCCGTCATTGGAATCCTTCTGCAAGTATCTACCTGGTGTACGTGATCACACCACAGGGATTCTATCAGGATTCGTCAAGCGCTCCCTCGATAAAGGACCGTAAAGTAATGACTGGAGGGTCTGTGCGTACCATGCACTGTAACCCTACAAGAGATCCGTTCGGTCGGCCTGCGCACTACTGCATGGTAACCAAGGAGCGATTCCCCCTAATGAGTTATCGCACGATGTTAAATCCGAACGGCGGATCTCAAGTCAGTGTTCCTCCTCAGTCTGGTTGCCTGGCGGATAGAGATGCCTCGATAGCTATGATTCCGCTCCAGCTGGCTGATGTAGAAGTGAAAGTGGGACATAAACTCAAGGTAGATCTTAGCAAGTCTCCTTTCTGGCTGACGAGTATCCAACTTACGGATTCTTCGGGAACCCATAAACTGTACAGTTTCTGGGACGTGTGTCAGACAGCTGCGCAGTGTGTCTTCCAATTGGACAGAATGAAGAAAGAATTTACCGTCACCTTCTTTAATGCCGACGTATTCGAACTGGAATTCTTTCTTGAATTTGAAGTTATAAAATTGAAGGTAACGGTAAGCCCACTGGAACCCGTTTCTGTGGAGTTCCCGCCAGAACCTACCGCGTCTTTGAACTCTACATCGACAGACTCCGCATCGACCGTTTCGACCTGGAATTTCTCAGCAGCTACACCGAGTTCAAGCGATTTTTGGAGCACTTCGGAAACCGCGCCCGTGTTTGCGAACAGGTCAGAAGAGGAGGTAGTGACCGTCCAGCTAAACGAAACCGAACCGGTTCAAGCCGTCGCCTTGCGAGCCATAGACGATGGCTCTCGAGTAGCGGCTTCGGGTGTATCTACCGGAACTCTTTTTTTAACGGTTGTGGGGCTTGTGTTTTTGGCTATGGTAGCTGTGTTGGTCTCTACCGCTATCGGACGGAAAAAAGTAGCAATGGGTCTACGGGATCCTTCCCTACGTCTGCTCAGCTCGGAGGAGAGTTCTACTCTCTGATCCGTGAATTTTGGGAAGACGATGCCGCGCGCCTCGCGATTGTTACGGGTGGTGTCGTAGCTACTCTGTTCACGGCAGCAGTCGTGCTCTATATATTCTGCCACTACCGATGTCGGTGTTATCACGGTGACTCTTACCGTATCGTTTAATGTGTGTATCTTTGCAGGTGACGGTACCTGATCAATAAAAGAGCTGTCTTAAGTTACGCATCATGCCTCTGTGTTCTGATTCGGTGAGTGATAGCTTTTCATTGCCCCGATTGTTCCCGGGCGTTTTCCTTGAGTAACTTAAGGCGCCCCTTTCTTTCGTGTAGGAGGTGGTTGCCGTTACCCGCGGTTGCGGCTATCAAAACGAATGCGGAGCCATATGGTTCAGCATCCTGATCAGACAGGGTCCATCCCAAGAAGCAGCGGAACGCATGATGGAGTATCACACGAGTCGTTCCGTAGCCTCCATTAGTCTCTTCGATAAACCCCAGCATTACTCGTGGCACGAGTCCCTGTATACGGTAGTGAGCTGTCGGTGTTCGAAGTACCTCAGGCTCAAGACGGGACCGTGCGTCTTATTGAACGTCATTTTGAGACTGCAGTCTCGTTTGCCCTTATCACCCGTGGAAAAGGAAGAGATTCTGCGAGCGGTTTCGAGGCGTCTGTTTGTGGCGCGAGAACCTCTGATAGAGAAACATCGGGAATGGATGGTTCGCAAAAACAAGACTGATTTTCTGTTCGTAGATACGGGTCTAGTCCTAGAGACCGGTGTCGCCTTCCGATTGGCCCTTCAGTCCCTAAGTTACGAGGTGTCCCGGACGACAGTGCCGGATCACTTGCCTTTTTTGAAGTACCCCGTTCTATACCTGGGAGCGTGTCGCACCAACGTGGTGGCGACCGTGATTCTTAAGACTTGCGGGAAAGGTAGTCCCGTGACTCAGCCTTTGATGACCCGTTCCATGCTAAAAGAGATGGCCGATCCCGCTTGTTGGAGCATGGTGTCGCGGGGGTTATGCTACATTCCCGCTTTCCGTACCGCCACGTTTGTGGATGTAGAAGAATGGGTACTGCATGTTCATGGCACGTACTGCGACCATCACCCCGAAGCTTCTTGCCCCGGTTGCCCTCTCAGACAACCCTTGCCCCTAGCAACCATAGCTCAGTTGTCCTATCTGCGGAATTGCATGTCTAAGCGCCGGGCCCGCGTGGAGGGTGATAGAAAGTCCCCTTTTTTCTATTGATAGGTGCGGATCCGCCGGCGCCGCAGAGAGGCATGCCTTCTGCTGCTTCTGGCTGTGACCGTGGGACTCATTCACTGCGGTGCGGTGGCCGCCAGTTATCTCTTCCTCAGTCAATATTTACATGCCGTTCCCTACGTGTTTATGATGTTTGCCTGTTGCACTCTTCTAGCCACGATCGCGTTTGTATTGCTGATCGTGCAGTGGCGGAGGATCATTGCGGGAGGTCCTCAAGAGCATCCGAGGACACCGTTGAGAATCCGTCGCCGGTGTCCTGCTTTACCCCCACCATTGCCTAATAACCGTCGGTTTTCCTGGCTGCGTTCCCTGTCTCACTTTCCCGCTCGTTCCCCCAATTGGACTGTGAGCAGCAATCCGTTTTACGACTCCCGCTCGGATACCCGTTCACCGCCTCCTTCTGTACCACCGCCACCGACACCGTTGGAACTGTCGTTACTGAGAGCGCCACCGGCGGGTAGCGACGAGGAAGAGGTCTACGGTGGCTCTGCGGAGCACGTGTATACGGAGATAGATCGCGAAGAATCTCAGGTGTAGATCATGGCCGCTCAGAGGCTATGGGGCGAAGACATAGGCGAACATCAACCCGCGGCTGGAGCAGGGGAAGGAGATTTGCGTTTCGTGCCGGCCGTCCACGCGCACCAGTTTCTATGTTTGGAAGAATTCGAGATGATTCCGGAGCGGTGTCACTGCCACGGATTTGAGATGAGACGCGTGCCGATGGCCGTGTGCAGTCAACCCGACAGCAGTGGTCTCTCCGTATACCTTTGGAGCAGGCTGGAAGGCGACCCTAGTCTGGAAGGGGTGTACTTTGTAGCGGCGTGGGCCGCCGTCATGTTTACCGAATTTTATCCCGTCTTCTGCGCCGTGCCCGCGGGAGGAGTTCTGGGCATGATCATCTATGTACCTCCGCACAACACCGGTGTGTTCGTGGAAGCGGTGGCCACGCTCGGCCAGATGGGGGCGCTCCCTTGTCACTACATCCGTAGAATGATGGTGGATTTTCCCGCGCAGCGGGTCTTTCTGGTGAGCGAATCCTGGTACGTGGATGCGGTGAACTGCCTGTACTACTGGCAACGCGGAGAGTGGGACAGGCTGATGGGTATCCAAGAGATCTAGCAATGCTGACTCAATAAAAAAAATCACAGTAGCCCTTTACGTTGTGTTGCTCGTTTTTTATTAGTTTATGACACGTCCGCAGTACTTAGGGCCGGACAACTGTAAAAGATCGGACCTAGGGTGAGCGTTCCCGAGGTGGCGTTGTTGTTGAAAATCCCAGAGTTTTGACATCGGAAGTTGTAACACACACTGGTTGTGAACGTGCTCTGTGACTGCAGCTGGATCGTAGCGTTCCTTACGACGAGTGTTATTGTTCCTGGATTGTAAGTGGAAGAAGTTTTCCAGTCGCCGGTGAGAACCGGCAGGTATGTGTCCACTCGCCCGGTGTTTGGTTGGAAATAGATTGTAAATACTGGATTGGCATCATAAACGAAGGCGGGCGCACCGGAGTAGTTTAGGGCGGGAGCAAATGCAGTCCACTCGGTAGTACTGGGGGTAATCGTCGGTGTACTTAACTGGGACAGATTCATAGCCGCGCCGCCCCCTACCCAGAACGTGAAATATCTGGCGTTTTGATAGGAGGGATCGCTGGACATCCCTGTGAAGCGCGTCCTATCTAACTTTAGGTAGAGGGAACTGAAAATGAGTCCATCCGATAACCACTGTTGAAGATAATAAGCACATGGAAAGGAAAACTGACTAGAGTTTTCCCCTTTAGCGGTGAACTGTTGCAGTGTTCTTGCCCCGGACGTAAGATAGGCATTGGCGACGAGAGAGGGGTTCCGAAGTATACTTAAGGTCCCGGCATTTACGGTGAAGTCACCGGTATCGTAGTTTAGGGTAAGACCGTTGGGAGTTGTAGACAGTGGACCGTTAGCGACTACCTTAACATCGAGTGCGCCGTTATCAACTTCGATACTGTTCTGGGTTACCACCTGGATACCATCGGATTGGGAATTTAGACCTCCCTGTGGTTTCAGCTGCACCGAAAGAACACCGCCCGCCGAGCCGGGGGTGATTTTGAGAGTCTGGTTGTCGATTTCCAGGTCGAGACCGTTTTGGTCTGCTGTAATGGGCCCGTCGGGGTTAAGGTGTACGCCCAGTTCCTTGCCTTGACCGGAACCGTCATCCTCGACGAGTAAGGTTTCATCGACTCGGACTGTGATTCCTGTGGCTGAGGAATCCAGGGGGCCGTCGGGGTCGAGTTTCACGGTTAACTCCCAGTCGACGTCATCAACCTCCAACGTCGTAGGGTCGACCGACAGCTGTATTCCCTCGGTCGTGGCTTTCAGAGGCCCTTCGGGGTCGATTTTGACCGCCAGTTGCTGTTGGTTAGTGAGCTCGAGACTGTCCGGTTCATAGGCGAGTGTCAGGGCCTTATTGGTGACGGTAATGGGGGCCGCGGTATTGACCTTCAGGAGGTTGTTTTGGACGGCCAGGGGTCCGTTGGGGTCCAAAAACGGCGGGTTGAGGGACGGGTTTCCACCGGAACCGCCGCCTCCTCCTCCTCCTCCTCCGGTAGAGCCGTTTTGGAGCCAAAAGGGGTATACCAGGTCCAGCTCGTCATTTCCGTTGGCGGTCGCGCTCGGAGCGGGGGTCTGCATTTTCGGCACTTTCGAGGCGTCTCGCTCGCCATCGCCGCCCGCAGGCCGTTTTCGGGAGCCGATTTGGCCAAAGGAGAAGGCGTGAGGAGTGGAGGTCGCCATGTCGGAGACGGAGTCGCAGGCTCCTAAAAAATATTGGTTGAAAGTCAACGACCAGGCGATCGTGAGGTTTGCGCAACCCCTAAACCCCGGTTACGTCTTTTGGATCAAAAGACGGTTTCGCGCGCGCGTGGTGAGCGACGGAGGCGAACGCGTGACAATAACGAGGCGGGAACCGTTCAGCGAGGCTGAATTGGAAGAACTTTATTGCGAAACAGAGCACCGTCAGCAACGGGTAAGCCGCGGAGAGGGACTTCACCAGTCCCAAAATACGTCCTCGTACGCGTTGGTGCCTTTGTAGATGGCGCTGTACTGCGCGGGAAAGTCCCGCGGATTGGGGCTGCTGAAAGGTCGGGGCACCACGGCCGGCAGGAAGGTGGTCATGAACTGCCTCCGCGAGTACACGCCGGGTTCTTGCACGACTTGGCTGGGTCCCTGGGTGCGGAGGAAGTACTTGTAGGTATCCGAAACCACTTCGGCGTCCTCGGGAAGCCCGTTTCCCGCGAGAGCTGTTCCACACCATCGCGGCGGGCGCCCCCCGGCGCGTCTTCTCCCCGGAGGCACGTGTCCTAGGACACCTCCCGAAAGTTGTACTCGACCTTCGGTGAGACCACCCGCGAGTTGCATCCGGCCCTCGGCGCCGCCCGAGAGCTGAACCCGTTGAACTCCGGAAGGGTCCACGGGGTACACGGCGGACTTTGGAAAGCCAGAGTCCAGCACGTTGGCGGTGATGTAGGCGGTTTCCCGGGCGTTGGCGAAGGGTTGCTGGTCTGACTCAGCTTCGAAGCGTTCGGTGATGGCGCGGGTGGCGGCAGGGCTTAGGGTGTGCCGTCTTATCTCGTCCGCCGCGTAAGCGAAACTGTTGCCTCCGGGCACCACCCAGTTAATGGTCGCTCCGTAATTCTGTTGCGCGCCGGCGGGAATCCCGGAGAGGGGGTTGTATTTCCACACGTACTCGGTAGGAGTGGCTTCGAGGAGGTTCATGATGTTGCCGCGGGCTCAGTCACGCGGTCTGTAGCGCTATAAAAGAAGCGGGATTAGGAAAGGGATTTCCACAGGTGCAGGATTTTTTCCGCATCTGTCTTAAGCTTGGTGAGTTTTTGCTCGTCCTTGACGTAGTGTAACTGCCGAGTGATGCTTTCCCGGGTGCGGTTGCGGATGGAAACGCGCCGTGAAGGGTCGTTTTTGGCGATATTTTCGATTTCGACGAGCACGTCGAGGATGTTGGCTTTCAAGTCTGCGACCTCGGGAGGGACCAATTCGAAGGACGAGTCGGTCCGCGGCGTATTTTTGGGGCGTTTTTTCGGCGGGAGAGGCGGAGGGAGCGTGTCAGATGTGGTAGCGGGAGCCGCTAAGAAGGAAAGGAGAAAGAAAAAGCCGACGATCAGTGATCTTCGTCGGGAAGTTCTAGGAGTTTGCGGGCGTAGTAGCCCAGTACGGTGGGCGGTACGAAGATACCGCGCGCTCTCTTTAGGATTTCGGCCGCCAGCCTTCGGTCGAAAACGGCGTCGCGGAGCGCTTGGCAGATCGCCACGCGGTGCCTGACCCAGCTTCTATAGTTACCTCGAGGACGGCGCTTTTTGGACGCGGGCGCGGTCTCCGCGTCTTTATCGGATTTGGCTCTCTTTCGGATCGGAGGCCTCTTCAGCTCCTTCCCGGGCGAGGATGCGGAGCGGCGCTTGCGGTTCCGCGTCCCGTCCAGAGGCAGCGAGGAGGGCCGCGGTGGGATATTCTCTTTCTCCATCTCTTCGAGGTCCTCCTCCTCCTCCTCCTCCGAGATGGTACTCAGATCCTCCTCGGTGTCCCGGCTTCCTAACGTTTCTCCGTCTGATTCGCTCACTTCCAGGTCCTCCGCCACGGGCGAAGCCCCCACGAACCGGGCGTCCGTAGGGAAGGGAACGGCGTTCTCGGGTTCCGGAGGGTCTTCGGTAACTCTGATTTTCTCGTCCAGCATCCTCTGAGCCATATCGGCCGTAGTTTGACGCGAGAGCAGCGTCCCCGTAGTCGCTCTGGGAGTCCGGGTCTGCAGCAGGGCAGGCAGACCGTAGAGCCCTAGGAGGTTTCGGCGGCGCTCGAGCTCCTCCGCAGGTACTGGCGGCAGCGGGCGGTAGAGGCGCTCCGCCGGAGGCTCCAGGACGGTTCTCTGCCCCGACCGAAGTGGTGAGCGTTTCGCCGGTCTGCGGGTCTTTGTAGAGCCCCTTGCCTCGGGTGAGGAGAAACTCCTCCCTGGAGGCCTGGATCTGACGAATCAGAGAGAGGATTTCCGGACTTTCCGTGACGCAACCGGTGTGATTTTTGGTGAAGGAAGAGCGGTTTTCGGGAAAGTGGAACACGGTGAAAGGATGGAAGTCCTCGGGCACGAATTTATCGAGATAGGCGTTGGCCCAGAGTTCGGGCGTGAGCCTGAAAGATTTGCCTTCGGCGCTGCGAATCTCGAAAGTGCCGATAGCGAGCACTTCGTTGTGCAGAGCGACGTTATCCGCCGGCATGCGGTGCGGGCTGCAGAGATTGCAGGGGCAGTAAGTGCGGTGCTGCGGCACCTCCGCTTCGCTCTCGGGCGGTTCCCACAGGTATCCTCCGTGGTTGGTGAGGAAAAAGGCGATCTGGAGGAGGTAGACCTGGTCCCAGAGCAGAGGGGCGCTTTGCCGGAAAGCCAACGGGACGAAATCGGAGGGGTAGAACGGGGCGGCCATGGAGGGGACGTTCGACCTTTCGGTGACAAAGTGCCGAAAATCGGAGATCTGGCTCTGCGTAACGAAGTTGGGGAGGGCTTTCCGCATTTCCTCCGTGAGCCTGTCCCCGTCCATCAGGATGTCGACGATGGCCTTGCTGACCTCGGTGACGCTTCCGAGGCCGTAAATGGCGCGTCGCTGACGCGTAAAGGCTTTCGCGTAGATGTCCAGGGTGGTATCATCGATGGCTTGCTGCCACATACCCATCGCGGTTTGCCAATTGAGGACCAAGAAAAGGTAGACGGTGTCGAGCACGTAGTCCTCCTTGTCCCTGCCTTCGAAAAGCTTGGCTGACGTGCAGTTGTTGAGCGGGTCGTTGTAGGTGACACCGTGGTAGGTAGCGTAGTTGCTCAGGTTCACTTTGGCCGTTTCGCGCACTTGGGCCACGAAGCCGTGATGAAGGGTGTGATGGAGCACTTCTTGGGCTTTTTTGACGGAGGAAGGCTCTCGGAAGACGCGTTGCATGAGCTCGAGCAAAGCGGTGTACCGCACGGCCATGGTAACGACGGCCCTCCTTTTGAGCATCGCCTTGTAGAGTTCCTCGCCTCTCATTCTCTGCTCTGGGTCTACGATCAGGCGCAGTTCCTCGTCGCTCACGCAGGGGGCGACCTGTTCCGCCTTGTCGTTTTCGTTTGCGAAAGGTTGGAGCAGACACTCCATGAGCATACGCGATATCTTGGGAGGCATGTGCAGGGAAGGGTAGCTGAAAAAGCGGATGTGTTCACCGCGCATCTTAGCCCACTGCAACCGCGATACGTCGTCCTTGAGAGGGACTAATTTGGCATCTGTCAGCTCTGTTACAGGTACCACTTCGTCCCCGAGCCCGTCGTCGGATTGGACGTTGAGACGCCAACGAGGTAAGCGCTTGAACACTTTCATGTCGCGGCAAGCTTCTAAGAGCTGGCTCCCGCTGCGGTTGGCTTTGCAACTCGCCGGAATGGGCGCCGTGACGGCGAAAATGTGGTAGTTCGCGATCGCTTTGGGGCGCATGAAGGGCGGATAGAAGTTAAAGCGCACTTCGCGATATTCCGGAGGGGCGCGCATATCGGGGTTAAAGATGTAGCGCTCGAGCTGGTATTGCACGCTATCGACGCAGAGGGGCACGTCGCGTTCCTGCTCGGGTAAGGCGTCTTTCAAAGCGCCGGTGAGCATCATGGCTTGCCGTTGGAGGCATTTGTCGAAAGCGGGCTGAGCGGTGGCGGCGGGGACGGCGGTCTCTCCCTCTTGTTCGTCTTGCTGCTCCTCTTCGTCTACCCCGTCGTCGGTCGACGGAGCTTCCCCAGGACCGTCGGAAGGAGCGACGCTGCTAGCTGGCTCACCGTGATCGCTGTCGCCGCGATCGCGAACCAGTTCCAGGGGGGTGACGGGAGAGGGGGGTGGGTCTTGTTCGGACACCGAAGGCGGCGGTGATCGATCAGGTCCCCCATCCGCCGAATAGTATCCGCTATCCTCGTCAGAATTTCTTCCCTCGTCCTCTCCGTCGTCACCGTCGTCATCGGGCTCGCCGTCGGGTTCCCCGTGGCTTTCGTCGGTGCCGATCGGCGAGAGATTCGCCGCTTCGATGACGGTGGAAGGGGTAGACTCGGGTGTTTCGTCCTCCTCCTCCTCTTCGTCTTCTTCCTCGTCCTCGTCCTCTTGCTCCTCTTCTTCTTCTTCTTCTTCTTCGCCGCTGTCCTCGCCACCGCTGTCCGAGTCGATGTACACGATGACGGCTTCCGCGGTAAGGTCTCGAGCTGGTGTGCCGGGAGAGCTCTCGGCGGACGCCTTTGGTACGTCCTCGTCCGATTCGGGACTCTCCCCAAGGGTATGCGCGTCATCCCGGGGATTTTCGGTCCCATTGTTCTCGCCGTCGTTTGGCAGCAGCTTATCGTCTAATAGCTCTTCCGCCACCCGATAAGCGGCTAAAATAGCCCTTTCTTCGCCTAAAGTGTCGATGAGCACACTGACGGCGTTATCGACGGGTGCGGTTTCCGCATTGAGTGTAAGGAAAGCACCGTAGGCGTCAGCCACGTACCGTTGGATAGCTTCCACGAACCGCCGCCAGCCGATCTTCTCCTTGACCGTGGCGAAGACGAGGCCTAGCGTGGCCACGGCTTTGCGCTCTCGGGCGGCCTGCATGATGCTTTCGCGTCGATTCCGGCCTTTTTAGGAGAATCAACCGAAGTAGGAACCGCGATGTCGGCGGCTGCAGGGCGAGAAGAAGAGTGGGACGCGAGCTCCGACGGCGAGGACCAGCAAGCGCCGAAGAGGCGGACGCGCGAGAAGACGCCGATGCCCGGGTCGGACGACTCGGAGTCGGATTGGCGGCAGCGCCCGAAGTCGCCCACGTCGACGGCTCGTCGAGGTAAGCGGCGTGGGGACGCGTCTTTCGCGACCTCCGAGCGCATAAGAGTGAGGAGTGACATCCCACGGGCGCTTTTATACCGACTCTGGGGTCTTTAGGCGGGGTTTCGCCGTTGACGTCGATTCTTTTTCGACCAATAGGTCAGCCCTCGAGGGTACAAAAGAGGAGACTGGAGATCGAGGAGGTATTCTCCAGTTCGGAGGAGAGCTCTCCGGGTGACGGAGAAGAGGAGCGCGGCGGAGCGACGGTCGCCATGGTGAAGGATTCGAACGCGAAATCGACCAAGAGAGCGGTCGCGGAGATGGACGACGAGGACCTCGACGTCCAGGCTGCGGAGACCGCGCCCAAAGGGGGCAAGAAGAAGGGCCCGAAGGGGGCTCCTTCCGCGGCCGCGGCCAAGAAACCGCGCAAGGAAAAACGGCCGACCGTCGCGGTGAACGACACCGACGAGGAGGAGGATGAAGACGCCCTCGCGGCCGCCGAAGAGGCTGAGATGGCGGCACCGCGGCGAAAGAAGGCGTCCGCCGCGCCGCTGCGCAGCGATGACGAAGACGAAGACGAGGAGGGTATCGAGAAGCCTCTGAACGATCCCGTAGAGTTTGGCGCTCAGAAGGCCATGAAGTTTCTGACAACGCTCTGCGATCGCCTCGACTTGAGGTGGCAGGGATGTACCATTAGACCCGACGACGCCATTTGGACCAAGCTGGGAGGTACCTTCGTGCGCAAAAGACACCCCGAGTTTCGACTTACCTTTTCGAGCTTCGACTCCTTTCACAATCAAGTGGGTCGTTTCGTGGCCGCCATGGTCTACGGCATGGCCGATCTGGAGCCTAAGTTCATTCCCGGCGGCGCGCACGTCTGGCGCCACGGATGGGAGTTCGGCACGTGCATGCCTAAGTGTCTGCACGGCTCCGCCATGTTCACTAAGCCTCGCACGGTGGAGCTAAATCCGACCAGCGAAGCGGGAAAGCGCGCCATCGCCGAGCAGAACGGCCAGGTGGAAAAGAATCGTTTCGGCAAGCAAGTGGTGGTCCTCCGCTTCGAGCGCAACGCGGTGTGCGCCAAGGATGCCGAGCACAGCGGTTTCCCGTATCCGCACGCGATCGGGAGCTGCGGCATGGTGTTCTCGGACGCGGCTAAGGCCGTGAGCGCCATGCGCCACGATCTCGAGTGGACCAAAGCCCTGTACCCGAACGCCGAAAAGCGTCGCGCCGAGGAGCACATCCTCATCTCCACCAACTGCAACTGCAATTACGCCGCCCAGAGCCCCATCAGCGGCCGCCAGGTCTGCCGCATGACCCCGTACAAGCTGAGCGGCACCGACGACATCGCCTCGGATACGGCCCGCGCCCGCGCCGACATGAAAGCGCACAAGAAGTACCCCCATACCATGGTCTTTACCTGCTGCAACCCTCAGTCTCCGTCCGCGACCGACGGGTCCAACGGTCGCTCGGGTCGCCGTAACACGGATAAGACCTGCGCCTGGCGCCTGTCCTCGATGGATCTGCGCCACGCCTACGTGTTCGCGACCGAGCTGGTCGTGTCCGCTACGGGCGTGCAGGCGCCGACCCACGTCCCCGAGTTCCGTTGGCACGACCGCTTCGGATTCAAGACCGAGGTGATCGCTCCCGTCCAGCCCTTGGACGCCGGAGACCCTTTCGCGTAAGAAGCAAAGGAGACGACAGGCCCAGCGCAGCCGTTTGGCGAAGGGTGTTCTTTATTAGAACGAGTGTACAAATAATAAAGTTAAATTTTAAAACGAATATACACGCGTCAGTGTCGCTCGTAGTGGTTTGTAGGCACCGTGTCGAGGGCCGTTTCCCGTTTGAGCTCTTCTTCGTGGGCGCGGAAGTACGGGTTCTCTTTCATAAACCAATAGTACATGCGCTCCTGGTTGCGGTGCAAGATTTCCCGAAACTCCGGTTTGTACATGTTGGCGTGTTTTACCCCGATCACCGTGTCGATGATGGGGTTCCCGGCCATGGGGCGCGTGTGGTAGCGGTCAAACGAGGCGATGAACAGCGCGCTGAAGAGCCCGCAGGCCGCCGAGCAGGGGCACTGCACGGCTTCGGTCGAGCGGACCAGCTCGAAACACCTGTCGGGCTGCCTCAGACCCGTCCGCCGCAAGAACGCGTCGTACTTGACCTTGTACAGGTTCCACAGTTCCCTGTCGGACCATCCGAACGGATCGAACATGTAACATTTTCGCCCGATCGGATCGAAGGCGAAGGCGATCCAGTGCATGCCCCCCGAGGCTCGGGACCCGGTGTTCACGATAGCAGAGGCCGGACGGTGGGGATCGAGGAACCCGGGAAAGGATTTGTCGAACACGCCCAAGAACCGGTGCCGGAGTCTCATCGCCCCGACGAGCTGGTTCAGCTGACTTTCGGTGGTTCCGGCCATCTAAACGGTAGTACGGGCACGATCAGGCATTTACACAGCGTTACCGGTCGCGAAAGGCGTACGGAAGTAGGCCATCGCCAGCACGTTGCGTTCGGGTTGGTTCACCCGGACCATGTCGAACACGCCGTAGAGCATGTACACGTACGTGTTCTCGTCCATGGGGTCCAACTCGAAGTTGATCACCATGCTGTGCGAGTTGTTGGTGTACATCGGATTCTGACCCAGGTCCGTCAGTTCGCCCATGTACATGAAATCGGAGCTGAAAGGCACGGTCCACAGGTAGTTGTCGCACAGGAATTTCTTGTAGTTGACGATTTGCGTGGACGGAATGGACTCGGTGCCGATGAGCGGGTACGGCCAATTGGCGGGCCAGGACTCTCCCTGCTGCGCGCTGTACACGGGCCAGCTGCGCGGCGCGATGTAGCCCGAGTTGTTACGCACCGCGTCCTGACCGGTCTGCACACCTCCCGCGGCCGGAGGAAGGGTGGGTTCGTAAGTGGTGAGGTCGAAGAGGGTAGAGTCCTGGAAGTTGGGACCTTGACGGGTCATGGGATCGAAATTTCTCAAAAAGTCGTAGTGGAAGTACTGACGGTCGGGCCAGAACCGATACCCGTTGAACACGTAATTGTAGTTGGTGGCCATCTGAATCAAATACCAGTCCTTGGTGATGTCGCACTGGGACATCGTGAAGCCCTCTGAGTCGATACCGACGTTGCGCTTGATTTCGAACAGGTTGGGGGCCAGCAGCCGGTCGTTGCCCGGCCAGTTGATGGACGTGTCGAAAAGCACGCTCATGTTGCGGAACGTGTGGGTCAGGTAAAAGGTACCGTCCGAGTAGGGGATAGAGCCCGAGTACTTGAAGTTGATGTCGTACTGAGCGCCGATCTGCGGCGTCTCGGACGCTTTCACCCGAGTGAAGGACCATCCTCTCATTCCCTCCCAGGTTCTGGCGGGGATGTTAATGGTGAGGGCGGTGGAGCCGGCGGGCACCTGGTAGAGCGCGTTCTTCGCGCCCAGATAGTCCGCGAACGTCTGGTCGTTGGTGGCGTTCCTCAGCATCAGCTCGAGCTGATTGCTGGTGTTGTGGTCCATGGGCATGAAATTGGCCATCAGGTTCACTTCCGAATAGACGATAGAGGCGCCGTCGGCGCGCAGGTCGTTCCCGAGACTGGACTGCAGGATCATGTTAGGATCCTTTCTGAGCACCCACTCGTACGTGTAGGTGCCGGGCAGCAGGAGCAGATTCTTGATGGCAAAGTATTTCTGAGGCACCTGAATGTGGAAACGGCAGTATCGGCTGTTTCCGAGCAGTTGGGAGCGGTACTTCAGCCCCCAATTGCGGTGGTGGTTGAAGGGGTTGACGTTGTCCATCTGGTCGACGGACCATCTGGCCCCGATGTTGGTAAACAGATCCACCACGTTGGTCAGGGGCACCCTCCTGTTCATGTACGCGTAAGTGGTGGGGTCCACGTTATCGGTTTCGGGGTCGAACCCGGAAATGTTGTACTTGTACTTATCGGGCAGGTAGTCGGCGATGTTGGTGATGATAAAATTACGCCGCTGGGAGGCCGCCAAATCGATCTCGTAGGAAGGAACGGTGCCCGCGTTGAGGTAGGTGGTATATGTACCCGTCAGCTCTGCGCCTTTGTCGTTAGTACCGTTAACGTAAACTTTGACACCCGCCAGCGAAATGTTTGACGAGCTGATGGGGCCCTGACCTGTACCCTCTGGCGAGAAGGCGTACGTGGGCACGCCCTCCTCGTAACCGTCGTTGTTGAACACACGGACGTCGTGGTCGTACTGATCCACGGCCTGGTTCCAGAGAGCGAAGTAGTGATGCCTGGACATCATGTCGGCGAGCATGTACTGGTAGCTGAGTTCGGTGTTACGGTCCTGCAGTTCTACGACCACGTTCATGCCGGACCGCTCGGAGTTCAGGGTGCCGGAGCACACGCCGGTATCGTGGTACAGGAGGTTGATGAAATTGTCACGGAACCCGATGTAATTGGGTCTGTTGGCCTTCATCACCCCGGTATTGACCGTTCCGTACTCGATAGGAGGCGGGATCAGGAGACTGTCGGGGTAAGTCAGGCTATCGGTAAAGTCCTCTACCCCCATCACACCCAAATATTTCGTGCTCCCGCTGTCCATGACGTAGTAAGGTGTTTGCACCAGAGACTGAGAACCGTCGTTCTTCAGGGGCTTGACGTACGCCCCGTAAGCCAGACGCGTGTTCTCGCTGGATACTTTCGCGAAGCGACCGGCTAGACCGACCTGAGCCGCTAGCGTGGTGCTGAGCGCCCCCATTTCGCTAATGCCCGGACCCGAGTTGGGATTAGGGTAGCTGCCGGAGACGCTGGCGACGACGGCGGCTGTTTCCGCTGCGGCCGTTTGAGTGGTATTCTCATAGGGGTTAGACATTTGCCCCGTGATGGTTGTCTTGTTGCCGTCTTCCGCGATCCAGTTGTTAAAGAAGGCTTCGCGAGGGGCCAGGGGGTTGTAAGCCGTGCCGCCGTAAGGCTTGAAGGAAGGACCTCTGTCGAGCACCCCTTTGATGTCGAAGTAGGTCGCTCCCATGTCCAACACCCAGCTGTCCCCCACGTTTAAGCTGTACCGAACCCGGTAACTGTTGGGGGTGTCGTCCGTCTGGGTGGGATAGAACCTGATCTGAAGCCGCTGGGCCTTCTCGGTAGTGACATTGCGGGTAGGCGCGACCACCGTCTGCCTGAACTTGTTTTTCAATTCAAAGTAGCTTCCGGTCGCCGCGATAAACTGCTGAAGGTCCTCGGACAGGTACTCCCGGGTGCTCGGACCGGCGATGTGAAAATACTGCAGCCGCGGGGTCGCGGTGGTCAGGTCGGGCGTAAACGCGGCCATGCCAAAAGCCGGCGACGGATCGACCTAAAAAAACGGCGACATACTGTTGTTTTTACAGCCGAAACACTAACGCTCGCAACATCTCTCTCCCACTCTGTCTTTTTTTTCTTTCGTTTACTTTCTCTCTCTAGTAGCACATGCGGCGGCGAGAGGTCGCCACCCCGTTGCCCGACAGGCTGTTGAGTCGGGACCGCCAAGAGCCGGGAGCGGGCCGCTTTCGTCTCCTCTTCGCCGCCGGGGGGCGCATTTCTAAGGTCATCGGTCGGTCCGTTTCTGGCACCGCGGGAGCCGAGGACGTCACGGGAGGCCGCACCTCCGTCACCATTTCTGGAATGGGACGGGTCGTGGGACGCAGAGGGGGGCTCGGGGCCGGGGGGGCGGCCGTGGGCGCGGACGCGGGAGCCGATTCTCCCGCGGCCACCTGAGCTTGCAGGGCCTGAATGAGCGCCTGCAGCTCGGCCTGCGAGGCGGGTCCGTCCTCTCCGAGCGCTTTGCGGCGAAGCTTCTCTAAGTCTTGCTGCAGTTTCAAGCGACCTATGTCGGTGAGCGCCCCTAGCGTTTCCCCGGCTAGGTTGGCGACGTTACGAATCACGCCGCTGTCTTTTATGCCCTGCTTGATCTGACCGAAGGTTTGGGAGTTGAGGAATCGGTTCCCCTGGTTAGAGATCCAGCGGCCCGCCGTGCCGAGCGCGCTCGAGAGGCGCGAGCCCACGTTGGCCCAGTTTATAGCGCCTCCGCGCAAGCTCGAGTCTCCGAGGTGTCCGTCTCGCAGAGCCCAACTACCGACGTGCGGGGAAAGCGCGGCGTAATCCATGATGCTGCCGACTCTCACTCGGTTGACAACGACGACGACAACGACGACAAACGGCGGCGACGGCGGCGAAAAGTTCTATAAAAAGTTTTTATTGAAAACGGCCTTTAGACAGCACCCCCACCACGCACGCACGCATCTCCTCTTTTTCCTTCCTTCCTTCCTTCCTTTTTCCTTCTCACTTGTGATTGTACATCTTATCGAATTGTCTCTGTTGCTCTTTCAAGCTGGCTATGCCGACAGCCGTTCCCGCGATTCCCGGAATCGCACCGATGGCGGCCGCGATAATGGGAATGAGAGCGGGCAAAATCCCGCCCTTGAGCTGCTTTCCTCCGCGGCGGCGGCGTGTCCTACTCCTTCGCGTCGCTCCGGAACCTGAAACGGGAACCGCCGTAGCGGTCGTCCCTGTCGTGAGATCCCTGGCCGTAGCCGGCGCGCCGCTTTTGGCGGCCGCCAGGGCGGCCTCCGAGGCCGCGGGGGCGGGGTAATTAGCCGATCGCCATGCCGTAAACTGACCGCGTTGCAGCCGCGTCGCTAAGTTGGCTAGCGCGGCCCGCTCCGCCGACGATGCGGTAGCCGGCGCCGGCACCGATACGGCCAGCGATCGGCTTTTGCGTTTACTACTACCGTTGAGCCCGCCGCGTCGAGCGCGGCTTCGGGTGGAACGGAGCTTGGAAGCCGGCATTCTTCGTCTAGAAGTGGTGGCGGCGGCGGCGGATCTCCTTTTGCCGACAGAGATTCGGCCCCCCGTAAGCACTACCGCAGGCATAATGGCGATGTTGAACGAGCGCTTGAGGTGGTCGACGAACGCTTCCTGCGTAGCACATAGCGACGAATCATCAGTAGTCGATCTCCTCAACGTGTTTTTTTATTTTTTTTTTCCTGAACATCACTGTCTCTCTTTGAGGTTTTTTACACACAAGTCCCGTCAATAACATTTTTTAGGCGCTCCTCCTCCTTCCTTCCTTCCCGATCGTCCGTCGACGGCGGCCGTTAACGTCTCCTTCTTCGGCTGGTGCGTACCACCATCAAACGGGTGGTAGTCGAGGCGGGTCTGGACGAGCGGCGGCTGGAACGACCGCCTCTCCTGCGTCGGCTAACCGTGCCCAATCCCAGGAGGGTGCGCAGGGTTAGCCGTCGGCGGCGGATGCCCACCCCGCGCATAGACGATCGACTGCGACGACGCATGCCCCAACCTCTGTTATCGTTGGGAGAGATCAGAATGGACATGGTTTCAACGGTCGGCGACGAAGACGCGGCGGCTGCTTTACTGCAAAGTGGCGCTGCTCAACACGCGCGGCTGAACCGTAGCCAGAGACTTATACACGTAAGGTATAGGTCTACGCTGGTCGTCCGTAATGAGCACACGTTGCAAACCGGCCAGGGAATTCTTCAACGGCAGCACCCCCTGCTGAACGACGGCGGGTTGGTTATCACACACGGCGGACACGTTAATAGGCGGAGCTTGCTTAAGGATCTCGTTCTCGGGAAACCGGTTGAAGGCGGCCGTGGCCGACTGACAGGAATTTTCCAGTTGCTGAACGTAGGCGGACGCGCCCTGGTAATAAACTTTATTGAGGGCGGGGAACAGGTTCATCCCCACGACTGGGGCAAAGTTCGTCGTGTTGTCCTCTTTGAACCCGGTCGGCGCCACGAACGTGTCTGGCATCGACGTGTACATGGCGCCGATGCCCCCGCCCACGTCCGGCACGGTCAACAAGGTGGTGCTATTCGCGGCAGAGTCCGATTGGTTGTACGCGATAAGCCAGGAGCGATAAGCGGTCACGGGACGGTTGTTAGAGTCGTAAATGACGTTATAGGACACGCCCTTCGAGTCCTTTAACAAGGGCTTCGCGTCCGCCAGCTCGATCACGTCCTGATCGGCACCGCTCATCTGCGCAGCGTCCACGTCCAGTAGCGCCGGCACGTTTCCTCCTTCGAGGTCCTCGTAAGTAATCACGAACCCCTTCGAGTAGGGCTCGCGCTTCGCGATGCCCAGCACTAGGCTGAGCCGGCTGTACGTAAAGTCGACGGCGCAGCCCGGCAGCAGAATGATATCCGGGTGGTAGCCCTTAAACACGTACGTGCCGGGCGTCACCAGCCCCGTCACCGGGTCGCGCAGCAAGTTCAGGTAGCGCGTGTCGAATTTGACGCCGATGTCGGAACGCAGCACGTTGTTTTGCCGCCCTTCGCTCAGGTACAGCTGCACGATCCCCTCGTTGAGCAAGTCGATAATTTCGGGCAGCGCGTAGTTGCCCTCGGGGATCGTCAGGTCGTACCACTTGTACTGCGCGCCCGCGGGCGCGTACGCCGCCGCGGGCGTCGTGGGCTCCGGCGTGCCCGGGGGAATCGGGTCGCGCGAACTCATCAGTTTCACGCGCACCGTGTTGCTTTGGAAAAACGAGCTGACGTTCGGGCAATTGGTTTTCACCGCCGTTTTTAGATCGCCGCCCCAGCAGGATCGGTTGTCCAGTTGAATCGTTTCGGTGGCCGCCGTGGCCGGATCGAGATCCTGATTGTGGATCACGGTCGTTCGGTAATTGCTATGGTTCGCCTCCGGATTAAACGTGTCGATGTCGCTCAGCTTATTGTCTACGTAGAACAATTTGGTGGTGTTTTGGCAGGGAGCGTAATCGCGGTATTTAATGCTGTTCCGTCCTCCCGTAGGCGCCATCACCCGCTGCACCGGCACGAACAACTCGGTCCCGTTGTCCACGGCCGAGTCCGGAGCCGGGATCACCGGAGGGTATCCGTGGACCGTCGCCGGATAGCGTTGCTGCAGCTGTCCCATCGTCGTCGGGGGGACTCCCGACACCGGAGAAGAAGGAGGCGCGGGAGGAACCGACGTCGCCGCCGCTGAGGAGGAGGAGGGCCGCTGGTGCCCAGCTTCGCGAAACCCGAACTCGTGGTGGTGACCCAGCATCGCGCCGCAGCAGCCGCTCGTGAACGCTAGAAATGGCGGTAAGTTCCCTTCGTTACACGCGTGCGTCGTCTCCGTCTCTCTCTCGTTTTTTCGCGCTTCTCCCTGTCTTGCCTATCGTCCCCTCACCTCGCTCGCTCGCTCGCTCGCTAGTAGAAGCGCAGCCTCTTGCCGTCCCGCGTCGAACGCGCCGCCAGCGCCTTCCGGGCCAGACCCGAACCAGACATCCCTCCGACGCGGCAGCTCCGCATCGGACCCGTCCCCTTCAGCCCCAACGCGAGGCCCCCGGGCCGCACGCTGCTCGACGGACGGGGGCTCCCCAGCGAGGGACCCAAGCTCGCGAAAAATCCGGCGCCCCCGCGGCCCGAGAGGTTCAGTCTCGAAAACATGCCGTCCATGCTGCTCAGAGAGCTGCGGCGGCTCGACTGCATCGACTGGTCCGAAGGCGACAGGGGCAGCGGAATCGAAGCCGGGTCCGCCAGATTGATCGCGCCGTCGAAAAAGTTTGGCAGGCGGTGGTCCGCCAGCCAGCCCGCCTCCGATTGCACGCCCAGGTTCTGGTCCAGACGGCTAGTCAGGTCTTGGAGCTGATCCTGAAGATCCGCTCGCTCGCGCGCCGTCATGCCGTGATGCGGACGGCTCGCGTACGGATAGTCCTCGAAGTACTCGTCGCGGGACGGGCCTCCCACCACGCTGTCGCCGTCGTAGTAGTCCAGCGGCAAGCGCTCCGGGATCACGTAGTTGCCCGTAAACAGCCCCGCGGGCGGCCGCCAGTTGCGGTCCATCACGATCGAGCGGAAGTAGTGCGGGTTACGGGCGTGCGCCGCGAGCAGGTAGTTCTGCAGCTTCTCGATGAACACCTTGTTCGTCTGGTACAGACGAGGGTCCACGTACTGCGCCATCGTGCTCACCGACACGTCGGACGGAATCCTATCCTTCAGCGCCTGCCTCAACTGCCTCATCAGATAGTTAAAAAGCAGCTCTTGCTCCTCGCTCAGCTCCAGAGGTGCCGTGTCCGGCACCGTCTGGCGGTTCTGCAGCAGGTAGTTCAACGTGTCTTTGTACTCGTTGAACTGCAGGTTTAGGTTAGCGCCCGCCTCGCCCAGCTCCATCACGGCGTCGCCCTCCGCGTCTATGTCCGCGCGGATGGCCTCTTTGTACAGCCGTAGGATGTTATCCAGGTAGCTGCCCGGCTCCATCGCCCCGTAGTCGTAGAAGGCGCTCACGAAAAACAGCAGCGCCCGCGTGTTGGGCGTCAGCAGGGCCCCGATGCGCGGGTTGTTCACCGCGTCCCACCGGGCGCCCCAGATGTCCTTCAAGTTATCGAAGGCGTTCGTCAGGTTGATGTTCTGGCTCGTGCCGCCCAAGTTAATCTGCATGCTGAACGAGCCGCCCGCGCCGTACACCTCGGCGTTGGGCACGTTGTTGACGAACAGGCGCAGCAGCTTCTTGAAGCCCTCGAAGTTACGTTGGCCCCTATCTACCGTCTTGTAAATGCTATCGAAGAACTGAGTCAGGAGCGACGCGTTCGCGATTTCGCGCGTGCGAGACAGCTCGTCCTGCAGCGCTTTGTTCTGTCCGTGAATGACGTCGTTCACCAGGGCCTGGATGCTCTCTTGCACGCCCATCGAGTTCCAAGTGTGCGCGCGGTTCAGGAGATCCGAATGGATCGCCCCCATCTGGTCGGGGTAAATGGCGCCCTGCTCCGCCAGCCCCTTGACCACCTCCGCCACTCGCTCGGAGGTACCGTCTATCTTCGGAGGGACCATCGCCGTCTGCAGCTTAAGCAGCCGGTTCGCGTACGGAGCGTGCCGCAGGGAACGCGCGTCGCCTCCGTCAGGCAGCGAGCTCAAGGCCTCCGCCACCTCCTCGCGCCCCGTAGGGGCCAGGGCCAAAAACGACTCAGTAGTCGTCATCGTATCCCGCGTCCTGCTCCTCGCCGTCGCTGGATTCGCCCTCGTCCGACGCGAAAAGTTCGCCCTGAGGAGGTCTGTTCTCGAGCGCCTGGGTCAAACCGAACATGTAGTCCGCGTCAGACATCTGAGGGATCTCGCTGATGCGCTTCTGGCGGAAGCGCACCGGACGGTTGTTGTACACCCCCACCTGCACGCCCAAGTCTAACACGGCTTCCATCACGCGGTAAAAAAATTCCTGAGCCTTGGCCATCTGAGCCATCGACGGGTAACCGTTCTTGGCCGCGATCTTGGCGTACTTCATGCTCAGCTCCACCACCGTCGTGCACACGGCGGCCAGCTGCTGCTCCGTGCTCAAGTAAGGATCGTTTACGATCATGTACGCCATCTCGATCAGATCGCGCAGCCACGCGTTTTTCTCCTCCGCGATTGACCACAGACGCTGAGCCAGCATGGTGTTCCCCGCGTGCTGCGCCACCAGCACCAACTGCGGGTTCAGCTTCACGCGACCGTCCGGGTGATCCATGTACGTTTGGACGAAATCGTACAGGTAGTAGATGCCCGCCGGCAACTCCGGCCGCATCAGCGCCGTACGCAAGCGCGTCTGGTGGCAACTGTTGCGCATCTCCTCGCCGAACGCCGTCTGCTCGGACGCGCGCTTCAACTCCGCCGCGCGCAAGTGGTTCGCGCCCGGCGTGAACGACGGGTCCTGACCCTCTCCGTAGGCGAAGTCGTCCGCCGTCAGCACGCGACGGCGGTTCACGCTCAGCGCCTGTCCGGCGCGGTACATGGCCTCCCTGTCGTAGTCGTTCTGCGGTAACGCGTCCCTGCTCGCCTTAAACAAATTCGTCTCGGGCACCGCGCCGCGGCGCCCGCTCTCTCGCTCTCTCATCCTGATCTCATCTATATCCGCTCCGGCCGCTAGCCCGCACACGGGGGGACCGCCCTCCTCTCCTCCGTCCTCCGAATACGCGTCCGTCTCCGCCGCGCCCGGGAGCGCGTGCTGAGCCGGATACTGCGGCGGCGTGGGAGGGCGCACGCGACTCCGGCTCGGTGGCTGCTGCTGCGGCGCTGCTGTCGCTGCGGCTTGATGATGTCGATAGCGCTGCTGGTGAGGATCCCCGCCGCGCGGAAGATGCTGCTGCTGCTGTAGACGACGCTGCTGTCCTTCGACCCCGCTCGCGTTCCGAACGTTTTGCAGTACCGGGTGCATGGTCGGTGGTGTGATGGTGGTGATGATGGCGGCGGCGGTGACGGTGGGTGACGGACCCTCCTCTAAAAACGTCAGGGGCTCAATTTCAGGCTTACAGAGTCTTCGCGGAGCTCACCGGACAAAGTCTAAACACGGTTCGGTTCTGCCAACCCGTCATCGCCTCAGACTTTCCCATGGTCAGGCATCAGCCGGCGCTCGTGAACCCCAACAGCGTCGCCCTCGTCAGTCGGCTCTACGATTACCGTCTCATGCAACTCCGCGATCTCAGCCCCGGGGGACCCAACGTCGCGGCGTATCCGTACCATCGGCTGCCGCCGCCTCATCTCTTGCTCGGCTACCAGTACATGCATCGCGCGCTCAACGACTACTTTTTCGAAAATCGAGTGTTTATGCAGCTCGGCTACGAGAGTCCGCCCGCGCAGCGCCCGCGAAGACTCTTTTGGACCTGCCTCACCGATTGCTCCTACTCCGTCAACGTCGGGGCCTACATGCGGTTTCTCGACCTCGACAACTTTCACGACAGCTTTCAACAAATGCACAACGCGGTACTCATGGATCGCATCGCCTCCGACATGGCGCACGTTCATCTCAGGGGACGCGGCGTGGACGTCGCGCGCTCCGGCGACGTCGTGGGAGGAGGCGACGACCTGGCGGCGGTGGCGGTGGGGGAAGACGACGGCGACGACGCCGCGGCGGCCGCGGCGGCGGCACGCAGCCATCTCTCGGGCAGCGGCGCAGCGGGTTTGCAAAACGACATCCTCCTACGAGCGGCGTCCAGGGACGACGCCGTCCTGCTAGAAGCCATTCGGCGCCTCCGCGTCGCTCTGTGCCACTACTTATTCTGTTACGCGCGCGAACGCTTTAACACGGAAAACACGTATCGATTCTTACCTGGATCCGATGTGTTCGGCGAAGAAAACTGGCTCACGCTCTTCACAGACGCGTTCGCCGAGCTCGACACGCAGAGCTTGCTGCGACAAGCGGCGTTAGATCCCAGAGATCACCACGCTGAGGAACCTGCGGAAACGATGGCGAGATGTTTCGTTAGCACTCTGGCCACGGGACAGGACTACGACGCCGAGAGCAGGGGGCGCGGCGGCTTCTCCGGCGGCGCCATCGTGCTCCGCAATCGCCGCGTCACCGACAGAAGGGGACTCCGGCCCAGAGACCGAACCGGACGAGCCATCACCGCCTCCCAAGTGAGGCGCGTGCGACGGCGCGCCGTGCGCGAATTCATCGATAGGCTGCCCCGCGTCATCCGACGCCGGCGCGTGTCCCGACCGGAGCCCGCCGTCGAAGAGGAAGAACCTATGGTGGAAGGGGAGGAGGAAGAGCCCGTCCCGCCGCCTCCCGCGGAGGAGGAAGAAGAAGAAACGCTCCTCGACGAAGTCATCCGCACCGTTCTCGAAGCCATCGACGCCCTGCAAGAAGAACTCACCGGAGCCGCGCGCAGGCACGAACTCTTTCGATTTACCAACGACTTTTACCGACTGCTCCTGCAAACGCGGGACGCCGACATCGCGCTCGTCACCGAGTCTTTCCTACGAAAGTGGGTTCTCTACTTCTTTCTCGCCGAGCACGTCGCCTCCACGCTCTACTATCTCTACACGCATTTCATTTCTAATCGCGAATTCCGTCGCTATGTCGACGTCACCACCCTCCAGGTCCTCCTGGTCGGATGGGACGTCAACGCCGAGTCCGTCTTTAAACGCATCTGGAGCGAGCAATCTAACCCCGCCACCATTTTCGAAACACTCTGGAGCCGCATCCTGCGCGACTTTCTCATGATGGTAGAGCGCACCGGGCAGTTCGAAGGCATGGACGAGGCAGACCAACAACTCTTTCTCTCCGATATCCAATACAGAGACCGTTCCGGTGACATCGAAGAGGTCCTCAAGCAACTCAACCTCAGCGAAGAGTTCATCGACTCCATCGACATCAGCTTCCGCATCAAGTTCCGGGGCATCGTCGCCATCAACACCAACGACGACATCACCGCCAACCTGCGTCGCGTGCTCAGGGACAGGGAACAGGAAATCGCCGTCGCCCGTCACGCTGCTGCTGCTGCGGCAGGACCCGCCCTCGCGGCGCCCCCGCAACGTCTGCGACGATGAGCTCCTCGCCGCCACCGCCTCCCCTCGTCGAGGCGGGCCTGCCCCTCGAAAACACTCTTCTAGGCCCCGAGCAATCGGCGCTCGTCAAAACCCTCACCCAGATCCGAGCCAAAACCCACTTCAAATCCTTCAACGGGGATCCCATCCGCGCCAACGTCTACTACATCGACGGCGTCCCCTACAGGCTGCAGCCGGGACCCTTCCACAAGGGCATGAAAAAGTTCCTCCGGCTCCACAACTTCCTCGTCGGCAGCACCAAGCGCGCCCGCGGCTACGACCGCATCGACTACGGCTACTACCAGGAAAACCCGCCCGAGCGTCTGCCCGTCTTCAAACCCGCCTACGTCGGCATCGTGCGCTTCCGAGGGCGCGTCGCCAAGGTCCGGCGCGTCGCCGAGCGCGCCGATCCCGTCCTTCCCCCCATGCTCGTCGCCAAGGACCAACACGGGCAGTGGGTCTGGATCATCAGCCGCACCGCCGTCCAAACCTGTCCCGCCTGCGGCCGACACTGGGTCCGCAACCACACCTGTAACGAGCGCCGCTCCTCTTTCTTCTACCACGCCGTTCAAAAGTACGGCGGCGATCTCTGGCAGCACGTTCGCTTCTCCTGTCCCGCGCAAAACCCCCACTCCAAACAGCTCTTTCTCACCTACGATATCGAGACGTACACCGTCTTCGAGAAAAAGGGCAAACGCATGCACCCCTTTATGCTTTGCTTCATGCTCACCGGGGACCCCGCGCTCGTGCGCGCGGCCACCGACCTCGCCGTCGCCGACCCCGAACTCAAACGCCTCCAGGAGGGCTTCTACTGGCTAGACGTCAGGCCCGGCTTCGTCGCGAGGCGGTTCCGCGCCTACCGATCCCGACTGCAGCAGCACTTTGCCGAAGACCTCGTCGATCGCTACTGTCGGGCAAACGACGAGTACGTCAGGACCCTCATGCGCGAAGGCAAGTACCGATCGCGCTACGACATCCCCTACGAGCTCTTCGAGCGACCTACCCAACAGCTCCAGCTGCCCGACGACTTCTACAACGTGCACATCGTCGTCATCGGTCACAACATCTGCAAGTTCGACGAACTCCTCCTCGCCACCGAACTCGTCGAACGCCGCGACCTCTTCCCGCAAGCGTGTCGCTGCGACCGCTTCTTCATGCCCCGCGTGGGACGGCTCCTCTTTAACGACGTCCTGTTCCACTTACCCAATCCCAACTTTGAGAAAAAAGACCCCACGAGGCTCCATCGCTGGGCCAAGGGCGTCGTCTCCCACACCGACTCCCGATCCGTCCTCGTCCGCTTTATGGTGCGCGACACGCTCCAGCTCACCAGCGGAGCCAAACTCGCCAAGGCCGCCGGCGCCTACGCCCTCGAGCTCGCCAAGGGTCAGTGCCCCTACGAAGCCGTCAACGAACACGTCTCCTTCGGCTCCTTCGAACGGGACGAAGACGGCTTCCCAGTCGCCCGATACTGGGAGGATCCCGCCGTCATCGACGAGCAGAAGCAGCTCTGGCGCGACGAGCATCCCGGCCAGCCCTACGACATCGTGCAGGCCTGCCTCGAGTACTGCATGCAGGACGTGCGCGTCACCCAAAAACTCGCGCTCACCCTCCACCACAGCTACGACAAGTACTTTCGCGAAGAACTCGGCATGGACGGACACTTCAATATTTTCCTCAGGCCCACCATCCCCAGCAATACTCACGCCTTCTGGAAACAACTTACCTTCACGTCGTACGTCCAGGAGCACGAACGAGCCGGACTCCTCGCCTCTCTCGAACCGCCCCCGCCCCCCAAACCGTCCAAACGGAGAAAAAAAGCGGCTCTCCTTCCTCCGGACGACGCCGCCGACCCGGACGCCAAGAAAAAGAAGCGCCCCAAGAGGAAAAAGAGGACCCTCTCGCCCGACTACGTCGCCGAAATCTACGCCCCGCACCGACCCATGTTCAAGTACATACGGCAGGCCCTGCGCGGCGGTCGATGCTACCCCAGCATCCTCGGGCCTTACCGCCGTCCCGTGTACGTCTTCGACATTTGCGGCATGTACGCCTCCGCCCTCACGCACCCCATGCCTCACGGCATGCCCCTCGATCCCAAGTTCACGGCCAAGCACGTCGACGAACTCAACGAGCTCATGAGCCGCGAGCGCCCGCTCAGCTACTTCGACCCCCGGATCAAACCGTGCATCCTAAAAGTCGAGGCTTATCCGCCGCCCGCAGAACAGCTGGACACGCTGCCGCCCATTTGCTCCCGGCGAGGAGGGCGCCTCGTGTGGACCAACGAAGCGCTGTACGACGAGGTCATCACCGTCCTCGACATCCTCACGTTGCACAACCGAGGGTGGGCCGTCACGGCCCTCCACGACGACATGAACATCGTTTTCCCCACGTGGAAACCCGTCTGCGCGGAATACGTCAGCAAAAACATCGCGGCCAAAGAAAAAGCCGACCGAGAAAAAAACGAAGTCATGCGTTCCATCTCCAAAATGCTCAGCAACGCCCTCTACGGCGCGTTCGCCACCAACATGGACACCACGCGCATCCTCTTCGAACAGGACCTCACCGAGGACGACAAACAAGGCATCTACGAGGGCACCCAGATCGTCCGTCACGTGACACTCCTCAATCACGACTCCCTCACGGGCACCCTCGTTTGCCCCGCCAACGCCCCCGGGGCCGGCACCTTCCGGAAACCCGAACTCGACCGCTATTTCCGCTACGACCCACCACAGCAGGAGGAGGACGAGGAAGAATACGAGGGGGAGGAGGAGGAGGGCGAGAGTACCAGTAAGGTCGAAAACGCACTTACCGCACGCGAGGCGTCCCTGGCGGAAGTCGATCACCAACTGCAGGAAGCCCTGCGCGCGCCCCCTTTTATAGAGGAGCCCCTCGGCGATGGCCACGCCCACTACGCGCCCGCCAACGAGACCGTCTTCAAGCCCATGCGGTTGCTCGACGCGCCCCCCGAAGCGTTGACCGTGTTACATCTGGAAAATTTAGACAAAATGGTCGAAAATAAACGGTACGCCACGCAAATCGCCTGTTTCGTGTTGGGCTGGTCGCGGGCCTTTTTCAGCGAGTGGTGCGAGATTCTGCACGGACCGGACAGGGGGACACACCTACTCCAAAGGGACCCCCAGACCCTCTACGGCGACACCGACAGTCTCTTCGTCACCGAGTCCGGCTACCGCCGCATGAAGGAAAGGGGCGCCCATCGCATCAAGACTCCCGACACCCGTCTCACCTTCGACCCCGAGCACCCCGCGCTCTACTGGGCCTGCGACTGCGACATCAAGTGCAAACGCTGCGGCGGCGACACCTACAGCTCGGAGGCCATCTTCCTCGCCCCCAAGCTCTACGGGCTCAAGGACGCCGTCTGTCTCGACCCCCAATGCGGTCACGTGGGCACCGGGAAAATCCGGTCCAAGGGACATCGGCAGGCGGAGCTTATATACGACACGCTCGAGCGCTGCTGGCAGAGGTATGAGGACGAGTCGTACGGAGCCGTCAGCGCCATTCCCGAGCTGCACACCCGACGGACCATCTTCAAGACCACGCTGCTCAACAAGGTCAGCCGATACGACCCGTTCACCATCCACAACGAGCAGCTCACGCGCGTCCTCAGACCCTGGAAGGATCTCACGCAGTACCGCCACGGGGACTACCTCTACCCCTACGACACCGAGCACCCCAACCCGCGCACCGCCGACGAAGTCCGGAGAGTGCCCCCGGTGGGCCACGAAGATCCGCTAGCCCCGCTCCGTCTGCCGCGCAGCGCCGTGCAGCTGGCCCGCGACGACCACGACGACCAAGACTTCCTCGACTTCGGCCCCGACCGCTCTCTCTCCGTCGAGGACTGTGACGAGATCCTGGAGCTCCTCGGCGACCCATGAACGCCGTTGAGCCTAAAAAGAGAAAAATATGGCGTTATCGAGAGGAAGAGTATCTCGAGTCGGGAGAGTTCTACAAGCGGGTCACGGGGTGGTACGACGGGGCGGCGGATCTAGCCCCACATCTCTTTCGCGAACAGAAATTTCCCAGCTTCGACGACTTCTACAGTCTCGGGGGCGTGGACGAGAGGTTTCTCGAGGTGCAACGCGCCGTCGAGCGGCAGGAGCGCGAAGACAGCCGCTTCCTCGTCGACGGACAGCTGCCCTCGCTCAACATGGGCAGGCAGCCCGTCATCGGAGTCATCTACGGGCCGACGGGGTCGGGGAAGAGTCATCTCCTGAGAGCCCTCATCTCCTGCGATATGCTCCAACCCATCCCGGAGACGGTCATCTTCGTTACCCCGGAGAAGAATATGATCCCGCCGGTGGAACAGACGGCCTGGAACCTCCAGCTCCTCGAGTCCAACTACAGCTGCCGGCAAGACGGAACGTTCGCGCCCAAAACGTGCACCTTTCGACCGGACTTCGTCGAAATGACGTACGAAGAAGCAACCTCGCCCGAAAACCTCAACATCGAGCATCCCGACAACGTCTACGTTAACGCCTCGCGACAGGGACCCATCGCGATCGTCATGGATGAGTGCATGGATAAGCTCTGCTCCGGCTCTAGCGTCTCGGTTCTCTTTCACGCTCTCCCCTCTAAGCTCTTTGCGCGCTCCGCAAACTGTACCGCTTTCTACGTCTTTGTCGTGCTCCACAACCTCGCGCCGCGCACCGCCATCGGCAACGTGCCCACGCTTAAGGTCAACGCCAAAATACACATCCTCTCCTGCCACATCCCCCAGTTCCAGTTCTCCCGCTTCCTCTACTCCTACGCTCACAACATCAGCAAGGAGCTCGTCGTGCTCCTCAAAGCCTACTTTGCCTACCTCCAGCAGAACCAAAAGTTCAGCTGGCTCACCTACTCCCCAGACCCCGTCTCCGACTCCTTCCGCTGGTGCGTGCTCGACCAGCGCTATGCCATTCTCCCCCTCAACATTAACATCCAGGAAAAATTCTTCCGGGCTTCCAAGCTCATTATCAAATTCGCGGAAGCGCACAAGGCGCAGCTAGTCAAGCGCCCCAAACTAACCGTCTTTGAACCCATCTCTCCCCCTCCTCCAGAGCCGCAGGTCCAGGCAGAGCAGCAGCAGCGCCAGCAGCAGCAGTAAGCGTCTCGCCACCGAAAACCCCACTGAGCTTGCCTATAGCCTCCAAAAGAGGCACATCTTTACCGAGTCCGAATGGAGGCTGAGGGATCCCGAGCAGTTCGCTCGGCACGGCATAGGGCCCCAGGGAAAAATGATCTTGCTCGAAGCCAGGAAAACCTACTGCAACTTTAGTCTCTACCAAACCCTCATCAATAACGCCCCTTCTCCCTGCCCTACGGAAACCTCCTCGCGAATGCTAGCTAGCTTTGCCGAAAGAGAAGGCTTTAACCTCTTCACCCTCACCTACATGCTAGGGAGGTGGCTCAGCGATTACACCATCTCCCGCTTGCACGACACCATCAACACCCTCTATGTCGTCGGCGACTCCGCCACCTGCGCCGACACCTTTACCAACTCCATCTTGCGCATGTTCCACTGCGTCCTCACCTCTCACATCAACGACTTTGATTTCGAGCGCTTCGTGCCCGTCAGGGAGGTCACCAAGCTCCTCTACTTCCCGCCTCTCCATCACGACTTTCCTTTCAAAAACCCGCTCGTTAACGAAATGCTCAGGGGGCGCTCCTTCAACGTCCCCTACCAAGGAGAACTCGTCGAGATCGAGGAGATCAAGTGCGTCGTCCGCCTCAACAAGCTACCGCGTCCCGATCAGCTGCCCACCAACCCCAAATTCCATCTCATCATCCAGTTCGACTCGCCCAACGACGACGGCGCCTCCTTCCTAGCCAGCGAGTTAGTACACTATCTGCGTCAACTCAGGGAACACGAGGGGGACAGGGATTTCGACTGTAAAAACGACTTCGGGGTTCTCTGCTCTACCGCTTGGATCGACCCTCCCTGCAGTACCTGCCGTCAGCACTTTGATCATATCCTCTCTCTTCCAGACTAAGAGGAAATCGCCGCTCGCGCGCGACGTCACCAGCGATGACGACGACGCGTCCGCCGAAGCGCCGCCCACGCCCTCCTTTCAAACCACCAAGACACCGCGAACCTCTCCCACACGACACAAGGCTCCGTCGGCGATGGAAGCCCTCGTCGAGAAGCTCTTCCGAGACGGCATCGCCCATCAGTCGCAGTGGGACGAGCACGTCGAACACCAAGATTACCATCTCCGCCCCGAAGAAAAAGAGTGCGTTATCGCCGTTCTCCGAGACCGCTTCGGAAGCCATCGCAGTCTCTACGCTCAGCTGCCCACCGACAACCCGGACTCTCTGCGGCTCGCCTTCTACAATCCCGACGAAAACTGGTTCCATCAAGTGCTCGAAAAAGAAGGCTACGATGCCGCGCTCTTCGCCATCACCCTCCGCAAGTGGCTGGACGGCGACATCAACACCCTCGTCCTCTGCGGAAGCAGGCTCTCCAACGCCAAGCTCCTCTACAACGTCCTCCTCTCCTGCTTCCCGCTCGCCATCTCCGACGGAGACCTCAACGACACCGCGCGCCTCGCCGCCATCGCGCCCCACACCTCCCTCTACTGCGTACCCTTCGTCGAAACGCAACCGTCCACTCTCACCCTCCACTTTATGGAAGGAAACTCGGGTACATGTTACATCCACGAAAAACCCGTTTTCGTGCGGGCGCCGCAGATGCTCATCCACTGCTCCAACGTCTCCATCGCCTACTCCTTCATGTGTCGTAACGCCTCCATCCTCTTCCTCACCGCCCCGCACGACCAGACCCCGACCTGCCTCAACCCCAGGCGCGAACTCAAAGACTTTATCTCCACCGTGACTCACACGGTGTCTTGCGGCGCGACCATGCATTGTAAACGCGACAGTCCCCTCTGCCAGATATGCGGCAGTCACGCTGTACGATCCCCCGAATTCTAGCATTCCAATAAAGCACGTTTTCTCTCTCTCCTGCAGAATCGGAGTCCTCCTTCCGTCGACCTCGTCTACCGGTTCCATCGTGACTTCCTCGGCGATACGTGTCAGCACACGTACACCGTCAACTTCAGCTCCCCTTACCATTACGTATCCGCCCTCCTGTTCTTTGACAGGCGCTTCCTCGCCTTCCTGCGCGGCAGGGCGCTATGTCCCTTCCCCTCCGAACCCTTCTACGTCCCCTCCTCCTTCCCCTTCCGACTCAGGCCCTTCCGATCCCAATTCGCGGTTCAGGCGCTCGCCAAGGCGTACCCCAAAAACGTCTACCGAGCCGCGTGGACCGTCTCCTACGTCTGCGAGTGCGAAGAGCCCATGTCGCTCTTCTGTCAGGCCCTCGCCGCCTTCATCATCCCCCGCTGGCATCGCAGAATCTGCGATAGACCCGTAGACTCCGACCCCTTCCCGGTCCATTTCGACCGATTCGTCTCCCGCCTATGCAGGCACTGCCCGCTCTGCCATCACCGATCCCCCGTCGAAGTCCTGGACAACGTCGTCAACATCTACCGCGACTCTACGCGGGGGGACTTTGTCATGGTGCGCGTCGTCGCCGGCGCTATCCGGCTCACGCTGCCCAGGACGCACAAACATTTCCGGCACATGCCCTGCTTCCTCCACGTCCTCCAAACCTTCCCCTATCCCGTCTCCGTAGAGTTCCTCTAATTGTTATCTCGTTTCCCCTCTCAGGACAGCGTACACTCCATCACGCTCGAGTGCATTAATGCAAAACTCGTGGCGCCGGCGCATCTCGCGCTGGATCTTCTCTTCCTCGAATTCGTCAAAGGAGACCGCATGTTCCCCTACAGGAGAAAGGAAACGGTCTCCTTTGAAGAAATACTGCCCCACTACTGCATGCCCAGCTGTCGGGCCCGTTGCCGATTCTTCAACTCCTTCTGGACCGTCACCACCGACCTCAACAACGACCACCGGCTGCCCCACGTCCGCTACGACTGCACCTGTCTCAACCCTTTCAGTCTCATGTGTCAGAGCGCCAGCAAAGTCATCTGCACCTACTGGCTCGATCAGGTCCAAGAGTACTTCCATCGGGAACAGGCCAAAAACCCGTCCCCCTACATCGGCATCACAAACTTCAATTTTGTCACCATCGGGCCTCCGGGGCAAGACGGGCATCTCCGCTACGAGATCAATCCGCTCTCCCATCTCTACAATCTGCTCTCTCATCGCGCCGTTCGGCGCAATTACGCCCTGACGCGCATCCCCGGCGGATTCGAGGTCCTCATCGAACCGGCCTACGGCAACGAAAAACTGCTCGACGCCTGTAAAATGCTCCGAGAATCGCTCCAAGCCCTCCCCTTCCGTCTTATTATCACTTGTTACCCCTTCTGTAAAGTGTCCGCTTAAACAACCCCTCAATAAAAAACACCACTTTATGCTCAAAATATGCTCTCGAGGTCTTTATTCGGGAAATTCGCGCGAGAAATGACGCGTCTCGCGAGATTAAGACTCGAACTCGTGACCGGGTCACTCGGGCAAACGGGCGAAAATAGCGCGCCACCGCCTACGCGGAAGCAAATCACTTGAAAAAGTCAAAGTCCATCCTGCGGGGATACGCCCACGCAAAAAATTCCTTGGCGTCACCGCAGGTCACGCACTCGCTCCCCTCGGTGGGAACCGATAAATCCAGGCAGTACATGCTGTTCCGGAGGCTTTCCGAGTACTCGTCGCTGAAAACCCCGTACTTGATCATCGTTCGGCACACGTCGTGCTCCGAGTACATCAGCACCGGGGTGCGCACCAGCTCGCTCATCTGACCATCTTCTCGCGGGAACATCACGTTCTCACCTCTGAACACCTGCCGGCACAAGCCCACGCTCTTGTGCGGCACGTGGCCTCCGTCCCACCAGAACAGAAGGGACTCGAAACCTCTCTCGAAGGGGTTCATCTTGTTGCGCCAGTCGACGCATGTCAGCAGGGGACAGCAATAAGCGATCGCTTCGGCCAAGAACGGGGCGCCCGTGTTAGGCGGACCGCGGATCCACACGGTGTTGCGTCTCGACTGACGCGACGCCCACGCGATCAACATCGATCCCACCAGCGCGGGATCGTAACTGTTGCGCGCAAACACCTTATAAAAGGGGTTCTCTTCGATCGGGGTATACCCGAAGTCTCCGGTCAACATGTAGTCGGCCAGGCACTTGGTCCAAAACATGTGGCGGCGGACGTCCCGGAACAAGCAGGACAGTTTCCTCTCACCCCGGTACCGTTTCGTAAAGTAACCGTATTCTGAGCGATCGCAGTAAAACCATTGCTGGCGGCTGACGATACCTCTACGAATCAGACTCTCAACCAATTCCCAGTACCGTTCCCGAGATCCCGTCATCTCCCTAGAAAAAACCAGTCCCACATGTTAAGTTTTTGCATAGGATTTTTATTAAGGGACCCTCGCGTTACAGATTCGCCAATACCATTCCCAGTAAGCTAGCGCTTCGCCCTCGGGCGGACCGCACAAAAGACCCAAAAGCAACCCCCATAGCAGAGATAGTACAGCAAAGACCGCGAGAAGAGCCACGAACAGATCGTCGGGACCCATTGCGTAGTCGCTGCGCTTCTCAGAATCTGCGGTTTTCTCCGTCTCCGATCCGGGCGAGACCATTGCCAACGCCAATCGTCTTCTCCAAGGCGTTGCGCAGACTCTCATGCACTTGCAACAGCAGATCGCGGTCCACGTAATAGCGGTAAGCCCGACGACCGCACCACCGATCCCACGCGTTTACCACTTCTACAACGAGGGTCCAAAGAGAGACAATCATACCTAGAGAATTGTACAGGGGGTCCAAGAGCACAGAGAACAGGTGCTTTTCCCAGAATCGGCTTCGCAGAAGCAGCCGGCAGAGGCCTCGTTATCTGCCTCGAGCGCCGCGGCCAATTGCACCACAAAGTCAACCTCGTCCGGAGCCTCGCTGTTCTCTGACAGCTCCTACAAGAAGGGGACAAATCCCAGATCTAAAACCCACCCGTGGACCCGAAACCCCCGGAGCCGCGTTCCGTCTGATCGAGAGCGAAGCGCTCTTCCAGATCCGGGGTGAGGTGACGCTCCAAAATCATCTGGGCGATGCGGTCACCTCGGCGCACGTTAAAATTGTGCTCCGAAAAGTTAAACAGCAGCACCGACACGATGCCGCGGTAATCGCTATCCACCACCCCGGCACCCACGTCTATAAAAAACTTGACGGCCAGGCCCGAACGAGGGGCGATGCGGCCGTAAACACCGCGGGGAAACTGGAAAGACAGATCCGTAGGAATCAACGCCCTGCTGCGTGGCGGGACCACCACGTCAGCGGCGCTGAACAGGTCGTAACCGGCAGAGCCGGACGTCGCCTTCGCCGGCGCTATCGCAAACGGTGAGTGACGCTGGTACAGCAGCTTTACCGGGGGTGTCGAGGGGCAGCCGGAATCGACAGACATCTTCGGATTACCTACAGGAAAAGGGGGGAAAAATTACCTAGAGCTCTTCCACGATCGCCTCCAGCGCCCGGTTCAGTTCCCTCTGGGTGATGGAGCCGTACCAAATCGACTCCGTCCAAGGACCGTTCGGCAAGTTATGGAGAAAGATGTGGTCGGGAATCCGAGGCAAGCGACGCAAATCGAGCACGAAACCGGAGGTCGGCACCGGATCGACGCGGACGACCAGGAGCGACGGATGGAGTTGTGGAGCGGAGCCCGTCTCCTCGCTCATCCGTGCCCTGAAGATCGCTCGCTCCACAGTTATACGGTGCGGACCCGCCATAAAGTCTGTTTACCGCCTCCTGACTGGCCCGAAAATAACACCGCTCCCGAGCAAAGTCCACGTGGAATTGCGTGCGTGGCACTGTGAAACCGATGATTCAGGTACCACGAGGAAGTTTTTACGACTTAATTGTCCGTTCCGGTACACTGATCCGCATTCCGTACATAGCGTGCAAAATTAAAACTAGATACGTGCTCCGCCCGGGTGTGTGCGAACGCGGAAATTGTGGTACAAAAGTCAAGGACGGAAAACCGCACTAAAAAACACGCTCATTAAAACCGCGCCCCGGTCATTTAGATAGCATTTACGACTTTGAGTCACGAAGACACACGCAATGACGCCATCTGGCGACCGAAAGTCGCGCTCAAGGCACGCCCCGGTCGGGGCGTGCCGAAAACGCCCTATCATTCACTCCACCCATTTTTCATTTGTTTGGTGCGGGCGCCCTCTGCCGGCGGCGGCGGGAATAGGTGGTGTGGGGGAGTGTATTTTAAGT
>ERZ1090878.154-NODE-154-length-38485-cov-8.949336_pt1 | contig 38485 bp, 39 predicted proteins | sample MGYA00478473_ERZ1090878 | MGnify/ENA primary metagenome ERZ1090878 (study PRJEB33644, sample SAMEA5815720) | chicken gut metagenome | biome: Chicken; feature: Gastrointestinal Tract; material: Caecum | place: Ireland | collected 2019-01-01 | study: A study of the... | reverse complement strand
TACACTTCTAGCTTCGTCGGCAGCGTCAGATGTGTATAAGAGACAGATATATTTATTATAATTATTTCGATAAGATCAAAGCTGTATATAGGCACATTTGGCTGCCCGAAGCGCTTTTGGTTTTTAAGGAGAATTTATGGGACTTTATGATGGGATCGAATGCCCGGTCTGTCACCAGGCATTTCAAGAGGGTGACGACGTCGTCTGCTGCCCGGTCTGCGGCACACCGCACCACCGCGCCTGCTATAACGCCGTCGGCCACTGCGTAAATGAAAAGCTGCACGAAAGCGGTTTTGTTTTTGCCCGTGAAAAAGAAAAGGCGCAAAAGGACAGTGCCCCCGACGCACCGTTTGACATTTCGCCGCTTGGCAAGGTGAAAAACGGTGAAACCGCCGCCAAAGATCCGGCGGGGCCGGCTGCCGGGCAGAACAGCGCCGAACAGCCGAAGGCTCAGGCGAACGGCTCGTCTTCGCCTTTTTCGGGCGGTGCCGGCGCGAACAGCATGTACGCCGATGCGCGCGTGGAAAAGTACAGGGGCGATGCGCGCCACATTTCCGGCCGCCCGCTTTATGAGTGGGCCGTTGCCGTCGGCACGAATGTGGACCGTTTCATCGGCCGCTTCCTGGCATTTTCCGATAAAAAGAAAAAGCTTTCGTGGAACTGGGGCGCATTTTTCTTTGGCGCTTACTATTTCTTCTGGCGCAAGGCGACCAAGCCGGGCATCCTGTTTTTGCTGGTCGAACAAATCATCAATGTTTTGGTCACGGCATTTTTTTACCAGCCGTACCAAACCTATATGAACATGCTTTACCAGTCGCTGCGCTCCGGCGAGGCGCTGACCAACAGCCAGCTTGTGACTTCTGCGGAATTCCAGGCCGTTTTGCCGGCGTTTTTGATCGTCGGCGCGCTTACGCTGGCGGAACACATCGTGTGCGCGCTGCTCGCCGACCGGCTCTACATGAAACGCACTTTGGAGCTGATCGAAAAGTCGCACGAAAAGGTGGAAGACGGCGAAGATCTTATGCAGGTGAACCCGTTTTTCGGCCAGCCGGCGGCAGACCTCGGCGGCAAGAACTACCTGTATTTTCTGATCGCTTCAGGCGGCTCGACCAGCATTTTCTCGCCGGTCATCGCCTATTGCCTGATGGATATTGCGCTGGGGCTTATCATGCAGCTTGTATCTGTTTTTTAATTTTGTCATAAACGGCGGTTCCCGCCGGGTTATAGATTTCGTTTTACGGAGGTATTGAAAATGAAAGTAAGAAAGGCGATCATCCCTGCGGCCGGCATGGGCACGCGCGTGCTGCCCGCTTCTAAAGCCGTGCCGAAAGAGATGCTCAACATCGTGGACAAACCCGCCATCCAGTACATTGTGGAAGAGGCGTTTCGCTCCGGCATTGAAGAGGTGCTGATCATCACGAACCGCGGCAAAGGCGCGATCGAGGACCACTTTGACCATGCCTACGAGCTGGAGGATAAGCTGAAGAGCAACCCGTCCAAAAAGAAGATCTATGAGGATGTTCTGGCCTGCGCTTCGTTTGGCAACATCTATTTCATCCGCCAGAAAGTCACCAAGGGCCTTGGCCATGCGGTGCTTTGCGCCAAGAACTTTGTCGGCGACGAACCGTTCGCCGTGCTCTATGGCGACGACGTGATCGTGGACGACGGCGTGCCGGTCACCAAGCAGCTGATCGATGCGTATGATGAGACGGGCAAGGGCGTTGTCGGCGTGAAAGAGGTGCCGTCTGACCAGATCACCAAGTACTGCTCGCTGGCGGTAGAACCGCTGCACGACAACTGGTTCAACTGCACCGACATGATCGAAAAGCCGGCTCCCGAGCAGGTGATGAGCAATTATTCCATCCTCGGCCGCGTTGTGCTGCCCCCGAGCATTTTCGGCATTCTGGAAAACACGCCGCTCGGCGCAGGCAACGAACTGCAGCTGACAGACGCCATGCGTACGCTGGCCCAGACCGAGGGCGTAACGGCGGTGGATTACGTCGGCACGCGTTATGACATGGGCAACAAGTTCGGCATTCTGCAGGCCAACATCGAAGTCGGCCTCAGACACCCGGAAACGGCTGACCAGCTGCGCGCTTATCTGAAAAAGCTGGCAGGGGAACTGAAATGATCAAGCTGGAAAAAACGGCGGTCATGAACCTGGAAAACGCCATGCGCGGCGCGCGCAATCCGCTCAACTCGTGGGCGCGCTCCGACAGCTATTATGACGAAAGCGGCAGCTATGTGCTTGGCCCGAACGATTTGGACCTTGCCAAAAGGCTCTGCCATGCCGGGTCGGACCACCGCAAATTCATCCGCATGATCTTTGTCAGCGTGGATGTGACGGCGCCCCTTTACTGGTGGAAGGAGTACGACACCTACAAGGTCGCGACCGTTGCCAATTCCACCTCCACCATGCACAAGATCCATTCCAAGCCGTTTGCGCTTGCCGATTTTTCGACCGACCATATGAATGCTTCCGGTCTTATGACCATGCAAAAGGTCATTGATGAGCTCGAGCGCCTGCGCCGGCATTATTTGGAGACGAAGGACAAAAGCGACTGGTACACCATGATCCAGCTGCTGCCGACTTCTTACAACCAAATGCGCACCTGCACGCTCAATTACGAAACGCTTTTCAACATCTATTTTGCGCGCCGCAACCATAAGCTTGCCGAGTGGCATACATACTGCGACTGGATCTTATCGCTGCCGTATGTGACCGAATTATTACAGTTAAACGAAACGAGTGATTCCTGAATGCGCGAACCGTACTATTACGACCCGTTTGCAAACCAGCCGACCGGCAGTTCCGGCGCACCGCAGGGCTCTGCGTCCGGGCAACCGGGCGGCGCCCGCCAATATGATGCGGCGACCGAGGTATTTCGCAGGGATTTTGCGCAGTTCAATCATGCCTATGACCTGCAAAAAAAGACGCTGCGCCGCCAGGGCAACATTATGGGCCTTTTGATCACGGCTTATTTCCTGCTGCAAAACATTGTGGTGCTGCCCATTTTGTTTTCCGGCAAACTTGCCGATGCGTACAACAATTCGGCGGCGTTTTCCTACGGTTTCACCGTGATCGGCGTGTCGGTCATCTGCGTCATGCTGCCGTTTTTGCTGACCGCGCTGATCCTGAAAAAACGCGGTGAAAATCCTAACAAGATCATTCCGGACAGGAAGATCAGCGCCAAGAAATTCTGGGCTTGGAGCGGTATCGGCCTTGGGCTTTGCGTGCTCATCAATTATTTGGTCAATTTTCTGGTGCTGCTTGTCAATACGCTCGGCTACGACCTGACGGGCGGGGAAAGCAGCGAACCGGCCAGTGCGGTCGAATGCGTGCTGCTGCTGGTCGCCACGGCCATTGCCCCGGCATTTTGTGAAGAGGTGGCCATGCGCTGCAGCGCCATGCAGTACCTGCGCAAAAACGGCAAGGTGTTTGCGGTCGTTGCCTCCAGCCTGATCTTCGGGCTGCTGCACGGCAATGTGCTGCAGTTCATTTTTGCGTCGCTCGTCGGCGCCGTGCTCGGCTACATCACCATGAAGACCGACAGCATCGCACCGGCCATTTTTGTGCACTTTGCAAACAACTTTCGCTCTGTGTTTTACGACGTGATCGTGTTTTTTGCAAATGATTCTGCGGCCGACATAGCCGGCATCGTGCTGATGGCCGTTTACCTTGTGCTCGCCGTGTTCGGCCTGGTCGTGCTGATCCGCGACGGCAGCTTCCGGCGCGAGCCGAAGGACCCGCTGCCCATGACGACCGGCAGGCGGCTCGTTACGTTTTTCTGTGTGCCCGGCATGATCCTTCCGCTTTTGTGCCTGGTGTATTTCACGGTCACCACGATCGTGCCGATCGGATGACGCCGCTTACGCCGCAGGCGTGTATGGCGCGCGCGCTGGAACTGGCCGCGCAGGCCGCAGCCGAAGGCGAGGTGCCCGTGGGCGCCGTTGTTGTAAAAGACGGCGTGATCGTCGGCGAGGGCCGCAACCGCCGTGAAACCGGCAAGAATGCGCTTTACCACGCCGAGATCGAGGCGATCGATTCGGCCTGCAAAGCGCTTGGGGGCTGGCGGCTTTGGCAGTGTGAAATGTTTGTAACGCTGGAACCGTGCCCCATGTGCGCCGGAGCGATTTTAAATGCGCGCCTGCGCCGCCTTACGTTCGGCGCGTACGACGACAAGGCCGGCTCGTTCGGTTCTGTGGCCGATTTTAATGCGCTTGGCTACAACCATACGGTGGAAGTCACCGGCGGCTTTTTGGAGGAGGAATGCGCCTGCCTTTTGCGCGACTTTTTCAAAACGCTGCGCACCCGGCTGAAAAAACGCCGCGGTGTGGATTACGCCCTGCCCAAAAAATAAATCTTAAACTTTCATGCTTCCCGGTGTTTGCAGACACCGGGAATTTTTATTTTTCAAAAAAGGCTTGCTTGTGACGCGGCGTCATGAATTATAATAAGTACAGGAGGTGCATAAGGTGGACAAATACAGAGCGATCCCACCCGGGTACATGACGGCCGGCGAGGCGGCAAAGAAAATGGGCGTTACGGTGCGTACGCTGCAGTATTACGACAAGGCAGGGCTTTTGCCGCCGTCAGCGCACAGCGCGGGCGGCCGCCGGCTTTACAGCGACCGCGATCTGATCCGTCTGCACCAGATTTTGTCGCTGAAGTCGCTGGGCTTTTCGCTGGAGGACATTCAAGAACGTCTGATGCCACTCGACACGCCGCAGGATGTGGCGGCGGCGCTCGGCGAGCAGGCCGACACGCTGCGCCAGAAAATCGAGCAGCTGACAGATGCGCTGCAGGCAACCGAACAGCTGCGCGGGGAAGTGCTGCAGATGCAGACGGTCGATTTTAAAAAGTACGCCGACATTATCGTCAATCTGCAGATGAAAAATGAATTTTACTTTTTGATCAAGCATTTTGACGACGACATGCTTGAGCATATCCGCACGCAGTTCGACGCCGAAAGCGGCCTGGCGTTTATCCGCCGTTTTTCTGAACTGAGCGATGAAATTTTTTCTTTGCAAAAAGCCGGTGTGCCGCAAAGCAGTGCACAGTGTCAGAAGCTGGTCGGGGAATTCTGGGGCATGGTCATGCGCTTTACCGGCGGTGATATGACTTTGCTGCCCAAACTGGCGAAGCTGGGCGCTGTCGGGGACGGCGCATGGGCCGAGAAGCAGGCGGCCGTCAACGCTTATATCGGCCCGGCGCTGGAGATCTATTTTTCCAATCTGGGTGTTGACCCGTTTGGGGAGGGAACAAAATGAGCGCTGTGATCACCGTGAACGGCCTGTGCAAAAGCTACGGCGCGCACGAGGTTTTAAAAGGTGTAGAATTGTCTGTCCATACGGGAGAGATTTTTGCCCTGCTCGGCGTGAACGGCGCCGGCAAAACCACGGCGCTCGAATGTATAGAGGGGCTTCGTCCGTATGACCGCGGCACGGTGCATCTGCACGGCCGGGTGGGTATTCAACTGCAGTCGTCTGCGCTGCCGGCGCATATCCGGCCGCTCGAGGCCGTGCGCCTGTTTGCCATGTGGAACAAGCGGCGGCCCGACCCAGCTGTTTTGGATGCGCTTGGCATTGCCGAACTGGCGAAAAAGCAGTACGCTTCGCTCTCTACCGGGCAGAAAAGGCGGCTGCACCTTGCGCTTGCCCTGAGTGCCGACCCGCAGATTTTGTTTTTGGATGAACCGGCAGCCGGGCTGGATGTAGAGGGGCGGCAGGCACTGCACGGCCTGATCCGGCGCCTGAAAATGCAGGGCAAGACCATTGTGCTGGCCAGTCACGACATGGCCGAGGTAGAGGAGCTCTGCGACCGCATTGCAATACTCGACGGCGGCAAGATCGTATTTTGCGGCACGCCGGCTGAATTGACGCAAAAGGTCGGCAGAAAGTACCGGGTCTTTGTGCAGACGAACTGTGGCGCAGAGACTTTTGAAACGGAAAACATCGGTGAAACGCTGCTTGTTTTGCTGGAAAAATATCGGCGCAGCGGCGTGCAGATCGCAGATATCCGTGTCGGGCGCGGCACGCTGGAGGAGCATTTTTTGGAATTTGCGGGGAGGAAAGACGTATGAGCGCATTTTTGTACGGCACGCTTTTGCAGTGGCGGCTGGATATTCGCAGCCGTTCGCTGTTGGTCACCTGCTATGTGGTGCCGCTGCTTTTCTTTTTTCTGATGGGCGGCATTTTCACCTCGGTCATGCCGCAGATGCGGCAGACGCTGATTCAGTCCATGGTCGTAATGGGCGTGTCTATGGGCGCGTTTATCGGCCTGCCGCCGTCTATTTTGGAGACGTACGGCGGCGATGTGAAAAAGGTCTACCGCGCAAACGGTGTGCCGATGCTTTTTGGTGTGGCGGCCATGTTTTTGTCGGCTTTTTTGCATCTGCTGCTCATGTGCATTTTGCTCGTCCTGCTTGCGCCGGTTTTGTTTGATGCGGCTTTGCCGGCCGATCTGCCGGCGTTTTTTGCGGCGCTTGCCGTTTACATCGCCGCGTCGCTTGGCATCGGCTGTGTGCTGGGGCTTGTTCTGAAAAGTCAGGCCAAGCTGACCATGGCGGCACAGCTGGTGTTTTTGCCGTCCATTATGCTGTCGGGCATTATGTTCCCGGCCGAAATGCTGCCCGGCGTTTTGCAAACGCTCGGCAGGCTCTTTCCCGGCACCTGGGGCTTTTTGCTGCTGCAAAACGGCGGTCTGCGCCTGCAAAACCTGTGGTATTTGCTGCTGGTGTTTTGCCTGTCCTTTGCGGCGTGTGCGTTTCTTTTAAAACGCCGCGCTTCTGAATAAAGCAAAAGCGGTCTGCCTGAGTTTGGGGCAGACCGCTTTTCGTGTGAATAGGTTTAGTATTTTTTGTAGTAATCACATTCCTCGTAATTATATGTATCACAAAAGGTTTTGTACTTTGCTTCGGGAATGGAATTGCAGATTTTTTTGCAGTAAGGCTCGATCGAAAAGAATCCGCCCTTATCCTCAAAATAGGGACACTGTGCCATGTTTTCACCTCCGATTGCTTAAAATTTAATCAAATAAATCAGACCAAAGAAAATCCATAAGCTTTTTACAATCATTGCCAATTTTGCAGCACTCATAACCTGCTACTGGCGAACCATCAATCCCGCAAGTATAGCGGCCATAGCCTGCAAAAGTTGCGCAAGCTTTGCATCCGCCACGTGATTCTCTACTTAATTCCGGTAAATCATGTGAATGTTTAATATCTTCGTATCTTATGACTTTTAGACCTTGTTTTAGATATTTTTCTCGCAGAGCGTCCTCTTTTTTCTTTCGTCCAAATAAAATTGGTAAATTACGAAACTCATTTTCACATTCTTTGTTTAAAGGATTATGATAATACGCATATGCTTCTTTAACACAATCTTTCATAAACATCTATCCTTTCTTATTTGATGATATTTTTCAGCAATTCAATTGCCGGTTTCCGTTTTGACTTGCGTATAAAAATTTTTTAGTTAGCTTTTCTGTAATTTGGATATTAGTCTGTCAATTATAAATGATGCATCCATTTATTTATTTGATATGACTTTATTATACTGCAATTTGCAGTAAATGTCAATACAACAAAATGCGGTTGCGTATAATAATTTTGGTGATTCAAAATGTATAAACGCATTCGCGATTTACGTGAAGACGCAGATTTAACACAAAAGCAAATGGCGAAGATTTTAAATTGCTCCCAGCAGGTTTATTCCAACTATGAACTGGGTCAGCGTGATATACCAACGGCAATTCTGATTCGTTTGGCGGAGTTTCATAACGTAACAACAGATTATATATTGGGATTGACAGATAAAAAAAGATTTTAGGTATTTAGCAAAAAACCACCGGATTGGTTCCGGTGGTTTTTGTTTGCGTATTATTGTGTTTTTGGTTCTCACCCGGTGCGTACGGCCCAGATGGTGCTGTTGTCGTCTGCTTTTACGCTGATGGCCATGGCCATGTCGCTGGTTTCGCTGCCGGCGGAGGGTTGCATGCAAAGCACGCCGGTGTATTTCGTGCCGCCGAAATCAAGCGTAATGTAAGGCGTGCCGTGCTGCACCTGCCAGGTGGCGGTCACCAGCATGGTCTCCTGAATCAGGACGCGGTTCGCTTCAAAAACGGCGGGCGAAAAGCCGGTGATGGTGCCGTCGTCATTTAATGTGACGGTAACAGTGGGGGAGATGATGTCCTGCACGCGGCTCCAGTCGCTTTCGTCCGCACATTTCACGGTGGTGCTGCCGTGCTGCACCAGCGCATAGGTGCCGGCAATGTCGGTGCGCGAATAGCCGTTTTCAGAAACGGTCTCGCCGCTGTAGGCGCGGGGCAGCACCGTGTACCAGCCGTCGGCCGTTTTATACATCTGGTGCACCTGCACGCAGTGGAAATTGCCCTCGCCGTCGTTAAAGCGCGTGTGGTACACCAGGTAGACTTTGCCGTCGTCATCGACCAGGGCAGAGCAGTGCCCGCCGGACAGGCAGGCGTATTTGCTGCCCGGCAGCTGGTAGTTGCCAAAAAGCTTCAGCCCAGTGTTTTTCATTTCCAGCGCGCTGCTGCCGGCGGCGTCGGTGTAGTCGCCGTCGGGCGTTTCGCTGCGGTACAGGCGGATGTTGTAGCCGCCGAGCGCGGCCAGCCCGCCGTAGCTGAGCAGCAGATAATAATACTCGCCGTCGTAGAAGATGAACGGCCCTTCGCCGGTGCCGGCCGTCTCCTCGTTTGTTTTGGTCAGCTGCTTGCCAAAATAAATGTCGTACCCGTCCGACGCGCGCATGGCGGCGTAGTCGGGCATGCCGGTCTCTTCCACCAGCGGTAAAATGTAAATGCCGCCGGAAAACGAGCCGTAGGTCATCCACAAATTGCCCTCGGCGTCGTAAAACACGGTCGGGTCAATGCAGTTCGGGTACATGCCGTAGGTGCAGTCGTAGCTGCCGTTGTCGTCAAACCACGGCTGCGCCTCCACCTCTTCTTTTGTGAACGTGCCGTTTTCGATCAGCGTGCCCAGGTTCGTGTAGCTGTAGTGGCAGGCGTCCTTGGCGTTGTCGGTCAGGGGCTTTGTTTTTTTGTTGAAGCCGGAGTAGGTGAGTGCGCCGGCGTATTCGTAGGGGCCCTCAATGTTGTCGCTTGTGGCCATCCAAATAACAGAGGCGGTCGTGCCCCAAACAGAGGAACAGGCGTAGTAGCAGTATTTGCCCATCGCTTCGTTATAGATCACGTCGGGCGCCCAAACGTTCGTCTCCCAGTTTTCTTCGTCGTAATCCTGCACGGTCTGGTACGCATCGGTCCAGGCCAGCGGTTCAGCCAGCACCTCGCGCAGGGTGCTGCCCTCGGGTACCAGAATGCGGTTGTCGTCGCCCACGCCGTTGTAGACCTCGCTCCAGTTGAGCAGATCACTGCTTTTGCCCACGGCGATGTGCGAACCGAACACATAGTATTCGCCGTCGTTTGATTTTGTAATGGAGGGGTCGTGCACCGAAAGCCGTGCCACCGTGCCGGCGGATGTGACGGCGCCTTCGGTCGCGCCGGCACGCGCGGAAACCGGTTCTGCCGGCGCGCAGCCGCAAAGCGAAACGGCCAGCAGTACCAGCGCAGTACACAGGCTGATCATTTTTTTCATGAAAACCACCTCGGTATTTTGCCGAATTATCTTTTTATCATAATACCGAAAATTGGCTTTTTTGTCAACGCGCGGCAATATAAAAACCGCTGCGGCCGTTGTATGGCGCAGCGGTTTCTGGTTTTGTGTTGTTTACATCAGCTCGCAGATGGCTTTGGAAAACTCCAGCGGGTCTTCGACCGGCAGCCCTTCGATCAGACGGGCCTGGTCGAAAAGCAGTTTTGTGTAGGTCGAAAGCGTATCTTTGTCACCGCTGTCAAGCAGACTCTGCAGCTTTTCGGCCACCGGGTGATCCTTGTTGATCTCCAGGGCGACCTGCGCCTTGACCTTTTCGTCGCTGCCCGGCATGCGGTTGAGCACCTTCTCCATTTCAATGGAGATCTCGCCCTCGCTCGACAGGCAGACCGGGTGGTCTTTCAGCCGGTTCGTAAAGCGCACGGCGGCAACGGCGTCGCCCAGCGTTTCTTTCATCGCGTCAAACAGCGGCTTTGCCTGCTCGTTGGCCTGCTTCAGCGCTTCTTTCTCCTCGTCTGTGTCCAGGTCGATCTTGTCGGCGCAGACGTTTGCGAACTTCTTTTCTTTGTACTGCATCAGCATCTTCAGGCAGAATTCGTCCACGTCTTCGGTGCAGCACAGCACCTCGTAGCCCTTGTCGATCACCGCGGCCACCTGGGGCAGCATCATGATCTTTTCAGGCGTTTCGCCGCAGGCGTAGTAAATGGCGTTCTGCCCCTCCTGCATGCGCTCCACATACTCGCCGAGCGTCACGTTTTTCTTTTCACTGGAGGAGTAGAACATCACAAGGTTTTCCAGTGTTTCGCGGTGCATGCCGTAGTCGCTGTACAGGCCGAACTTCAGGTTGCGGCCAAACGCCTTGTAGACCTTTTCGTACGTCTCACGGTCGTTTTTGAGCATTTTTTCCAGTTCGGATTTGATTTTCTTTTCAATGCTTTTCGCAATGCGCTTGACCTGCGCGTCCTTTTGCAGCATCTCGCGCGAGATGTTCAGCGAAAGATCCTCGCTGTCCACCAGGCCCTTTACAAAGCTGAAGTAGTCGGGCAGCAGATCGGCGCACTTTTCCATGATCATGACGCCGCTGGAATACAGCGCCAGACCCTTTTCGTACTCTTTGGTGTAAAAGTCATAAGGCGCGTGCGACGGGATGTACAGCAGTGCGCTGTAGTTGACGGTACCCTCCACCTGGGTGGGGATAACGCGCGCCGGCTTTTCGTAGTCAAAGAATTTTTCGCTGTAAAAGCTGTTGTACTCCTCGTCGGTCACTTCGTTTTTGTGCTTTTTCCAGATCGGCACCATGGAGTTCAGGGTCTGGTTCTCCACCACGGTCTCGGTCTCGGTTTCGCCGTCCTCGCCGTCCTCTTTCGGCTTTTGGCGGGTGACCTCTACGTCCATCTTGATCGGGTGGCGGATGTAGTCGGAATATTTTTTCACAAGCGATTTCAGCGTGTAGGTGTCCAGATAGTCGCTGTAGTGGTTTTCTTCGTCATCCTCTTTCAGGTGCAGGATGATGTCGGTGCCGAAGCTGTCTTTTTCGCACGGCTCCACCGTGTAGCCGGAAACGCCTTTGGAATGCCACTTGCTGGCCTCGTCGCTGCCGTAAGGGCGGCTGATCACCGTGACCTCGTCGGCCACCATAAATGCCGAATAAAAGCCCACGCCGAACTGGCCGATGATGTCCACATCGTCCTTTTTCTCAGCTTCTTTTTTAAATTGCAGCGAACCGCTCTTGGCAATGGTGCCCAGATTCTGCTCCAGTTCCTTGGCGTCCATGCCGCAGCCGTTGTCGCTGATCGTCAGTGTGCGCGCCTCTTTGTCGGGCTTGATCTGAATCACAAATTCGTCGCGGTTCAGGCCGACCGACGTGTCGGTCAGCGAACGGTAATAGAGCTTGTCCAGCGCGTCTGACGCGTTGGAGATCAGCTCGCGCAAAAAAATCTCTTTGTTTGTGTAAATGGAATGGATCATCATATCCAGCAGTTTTTTCGATTCTGCTTTAAATTGCTTTGTCGCCATTTTGCTCACCTCTTCGATATTAGCACTCTAACGCTCCGAGTGCTAATATTTATTATAGCCGTTTTTTGGTAAATTGCAAGCCTTTTTCTAAAAAAATAGGCTTGTGTATAAAAAATAGACTTTCTTTTGGCGCATGGCCATAAAAAAGCCAAGTTTGCATGAAAAAACGGCTCCTGTCGGAGCCGCTTCAACGGTTATCTTATAAAATTGGTCAGCACGGTGCGTTCGTACTGCGGCTCTTCCACGCCGGCTTTGCGCCCGGCGTCAATGCACTGCAAAAGCCAGGCCATGTTTTTGGCCAGTGTGCGCATCGTCTGCAGGCCCTCGGTGTCCTGCAGCACCTCTTCGGGCTTAAAGCCGTGCACCTGGTTCCAGTACTGCGAGGTCACGACCGGCATAGAGCTCATCATAAAGTATTTGTTGATGGTGTCGAACGCGGCCGAAGCGCCGCCCCGGCGGCACGACACAACGGCGGCAGCCGGCTTTTTGCGCAGCTTTTTGGAACCCGCGAAAAACAGCCGGTCCATAAACGAAAGCAGCTGGCCCGACGCGGTGGCGTAGTAAACGGGCGAACCGAACACAAAACCGTCAATGCTGTCGGCTCTCTCCAGCACTTCGTTTACCTTGTCGTCTATCACGCATTTTTTCAGCTTGCGGCAGGCGCCGCAGTCTTTGCAGTCGGCCACGGGCGCTGCGCCCAGCCAAAGGATCTCGCTTTCCACGCCCAGGCGTTCCAGTTCGCCGGCCACCTCGCGCAGGGCGGTGTAGGTGCAGCCCTTTTCGTGGGGCGAACCGTTTACAAGCAGTACTTTCATTTTACGCTTCCTTTTCTTTCTTGGCGTGCCGCTCAGCCGCCGCTGTTACAAAACCGCGAAACAGCGGGTGCGGCTTGTTGGGACGCGATTTGAATTCGGGGTGGAACTGCGCGGCCACAAACCACGGGTGCGTAGGCAGTTCTACCATTTCCACAATGTGGTTGTCGGGCGATGTGCCGGCCAGCAGCATGCCGTTTTCGGCCAGATCGTCGCGGTAGTCGTTGTTGACCTCGTATCTGTGGCGGTGGCGCTCGTAGATCATGGACGACTGGTAAAGCGCAAAGCTCTTGCTTTCCGGGTTCAGCACGCAGGGGTACTGGCCAAGGCGCATGGTGCCGCCCATTTCCTGCACGTCTTTCTGCTCGGGCAGAATGTCGATGACCGGGTGCGTGGTGGCCGGGTCGATCTCGGCGGAGTTCGCATCGGCAAAACCCAGGACGTTGCGCGCAAATTCAATGATGGCGACCTGCATGCCCAGGCAGATGCCCAGGTACGGCACGCCGTTCGTTCTGGCGTAGTGCACGGCCTTGATCTTGCCCTCAATGCCGCGCGAGCCAAAGCCGCCCGGCACCAGAATGCCGTCCATATCGCCAAGTACGGCGTTCAGGTCACAGTCCGGCGCTTCCAGCGTTTCGGAATCGATCCAGTGGATGTCTACTTTGGAGCGCGTGGCAATGCCGCCGTGCTTGAGCGCCTCGTTTACGGAGATGTAAGAGTCGTGCAGCTCCACATATTTGCCGACCAGCGCGATCTTGACCTCCTGCTTCGGGTGGCGCAGGGCGTGCACCATCTCTTTCCAGTCGGTCAGGTCCGGTTCGGCGGCGCACTGCAGCCCCAGCTTTTTGATGGCGACTTTGGCAAGGCCCTCGTCCTCCATCATCAGCGGAATGCCGTAAAGCAGGTCGCAGTCGCGGTTTTCAATGATGCACGCGGTATCCACGTTGCAAAACAGCGCGATCTTGCGCTTGATGTCGTCGGTCAGCGGGTGTTCGGTACGGCAGACGATGATGTCGGGGTGCAGGCCGAGCGACAGCATCTCTTTCACAGAGTGCTGGGTCGGCTTGGACTTCAGCTCGTTGGAGGCGGAAAGGTAGGGCACCAGCGTCACATGGATAAACAGGCAGTTTTCGCGCCCGGCCTCCACGGCAAACTGGCGGATGGCCTCTAAAAACGGCTGGCTCTCAATGTCGCCCACCGTGCCGCCGATCTCCACGATGCTGACGTCGGCGCCGGATTCGGCGTTTTTCTGTATGTATTTTTTGATCTCGTTCGTCACATGGGGAATGACCTGGATGGTCTGCCCGCCGTACACGCCTTTGCGCTCGTCGGTAATGACTTTCCAGTACACGCGCCCGGAGGTCAGGTTGGAGTTTTGCGAAAGCGATTCGTCAATGAACCGTTCATAGTGACCCAGGTCCAGGTCTGTTTCCGCGCCGTCGTCGGTCACAAACACTTCACCGTGCTGGATCGGGTTCATCGTGCCGGGATCCACGTTCAGGTAGGGGTCCAGCTTCTGGGCGGTGACTTTCAGCCCGCGCGCTTTCAGCAAACGGCCGAGCGAGGCCGCCGTAATGCCTTTGCCGAGGCCGCTGACAACGCCGCCGGTAACGAATACATACTTTTTGTCCATAATAACACCTCTTTCAGATTTATGCCTTTCGGCATGCCGCAAACGATCTGAAATGTCAGACCTTCTTATTTATACAAAGGGAAGTGGATTGGTAGACCGGTTCGCTGGTCAGGCGGATGCCCAGCTTCCTGAGCACCTTTTCGTCCGTCGGTGAAAGAATAACAGAGGCGTGCAGTTCACAGCCGTCCAGGTCTTTCAGTCCGTCCAGCGCTTTTTTGGCGTTTTCGTCGGTCACGGCCGAAATGGAAAGCGCTACCAGCACCTCGTCGGTGTGCAGACGAGGGTTTTTGTTGCCCAGGTGCTCGGTCTTCAGCTTCTGCACCGGTTCAATGACCTGCGGGGAGATCAAAAGTACTTCGTCGTCAATGCCGGTCGCGGCCTTCAGTGCGTTCAGCAGCGCGGCCGAGCATGCGCCGAGCAGGGCAGAGGTCTTGCCGGTCACGATCCGGCCGTCGTGCAGCTCTATGGCACAGGCCGGTTCACCTGTTTTTTCGGCCAGCGTCAGCGCCGGCGCCACCGGCGGGCGGTCGTTTACCGTGCAGCCCACTTTGTTCATCAGCAGTTCCAGTTTAAACACCTCGTCGGTGTTGGCCGTGCCGTTTGCCTGTTCGCAAAGCGCTGTGTAGTAGCGGCGGATGATCTCCTGCTTGGCTGCATATTGCACGGCTTCGTCATCCATGATGCAGTAGCCGGCCATATTTACGCCCATGTCTGTGGGGGATTTATAGGGGCAGTCGGCATAGATCTTTTTAAACATCGCCTCCAGCACCGGGAAGATCTCCACGTCGCGGTTGTAGTTCACGGTGGTCTTGCCGTAAGCCTGCAGGTGCCACGGGTCGATCATGTTTACATCGTTCAGATCGGCCGTCGCCGCCTCGTAGGCAATGTTGACCGGGTGGTTGAGCGGCAGGTTCCACACGGGGAACGTTTCAAATTTTGCGTAGCCGGCCTGAATGCCGCGCTTGTTTTCGTGGTAAAGCTGCGACAGGCAGGTGGCCATTTTGCCGCTGCCGGGACCGGAGGCCGTAATGACCACCAGCGAGTGCGACGTTTCAATGTAGTCGTTTTTGCCGAAGCCCTCGTCGCTGACGATGTGCTCCACGTTGGCCGGGTAGCCGTCAATGGGGTAGTGGTGGTAGGTCTTGATGCCAAGGTTTTGCAGCCGGTTCTCGAATTTTACGGCCGAGCTCTGGCCGGCAAACTGGGTCAGCACCACGCTGCCCACAAACAGGCCGTGGCTGCGAAACACGTCGACCAGGCGCAGCGTATCGTCGGCGTAGTTGATGCCGAGGTCGCCGCGGATCTTGTTTTTCTCAATGTCGTTTGCATTGATGACGATCACGACCTCTGCCTGGTCTTTCAGCTGCATCAGCATTTTCATCTTGCTGTCGGGCAGAAAGCCGGGCAGCACGCGCGAGGCATGGTAGTCGTCAAACAGCTTGCCGCCGAATTCCAGGTACAGCTTGCCGCCGAACGAGGCAATGCGTTTTTTGATCTGTTCCGACTGGGTGGAAACGTATTTTTCGTTGTCAAAACCAATTTTGTTCATATTCTTCTCCGTCATAAGTTGGGGTATCTGGCTCAAAAAAGGGGCAAAGTCCCGTGGGCCGGGCCCTTCGGGACTTTTTTCCTTTCGGCGCCGGCCGATCGTTTACTTTTAAAAGTTGCTTAAAGCAGGTTTTTGCGCTGCTCCTCGGGCGTGGCCGGGTGCAGGTAAGCGGGCGCAATGTCAAACACGGTCTTGCAGCCGCAAACGCCCTCGCTGTGCAGGCGGTACGCGGCGCGCGCATAGGCCAGCAGCACGCTGGACGTGAATTCCGGGTTGGAATCGAGCGTCAGCTTGTATTCGATCACATGGGTGTTTTCGCCGTTCAGGCCCGTTTTGCCGGTGCGCAGCACGCTGCCGCCGTGCGGAATGCCGCTGTGGTCGCGGTCCAGTTCTTCCTGGGAAATAAAGTGTACGGTCGTGTCGTAGTCGGCAAAGTAGTTCGGCATCGTCTTGATGGCCTCTTCAATGGCGGCCTGGTCGGCGCCCGCTTCGGCCACCACAAAGCACTCTCTTGTGTGCTTTTCACGGGTCGTAAGCTCGGGGTTTTCGCCGCGGCGCACGCGTTCCACCGCGCTCTCTACCGGAATGGTGTACTGGCGCGCATCTTTTACGCCGGGGATGCGGCGGATGGCGTCAGAATGGCCCTGGCTCACGCCTTTGCCCCAGAAAGTGTAGTCTTTGCCGTTCGGCAGAACAGCCTGGGCGTAAAGCCGGTTCAGGGAAAACAGGCCCGGGTCCCAGCCCACGGAGATGATGCCGATCTTGCCGCTTTCTTTGCAGGCCGCGTCGACTGCGTTGAAATGCTCGGGGATTTTGGCGTGCGTGTCAAAACTGTCGATCACGTTGAAATATTTGGCCAGCTGTGCCGTCTGCTTCGGCAGGTCGTTTGCACTGCCGCCGCAAAGGATCAGCACGTCGATCTCGCCGGCCATGCTTTCGGCCTTTTCCATCGGGTAAACCGGCACACCGGTCAAAGTCTGTACATTTTTCGGGTCTCTTCTTGTGAATACGCAGGTAAGCTCGGCGTCCGGCGCATTCTGCACGGCGCACTCCACGCCGCGCCCCAGGTTGCCGTAACCTGCAATCGCAATACGCATAAAACTTGTCCTCCTGTTTGCTTGTTTGCCCGCGTGCGGACAAAGTGCCCTGCACACCGGGTCAATAAAAAATACGAATTTATTATACCATATTACAGGTGTGCTTACAACAAAAAAATAAAATTCCGCCGCAAAATGTGCGGCGGAAAAGGGAGTGGATTTTGTGTATTTTGTGTGTAGGATTCGCTGTGCTTTTGCGAAAGCAAAAAGCAGGGTATCATTTCTGCGCAAAGAGTTGTCATATACACATAGAGTCTGTCGCGGCCAGATCGTTTTGGCTCAAGCGCTTTTATATTTTGTATTGCTTGCGCTATAAGATCACAGTTATCTGTAAACAAATTCCTTTCCGCTGATCAAATCATCCAAAATATCTTGATGTTGCCGGCAAAATATTTTTGGCGGATCGGATAAATCAAAATAACCAATTTCGTTCGTTTCACGGTTTGCAACAATAGGCGTTCCTCCGATGATTTTTGCCTTAAATAAAGTGCAAACGGTTTGGGCTTCATCCTGATTTGCATAGGTTGCAAAATATTTTGAATATATACCAAACAGCGAAGTTACCGCAACGTCGTATCCGCTTTCTTCCTTAACTTCACGAACGGCGGCTTCTGCAAGAGATTCTCCTAATTCAACCAAGCCGCCGAAAAATCCCCACTCGTTGCAATCGCTTCGTTTTTGCAGCACAAGTTTTCCGTCCTCATTGAAAAACACGCAGCCGGCATAGTTCAGAATTACTTTGTCGTGTCCAACTTTTTTCTTAAACCCTTTATGTAATCTTCCATTGCTCCAATTCCTTTTTTAAAATCAAGAGATTGAAAACGCAGCTTTGTTATATTTATCGATCTCACTTGCCTTCATTTCTGATTCAGGCATGGTTCGATACCGTTTCGGGCAGTATTTTATTTCGCTGTTGGCAGATAAACCAAAGAGCGGCGGATATCAACAATATCAGCCAGTGTCATTTTGCCGGTAACAAATTCAAGATGTTTGTTACAATATGTATCTTTATTATACATCTCTTTGGCCGAACATATTTTTGACATTGTTAAAATCGTTATTGAATCATTATAACGCTGACTTTGGTTTATCATTCAACACTGCATAAGATAAAGCTCTGCCATAAAGGGTATGCTTAACTATGACTGATTTGCCTTTTGAAGCGGCTAAACGCTTAAGCCCTTATATAGTGGGTTTAAGCGTTTACGCAATCATTCCCATTCGTTGCCGAGAACTACAACTTAACGCTTTTTGTTTATAAACCGTGTGATATAGTTTTCGTATTATTCTGATAATCCATATTATACTGCCTGTACGACGAGAATTTATCAATATCTTATCAGGTGCGATAAAACCGATGGTTGCGAGAAAAGAATAAGTGCAACCGGATTGGTTTTGCCAAATGTATTATAGCACAAAGCGATATGCCTTGCAATAACTTTTTGATTTTTTACACGCATATTTTTTGTTAATCGTGTAAAAATAGTTGTAATTTTTATCGATTAATGCTATACTATAATCACGCAAATAATAAAAAATGCGTGCAGAAAGTCGGTGAACTATTGAATAAACACGAAATAGCAATTGATGTTTTTAATAAAGTCGGAAGCATTGCGAAGACAGCAGACTTTGTTGCCGTCGGACTGAAAAACTATGATGTTGTTTCTCTTTGCAATCAAGGTTATATAGAGCGTATTCGCAATGGCTTTTACAAACTGCCTAACGCTGAAGAACCAAAAGAAGAAGCTCTGATTTCTAAACTCCTGCCGCAAGGGATTGTTTGTGTAGAGTCTGCTCTATTTTATTATGGGTACAGTGACTTTGCTCCTCGTGAATGGACAGTTGCTGTCCCCCGTTCCTTTTCAAGAGCAATCAAAGCAATGCAGGAAGTCCCTATCAAAGCTTATTATGTTCAGAACGAGTTTTACCATTACGGTGCTACTGTAGGTGACTTTAATGGTGTTGAATTAAAAGTTTATGACCGAGAGCGAACAATCTGTGATTGCTTTAAGTATCGTTCAAAGCTTGATAGTGAAATATTCAACAAAGCAATCAACGCTTATGTAGCAGACCCGAAAAAGAATCTCGCAAATCTTTCTAAATACGCAAAGGATATGGGCGTTTATACAAAACTTATGAATGTAATGGAGGTGCTGCTCAATGGCTGATATTGCCGCATCCGTGCTTGCACGACTGAAAAATAAGGCTGCCGAAAGCGGAAGAAGCTATCAGCTTTGTTTGCAGCTCTTTTGTCAGGAAGAATTTTTGCGCCGTTTGGAAAAATCCAAATATGCGGAAAATCTCGTTCTTAAAGGTGGTCTGTTTATTTACTCTGTTACCGACTTTGACAGCAGAGTAACGGTAGATGTTGATTTTCTTCTTCGGAGAGTACCAAATACTCCAGAACAGCTAAAACCTGTACTGGAAGAAATCATATCCACGCCCACCGGCAATGATTTTATTACCTTTGAAATTAAAGATATTGCACCCATTGCAGTTGCAAAGAAATACGCCGGTATCGGAGCTTCTATTGTGGCTCGTATTAAAAACACACGAACGCCGTTTAGTATAGACTTTGGTGTGGGTGATGTTATCGTGCCGAAACAGGAAAAGAGAAAAATCCCGACACAGCTTGACGACTTCGCTGCGCCGGTAGTAAATACATATTCTCTTGAAACGACGATTGCTGAGAAAATAGACGCAATCCTCAGTCTGATGGAATTTTCCAGCCGAATGAAGGATTATTATGACATTTACTATCTTGCTAATAAATTTGATTTTGACGGCAAGGTGCTCACCGAAGCACTGAAGAAAACTTTTGAAAATCGTGGACACACCTTTACGATTGAACAGTTTGAACAGGTTATGAGCTTTGCAGACGATTCTGCTATGCAGAAAAAGTGGAAAGCATTCTGTCGGAAGATTGACACTCAAACTGATGATTTCAGCACAGTGCTTAGAACGATTAAGGTGTTTTTGACAAGGCCTTTTATAGCAGTTTTGTCAAAAACAGAATTTTCACAACAATGGATCGCTGCTGAAACCCAATGGAAGAAAGGAGTGTAATCAATGCCTAAAATAATGGAAATTATAGAAAAGGAAACTAAAGGGAAAAGCTATCACACCTATAAATACAGTTATGATTCCATTGGTTTACCTTCCATTGATTACGATGATGATCCCAATAAAATAATGAAATGGAAAGAGTCCGGCGAAACTGGCTCTCACAAAAAGCCAATTGATCTCAAACCTTTAGCCGATAAGCTTCAAGCTGTAGGCGAAAAACCGCTGCTTAAATATTTTCTTGATGGTTCACGACATGTTTTTAAGGTGGATGACATTGCATATAACAAGCAAGTGTTTCCCGTTGTAGCTGGGCAAATCGGCATTGGTTGTTGTAAGCGTGAAAATAAGCAAATGTCAAAAGAACGTTTCTATCGTGAATTGGTTTTAGCTCTCCCCGATAAGGCAAACGCTGACGGTTGGGATGATGCAGCTTATTTTGCGGCTAAGGTTAAAAAGCTTAATGAAAGCGAAGAATTGAAACGATTGGGGTTGCATTTTTCCGCAATTATTCCATATTCAACATCAAAGGCGGGATCTACTGGCACCAAACTTGATAATTTAGCAGTCGCTGTTATACAAGACTATATGATTGAAGCTGAAAAACGAATGGTTGCAGAATTGGTTAAGGATAAACGTTTGGGACAAGATGCATATTTGCTCAAAGATGGCTCTCTTGAATATAAGGTGATGAAATCCGGTCGAGAGGATTTAAGAACACTCCAAAAGATTAAGCATAATTACAGTTGGGTAATTGGTGTTTCCAAGTCATTTAACCCTGAAAGTTGTCTTGATCATACAGGTAAACCAAATTCCAACTATATTGCTGACCTACCTGTCTTTCACAGAACTCCTGTAGCAAGATACGAAAATCGTGAGTTTTTAGGTGATGTTCAATTCGGCGTTTGGTACATCCGTTTACGGGATAAGCGTAGAACGCAAACGCCCTTTGACGGGGTGGTTAAAGTCGAAAAAATAATGATGGATGAAGAAATAGAACACGGCATCGATAGTGACGTTATTGATCTACTTTCCGCCAACATTATCAACGAACGCAACCCTACCTGTTACGGTACCGACCGCCGCTGGGCAAACCATTTGTACCCCGTCTTTTTGACCGAGTCTTATGTAAAAAGCAAATACATCAGCACAGAAATGTTTTTACATCTGTTTTGAGGAGGATAAATAAAATGGCTAATACGATTATAGGTCGTGTGTTGGCAACAGAAAAGAAACCAACAACAATTGATGATTTTACATTTTGGACAGATCCCGAACTTATCTTAAACCCGTTTGACATCGTAAAGGTACAACACGTTAATAATTCATTTTCATATGGCGTTATCGAAGATATTGCACACATCACCGATGCCGCAAGCTTTCTTACCAATTTTATCTCAAGCGATTTTGGTGATGTAAATGCCGAAGAAAACACTCTGCGTGTAGGAATGAATTATGTTACAGCCAAAGTTGTATGCAATACCGAAAATATTTATATTCCTCTTCAAAGTAACGCAAAAGTAATGTTGGCAACCGCTGAAGAAATTAACTACGCTCTTGGACTTAATGATATTCGCAATCCGCTTGTATGTGGTTATCTTGAAATGTATGAGGGAACTAAAGGATGTGAGAAAGTTACACTCCCTGTAAACCTTAATTCAAAATTCATTATCGGTCCTGAAGGTGCGCATTTAAATATTTCGGGTATCTCCGGCCTTGCTTCAAAGACTTCTTATGCAATGTTCCTATTGAAGGCCATCCAAGATAGTTATATGAAGAAAGATCCGCAGAATGAGGACGAAGACAGTGTTGCGTTTGTACTTTTCAATGTTAAAGGCAAAGACTTACTTGCTATTGATCAGTTAAATGACTTCTCTGATGAGCGTAATCCCGAACAAGCTCGAAAAGATACTTTTGCCAAATACGAACAATTGGGATTGGCTGCTGAACCTTTCAAAAATGTTCAGTATTACTATCCTTATTCCATCCCAAAGACACGTCATTGGAATACTTATATGACTCCCGAAGAAGTCGCCGACAATATCAAAAAGAAGAAAGCCAAAAAATTCAAGTACATTTATAAATACGATAAGGAAAATCTCGACTTAATGTTTGCTAACATTGATGATTCTACTCAAACAATGGAAGCGATTATCAGCTATATTATGTCGGGACAAGGTAAATTTAATCAAATCAGCGATTGGCAGGAGTTTCTTGAAGCAGTTAAGGAAAAGTGTTCTACAGAAACATCTGGAAAAGATAAAGAAATCCCTGTAGCAAGCTGGAGAAAATTTTATCGTATTATCAACAAGAGTATTACGGATAACAAGATTTTTGCAAGAGATGTTCGTGAAGATGAAGGCGAAACTCGTATTGGTGATGCCCTAAAATATATTAAGAAAAACGAAGTGCACGTTATTGATATTGCCAAGCTCTCTGAAGATAAACAGGCATATGTATTCGGCGATGCAATCCGTACAATCTATGATTTACAGTTAGGCCAGTATGCCGGAGAAGAAGGTGTAAATCCGCCTTCAAGAATTGTAATCTTTATCGATGAATTAAACAAATATGCTTCAAAGGAAACACCGAAGAATTCTCCTATCCTTAGACAAGTGCTTGATGTTGCAGAACGTGGACGTTCTCTCGGAGTTGTCCTCTTTGCCGCAGAGCAGTTCAGAAGTGCTATTCACGATAGAGTAACCGGTAACTGCTCCACTCACGCTTATGGTCGTACAAACTCAATCGAAGTCACCAAAAGCGATTATAAGAGTATTCCGTCTGTTTATAAAACTATGATGACTCGTCTAAAGCAGGGTGAATACATCATTCAAAATCCAATTTTCCGTTCATTGCTTAATATCAAATTCCCGAAACCGATTTATAAGCAATTTAAGTAAGGAGATAGTTATGGCTACAGTAGGTAAAAACATACTTGATAACCTAACAACGGGTATGTACTCTGACTCCAAGGTTATCTACAGAGAATATATACAAAATGCTTGTGATCAAATTGATCTTGCAATAAGAGAAGGCATCTTGTCTGCTGATGAGGGATACGTCGATATATACATAGATAGCAAGAAACGATACATCAGCATTAAGGATAATGCTACTGGTATTAAAACAACCGATTTTATCGAAGATGTTGGTGACATTGCTAACAGCAATAAAGAAATCGGTAAAAACAAAGGTTTTCGTGGTATCGGTCGTCTTTGCGGTTTGGCATATTGTAAAACATTAAAATTCTCAACAAGCTATCTGGGCGAATCTGCCAAGTCTATTATGACTTGTGACGCCCAGAAGATGCGAGCAATGCTTATAGAAAATCAAAAATATACCCTTGATGAAATTTGGGACGCTATTATAACGTATTCTACCGAACCCGAAGCAAAAGAGGAACACTATTTTGAGGTTGAGATGTTTGATATTAACAAAGAAAATACCGATCTTCTGAATGATGTAAAAGTTCGTGACTATCTCAGCTTTGTAGTTCCAGTTCCTTATAAAAACACATTTATTCTTCGCAGCCAAATCTATAATCACGCAAAGTCTATCAATTATACTATTGATGAATATTGCGTTAGAGTGAATGGATTGCCAATTTTCAAAGAGTACACCACTAAGCTCAAAGAACAAAGTGGTGCTTCTTTGAAAAATTATGACGAAATCTCTCGTTTAGAATTCAAAGATTTCCGAGATGCTTCCGGTAATTTGATTGCTTGGATGTGGGTAGGTTTATCACGTTTTGAAAAGCAAATTCCAATTATAAATCATATGCGAGGTTTGCGTATCCGAAGTGCTAATATCCAGCTTGGAAATGATGATGCACTTCAGCCTCTTTTCAAAGAAAATCGAGGCAACTATTATTTTGTAGGCGAAGTATTTGCTGTAAGCAGTAAACTTATTCCTAACTCCCAGCGTGATTATTTTAATGAAAACGAAACCCGTGTTTTGTTTGAAGATCTGTTGCGAGAGTATTTTTACGATGTGTTGCACAAGCTTTATTATGAGGCTAATCGTGTCAAAAATGACTATAAACGTCAAGAAGAATATCTTAGCAAAGTCGCCGAATATCAGAAGAAAGAGACAGAGCAAGGTTTTGTCAATGAAGAAGAGCGTCAAAGACTTCAATTTGACATTGATAAAGCTAAGAAAACTGCCGAAGATGCCCGTAAACGTTTGGATAAATTCGACACCAGCGACAGCACTTCTCCTTTATCTATAGTTAGAAAAAACATTGCACAGAAATACGAGGCTGATAAGCTGAAAAAGCAAGCTGAAACAACTACCGTTACGCTTGATGACAACGATAAGAAAAAATCATTTGTTACAAGTGGTATGTCTAAGCTTTCAAGAAGTGAACGTAAATTAGTCGGCAAAATTTTATCCATTATCACCGATATTGCTCCAAAGGATATTGCAGAGCAGATTATCGATAAAATAAAAGAAGAGATGAGATAACACCCTATGAATAGAAAAGTTTTGCTCATTGAGCCCAACTACAAGAATAAATACCCCCCGATGGGGCTAATGAAACTGGCAACTTATTATCGTATGGTTGGAGACGATGTTCGTTTTTATAAAGGCGATATGCGTTCTTTAGCGGTAGAGTTGATTTGCGAGGATTTAATAAACCATCTTTCTATTATTTTTCCCGAGGTTTTTTGGAAAAACTATTATCCTACGCTTTTTAATTTTATAAAACTTGGCAAGTACGCAATCCTTGAGTCCGATCCTATCTTTGAGGATGAAATTGTACTTGATGCAGTAAAAGAATACCGAAAAAAATATAAAGACAAAGAGTATTTTACCAATCCAAGATTTGATAAAGTAGGTATTACTACATTATTTACATTCTATTGGGATATTACCATTGATACGATCAACTTTGCCAAACAACTTTGCAAGAACCCGGAAGATGTTATGGTAGGCGGTATTATGTCATCACTGCTTTCGGAAGAAGTGTATGAAGCAACAGGAATACGCCCATTTGTAGGGTTACTCAATCATCCAGGTGATATTGATCCTGGTAATCCCCTTATAATAGACGAACTTCCTCTTGATTACTCTATTCTGGAAGAGATAGACTATATTTATCCCGCAAATAACGCTTATTTTGCTTATATGACAAGAGGTTGCGTAAATAAGTGCAAATTCTGCGCAGTACCCAAACTTGAGCCGCAATATTGTGATTACATAAGTCTTAGACAGCGGATTCAACACACTGACAAACGCTTTGGAGCAAGAAAAGATTTGCTTCTTCTTGATAACAATGTTTTGGCATCAAAATGTTATAATCAAATCATTGATGAAATCAGAGATTGTGGTTTTGGAGTTGGTGCAACTTATACCCCACCAAATGAATACGAGATAATGATTAATAATCTCAAGGATTCGTACAATGACCGTGCATATATCCGTAAAGCAATTTCTATCTATAAAGAAATAATGGAAAAGCTAAAAGATGATGCAGAAAAAACAGAACTATATCTTAAATTGGAAGAAGCTCATTGCCTTTATTACTATACTGCTTCTAAAGAAGATATTTTGGGTTTGGATGAATATGTGCGTCCGTTGTACGATAAAACCCATAAACCTTCAAAGAGGAAGCGTATTGTGGATTTCAACCAAGGTATTGATTCTCGCTTGATTACAAAATCCAATATGGATAAATTGTCAGAGGTGAATATTTATCCTTTACGTATAGCTTTTGACCATTGGAATTTAAAAGATATTTACGAACAATCCATTCGCACGGCGGTAGGTAGTGGGATAAAAAATTTGTCTAACTATCTTTTATATAATTTCGAGGACAAGCCTGAAGAACTTTACTACCGTCTGAGAATGAATGTGGATTTGTGCGAAGAATTGGGAGCAAGCATATACTCGTTCCCGATGAAGTACCATCCGATAAACGATAAAGAGTTCTTTATGAACCGTGATTACATCGGTAAACATTGGAACAGAAAATTTATTCGTGCAGTCCAAGCCGTGCTTAATTCTACAAAAGGTAAAATCGGACGTGGTGTCGAATTCTTTGAAGAAGCATTTGGACGTGATATTAATGAGTTTATGAAAATCCTTTGGATGCCGGAAACTTTTATCATATATCGAAGAATATATGATGCCGATCTTCGTAAGCGTCTTGCCGATAGGTATACTACTGTAACAAAGAACGATTGTGATTTAACGAGTGAGTGGTGGGAGAAATTCAATGCGTTGCCACCAGATAAACTTGAAAGGGCGAAAGCGATTATTGCCTTAAACAAATTCAAAGATGGTGATCTTATATGTGATGATAAAGAAATAAACGATGTTTTAGAATACTATAAAATCACCCGTGATGATACAGAAAATAATCAATAAGAAAATGGCGGTAGAGGGTGAATCCCTACCGCCGTTTTATCTTATGCGTAAATAAGCTCTGTATTGATAATCTCAGTTGCTCTGCTGCGGATATTATTCATCTTCTGCACCCACAGCATTTGATTTTCAGCCTTAAGCTTTTCCGTTACATTTTCTTTTTCCGCCAGTTGTTTTACCAGCCGGGAAAACATTTCCTCTGCCTGTTCGTCAATATCAGCAAGGTAACTGTTCAGCTTGCAGGAAGTCAGCAGATTCGCATAAAGAGTCCTTTTATGCTCCTTAATATACCTCAGGTGCCGCTGTCCCCACACGCCTACTGGTTTCTGTTCTTCTTCGGGCAGTGAGAGGCAAGGGAGATAATAATCTCCCTGCATCTCATAACTCCCGCCCATTTCTTCAAAAATCGTCTTTGTCATTTTGTTTTCCTACCTTTCATAATCTTTTTTTCTAAAGCGTTTTTCACGCTCTTGTGACTGTATTTTTGGTGCAGGAATTGGCTCATAATAAATGCTCTTTTCCTGCTTTTTAAACCTTTCAAGGATACCGTCAATAAATTCTTTGACCGCTTTGGGCGCCGCTTTTAACGCTTCAAGATACGGTCTGCATTTTTCCGTCAGGTCAGATAAAGCTGTTTTTAGCCGTGAAACTTCCGACTGTAATGACCATATCTGCCTTGTGAGATACCGATTTTCTTCCTGCAGTTTCTTTGCCTCGGACACCGCTGAGTAGCTTTGTTTCGCAAGGGTGGTCAGCTTTTCGTAGTCATCAGCCGACACGGTATATTTGCCTGTAAAAGACTTTTTGCCTGAGTTGTCAATCTCATTAAAGGTCATAAACGCTTTATGATTTTCTTCGTACCGTGCCTGTTCTCCAGCGATTTTTTCTTGAAGATTTGATAGTTTCTCTTTGTCTTTCTTGATTTTAAATTCAAGTGAAGCTAAGTTTTCAGCAGTACTTCCACGCTCTCCACGGCTGAATCCATTAAAGCCTACTTCCTGCATATGCTCATAAAACTTGTCCTGCAATATGCTGTAGGAAGCGTGATAGACTTGTTTTCCTTTGTTGTTCAGAATGGGGTTTCCGTTTTCATCAAGAGCCTTTTCAGACTTCCATTTCTTTGAATGGCTCACTTGATGAATGACCTCTTTCACCTTTCCGACCAGTTCGGGATCTTTACATCGTTTCGTCCAGCGCACCTCTTTGTCTACTACCGGCAGCGCCATAATATGCAGATGATAGTGATAAATCGGTCTGCCGTATTTCTCAGTCATTGCTGTATTTAACTCATCAGCGTGCATTACAGCAGATATAATATTGTCTTTACCGTAGAGCTTTTCTGCAAAATGGAAAGCTTCTTCATAGAATCGGCAGGCGTATTCATAGCCGCCGTTCTGTTCAAAATAGTCGGTATTTACATCCATAATCATCTCGTCAAAAACGGTCGCATCAGGTTTTAAACCTTTCAAAGATACCGTTCCTGCGGCAATCATTTTGTCAAGATGTTCGTTATAGGTCAGCTCTCCGCAGCTCTTAAAACTTACATTCATAGGAGTACGGGAGAGGTCAACATTCATATTTTCATAGCTGTCATTTTTACGCTCAATGTGTCGCTCGAACTTGCCAACCGTCGCTCTTGTACGGGTTTCAATACGGGCGACACTGAAGTTTTGTTTTGCCATTTTCTCACTCCTTTCCGCAGGTGAATTTTCGGGGAGCCTCAGTTACACAACTTTTTCAAAGTGTGTAACCCACTATGACACTTTCAGCACTTCGGCTACAAAGATGTCGTGGGCTCTCCGAGGGGCAAAGAACACCTTTGAAAAGGTGCTCTCTGCACTCTCCACCAAACTTTATTACTTCCCGAAAAAGGAACATTGCAAGGTTGCAGATGTGCCTGCCTTTGCAATGTTGCAACCTTGAAAAGCTTCACTCTGTTTTTTCGGGAAGCTGCCAGTACCACTGACTGCCCTCTTTAATCGATTGGACATTCAGTGATTTCTTTGCTTCGTCCAGTACACGCTTTGAGATACCCATTGCCTGTGCTTTTCTCAGCAACGCTTGCTGCGGGTATTTGCCCTTTGAAAGATATTCGAGTATTAAGTTTTCAGCCTGCTCGGATTTCTTTTCTTTCGGAATACCGCTGAGCAGATCGTCAACAGAGATATCGTAATGCCCAAGCCAGCTAAATCCGTTTTCTTTATCCAGTTCAAAGGCAATCGCTTCACCCTCTGGAGCAAGGGAAGACTTGTCCTGTACCATCACTCTGACCTGCGGATTATCTTTAATTCTCCCGACAATTAAAACGCTCCTTGCCGAAGCCTGAAAGTCAATCGAGCCAAGCCCACGATAGGAAGATTTATTTCCGCTGCCTTTATTCATATGCCCCACAAGCAAAACTGCACAGTCATATTTTTCTCCAATCTTTCCAAGCTGCGCCATCACGCTGCGCACTTCGTTAGCGTTGTTCATATTGATATCAGCGCCGACATATGCCTGAATCGGATCAAGGATTACCACTCTTGCGCCGACCTCTATGATTGCTTTTTCAATTCGTTCATCCAGCATACTCAGTGCAGCTTCCGATTCATCTATGACTTTGATTTGCGTACAGTCTGCTTCAGCCACTTCCAACCTCGGCTTAATGGTATCTTCCAGTCCGTCCTCGGCAGTTTGATAGATAATCTTAACAGGCTCACGCTCGGTATCTTCATAGGGCAGCGCCTCTCCTTTTGAAAGAAGCGCCGCCAGTCTTAATGCCAAAGTTGTTTTGCCTTCCCCGGGATCGCCCTGAATGATTGTGATTTTTCCGTATGGGATATACGGATACCAAAGCCAGTTCACGTCCTTGCTTTGGACTTCATCCATGCTGATAATTTTAAGTTCTGCCATTCATACCACCGCCTTTCAAAAGAAAAGTGTTGATTTTCAAGTGATATGCGGATATACTATTAACAGATACATTGAGTGACTGCCTTTCATCTGCGCCAACAGATGATGTTCGGGCGGTCATTTCTTTTTTATCATTCATTTGCATTCTCTCCTTTCAGTTCGTGCATTGTAAAGGCGATAAGGTCAATGGTGTCGAGCAGTTCCGTTTGGACATTCTCACCTGCCGCAATACGCTGTAATTCCTCAAGGATAAATGCCATCTGCGTTTTCAGTGCCTTATAAACTCTCGGATTTGGCTGAACCACTACCTCACGCCCCATACACTTGCGGTAACAGTACTCCTGCTTAGGCAGTCCCGAAAGAGCAACCGCTCTGTTGAGTTCTTCCTGTTCTTCGGGTGATACTCGAAATCCTACGGTAATACTGCGGAAACGGTTGTGGCGATCTACATTTTTTGCTGACATATCATCACACCCCTTTATTCATAAAATCAAGTTTAACTGCCATTTCCTTTTGTTTTGATGGGAACAGATGAGCATAGCGGTAAGTGATTTCTATGCTTTCGTGTCCCACTCGGTCAGCAATGGCAACTGCGGAAAATCCCATATCAATTAAAAGACTGATATGGCTGTGGCGAAGATCGTGGATACGAATACGCTTTACCCCGGCTTCTTTTGCACCCCTGTCCATCTCGTGGTGCAGATAGCTTTTTGTAACGGTAAAAACACGATCTTTCTTTTTCAGCCCGTACTGCATACTGAAAAATTCCTGCATTTCGGTACAGAGAAAATCGGGCATTTGCACAGTGCGGTTGCTTTTCTTTGTTTTCGGTGAGGTAATTACATCCTGACCTTTCAAACGCTGATAAGTCTTGCTGATTTTTACCGTTCCTTTTTCAAAGTCAAAATCGGCAGGGGTAAGAGCAAGCAACTCACCCTCACGGATACCTGTCCAATAAAGCATTTGAAATGCGTAGTAGGAAAGCGGTTTATCCATCATCACTTCGGAAAACTTTTGATACTCTTCCTTCGTCCAAAACAGCATTTCCTTTCGTTCCTCACTGCCCATATTTCCTGCTTTTGAGGCGGGATTGCTGCGTAAATCATAAAATCTGACTGCATAGTTAAAGATGGCTGAAAGCTGATTGTGCAATGTCTTGAGGTAGGACGATGAATAGGGCTTGTTTTCTTCATTGCGGTAAGCCAGCATTTCATTTTGCCACGCCCTCACATCTTTGGTGGTAATCTCGTTGATTTTGCGGTCTTTAAAGTACGGCAGAATTTTCTGCTGAATAATGTTCTCTTTGGTCTGCCAAGTGCTTTCCTTTAATCGTGGCTGCTGTTCTCTGCAATAAATTTCAACGAAGGCAGAAAAGGGCATATCCAAATCGCCTGAGCTTTGCTGCTGAAATTTCTGTTCCCAGTCCTGTGCTTCTCGTTTTGTGGCAAAGCCACGCTTGCACTTTGGTTTGCGTTCACCTTTCCAGTCGGTATACTGCGTCATCACATACCAAGTGCCGTTGTCCTTATTCTTGTAAACGGGCATTAATCATCTCTCCTTTCTGCTCCGTAAATTCTTTCACTAAAATACTGTCGGCTGACACGCCCTGCAACTGTAATAAATCCCTTTGCACTCAGTTCATCGTTGAGCTGTCGGATAATTTTGTAGGCGTAAGCCTTTGATACATCAAGTTCCTCTGCAACTTCATCTGCTCGCATAAAAGTTTTATCTGTCATAAAATCACCTCCTTTAAAAATAGTTCTCCTTATTTCGTGTCGGAATACTTTCTGACCGCCTTCCGATTTGCCCGGGCGGGTACGCCATTACCGTGGTGTACGACGGTTATTCAGCTTTTGCCAACTTAACACTATTAGTTTAAGTTGGTATCATTATTATACTAAGCAAATTCCGTAAAGTCAAGTGGTTTTCGAGAAAATATTAAACTTTTTTGTTTTTGTAGTCTTGACATATACTAAGCTTATCTGTATAATGTATATTATCAATAGATCGTTAGGAGGAAGCGCAATGGCAATTGGTGAAAGAATCCGTTTCTTTAGAAATTTAAGAGGTATGACCCAAAAATGGCTCGGTCAGGCTGTGGGCTTTCCGCAAAAAACTGCCGACATTCGTATGGCACAGTATGAATCAGGATCAAGAACACCGAAAGAAGATTTGGTAAAGTCTCTTGCAGGTGTACTTGAGGTTTCGCCTTTGGCACTCAGAATTCCCGATATTGACAGTAAGCTTGGCTTTATACATACTCTTTTTGCCATTGAGGATTTGCACGGCGTAAGAGTGGAAAAGAACGAAAACGAAGTACATATCGTCTTTGACGGTAACAAGCCGAATGTTGACCACTCTGTTTTCCAAATGCTTACTGCTTGGGCAGAACAGGCTGAAAAATACAGAAACGGCGAGATTTCCAAAGAGCAATACGATGAGTGGCGCTATACTTATCCCGAAAAAGATACCACGCAGCATTGGGCGAAAGTTCCGTCACAGGAACTCAGCGATGCCTTTGTAGAAGCCTTTAAGGATAAACTGAAATAACCCTGCAAACGACAAAAACCCCGTACTGACTTTATTCCGTCAGTACGGGGTTTAATGTTAATATGGTGTTTTTTGTGAGCCTTCAGAAATTACTCTTTACCCACAAACCACTTGATACATCCGATAAAGGTGTTCAAGTGTAATCTTATCAAAATCTTATCAACGAGGGTTTTGAAATCCTGCAAACCCGCATTATTACTGGGTTTGCAGACTTTTTCAATTTATTCCCACTCGACAAAGCCTAATCAATTTTGTTTAGAGATTATTCTCTGTCGTATTCGTGGTGCTTTTGATTATTTGATGTATCCATATTATCCTGCCTATATGGGCTAATGTTATCAGTTTGTTATCGGGGTTGATAACACTCGCTCTACAACTGTGGATAATAGCAAAATACGCTGATTCAAATTATAAGCGATTTTATTTCGTCCGGCAATGACTTTTCCCCAATATATCATAATTGGCCATATAATTTATAAATCGGAAATCCTTTATATCTTGATTGATCTTCTTCAGAAAACTGCTCAAAATATTTTTGAGCTTTTATCTTATTGCCTAATAACACATACTTTCCAAATAGAATATGTATCTCGTCGCTATCTATTTTATTCAATAGATCAAGATCGTCTTTATTAAATTCACCTGTTCTTTTTTTGATTTGAAGCCGATTTAACAGAATCAGTTCCTCTGTTATAAAAGGTTCTAATAGCTGAAGTAAATATTCAGCTAAAACAAGAAAATGCGAGTCAGAATTACGATCATAAACATTTATCATAATTAACACGCATTCCAGCAACGCCCCGGATGTAACTTCGTTTATCTCTGCGTTGTCTATTTGAGACCTAAAAGCATTGTAATCGTAATAATAAAGATTGGCAAGAACATCTACATCGTGATATACAAATATCGGAAAGCGATACCCTTCTTTGTTTTTACTCTCACTGCACGGTAGAAAAATTGCAAACTTATTTGTATACACAGAATTAGCTAATTCAATTTCATTATCTTTTTTTAATATTAGTAATGGAACACATTTATCTCCAAACTTCCAAATGTACTTGCTCAGCCCATCCTGTAATTGGCTATTATAAGCTCCTAACCGCAAATTCACAAGTTTTACTAATTGTGTTTGTTGCTCATCAGTACAATCTGAAAGTTTAATATTCACATCAAAATCAATCATTTTTAATGTATTGAACAAATCAACAATATATCTGAGCTGTTTTTCAAATTCAAGGGGCATATTCAGATTCGTATATTGAAAACTATGCCCCTCGATAATAAAGGAATTGGTGCTTTTAAGCCCCAATAAAAATTGAGCATCACGACTTACTTCTTTTAAGGAAGTCTGAATCTTAAAATTGAACTTGTTTTCTGTCAGCCGTATTTCTAAGTTAGGACTTACAACCAAAACCATACCGCCATTTGAATCAGCTATACATTTATACTGGGTATAAAACACTTCTTCTCCCACAGATATTTTTTGATGAACATCTTTTCCGATAAAAAAAGTAGACTTATCAATCCACTCCATAGGTCTCGGATACTTATCATCATCCGTTTTTCCATACAAACAAATATCGCCGGAAGATAATCGCAATAATGCGTTGTATGAATCTTTAGCGCCTACAACTGTTAATGTGATACTTTTGATTTTATCAAAATCATCGTTTCTAATCCGATCCTGAACTAAAGGAGTATAAGCAGACCCTTGTTTTTTCGCTTCATCGTCAAATTGTTTTGCGATTATGTATAATTTTTTCGCATCCTTTTCTAACTTCAAAAACGGAATATTATATGTGCCTGAATTACCTTTCTTCTGAGCAGCCTCAAGATAATCGGCGATTTTGGACGGATACAGCGAAGCGTAGAATATTTCTCTTTGATTACCATCCAAAAAAATAAGGAAATAGAGCACGCCTTTTTCAGTAGCATATGCTTTCAAATCGTCAAGCTCAACAGGATAGGAAATCTTTTCGCTATTCAAAAATTTATGTTGGGGATCGTTATGACCTTTAATTTGAACAGACACTCTACCGTCAAAATTTGATTTTGATTGAGCGCCATCATTCTTTTTATACAGCCAAATATATCCATCCCACGACATTTCTTTATCGTTACCATTAAACTGATGAACCATCGTTGAATGTTCATCAATTATGGCTTCTAACGCATTTACTGCTCTTTGTTCGGTTTTAGTTGATGAAGGCACCTGCATCTACTGTTCCTCCACTTTATTAACATTTTTCGAACACGGGGCAAGTTTTTTCAAAAGTAATTCCCTCTTCTTTTTCTTAAACTCGCACTCCCAAATCCTAATAACTGTCCAACCCCTCTGTTCAAATAAAGCAGTTATTTCCTGATCGTGCTTCATGTTGCGTTCTCGCTTTTTAATCCAATAATCGGCGTTATCTGCGGGACGAGTATTTCTACAATCATGTCCATGCCAAAAACATCCGTCTACGAATATAGCGATTTTCTTGTCAAGGAAAACGAAATCAGGATGTCCTTTAACTTTATAATTTCTTCTCCAGCCCGTTATTCCATTCTCCTTGAAAATCTGTATCAACTTAAGTTCCGTAGACTTGTTATTTTTAGATCGCACCCTACTCATTATCTCCGAGCGCTTTTTATCGTCAAACATATCCGCCATAATTTTGCTTCCCTTATGCAGAATAACGCTATTTATAACGAAGCGCTACTTTGCGTAATAAAACTATTATAAAGTGATAAGGCCCGTTTTATTTGCGAGCGAACGGAAACGGATAATTCGTTATACTCCTTCGTCTGTTGCAAAGTATAGAAGTAAAAATCATTTGGAGCGCCGTCTAAGCGACACATTTTATCCGCCCGACGCACTCTCGAAAGAGTATCGCTTGCAGAACGCTGAGAATAGTGCTGAAAATGCACTAACCAATCTACGAAAGAATCCTTGTTGGTTTCAACCTGTTCTTCCGATTTAATATACTGTTGCAAAGCTGACGCTACATATTCAGCCAATTTTACAGGAACTGCGTTCCCAATCATTTGTTCCATTTCCGTTTTATTGCCGCACCACTTGAATGTAGCGGGAAAAGTCTGAATTAAAGAGCGTTCAAGAGTAGTTAAAGCCCTGATATTATCCGATATAGGGCAGGCGTCGTTTGGGTGTCCGGGATAGCCTTTAGGAACCGGTCTATTAACTCCCCGCATTGTCGGGGCCGGTTCGTCAATAGAGAACACCGCTCTACGGTTATAATTTCTTGGATGACGATAGTAAAACTCGAAATCAAGAGTGTCTCCAAAGTAGTCCCGTAGCGTAGTCTCTTTACTTTGGATTCCATTTACGAGTATGCTTCGCATAAAATCATCCTCTTTGCCCAACGCCCCAATGCAAAAAAATCGTTTTCTCTTTTGAGGAACGCCGCATTTGCTTGCGTCCAGCACCATCTGCGTCAAACCGTAACCTGCGTTCTTAAAAACAATTCTTGCTTTTTCAAAAGCATGGCTTTTTTCTGCACGGTCTACATTTTCCATAACAAAATACTTAGGATGAATATTGCTGACTATTTTTGCATAAGACTCCGTAAGGCTTGCACGAGAAGATTCAATGCGCTTTCCCGCATGAGAAAAATCTTGGCAGGGCGGACCGCCAATTATTAAATCTGGAGAAAAAGCAGAAATTTGCTTAACAGCTAAATCTACATCCGATAAGTCCGTACGAAAAACAGGATGACTAAAGTTTTTTGCATAACACTCCGCAGCTATATCCCAAAACTCAAACGCAGCGACTATATCAAATCCGGCGTTTTGAAAGCCAAGCGACATCCCGCCGCAGCCTGCAAACAAATCTACTGCTTTCATAGTCAACCTCCACTTGAAAAAATCCATGAAAAATGCTATAATTAAACGAATTATACGGTGTTATTATAGCACAGGATTTTGTTGACGTCAAGTATTTGACGTCAACAATGATAGGGGAATTTGTTATGGCGAACGGATTATATGGAATATATCATTCCAATCGAACTGCGGACGATCATTGGGGGAAAAATTGTTTTAATTCAAGTTTTCCAACAGCTACGGCATGTTATATGTTAGACACCGGCATTAGGGCTATCTATATTACGCTGTCAGCCGAAAATGATCGGCTAATTGTCAGACCGCAAGAAATTTCATTAAACGAGGTCTTTAACTGCGGTGATAAAAAGCCGCAGGACTTATATTTTAGCTTTGAGTCTGTATATGCGCCATATCAGCAATATTCTTTTGATCCTATCGACGGTATAGATTTAGTTATAAAGGACACCGAAGGAAACTATCTCTCCCCATTAGAGGTTAAATTAACTGTAATCCCGACCTCTCAGACGAGTGTGTTGCCAGAAGAAAAATGGGGATCAGAGATTGTGGTTCGTTCTGCGACCACTTCTTATTGTGCGCTTGGAATGTTTGATTCAATCAAAGAGCACTCAAGAGATATTCGTGAAATTTTTGAAGAAGCTTGTTCTTCTATACAAATGTGGGATAACGACTATGAGATGACTCATAAAATGCCCGCTCTATGCCAAGCCATTGATAACTTTCAGCTTAAATACTACACGAATCAGAAGCCTTTGTTAATGCAAACGCTATGGAAAACGCAAGGGCAATCTCCTATTCTGGCCGAACAGGCATTTGATATAGTGATATGGAGCGATTATGCCTTTTCTCGCTTATTCCTTGATAATTCCGCCTTACCTGCTGAAACCATGAGACGAGGAATGAGAGCTTCCGCCAGATTAGCAAGGTGTCTATGGGAATTAAGTAAATCTGGAAAGATAAGAGTCGTCGATATTTATCGACAAATGGCTTTTGGCAATCAAACAGATAAAGAGTTTGCCGTAGGCGGCTCATTGTGGAGAAAATATGTGACTACAGAAAGAATTCAAAATCTTGCGCTAAATAAAAATGTTGTAAACCAAATCATAGAGCCGGGATATATAGATCGGCTAATGCCAGAAAGAAGATTTGATCAAACATTGTATTTTACCATGAGAAACAATAATTAAAATTGTAGGCGGTATGGCATAAGTCATACCGCCTACAAAATATTAACGGAAAATCAGTTCTGCATTTACAATCTCCGTTACCCTGTGCTGAATACTGTTCATTGCCCTAACCCACTCTATCTGGTTTTCCACCTTTAGCTGTTCGGTCACGCCCTCACGATTTGCTATCTGCTCTACCAGCCGAAGAAACATACCTTCCGCTTGTTCGTCAATATCAGCAAGGTAGCTGTTCAGTTTACCGCTTGTGAGCAGAGTGGTGTAAAGTATCCGCTTGTACTGACGAATATACCCCAAGTGCCGCTGTCCCCATACTCCAATGGGCTTGTTTTCTTTTTCGGCGGGTAAGGACAGACAGGGGAGAAGATAATCTCCCTGCCGTACATAAGCGCCGCCCATTTCTTCAAAAATCGTCTTTGCCATTGTCTTTTCCTACCTTTCATAGTCTTTATTTTTAAAGCGTTTTCCACGCTCCGGCGACTGTTGTTCACGAGCCGAAATCGGCTCATAATAAATACTTTTTTCCTGCTTTTTGAATTTTTCAAGAATACCGCCGATAAACTCCTTGACCTTTTGCGGCGCAATCTTTAACGCCTCAAGGTACGGTCTGCACTTTTCGGTCAATTCCCGCAGCGCAGTTCTCAACTTTGAAATCTCGCTTTGCAGCGACCATATTTGACGGGACAGTCTACCATTTTCCTCTCTCAATCGCTGCGCTTCAGATTCCGCCGAGTAACTGCGCTTTGCCAGCGTTGTCAGCTTTTCGTAGTCCTCAGCCGATACCGTGTATTTGCCCGTGAAGGACTTTTTGCCGGAGCCGTCGATCTCCGCAAAGGTCATAAACGCCTTGTGGTTATCGTTATATCGGACTTGTTCAGCAGCAATCTTTTGTTCAATATCCGCCAGCCTTTTTTCGTCCTGCTGGATTTTATACCCCAGCGAAGTCAGATTTTCTGCTGTACTTCCTCGCTCGCCACGGTCAAAGCCCTCAAATCCTGCGTCCTTCATATATTCGTAAAATTTATCTTGTAAAATGCTGTACGAGGTGTGATAGACAGGTTTCCCGTTGCTATTCAATATGGGATTTCCGTTTTCGTCCAACGCTTTTTCCGATTTCCATTTCTTTGAATGACTGACCTGATGAATTATCTCTTTCACTGTTCCCACCAGCGCCGGATCTTTACAGCGCTTCGACCAGCGCACCTCTTTATCCACCACGGGCAGCGCCATAATGTGCAGATGATAGTGATAAACCGGCTTTCCGTATTTCTCGGTCATAGCGATATTCAGTTCGTCAGCGTGCATAACTGCGGAAATAATATTGTCTTTCCCATACAACTTTTCTGCAAAATGGAACGCTTCTTCATAGAAACGGCAGGCGAAATCATAACCGCCGTTTCTCTCGAAGTAGTCGGTATTCACATCCAATATCATCTCGTTAAAGACCGTTGCGTCCGCTTTCAGCCCCTTTAAGGATACCGTCCCATCCGCAATCAGCCTGTCCAGATGTTCGTTGTAGGTCAGCTCGCCGCAGCTTTGAAAGTGAACATTCATCGGCGTGCGGGACAGATCAACATTCATATTTTCATAGCTTTCATTTTTTCGCTCAATGTGCCTTTCAAACTTTCCAACGCTTTCTCTCGTTCGTTTTCCCACACGGGCGACGCTGAAATCTCCCTTCGGCATTCGTATCACTCCTTTCGTTTTGCGATATTGTGGGGCAGCGCAGTTACGCACCTTTTTCAAAGTGCGTAACCCACTATGACACTTTCAACCTGACGGTTGCAAAGATGTCGTGGGCTCTCCGAGGGGCAAGGGCTGTCCTTTGAAAAGGACACCCTTGCAACCCCGTCC
>ERZ1090878.153-NODE-153-length-38607-cov-8.695424_pt1 | contig 38607 bp, 38 predicted proteins | sample MGYA00478473_ERZ1090878 | MGnify/ENA primary metagenome ERZ1090878 (study PRJEB33644, sample SAMEA5815720) | chicken gut metagenome | biome: Chicken; feature: Gastrointestinal Tract; material: Caecum | place: Ireland | collected 2019-01-01 | study: A study of the... | reverse complement strand
TCTTGCTTATTTTCTATTTGCTGGACAGTTGTCAGAAAATTTTGCCGGGGGTAACGCTGGCCGACTCCAGTGTAAGCCGAGCGCCCGCACGCAGCTCGCGCGCCGCCTCCACAGCCTCTTCTGCGTCGCCGGTGCGCAGCGTGTCGGAAAGAACACGGAAATGCGTTTTTTCCTCATCCAGCACCGAGTGATTGATCAGCATGCTCAAACGGGCATATTCCCTGTCCCACGCGCCCTGCGCCTGCGCACACAGCTGCGCCGCGCGTTCAAAATCGCCGTCTTCCACGGCCTGTTCGACTACGTCGGCCGCCGACTCCACGGCGCTGCAGGCCGCGCGCAGGCTGACCTGCTCATAAACGCCCAGCGCCACCGCAAACGCCAGAAAAGCAGCGGCGAACCAGATCCTTTTCACACGCGCCCCTCCTTTTTCAGATAAAACGTTTTGCCCTCGTTATCGATCGTCAGCACAAGAAGGTCCTCCATCGGGATGCCGAGCGACGCCACGACCAGGTCGATCTCGCTTTCGCGGATCTTGTTTTTGAAAAAGTATTCCGGCACCGGCTTGCCGTCCAGCACGATCACGACCGGGCAGCCGCCGTCCCTCGTCTGCACGCCGAGCGTCTGCGCATCCGGCGGCGTATTTTCCGTGCGCTGCAATACGGAGATCGTGCCGTTCGTCTCCATCACAGCATCCTTGACCGTGGCCAGGTCGAACACATCTTTTTGCCGCATGGCGTCGATCAGATCGTCGCCGGTCAGGCGCAGGCGGCGCAGCGCGTCCTCTTTGATTTCGCCGTCGCGCATGACAAAAATAGGCTTGCCCTGCACGAAGTCGCGGAAGCGGATGCTCTTCATGGAGATGACCGAAACGATGATCTCAAAGCTGACGAGCAGCAGGATGGGCATGAGCGCATTGACGAGCGGGATGGAATTGTCCTGCAGCGGCTGCGACGCGATCTGCGACACCAGAAACGTAATGATGAGTTCATGCGGCTTGAGCTGACCGATCTGGCGCTTGCCCATAATTTTGACCGCAAGCACTATAAAGATGTAAATAATACATGTACGCACAAGCGTAATCGTCATAACTATCACCACCCATATTTTTAGAATAAACCGGGTGTTTATGCACAAAAATAAGAACGGTGAATCTAGTTGGAAAATCTTTACCCCGATTTGAAGCAAAACAAAACACGGTTTGAAAAGGACTTTGCAGACTGCTCAGACTTTCTGCTGCGCGAGATCAAAATTTCCGGCCGAGACGCGCTGATGCTGGCTATGGACGGGCTGGTCAATTCCAACAACGTGGCCGAGCTTGTGATGCGCCCGGTGCTGGAAAGCGACTTGCCGCACGAAACGCCGAACACGCTTTTTGAGGCGCTCAAAACCGCCAAGATCGCCGCGACGGAGATGAACGAGGCGCAGACGTTTGAAGACGTGCAGTACTTTTTGATGAGCGGCTTTGTGGCCGTCCTGGTAGACGGCTGCCCGCGTGCGCTTTGCCTGGGCACACAGGGCTGGAACAAGCGCATGACAAGCGAATCCTCCAACGAGGCCATGTCCAAAGGTGCAAAAGAGTCGTTTGTGGAATCCATCAACGACAACAAGGCGCTGGTGCGCCGGCGGCTGAAAACGCCGCATCTGAAATTCCGCCAGCTGAAGCTTGGCCAGGAAACGCAGACGCCGGTCGTCATTGCCTACATGGACGACAAGGCTGACAAAAGCATTGTAGACGGCGTGGAAATGCGCCTGAAAAGCTCCAACCTGGAAACGGTGCTCGACTATGGCTGCCTGCACCCGTTCATCGACTCTGACGCGCGCACTTTTTTCTCCTCTGTGGGCGTGACCGAACGGCCCGACACACTGTGCTCCAAGCTGCTCGAGGGCCGTGTGGCCGTTATGGTAGAGGGCTCGCCGTTCACCATGTATGTGCCCTACCTGTTCAGCGACAATTTTCAGTCGTTTGACGACTACGACAACCCGCCGTTTTACGCCGGCTTTATCCGCCTGCTCAAATACATGTCGTTTTTTGCGTCCATTTTTTTGCCGGGGCTTTTTGTAGCCGTGGGCACCTACCACCTGGAACTGCTGCCGACGCAGATGATCTACCACATTGCGGCGGCCGAGGTGATGACGCCGTTTTCCCTGACGACCGAATCCATCATTACGTTTTTGCTTTACGAAGTGATGCGCGAAGCGGGATTGCGGCTGCCAAAAACCATAGGCCACGCCGTTTCGATCATCGGTGCCATTGTGATCGGCGAGGCCACGGTATCCGCCGGGCTGATCGGCGCGCCGACCCTGATCATCGTAGCCATCACGGCCATCTCCAGCTATGTGGTGTACCCGCTATATGAAAGCACGGCCGTGCTGCGCCTCATCTCGATCGTCGTCGGCGGGGTGACCGGCATTTACGGCATCGTTCTGCTGGCGTGCCTGCTGGGCGTCAGCGCCTGCTCGATCGGGCCGTTCGGCGTGCCCTACTCCGCGCCGATCACGCCGTTTTCCAAAGACTCTGCGCCCGACATCTTCATCCGCGAAAGCTGGAAGAAACTGCGGCTGCGCCGTGTTAAAATCCAAAATCTGCGAGGTGCCAGCGTCGATGCCGACAAGAAACTATAAAAAGGGCAAGATCGCCCCGATCAACCTGTTTTTCTTCTGCTTTGTCTCGCGCATGATCATCAGCCTGACGTATGTGCAGTCGGTCATCAGCACAAATATGAGCAGCGACATTGCATTTTCGCTGCTCATCACGGCGGTGCTGTCTGTGCTGTTTGCGCTGCCGGCTCTGTTGGCCGTGCGCGCGCACAAAAATCCGCTCGGCGACAAATACATCTGTGTGTTTTATGCGCTGTATTTCGTATTTGTAGCGACCGTCAACACCATGCGTTTTTCCTACTTCGCCTCCAGCATTTTGAACGTGCACACCCCGGCGGTCTACTTTTCCCTGATCATCGGCGCATGCGCCGTTTACGGCGCCTCCCGAAAGATCGAAGCGCTCTCGCGCCTGGGCAGCGTGATCTTTGCGCTGCTGGTCCTTTCGCTGGTGCTGATCTTGGCATGCACGGCGCCGGATTTTTCCTACCTGAACTTTTTCCCGCTGTTCCAAAAAAGCACGGCCGATATCTTTCAGGATGCGCTTTTACTGGCTTGCAACGCCTCCGAGATCCCACTGTACCTGTGCCTGGCCGGCAAGGTGAACGGCAAAAGCGGCAAGCCGTTCGTTTTCGGCATTCTGACAGCCGTGCTGGCGATCGCCGCCGTATTTGCCATGGCCGTAGGCGTCATGGGCGACTACGCTTACTACCAGCCGTTTCCGGTCTACACGCTGGCGGGGCTGGCCAAGCTGGGCGGCAGCATGCGGCTCGACAGCATGTTTACAGCTGTGTGGATCTTTTGCCTGTTTCTGAAAGCTGCCGTTTTTCTGTACGCGGCCGCGCACTGCCTGCAGCGCTCGGCCTTGCACACGTCAAAAAAGCGCGCGCTGCCGGCCAGCGCCGTTATTCTGGGGGCATTTATCATTGTGGGCAGCGTATTTTACGAATCGTTCTTTTCAGAATATGCAAAAATAATGGTCTGCACGCTGTTTGCCGTGTCGGCAGTCGTTTTGCCCGTACTGTTTTTGATATTCAAGAAAAAAGACCTTGGAGAGGATCTGCTTGAAAAGTTTTAAAATCATCATCTGTATTCTGGCTGCGGCGCTGTGCCTGAGCGGCTGCAGCGAAGCGACGCGGCGCCTGGACGAACAGGAGATCATACAGGGTGCGGCCGTGGACCAGCAGGGTCACGATATTCTGGTCACGCTGCAGGCGTTTGATTTGATCAAGGAAGGCACCGGCAGCGACACCCTGACCGGCAACCTGACCTACAACATTGACGGCAAAGGCAGCGACATCTCGTCGGCCGTCTCGGACGCCTCCAAGAAAACGGGGCACGAGATCTTTCTTGGCCAAAACAAGCTGCTGGTGCTGTCACGCGAGCTGACAGAAAACAACTTTGAAAAGAACCTGGATTACCTGCTGCGCGGCATCAACGCCCGCGCAGACGTGCTGGTGGCTCTTTCCGAAAGCCGGGCGTCTGATATTTTGGAATGCACGCAAAACGACGCGCTCGTCCCGGCGCAGAACATTGTCGACGCGCTGCAGGCCGCCGCCGGAGAGGGCCGGTGCGCGGCAGTCAGTATCAAAGACCTGATGAATGCCTACGCGAACCGCACAGACGACGTTTTTCTGCCTGTTTTGTCGGCGGGCGGAAGCGAGGATGAAAAACAGTGCGCCGTAAGCGGCGTGGCCGTGTTCCGCGGCAGCACGCTGCAGACCGTGCTGGGCGAGACGGAAAGCCGCGGGCTGATGCTTTTGCGCCGAAAGCTGAAAAGCGGCAATTTCAGCTTTGACACCGACGATTACGGCCGCGTCAGCCTGGAGCTGGTCCGTTCCAGCCCCAAGCAGACCGTCACCTGGCAAAACGGGCAGCTGCATGTCCGTTTTCAGGTCAAATGCAGCTTCACGGTCAACGAGGTCGAAAAAGGCCTGGTCACCAGCATCGGCAAAGACGAGATCCGGGCGCTGCAGGAAAAGACAAATGATATGATCGAATCCATGTGCCTGCTGGCATGCCGCCTGACCTACGGTAAAGGCTGCGATGTGCTGCACACCGGCCGCCGTTTAAGCCGGACCGATGCGCCGGCGTACCAAGCCAATTTGGACAACTGGCCGAACGTGCTGCAGGCCGCGGCCTACAGCGTGCAGGCAAACAGCGAGATCGTGATGCTTGGCAGCAACGCTATACGCGACTGATTCAGCCCTCAAAAATCGTGATCAGCTCACTTTGGTCGGCTGCCGTCTCCTCCTCGGCCGTTTTCTCACCGTCCGTCTCCTTTTCAGAGACGGACGTTTCTTCTTTTTCGGCCGTACCCGCTTTTTCCACATCAAAGCTTAAAATCATTGGCACAAGCAGGGTCAGAACCGCTGCGAAAAGCGCAATGATCAGCGCTCGTTTCATTCCCGTCACCTCCGTTTCTTGACTTTGCGCCAAAAAAAAGGTATAATATTAAATGGTGTAATTTGTTTTTATACGCATTGTAGTAAAAATTGCCCGCTTTGCGGATTTCATCGTTTTTTCAAATTCTGTTTTTATTCTGTCAATCATTTTTTCATATTCTATACTTTCAAAGACTATACACAAAGGAGTGAACAGATTGCCGACAAACTATATTTCACCTATTTCTATGGACGCGATTTCAGAATTATGCGGCGAACTAAACAAAAACAACTACATAGACCCTCATGACTTTGAGCGCTATGAAGTAAAGCGCGGCCTGCGCAACAGCGATTCCACCGGTGTTATGGCCGGCCTGACCCGGATCTGCAGCGTAGAAGGCTACTACATTTTAGACGGCGAAAAAGTGCCGAAAGACGGGCGCCTGTTTTACCGCGGCTACGACATCAACGAAATCATCCGCTCCTGCGACGCAGAGGACCGCTTCGGCTTTGAGGAAGTGGTTTGGCTGCTGCTGTTCGGTTCGCTGCCGACCGGCAACCAGCTTTTGGCTCTGCGCGAAGTACTGGCCGAATGCCGTGCCCTGCCCGACGAATTTGTAGAGGACATCATTCTGAAAAACGTGTCCAAAGACATTATGAACAAGCTGGCGCGCTGCACGATGACGCTTTACTCGTTCGACGAAAATCCGGACGACACATCCATTCCGAACGTGCTGCGCCAGAGCCTGCAGCTCATTGCGCAGACGCCCACCATCATGAGCGACGCTTACCAGGCCGTGCGCCGTGCTTATTACGGCAAAACGATGTTTCTGCACCCCATTGACAAATCCCAGTCCGAAGCGGAATACATACTGAACGCGCTGCGCCCGGACCGCAAGTTCACACACGAAGAAGCCATACTGCTTGACCGCTGCCTGCTGCTGCACGCAGACCACGGCGGCGGCAACAACTCCACCTTTGCCGTGCGTGTACTGACCTCCAGCAAGACCGACACTTACTCGGCCATCACTGCCGGCATCGGTTCACTGAAAGGGCCGCGCCACGGCGGCGCCAACATCAAGGTGGCCAAAATGCTGGACGACATTATGGCCAACGTGCCCGACCCGACAGACGAGGGACAGATGAAGGACTACCTGGTCAAAATCATCAAAAAAGAAGCCGGCGATGGCAGCGGCCTGATTTACGGCATGGGCCACGCCGTGTATACCTGTTCCGACCCGCGTGCCGTGATCTTAAAGAAAAACGCGCGTGAACTGGCATGTCAGGCCGGTTACGAAAAAGAGCTGACGGCGCTGGAGCTGATCGAAAAGCTGACGCCCGAAGTTTTTGCCGAAATCAAGAAAGACGACAAGATCATGTGTGCCAACGTAGACCTGTATTCAGGCCTTGTGTACAAAACGCTTGGCATTCCGCAAGACCTGTACACGCCTCTGTTTGCCACGGCAAGAATGGTCGGCTGGTGCGCGCACCGCATTGAAGAGCTGACCTCCGGCGGCAAGATCATGCGCCCGGCCTACAAGAGCGTAGCGCCGCAGCGCAAATATGTACCGCTTATGGACCGCGTGGAAGAATGACAAAATGATCCGCGCCGCATTGGTTAAGAAGGATGTGTTCGGCGTTGCCGGCGCCGCCGTTTTCTGCGCGGCTGCCTTTATTCTGCGGCTTTACCAGCTGTTTTTCATCACCGACGAAAACAGCGGCCTGCTGACGGAGCAATACGCCACCTCTTATGCTTTTTACGCCCTGCTTTTCGCAGCGGGCGTGATCCTGCTCATCTTGGCCCGGCTGCATAAATTTACAGACGACGGCTTGGCGCTCGGCGATTTCTTTTGCCGCAGCCGTCTGCTGGCAGCCGCGGCATACCTGCTCGCCATCGCCCTCTTTTTGCGTTTTATCGGGCTGTCGGTCATGCTGTTTGACCGCGTCGGCAGCCCGGTCAGCACGGACCCGGGGTTCGTTTACCCCAACACAGCCGTCTGGATGTTCAGCCTGCTTTCCAGCGTGTACTACGCGCTGGCCGGCGCCGTATTCAGCGGCCGCAACTACGACTTTCAGCGCTTTGGGCTGCTGAACCTTGCGCCGGTGCTGATGTCGATTTCGGCCATGTTCGCAGAACTGATCTACTCGGTCAGCGCCAAATTTGACATCGGCGCCGTCTGCCGGATGCTCTGCACGGTCTTATGCGCGGCGTTCACCATCTCGTTCGCCGCCTCGGCCGACCGTTTCACAAGCAAACGCCGGCGCAGAATGTATTTCATCACACTTTGCTGCAGTCTTTTCTGCGGCCCGTGCGTGCTCAGCAGCATCATTTATGCCATTTACAGCCGCAGCTTTGCATTAACAGACCTGCACATGCTGTCTGACCTGTGCTTCGGCCTTCTGGCCGGCATGATGGCCGCGCATCTGCTGAAAACGGGCAAAGTTTCCCCGCAGGCCGCGCAGCCGCCTGTCACGGCAAAACGCACCCGCCGGCGCAGACGCTGAAAGCATAACCGAAAAGCCAACGCAATATATTAATACCAGGGAAGGAAGCGATTGATTGAAGCTTGTATTAACGATTGCGTCGAACAACGACGTAAAAACAATTATCAACGCCATGGCGAAAGAAGGGTTTTTCACCACGCGTATTTCTACGACCGGTCAGTTTTTGTCTGACGGCCACACGCTGTTTTTCAGCGGCACAGAGGATGAGAAAGTTGACAAACTGATTTCCGTGATCCAGGAAAATGTAACGAAGCGCACCGTAGACGTACGCGGGGTGGAAAGCACGCTGGAGGGCACGCTGCTCAAGCAGCCTGTCACCGTCGAAAAAGGCGGCGCCATCTGTTTTGTCATTGACGTGGAGAGGTATATTAAAATATAACCATGCATTTTCAGAACTTTCTGGGAAACGAAAAGGTCAAAGAGACCGTATTTTCCCTTTTCAAAGCCGGGCGTTTCCCGCAGGCCGTGCTGATTGAGGGCGAAGCCGGCCTGGGGAAAAAAACACTGGCGCGCGACATAGCCGCCATGCTTGTCTGCACCGGCGAAGACAAACCCTGCGGCCTTTGCGCACAGTGCGTAAAGGCGCAAAAGGGCGTACACCCGGACATTTTTGAATATGTGCCGTCCGGCGCGGCCAACTCCTTTCACATTGAAACGGTGCGCACCGTCCGCAGCGACGCGAGCATCATCCCGAACGAAGCGCCCTGCAAGATCTACATTCTGGCTGACTGCCAGTGCATGAACGAAGCGGCGCAAAACGCCATGCTGAAGCTGATCGAAGAGCCGCCGGACTACGCCGTATTTCTTTTGACAGTCGACAGCAAGGCCAAACTGCTGCCGACTGTTTTGTCGCGCTGTGTGGCGCTGCGCCTGGAGGGCGTGTGCACCCCCGAAGCCGCCGCCCTGGCCGCTTCAGCCGCCGGCGCCGGCGAAAACGAGGCGGCCGAGCTTTTACAGGCCTACGGCGGCAACATCGGCCGCACAGCCGAAGCATTAAAAAACGGAAAACTGAAAAAACATATGGAAATTTCCGAACAAATCTGCTATGCTTTACTGCAGGGTTCGGAATACGCGCTGATGCTCAGCTGCGCGCCGTTTGAAAAAGACCGCGAAACGCTTGCCGGCACTTTAAACGTGCTGCTGCTTTTGCTGCGCGACGCAGCCGTTTTGGCCGCCGGCGGCAGCGACCTGCTTTTCGGCAGCCGCGAACTGGCCGAGAAACTGACCGGCGCGTTTTCAAGGCGGCAGATCCTGCAGATGCGCAGCGCCTGCCGCACCATTTTGGAAAACGTACAGAAAAACGCAAACAACGCCATTGCCGTGACGCAGCTTTGCTGCCTGCTCAAGCGCGCCGCCGGCATATGATGAGGTGAAAAATATATGGAAAAAGTAGTGGGCGTTCGGTTCAGCGCCACGGGCAAAATGTATTATTTCAGCCCGGGCACGCTGCCCATCGCAAAAGGCGACGCCGTCGTTGTGGAGACGGCGCGCGGGCTGGAATGCGGCCACACCGTGACCTCCATCCGCGAGGTGCCGGAGGACGAGCTTGTCAAGCCGCTCAAGCCGGTCAAGCGCCTTGCGACCGAAGCGGACCTGAAACGCCTGGAAGAAAACAAGAAGAAAGAAAAAGACGCCTACGCCGTCTGCCAGAAAAAGATCGCCGCACACAAGCTGGAAATGAACCTGACCGAAGTGGAATGCGCTTTTGACGGCAGCAAGATCATATTTTACTTTACAGCGGACGGGCGCGTGGATTTTCGCGAGCTGGTCAAAGACCTGGCCGGCGTGTTCCACACCCGCATTGAGCTGCGCCAGATCGGCGTGCGCGACGAAAGCAAAATGCTGGGCGGTCTCGGCATCTGCGGCCGGCCGTTTTGCTGCTCTACCTTTTTGAACGACTTTCACTCTGTGTCGATCAAAATGGCCAAAGAGCAGGGGCTGAGCCTTTCGCCGGGCAAGATCAGCGGCACCTGCGGCCGCCTGATGTGCTGCCTGAAATACGAGCAGCCCGCCTACGAGTACCTGGCCAAGATCACGCCCAAAAAAGGCACGCTGGTCGACACGCCCGAAGGGCGCGGCAAAGTGACGGAAGTGGCCCTGGTGGCCGGCAAAGTAAAGGTGCAGCTCGACAACATGCCCGACGGCGCGCCCGTTACATTCACACGCGACGAAGTACGGCCGCTGCGCACGGCAAAGCCGGCTGACAAAAGCGCAAAGCCGGCCGGAAAAGCGCCTGCTGCCGACGCCGAGCCCAAAAATTAGAGCTGAAAAAAAGCTTGCATTTTGACGTCGATATGTTATATTTATAGTAGAAACAACATTAGGAGGTGTTTTTGATGGCATACGCGATTTCTGATGACTGCATTTCCTGCGGCGCCTGCGCTGCTGGCTGCCCCGTTGGTGCGATCTCTGAGGGTGACGGCAAATATGTGATCAATGCAGATACCTGCATTGACTGCGGCGCCTGCGAAGGTGTCTGCCCCGTCGGTGCACCTGCACAGGCATAAAGCATACATCAAAACATGTGGCAGAGTGTCCGCCGGGCACTCTGTTTTTTTATAAAGCGGCAGGTGGTAAATTTGTACAGCTATGAAACGATCGGCCCCGGCATCTGCCTGGCGGTCAGCCGGGCGCACACGTTCGGCACAGACGCCGTTTTGCTGGCGCACTTTGCGCATGCGCGCAAGAACGACAAAATGATCGACCTGGGCACAGGCTGCGGCATCATTCCTTTTTACGTTGCAGCGGCCGGGCCTTACCCGGAAAGGATCGACTGCGCCGACATCCAGCCGGACGCGGTCGAACAGGTGCGCCACTCGGTTGAAAAAAACGGTTTGCAAAACCGTATTTTTGCCCAAAAGGCAGACATACGAAACATTTCTGCCGCCTACGCGCCGGGCAGTTTTACCCTGGTGACGGTCAACCCGCCCTACAAGGCGCCGAACAGCGGCCACAAAAGCGCCAGGCCAAGCGCCGAGATCGCGCGGCACGAAGTCTGCTGCACGATCGAAGATGTGGCCGCAGCCGCCGCATACCTTTTAAAACCCGCCGGGCGGCTCTGCCTTTGCCAGCGGCCGGAACGGCTGGCCGACGTGATCACGGCCCTGCGGCAATATAAACTGGAACCGAAACGGCTGCGCTTTGCAGCCGCCAGCCCCGACAAGCGCCCGTTTTTGTTTTTGATGGAGGCGCAAAAGGGCGCGGCGCCGTTTTTGCAGACACAGCCGCAGCTGAACCTGACGGAAAACGGCCGGATGAGCAGCGACGCCAAAGAAATTTACGCAAATTATGCAAAAGGATGTGAAGCATTATGAGCGGCACGCTATACATTGTCGGCACGCCGATCGGCAACCTGGGCGACTTTTCGCCACGCGCCCGGCAGACGCTCGAAAACGCCGACTTCATCGCGGCGGAAGACACGCGCGTGACCAGAAAACTGCTGAACCACTTTGACATCCACAAGGAGACCGTCAGTTACTTTGAACACAACCAGAAAGCGCGCGGCGAGCAGATCATAACGCGGCTTCTGGCCGGTGAGAACTGCGCGCTTGTGACCGACGCCGGCATGCCGGCCATTTCAGACCCCGGCCAGGCGCTGGTAGACCAGTGCATTGCGCTCGGCATCCGCACCGAAGCCGTGCCCGGGCCGGTGGCCTTTGCCACGGCGCTCGCCGTTTCCGGCATGGAAAACGGCCGTTTTACGTTTGAAGGTTTTTTATCGGTCAACAAAAAAAGCCGCTTCGCGCACCTCGATGAGCTGAAAGACGAAACGCGCACGATGCTGTTTTACGAAGCGCCGCACAAGCTGCTGGCCACACTGCACGACATGGCGGCCGCATTTGGCCCCGACCGAAAGATCGCGCTGGTGCGCGAGCTGACCAAAGTGCACGAGGAGGTCATACGCACCACCCTGCAGGAGGCGGTGGAACTGTTCACCGTGCGCCCGCCGAAGGGCGAGTTTGTGCTGGTCATTGCCGGCAAAACAAAGGAAGACACCGGCACGATGACACTGGAAGAGGCCGTACAGCACGCAAAGGCGCTTGTGGCGCGCGGCATGAGCCGCAGCGAAGCTGCCAAAACGACAGCGGCCGAAACACCTTTTAAAAAAGGCGATATTTACAGGGAGCTGAACCGATGAAGTGCACCGCCTGCCCGCGCCGCTGCGGCGCCGACCGGGAAAAAGCGCCCGGCTTCTGCGGCGGCACCGCCACCCTGCGCGCCGCCCGGGCCGCGCTGCACTTTTGGGAAGAACCGCCCCTCAGCGGCAAAAGCGGCAGCGGCGCCGTTTTTCTGAGCGGCTGCAGCCTGCGCTGCGCGTTTTGCCAAAATGCCGAGATCAGCCGCGGCAATAAGGGCAAAACCCTCACCTTTGCCCAGCTGAAAGAGGCGATCGACCGGCTGATCGACCAGGGCGCAGCCAACATCAACCTGGTCAACCCCACCCACTGGACAGACCAGCTGTGCGCGTTTTTTGAAAAATACACGTTCCCGGTGCCGGTCGTTTACAACTCCTCCGGCTACGAAAACGTGGAATCGCTGAAAAAGCTGGACGGGTTGGTCGACATTTACCTGCCCGATTTCAAATACACCCGCCCGGACAAGGCCGCGCGCTACAGCGGCGCAGCCGATTACCCCGAGGTCGTGCTGCCTGCCCTGCGCGAAATGCGCCGCCAGCAGCCAAATGATATTTTTGACGGATCGGGTATGATGCAAAAAGGCATGATCATCCGCCACCTGGTGCTGCCCGGCAACACGCATTCGGCCGTGGAGGTGCTCGACTGCATCCGGCGTGAATTCCCGGGCGCATACGTTTCGCTGATGGCACAGTACACCCCATTCGGCGACCTGCACGATCTGCCCGAACTGCAGCGCCGTGTGACAAGGCGCGAATACGAAAAAGTGGTGCGCCACGCCATCGACATCGGCCTGAACAACGTGTTTTTACAGGATCCGGAAGCCGCCTGCACGGATTTTATACCGGCATTTGATTTTTCCGGGCTTTTATGATATGCTTATGCTAAGAGGCAGCATACCCTGAAATCGGTCGGCTGTCCAAGAACGCAAAGAAGGGATCGCATGAAACAGACGCAATACACCTACCCCAGCGCGACCGGCCAGTGCACCATACACGCCTGGCAGTGGTGCCCGGAGCACCGCACACCAAAAGCCGCGATTTTGCTGCACCACGGCATGGCCGAACACACCGGCCGCTATAAAAATGCGCTGCGCGCACTGGTGGAAGACTACGGCTACGCCGTGTTTATGAACGACATGGCGAACCACGGCCAGTCCAACGACAACGAGGCCATGCTCGGCTACTTCGGCAAAACAGACGGGTGGAAAAAAATTATTGCCGACGCGCACCACCTGTTTGAGATCATGTACAAGGAATACCCCAACTTAAAACATATCGTCGGCGGCCATTCCATGGGCTCGTTCATTATGCGCAGCTATTTTAATTTTTACCACGACCCGGTGGACGGCGCCATCTTTATCGGCACCAGCGGCAAAAACGCGCTGGCCGGCGTAGGCATTGGGCTGACCAGCCTGATCTGCGGCCTGAAAGGCCCGACCTGCAAAACGCAGATGCTTTACGAGATTGCGCTGGGCGGCTACGACAAGCCGTTTGAGCACCGCACGCGCTACGACTGGGGCATCCGCGACACCAAGAGCGTGGACGACTATGTGGCCGACCCGAAATGCGGCTTTTTGTTCACGGCGGCCGGCTACCGCGACCTGATGCACCTGGTCACCGACTGCAACAGCGCGAAGTGGTTTGCAAACATGCCGAAGGACCTGCCCATTTTGCTGCTTTCGGGCGACAAAGACCCGGTGGGCAATTTCGGCAAAGGCGTGACCGAAGTGCGCGACCGGCTGAAAGCGACCGGCCACACGAACGTGACCATGAAGCTTTACGGCAACGCGCGCCACGAAATTTTGAACGAGCTGAACAAAGAAAGCGTTTACCAGGACCTGGACGCCTGGATCACAAATATGATCCTGCACCCGCCCGTTCAAAAAGAAGAGGTTTCAAAGTAAACAGAAAAACGATTCAAAACGGGACTGTCCGCAAAGCCGGGTCTGCCGCTTTGCAAAATGGAAACAGACGTGCAGGAAAATTGCTTCTTGCACGTCTGTTTTGTATACGCAACACTTTTCGCCTGCAACAGGCAGAAAAAAACCGGCACGCATGTGCCGGTTTTTATGTAGTTTGGAAAAACGCTTATTTTTCGGCGTATTTGTCCTCTTCGTGGCTCCAGGAGTACAGGTCGCGGATCTCTTCGCCGACTTTTTCGAGCTGATGGTTTGCTTCCATCTCTCTCTTCGCCTTGAAGTGCGCCCAGCCGTTGTTGCTTTCCGTGATGAACTTGGAAGCAAACGTGCCGTCCTGGATCTCTTCCAGGATCTTCTTCATCTCTTTCTTGGTGTCGTCGGTGATCAGGCGCTTGCCCGTTTCATAGTCGCCGAACTCCGCCGTGTTCGAGATGGAGTAACGCATTTTGGAGAAGCCGCCTGCATAGATCAGGTCAACGATCAGCTTCATTTCGTGGATGCACTCGAAGTACGCATTTCTCGGGTCATAACCAGCCTCGACCAGCGTTTCAAAGCCGGCCTTCATCAGTGCAGTTACGCCGCCGCAAAGCACAGCCTGCTCACCGAACAGGTCCGTCTCGGTCTCGCACTTAAAGGTGGTCTCCAGCACGCCGGCACGCGCACCGCCGATACCCAGCGCATAAGCAAGGCCGATATCCTGGCACTTGCCGGTGTAGTCCTGGTAAACGGCGATCAGGCACGGTACGCCCTTGCCCTCTTTGTATTCAGAACGAACGGTGTGGCCCGGGCCTTTCGGCGCGATCATGAACACATCTACATTTGCGGGCGGGATGATCTGCTTGAAGTGGATGTTGAAGCCGTGTGCAAACGCAAGCGCTTTGCCCTCGGTCAGGTACGGTGCAATGTTTTCTTTATAAATCTTCGCCTGCAGCTCGTCCGGCGTAAGGATCATGATGATGTCTGCCGCTTCGGCCGCCTGTGCCGTTGTCATAACGGTAAGGCCGTCGTCCTCTGCCTTTTTCCAGCTCTTGGAGCCTTCATAAAGGCCGACAACAACGTCTACGCCGCTCTCTTTCAGGTTGAGCGCATGCGCATGGCCCTGCGAGCCGAAACCGATGATCGCAACCTTTTTGCCGTCAAGTACACTGAGGTTGCAGTCTTCCTGATGAAAAAGTTTTGCTGCCATAAAAATTCCTCCAGTTCATTATAAAATATTTGACTTTGCAGCAAATCAAATCTTTAAAAATCATTTTAGTCCGCTTCCTTTGCGTTGTCAAGAAAAAAGGAGTATTTTTATACATTCTTTCACGATTTTTTTACATTTTTCCGCGGGCGCGCCGCGTTGTCCGCCAGCGCAGGACAAAATGGGCAGAAAAGCAAAAAAACGGACAAAAACAGTCACGGCATTGTGCAATTTTAGCTTGTAATATGGCAACAGATAGTATAAAATCAAAAGTAATAAATGAAAAAACATACAGAAAACAAAAAACGGAGATGCTGCCGATGGACACGCTGAAAAGATACCGTCTGTACGCCGGCGCCCTTTGCGTTTATGACCTGTCGGGCGACGCGGTGTTTGAGACGATGCAAAAAATTTTTCAAAACCAAGACGACGAGGCGTTCATCCCCCTGCAGCGCGACCTGTGCCGGCTGCTGCTTGCCGCCGGGTCGCTGGAGGAATACCTGCTGAACGCAGTGCTGACAAACGACAACGCCTTTACCCGCGCGGCCGCTGCCGGAAAAGAAAAAGAGCTGCCGCAGGCCGTGCAAAAAAGCGTGGTCGCCGACCTGAAAAAGCTGTCGCAGCTTTGCACGTTCAGTGCAGCAGACATTTTTTCCGCCGCCGATGACCCGGACGTACGCCAGATCTTAACGACGATGCCGGCCTGGCAGAGCGTGAGCGACCCGGCCAGGCCGCCGCAGTGGGACCAGCAGTACAAAGTGTTCGCCGAATACCACCGCAAAAACGGCTACGGCATTTTTGCCCAGTGCAGCGCCTTTTCCTGGCGCGGCGGTGCGCTTTGCCCGGTGCACGCCTGCGACACCATTCGCCTGACCGACCTGAAAAACTACGAGAGCCAGCGCCAGAAGGTGATCGACAACACCGAAAGCTTTGTGCTGGGCTACCCCGCCAACAACGTTTTGCTGTACGGCGACCGCGGCACCGGCAAAAGCTCCACGGTGCACGCCGTGCTCAACGAATACGCGCCGATGGGGCTGCGCATGGTGGAGCTGTCCAAAAAATCCATTCCCGAGCTGCCGCTGCTTTTTGAACGGCTGAACGACTGCCCGATGAAATTCATCATCTTCATCGACGATCTGTCGTTTGACAAAGACGACGACAGCTTTGCCGAACTCAAGGCGGCGCTGGAGGGTTCGCTTTCGGCACGCCAGAACCACACGCTGATCTGCGCCACCACCAACCGCCGTCACCTGGTGAAAGAGACGTTTTCGGCCCGCGACGGCGACGAGGTGCACCGCCAGGACACCATTCAGGAACAGATGAGCCTGTCGGACCGGTTCGGCCTGACCGTGACCTTTTTGAACCCGGACCGCAAAAATTATTTGGAGATCACCGACAAGCTGGCCGCCGACCGGGGTATCCGAGCCGGCACAGAACTGCTGCACCAAAAAGCCGAACGCTGGGCGCTGGCAAAAGGCGGCCGCAGCCCGCGGTGCGCCAAGCAGTTTATTGACTATGTGGAAAGCTGCGAAAAACGCGGTAAAAGTTGGTAAATAATAAATTTAAACAGCGTTCATAATTTTAAAAGAAAGTTTACTGCGCAATAAAATTATGAACAAAATGGGATGGTATCATCATCTCGAAGCTGGAAAACAAACGGAAGGAGAGCGTTATGAACAACAAAATTCTTGTCGTGGACGACGACCAAAACATCTGTGAGCTTCTGAAGATCTACCTTGAAAACGAGGGCTGCACCGTATTCGTGGCCAACGACGGGCAGACGGCTGTAAGCCTGGCCGCCTCCAAATCGCCCGACCTGATCCTGCTGGACATCATGCTGCCCAAAATGGACGGCTGGCAGGTTTGCCGCGAGATCCGCAAGACCTCGAACGTGCCGATCATTATGCTGACCGCCAAAGGCGAAACGTTTGACAAGGTGCTTGGCCTGGAGCTTGGCGCAGACGACTACGTTGTAAAACCGTTTGACACCAAAGAGGTCATGGCGCGTGTAAAAGCCGTGCTGCGGCGCACAAACGGCGAACAGGACAACAGCCAGAACGAAAAGAAAGTCGTAAAGTACGACAAGCTGGAGATCAACATTACAAACTACGAGCTGATCGTGGACGGCAAGCAGGTGGATACGCCGCCGAAAGAGCTGGAGCTGATCTATCACTTTGCCTCCAACCCCAACCGCGTGTTTACCCGCGACCAGCTGCTGGACGAAGTCTGGGGCTTTGACTACTACGGCGACTCCAGAACGGTCGACGTACATGTAAAGCGCCTGCGCGAAAAGCTGGAAGGCGTGTCCGACAAATGGTCGCTCAAAACCGTATGGGGCGTCGGATATAAGTTTGAGACAAAGGAATAATGATAAAAGGATCCGTTTGAACCATGTCTGATTTTCCGCTTCCCAAAAAGAAAAACTCCAGGATCTTTACAAAATATTTTGCCCTGTTCGCAGGCATCCTGTTTCTTGTGCTGTTCATTCTCGGCGGTTCGCTGCTGATTTTTGTGAACCAGTACTGGCAGCAGGACAAAACGCGGCTGATGTCTGAAAACACGCAGAGCGTGGCCTCTACGGCAGAATCCATGCTGCAAATGGACGACATGAACACCCGCTACTCTTTGGGCAAGGGTCTGCTGTGCGGTACGCTGGACATGATCTCCACCTCCAGTGACGCAGACATTTTCATCTGCGACGTCAGCGGCGCCGTGATCTTATGCAAAGAGCGCGCCGACACGCTGCCGCTTCTCGGCTCTTTTCAAAGCTGTGAAAAGCATGACAGCCTTGTTATTGCTTCGTCCCTGCTGCAAAGCGTGTATGAGGGGCGCGCGATCGGCAAGGGCCTGATCAACGGCGAACAGTATTACATCGTCGGCCACACGATCGAACGCGGCGGCCAGATCATCGGCTATGTGTTTGCGACTACGCCGACCGGCATCAACGCACTGACGAGCGACATCGTTAAAATTTTCGCCCTTTCGGCCGTCATCTGCCTGTCGCTGGCTTACGTCGGCGTGTATTTCATCACAAAGCACATGACCGACCCGCTGCTGCAGATGAGCAAGGCGGCCAAACAATTTGCAAACGGCGACTTTTCCTACCGCGTCAAGGTCAACTCAAACGACGAGCTGGCCGACCTGGCGGGCACGTTCAACGAAATGGCCGGCGCGCTCGACAAGCTGGAAAATTCACGGCGCAGCTTTGTGGCCAATGTGTCGCACGAGCTGAAAACGCCGATGACTTCCATTGCCGGGTTTATCGACGGCATTCTGGACGGCACGATCCCGAAAGAGAAAGAGAAGCACTATTTGCAGATCGTCAGCGACGAAGTTCGCCGGCTTTCGCGGCTGGTCGTTGCTATGCTGAACATGAGCAAAATCGAAAGCGGCGACTTTGTCATGAACCGCCGAAACTATGACATCGCTGAACAGATCATTAACGTGCTGCTGAATTTTGAGCAGAAGATCGAACAGAAAAATATCGAGATCTTCGGGCTCGACAAGCTGCAGCCGACCAGAATAGACGCTGACCCCGACATGATCTACCAGGTGATCTACAACCTGGTGGACAACGCCGTGAAATTTACAAACGTCGACGGCTATATTGCGGTAACGCTGAAGGCAGACGAACGCGCGGTGACCGTTTCCATCAAAAACAGCGGCGACGGCATACGTCAGGAAGAGCTGTCCAAAATATTTGAGCGTTTTTATAAAGTGGACAAATCAAGAAGCCTGGACGCCAAAGGCGCCGGCCTGGGGCTTTACATCGTAAAGACCATGGTCGAACTGCACGGCGGCAAGATCTGGGCAAAAAGTGACGAGCCGAAAAGCGCAGAGTTTACCTTTACCCTGCCGCAAAAGGCCGCCAATAAACAACTGAAGGAGTAAGGACTTATGGAATTCAAAAACGGCGAAAACAACAACTTCGCGCCGGGTGGAGACGGCAATGACTACACCCCGCCGAAAACTTCGCCGGTAGACAACACATCCGGCGAATACCGTTATGTACCGCCCCAGCAGCCGAACCCCGGCCAGGGCAGTGCGCAGCAGCAGGGCGGCGCGCAAAACGGCGCCCCGGGCGGCACACAGCAGCAAAACTATTATAACCCCACCAACACATACACCGGCCAGGCATATACCGGCCAAACGTACGCGGCGCAGACAGAACCGCCGAAGCCGAAAAAGCCAAAGAAAAAGATCAGCAAAAGCGTGATCGCCATCATCGTTGTGGTGGCCGTGTGCATTGCCTGTGCCGTGGGCGGCATCGTTTACGGCCTGCAAAACGGCAACAGCGGCAGCACCGACACCACGAACCCCTCGGCCGGCGGCGCAACCGTGCAGTCCAGTGACGATGCGCCCGAAACAGACGACAGCGGCAACCTGACAACGGTCGGCGTGGTCAGCAAAGTCATGGACTCCTGCGTGGGCATCACCGTATACTCCAATCAATCGCAGGGCAACAGCCTTTACGACTATTTCTATTCCAATGAAAACACTGCCAGCTCCGAGCCGGTCGTATCCGGCCAGGGTTCCGGCGTGCTGATGTATGAGGACACGGACCGCGGACTGACCTATATCCTGACCTGTGCCCATGTGATCAAAGACGGCACCAAGTTCACGGTAACGGCCAACGACGGCACGGAATACGACGCGACGATGGTCGGCTACGACGAGCAGACCGATATCGGCGTGCTGTCCATGCAGGCAACCGGCCTGCAGATCGCTGAATTCGGCGATTCGGGCGACATCCAGATCGGTGAAGACATCATCGCGATCGGCAACCCGGGCGGCCTGGAATACGCCAACAGCGTAACCAAAGGCATCGTCTCCGGTCTTGACCGCCCTGTATCGAGCGACATCGGCTACGACAACCTGTGCATCCAGGTGGACGCGGCCATCAACCCCGGCAACAGCGGCGGCGCACTGTTCAACATGCAGGGCCAGGTGATCGGCATCAACTCCTCCAAGATCGCAGCAACAGACTATGAGGGCATCGGTTTTGCCATTCCCAGCAACACGGCTGTAGAAAACGCCAACTCCATCATTCAAAACGGCTATGTGGCCGGCCGTGCACAGATCGGCATCCAGTATGTGGCGCTGTCCAACTTCAGCAACGCCAACTCCATCGTCAGCGCGCTGAACGACCTTGGCTTTGAAGACGCCGAAGGCACCATCGTGATCGATTCGGTCAATTCCGATTCGGACCTGGCCGACCAGGATATACGCCAGTACGACATGATCGTGGCGGCCGACGACAAGGTGCTGACCTCGACCGACGTGCTGACCTCGGTGCTGTCTGACAAGAAACCCGGCGACACGATAAAACTGACGGTCGCCCGTATTGAAAACAACCAGATCGACACGTTTGAAGTCAGCTGCGTACTCGGCGAATCCAAGGGCAATAGCCAAAACTAATAAAAAGCAAACGCACAAAAAAGTACCGCCTGCAACAGCAGGCGGTACTTTTTTTGCAGGCAGGCCGTCCGGTGTGCAACATACCGAACGGCCTGCTTTATTTATGAAAAAATGCGGCTGTAAATATGGATGACATCGCTCGTGGAAAGCGCCAGAGGGTTATTGGAAAGGCGCGAAACGTCGACCTTTTGTGCAAACGCTTCCGGTGTGCCGGCCGGCATGGCAGGCGTTTCCAGGGCAAAGCGCTGCAAAAGCTTTTCAAAGACGGCCGCGCCGTCTGCGGCCGTGCTGCCGCCCATCATGTGCCCAAGCGCTGTTAACGCGGCCTGCACATACGCATTCCCGCGCGCATCGTTGACCGGCAGGTTCGGGTGTGAAAGCATGTACTGCCAAAGGCTGCGCATACAAAGCGCCACGCTGTGACCGTGCGCCGTGTGGCAGTAAATCGTCAGATTATAGCAAAGCGCATGGCCGGCCGTTGTGGCCGTGCAGTCAATGGCCTTGCCGGCCCAGTACGAGGCAAGCAGCATATCCCGGTTGCCCTGCGGCTCGTTTTGCATGTAGCCGTCCAGCGCCTGCCAAAACAGGCCGATGGCCTTTTCGGCATACGCACGGCTCTCGGCACTCGAGCGCACGCTCCAGTAGCTTTCGATCGCGTGGCACAGCGCATCCAGACAGGTGCACTTTCGCTGGTAAAGTGGCACCGTCTGCAAAAAAGCAGGCTCCAAAAGCACATAGTCGGCCAGGAAGTCCGCATTGGAGACCGAATACTTTTTGTCACCGATATAAAAAATCGAATAGCGCGTGGCCTCGCTGCCGGTGCCGGAAGTCGTGGGCACGGCCAAAAAGCCAATATCGTTAGCCGCCATGCCGGTAAGCCACGTCTCTTCGGGATTCGTGACCATCAGCTTGACCATTTTGGCCGAATCGAGCGGACTGCCGCCGCCCGCACCGATCAGAAAATCGCACCCGTTTTCCAAAAACATTTCGCGCGCCGTTTTCATATCCTCAAACCGGGGGTTCGGGCGCACATCACTGAAAACGACCGGCGAAAAGGCAGAAAGCTGCCGCATCAGGCCGGTATTCAGAAATGACTTGCCACAGACGACCATCGGCTTTTTTACACCTTTTTCACGCAGCAGGCGCAGAACGTCGTCTGCGCCGTGCAGCAAAACGCCCTTAGTCTGCATGGTCGAGCCACTCGTATTCGGGCACATAGATGCGCGTTTTGTCCCACGGGTCGCCGGGAAGGTGGCGGATCAGCCAAACATAATACATCTCAAACCCGGGCGCCACGACCTGCTGGTGCGCGTTGCCGCCGCGGATGCACAGGCAGTCGCCCGTCATCGTTTTGTAGGGGGTATCGCCCTCAAACCCGGCGCCGAAGCCCTCCGGCCGGCTGAATTCATAATAATACAGCTCCGGCTGCGGATGGTAGTGCGGCGGGTAAGAGCTCCACTTGCCGGGCTGGTTGAACACCTCGCCCATGACCATGTTGGAGTAAGGCGCATTGGCGTAGTCAAACATCGTGGAGCAGATGCGGTGGCCGGCGCCGCCCCACTGCCCCTTGCCGAATTCCTGATACAGGCAGTTGCCCGGGTGGTAAAAGACCGGGTCAAACGTGCGGTCGTTGTCGGTCATCTGCACCAGCACGCGCGCGTCCGTCACAGCCGTAACGGTGCAGGGCGTGTTTTTACAGAAATGCACGGCGTAGGGCTTTTTTTCAAACGGGCTTTCGCGCTCGCATTCCTCTTTGATGGAACCAACGGCAAACTGCACTTTGCCGGCCAAAAGCAAAATGGCGCACTCGTTTTTTTCTTCGTTGACCGAGAGTACCTCGCCGGGCTGCATTTTTTTGACATAGATGTCCATCAGCATGTCGGCATTGACGCCGCCCATTTCGCACAGCACCTTTTTGCCGTTTGCATCGTACTGCGGTCTATAGATCATATTTTCATCCTCCTGAAAAAATTTCTGTAACTCTATATTACCGCCGATGCCTTTTATTTTCAAGTGTTTTCAGCTTCTTTTTCTTTTAAACGGCGCACCGTGGGCGGCGCCAGCAGCAGCGTGGCCAAAAAGGTCAGCACATCGGCCGCCGGCTGCGCCAGCGCAATGCCCGTAAAGCCCAAAAAACGCGGCAGCAAAAACAGCAGCGGAATGTAAAAAACGCCCTGCCGGCACAGCGCCAAAAACGTGGCCCGGCCGGTCTGCCCAAGCGACTGCAAAAGCATGTTGCTGACACAGGCGTAACCGAACGAGGCGAACACCACGCACTGCAAGCGGATGGCCTGTACGGCCGGTGCAATGACCTCGTCGCTTGCACGGAAAAAGGCCGCGACCTGCGGCGCAAAAAGATAAAGCAGCACCGACCCTGCCGCCAGAAACGCCGTGGTGACCCACACACAAAACCAGTACCCCCGGCGCACACGTTCCCGCTTGCCGGCGCCCCAGTTAAAACCGCACACCGGCTGAAAACCCTGGCCAAAGCCAATGACGCAGGCGATCAAGACGAACGTGACCCGGGAAAACACGCCGATACCGGCCACCGCCGCCTCGCCAAAGGGGCGCACGGCAAAATTCTGCGCAATGCCGGCCGCCGTGATGACGCCCTGGCGCGCAAACGACGGAAAACCGCTTTTCGTTACGGCCAAAACATAAGCTTTTTGCGGCTTCGCCTGCTTTAGAGCGGGGCGGAGACTGCCGTTTTTAAACACAATAAAAAGCAGCAGCAAAAAGGCCACGGCCTGCCCGGCGGCTGTGGCCGCCCCGGCGCCGCCGGCGCCCCAGCCGAAACGCCAAACAAACAGCCAATCGAGCGCCACATTCAGCACCGCACCGGCCGAGATGCCCAGCATAGCGCCGAAAGACGCGCCCTGAAACCGCAGCTGGTTGCTGAGCACGAACGAGCCGAGGATAAACGGCGCACCGAGCAGCAGCCATCGTAAATACGCCGCTGTTTCCGGGCGGAACGAATCGGCTGCGCCGAGCAGACCGGCCAGTGCATCTGCCCCCAAAAGGCCGCCGGCAGCCGCCAGCACACCGAAAGCCACGGCGGCATAAAACGCAAACGAAGCCATGGCGCCGGCTTTTTCCTCTTCGCCCCGGCCCAGCTTTTCGCTGATGTAAATACCGCTGCCCTGCCCCAGGCAGTAGCCCACGGCCTGCAAAAGCGTCATGGCCGAAAACGCCGCCGAAACGGCCGCGGTGGCCGCGTCGTCCACCCGACCCACAAAAAACGTGTCGGCCGTGTTGTAGGAAGCAGAAACCAGCATGGCCGCGATCGTCGGCCCGGCCTGGCGCAAAATCAGTGCGCGCACCGGGGCAGACAGCATCTTTTCTTTTTTCGTCTGCTTTTCCAAAAACATGCCTCCGCAAAATCCTGATTTTTTAGTATGCCCGGCTTTTCAAAAGAATTGCAGCCAGGCAAATATACGGTTGATTTCCCGCGGGCGGTATGCTATATTGTTGATAGTTTCACCACGCAAAGGAGATTTCTATGCAGCTGCTTTCGATCGACAAAAACAACTACATCGGCCAGGCCGACCCCTATATTTTGGAACACGACGGCCGCTTTTATATTTACACGACCGGCGTGGACGGCGTTTACGCCTACCAGTCGGACGAACTGCTGCGTGGCTGGCAGTTTTGCGGCAAGGTGTTTGACATGCCTCAGGTCAAAGACGCCGAACATTACTGGGCGCCGTCCGTCATTTTCCACGGCGGGAAGTTTTACATGTACTGCTCATTTGAATACTACGCCGCACAGCCGGACAAAGGCGGTCACCACCAGGCCATGTTTGTGAGCGAAAGCGGATCGCCCCTGGGCCCGTTTCAAAACGCCAAGCAGATTTTGGCGCCGTTTTCGATCGACTCGCACATTGTCGAAAACGAGAGCGGCCTTTACCTGTTTTATTCCACCAATACGTTTGACGGCGAAAGGATCGGTACCTACATTGTAGTAGATAAAATGCTGGATCCCTACACCCCGGCCGGCCACCCGGTCACCGTGCTGACGCCCAGCATTGACGAAGAGATCTTCCGCCGCGACCGCTACAAAAAGGGCCAGCACTGGCACACGCTGGAGGGCGCGTTCTACTTTAAAGAGGGCGGCTGGCACTACCTGATGTATTCCGGCGCGTGCTACGAAAACCCGACGTATTTCATAGGCTTTGCCCGCGCCAAGACGGACGAGACCGACCTGACGAAGATCCATTTTGAAAAATACCCGGACGCATCCACCTACGCCCCGGTCATGACGGCCAACGACTGGGAAGAGGGTGTGGGCCACAACAGTGTGATCAAAGTGGACGGACAGTACTACGCCGTGTACCACGCCAGGAACGCCGAGGAGGACGGCCTGCCCGGCGACCGCCGCAACGCGCGCATCTGCCGCCTGGAAGTAAAAGACGGTGTCATCACCGCCAAAAGATATAAAGACAAAGTTTAACCGTCGTACAACCACCGTACATAAGAAGGAGAGGGACTTATGGACATTTACGAACGCATGGCAAACGGCTACCTGTATGACCCGGCCGACGGCGACCTGGCTGCCGAGCAGCTCGATTGCCTGGAAAAACTTTACGACTACAACGCCACCCGCCCGCACGAGGGGGAAAAGCGCGAAAAAATGCTGAAGGACATGTTTGCCGAAATCGGCGAACACTGCTACATTGAACCGCCGTTCCACGCCAATTTCGGCGGCAAATTCGTGCACTTCGGCGACTGGGTGTATGCAAACTTCAACCTGACTTTGGTGGACGACTGCGCCATCTATGTGGGCAATAACGTCATGTTCGGCCCGAACGTGACCGTGGCCACGGCCGGCCACCCGGTTTTGCCCAAGCTGCGCGAGACCGGCGTGCAGTTCAATTTGCCGGTACACATCGGCAACAACGTCTGGCTGGGCGCCGGGTGCATCGTTCTGCCGGGTGTGACGATCGGCGACAATTCGGTCATCGGCGCCGGCAGCCTGGTGACCAAAGACATCCCGCCGAATGTGGTGGCCTACGGCAGCCCGTGCCGCGTGGTGCGCGAGATCAGCGAGCACGACAAGATCTACTACTACAAAGACCGCAAGATCGACATCGATTTTTAAGTTGACCGCAGCAGGCAGATTTTTGTATTCTGCCTGCTTTTTAAACGGAGGTTTTATGCAAAACGAAGAACAACGCACGGCCCGGCGGTTTGAAGAGCTGGCGCGGCGCGCCTTTGACCGGGGGTTTTACACCTTTACCGACTTTTTAAATTTAGACGAACAAAGCACGCTTTTGAAGCTGCGCCTGCCGTCTCAGGTGCGCCTTTTCGGCGGCTTTGCCTTTGCCGAGCGGCAAATGGCCTGCTTTTACGACAGCGCGCCGCCTGCCGGCAGCGACTTTCCCCTGACCTGCTTAAAAATCGCACCCGCCGCGCCGAAATTTGCCGAGGCGCTTACCCACCGCGACTTTTTGGGCGCGCTGATGGGGCTTGGCCTGAAGCGCGAGACGCTGGGCGACATTGTGCTGTTTGAAAAGGACGCCTACCTGTTCTGCGCCGAAAACATGGCCGGCTATATTGCCGATAATTTGCGCGAGGTGCGGCGCACGAACGTGATTTGCACCCCCGGCGAACTGCCGAGCGGCGCCGTGTGCGAACCGAAAGAAAAAGAGGTCATCGTGCCGTCTCTTCGCGCCGACGCCATGATCGCAGCCGTGTTTCACCTGTCCAGAAGCGAGGTCAAAACGCTTTTTGCCCAGAAAAAGGTGTTCATCAACAGCCGCCTGTGCGAAAACAGCGCCCAGGCGCTTAAGGAAAACGACCTGGTATCGCTTCGCGGGCACGGCCGCTTCATCTTTGGCGAAACCCTGAAAACGACCAAAAAGGACCGCCTGGTGGCCGAAATCAAAACATTTGAATAAAACAGAAACGCAAAAGCCGATTTTAGACACTTTTCTAAAAATCGGCTTTTATTTATTTACAATTTCACTCTGGATAGGCGCAGGTAAGTTTGCTATAATGAAGATGGGAAAAACTGTGAGAAAGAGGTGAAAAAATGGCAAAACCACTGACGAAAAAAGCAAAGAGCCTCATCGCCGTAATTGCGGTGCTTGCGGCGGCGGCAGTGATCGCCGTAGGCGCAAACGCGGTGTACATTCTCACCGCACGGCAAAAGGTGAGCGGTTACATCCGTTCCATCACCCCGGTGGAGAATGTGCAGCAGGAAGAATACCTTGCCCAGTATGTGGGCACCACGATCGGCGAAACGTACCGGGACGAAGCGAACGAAGTGTATGCGGCGCTGAGTGATGCGCAAAAGGCCATGACCTTTAACACCGAACAGCATAACGTATACCGGATCGAAGCCGTTTTTAACGACCCGACCGACATAAACGTAAGTTTTTGGATGGCCGGCCTTTGCCGCGAAAACCAGTACATGGTGGCGACCGACCTGGAATACAACTCCATTTCCGCCGGCACACAGGGCAACTGGGTGTACTATGTGTTCGTTTCCAAGGAATACACATTGCAGGACATTGAAAACGATCTGGAAACGAACGGCACCGAATTTCGCGCGCTGTTTCAGCGCGAGCGTTCGGGCGGCTATTTTAACGTGACCGCAAAATACACCCCGCAGGCAGAGACAAACGCATGAAATCACGACCAAAAATGGCCCTTATTTTGCTAAAACAGTATAGAACGCGGCTTATCCTACAGGGAAAATTTCAGGGATAGACCCATCTACACTTGCGCTAAGTATAAGAAATCAGGATAATTACATTACCGATCCCACGATTCCACGCAAAGCCAAGAGCGACATTGCCAGACAAACCGCTTCAGGTTATGCTTATGATCCATCAGGCGCTTATTCCTCTTAAGGCTGCGCATTATGATTCCACGGAGAAAAAGTATTATGAAAGGCAAAAGAAAAATAACGCTTCGTATTCTGCGCATCGTAATGGCATTACTGGCCGCCGGTATGGGCATTACGCTTACGGTGTGCGCCGTGCAGTACCCAAAATATGCAGATGTTTTGGCCGCAGAACTTTGGGTATGGCTGCTTTATTACGGCATTCTCTGGGGCATACCGCTTTTGGTCGTGCTGATCGTTTACCTGGTGCTGCGCCGGCGCTGGAAGCAATAATGCCTGTTCTGACGGCCGGGAATTTACAGGCGATCAGCAACACATAAATCTTTTTCCGTCATAAACATATTCTTCTATTTTTCCTTTTCAGAAACAGGCCGGGCGTTCTTTGCAGCGCCCGGCCTGCTGGGCATTTGGTGAGATTTTAAATAGGAAATGGTTTTAAAGTGCGGCGTTCAGCCCCTTCTGTGGGCGTCGGTTTCAGGGTTTTATGCTTCTTCCGAGACGCCAAGTGATTCTCGCAAAAAGCGCAGCGCCTTTTGGCGCTCCCTCTGGAGCACCGGCTGCACGCCGCTGTAGCCGGATGCAAACAACTCAGACGGCAACAGGCTTTCAAACCGCTTGCGTCCGAGCGAAAACATGGCAAGAAACGAATCCAGGCGCGTGCCCATATCGTCCGGCGCGCCGCGGCGGCGAAACACCACGAAAGGCCGGTCAAAGAGAAACGAAAAAACGCAGGCGTGGAACGAATCGGTCGCGACCAGTGCGGCGTGGTCGAGCATATAGAGGAACTCGCCCGGTGAAAGGTTTAAAAGAACACGGTCATCGCTGCCGGTCAAATCATATATCTGCAAACTGCGCTCGCCGGCCGCCTGCTCCAAAAACGCACGTTCCTGCCGGGACAGCTGCCCCAGCGTATAAACCAAAATGTACCCTTTTTCAAACGAAACGCCGCGCGGCTTTTCCGCCAGTGTGCGCCAGGCCGGCGCCGGCAAAAGCAGGGTCGGGTCCACAAGCACCTCGGCCGCCTGCCCGGTCAGGTCACGGATCAATGCAGCGCCGCTCGTTTCGCGCACCGAAAGGTGCGAAAAAGTGGGCAGGTATTTTTGAAACCAGCCGCGCCACGCATCGTTCAAACGGTCGGTGCCAAAGCTGGGGGCAAACGCCGCTTTTTGTTCCGGCCGGGCAAAGGTCAGCAAAAAAGCATGCTTTTTGCGCGCGTCGAACCAGGCGGTGTTCCACACCTGGTCGCTGCCTAGCACAAAAAAGTCGTACTGCGAATCGAACCCCGAAAAGCGCCGGATGCGGTGCGGGCTTAAATAGCGGCGGCTGAATTTTTGAAACTTTCTGACTTTTTTAAGCGTTTTATAAAACCGCCTGTCCCCCGCCAGGCGGTAATGCGTCAGCCGGTGGAACGCGGCTTTGCCGTAAAGCAGCGGCGTAAAGCGCACCTGCTTTTCCACATAAAGCGTGTCGGCTGCAAAGCCCAGTTCCAAAAGCACATAGCGCACGGCGTAGTTTTGCAGCTTGTTGCCGTAATTGGCAAACGGGTCAAAAATGGTAACGATGCCCACCTTTTTCAAAAGACCACCCCAGTGCAAAAATTTTGCCGCACAGGGCGGCCATACAAAATTAGTATGTGCCAAAAGACACAAAAAAGACGGCCAAAGCCGTCTTTTCTTTTTATACTTTTAAATTAAACGGCCGGCAAAAGATGCCACCTTTGCCCGTTTTTCTCCAAAACCGCCATGGCGATAAGGACCGTCGTAAAGCCCACGATGCCGCCCATGGCCACATCGCTCAAATAATGCGCGCCCACGACCAGCCGGGTAAACGCTACGGCCGAAGTGTACACAAACGGCCCGGCAAAAAGCAAAACATACCTTTTGCGCCACTTTTCACTTGCATACGGCAAAAGCATGAAAAGGTAGCTCATGGCGGCGCCGGCCGTGTGACCGCTTGGGAACGACTTGTTGCCGTTGATGCCGTTGATTTGATACCAGGGCGTGAACGCATCGTAACTGCCGGCCGCCAAAAGGTCGCGAAAACGCACGCGCCCCCAAAGGTATTTCATGCCCTCGATCGCGCAAAGCTGCACGGCCATGACCACGATGCCGGCCACAGCCAGCGTGCGCAGCGCGGCCGCCGTATCTTTTGAAAGACGGATCTTAGAGGCAAACAGCAGCACAAAAAGCCCGAAGCCGACGCCCCAGAGAATGCTGAACGCCATGCGGTGCTGCTCCACAAAAAAGTATTTGCCCACATAGTAGCCAAAGTAAGCCGAACCGCAGATCGCGATCAGAAAACCGGCCGCCTTTTGCCACTTTTTTTCACAGGTGTAAAACAGCACCGTACCGGCAAACGGACAGATGAGACGCGACGGCATTTCGCCGGTGTTCTGCAGCCAGACCGAAAACGCGTCGTTCGGGTCGTTCAGCCAGATGTCCAGCTTCAGATCCACAAGCGCACCGGCGATCAGCGCACAGACCGACGCAGCGTAGAAAAACAAAATGTACGGCCGGTATTTTTTGACCATGTTTTTGCCTCCTTTCGGCAAAGCAGAAGTTAATCAGATGAAAGGTCCAATCCGGTTTTCAGCGCCTCAAACAGGCTCAGGCCGCTTGCCCGCGCACGGTCGCCCATACCGCACCAGACCATAACGCCGCCAAAGCCAAAGTCGCGCGTATAGGCCGCTTTGCTGCGGATCATGGCACAGCTGTTGAAATAGTACGGCCGTCCGTCAAAAACGCCCGTGTTTTGCCACGCGTCACGCACATCAAACCCGCTGTAGTCCCTTTGCGCCAGCTTTTTACGGTCGCAGGTGTTGCCGTAAAACGGCACGCCGAGCAACAGCTTTTTCTTAGGGAAGTTCTTCTTCAGGAAATAGGCTGCGCTGAACACATGGCAGCTGTAAAACTCCGCATGGTAGCGGCGCTTATTTTTCGGCCAGTCGTAAGCCATGACGTTGACAAAATCCAGGCTTTCTTTCGCCGCAGGCTGCAGCCAGATGTTCCACGGCGCAAACGCCGCCGAAAGCAGCCGCCCGCGGGGCAAAAGCGCTTTTTTCAGTTCGACCAGAAGCTTGCCGTGCAGCTGCCAGATATGCGGCAGGTACGGAAATTCCCAGTCAAAGTCAATGCCGCAGAAATCATACTTTTCGCAAAAAGAAACGATGTTTTCAATCAGCGTGCCCAGATGGCGGCGAATGGCAAAAACCGAATCGCGGTTGGAAAGCCGCCCTCTTCCACTGGTACTGGGCGGATTTAAAATACAGTACCAGATACGCACCGGCCGGCCGCCGATGATTTGGCGAAGCGCCGCCAGTTCGCGCGTGAGCGTCTTTTCATCATACTGCAGCTGGCCGTTTTTCAAAAAACGAACGCCGCCGATCAGGACCACATCTGTGATGAGATCCAGATCACGCAGCAGATCCGGATCGTCCGTACGGCTGCTGAAATAGTTTGAACCGGTATCCAGCGGATAATAGACCGTTACGCGAAAATCCTTTTTCGCGCCGCGGTGCAGGCAGTAGGCCTGCAAAAAGCGCAGATGCACTGCCCGGCCGGCCTCCCCGCGCACCGTCAGCACCAGCGCACAGACCTGCACCGTGTCGAACACACAGTACAGCATCCGGCCGATGCCGTCGCTTTGGTAAAGCAGCTGCCGCTGCCCGTTTGCATCTTCCCCATAAAGAGAAAACGACACACAGTTTGCGCCGATTTCGCCAAGCGCAACGGTGTTGACCGCCGTTTGGTGCGAAAAAACCAAACGCACCTCTTCACCGCCGGGCACGCGCTGCCCCTTTGCCGCACCGGGCACGGCGTTTTCCAGCGCGGGAAAACGCGTGCAGGCAAACGGCAGCGGCTTTGCGCCGGGCGGCGTACAAAGCGCGGGCAGCATCGCATCTTTCTGCTGCATTGCAAATAACCCCCAAATAAAAGAATAAAATTCAAAAGTGTGAACTGCGCACTCCCCGTGCCTGCAAAGCGCGGCAGGCCGGCGGTCACTGCGTCAGTGCATAGGTATAAGTATAGCCGTCTACCCAGCGGCTTTCGGCAAAATTGCGCAGGCGCAGCACAACACGGTCGTCATAAACCTCCATCTGCCAGCCCATGCCGGCGTCGATCAAGTCGCCGTACAGGCATTCCTCACCGAAACCCGGCACGTTGACATAGACCACATTGTCCTCCTGCGTCAGACCGTTGCCATTTTCATAAATTCCCATATGCAGATAGCCGGAGAAGTAAAACACCTGCGTGGAGCAGCTGTGCAGGATCGAATCGAGCTCTGCGCCCTGCGGCCCGACGTCGGCGCCCGGCCACTTGTGCTGAAATTTGCCGTCGATCGGGTTATGGTTGAACACGAACGCCGGTTTTCCGGCCGCAGCGGCCTCGGCCAGCTCGCTTTTGAGCCAGGCAAGCTGTTCGGGCGAGTGATACGCCTGCACCTTGCTGTCTGCTTCGGTCGCCATTACGATCAGCTTATAGCCGTTGATGTCGCGGCTGAAATAGGCCGTTTCATTCGGATAGCCGTAAAAATCGCGGTTATACTGCATAAAGCGGCGGAAATACTTGTCGTACTCGTTTTCCTTGCAGAGTTCATGGTTGCCCGGCGCGATCAGCACATTGTCCACCTGCAAATACCGGCTCATCAGACCGTAGAGGATCAGGTACTCGACCTCCTGCCCGTTCATCGTGTTGTCGCCCACCAAAACCGCGGCGTCTACCGGCGTTTCGGCGCCCGAAATGTCGCGAAACGCATTGGCGTGGTTGACGAAGCGCGTGCGGTTATTGCCCTCCATGTGGCCGTCTGAGAAAATACTCACATTGAGCCGGATCTCGTCCGGCTGCCCGGCCTGCATGGGCGAAATGGCCGTGGCCTCCCACGGAAAAAAGACAAACAGCGTCATAAACACGGCAATCAGCCGGCGAAGCATTCCGATCATAATTATATACCCTCTGTCCTTACACAAAAAATATGCCAAAATGCCGATTTAATTATAGTACAATATTCTCCGCTTGACAATCCAGCGCATAAAATTTCATCGGTTTCTACAACAAACAGACCGCCGTTTTATGCAATATTTCCAGAACACCGGGCGCAAAATACTTTTGCCCCGCACATTGACAGACCGGCACGCCTACGCTATACTGAGCTTGGGATACTGAACCGAAAAGGAGCCGGCCGTATGCGCAGACCAAACATTCTTCTGATCACCTCTGACCAGCAGCATTATTCCATGCTGGGCTGCCAGAACGCAAAACTGAAAACACCGAACCTGGACAGTCTGGCCGCCGAAGGCATGCTGTTTGACCGCGCCTACTGCACCAACCCCACCTGCTCGCCCAGCCGCTCCAGCATTCTGACCGGCATGTACCCGTCGCACCACGGCTGCTGGAGCCTTGGCACCAAGCTGCCGGAAGACGTGCCGACCCTGCCGGGCATTCTGCGGCAAAACGGCTACAAAACAGCGCTGATCGGCAAAGCGCACTTTCAGCCCACGGCCTCCACGCCGCAGTACCCTTCCCTGGAAACACTGGAAAAAGGGCAGGACTTTGCTTTTTGGCGCCAGTTTCACGACGTTTTTTACGGATTCGACCACATTGAGCTGCTGCGCAACCACACGGCCGAGCACTGGGTGGGCCACCACTACGCCATGTGGATGGAGGAAAACGGCTTTAAAGAGTGGCGCAAATATTTCTTCCGCCCGACCGGGCGCATGCGCCAGAAAGCGATGGGCAGATGGAAGATACCCGAAAAATACCATTACAATACCTGGATCGCCCAGCGCGCCTGCGCGCAGCTGGATACATACAAAAAAGACGGCTCGCCCTTTTTCCTGTGGGCCAGCTTCCCGGACCCGCACTACCCGCAGCTTGTGCCGGCCCCATGGGACAAAATGTACAGCCCAAGCGACATGGAGCTTGACCCTTTTTCCTTTAAAGAGCACGAGAAGAACCCGCCTTACTTCCGCGAGGTGTTCAAGCCGTTCCCTAACTTTAAACCCTACCGGGAAAGCGGCTACGGCATACACGGGCTGTACCGGCACCTTTACCGGCCGAAGGAGCTGAAGCGGCAGCTGGCGTATGCCTGGGGCATGGTGTCGTTCATGGACAAATACATCGGCAAAATCCTGGACCGACTGAAAGCGCTTGAAATGGACGAGAACACGATCGTGATCTTCACGACCGACCACGGCGACCTGTTCGGCCAGCACGGCTTTCGCCACAAATGCCTGTTTCACTACGAAGATCTGCTGCGCGTGCCGCTGATCGTGCGGTACAAGGGCTTTACCCCGCCCGGCGTGCGCAGCGACGCGCTGCAGTCGCTGTGCGACCTGGCGCCGACGCTGCTGCACCGCTGCGGCATTGAGATCCCCCCGCAGATGCAGGGCTTTGACCAAAGCGCCGTGTGGAGCGGAAAGGAAGCGCCGGCCCGGCCGTGGGCCGTGTGCGAAAACCGGCACGAGCCGCACACGCTTGACCTGCGCACATACATTGAACCACGCTACAAGATCACCGTGCACGAAGGGCACGCCTACGGCGAGCTTTACGATTTGCAAAGCGACCCGAAAGAGCACCGCAACCTTTGGGACGAAGCAGACAAACTGCCGCTGAAGGCCGAAATGCTTTGCCGTTTTCTAAAAGCCGAACTGCAGAAAAACGGTGAAAAAGAAACCGGATTTACAGACGGCGGCTACACCCTGCGCATCGCGGCAGACGGTGCAGACGCAAACGACGGCCTGTTTCAAACCGAAAGCCGCGAAAACATGTGGCAAAACCCGGCGTGCCTGCAGATAAAAACGCGGCTGCTGCTCGCCTGCCTGAACGACCGGCTGAAAAACGAGCCGATCCCGATGCCGCGCATTGCCAGTTCCTGACAGAGCGCAGCCGGAGCCGCCGCTTTTCACTAGGCAGACAGACTGTTCGGCAGCAAAAGGCTTTACACATCCCCCAATAAAACCATAACATGTACCGTTGTTCCAACTGTACAAATCTTAACCTAACGGAGACAACCATGGACAAGACCGTTTCAGACTTTCTGCAAAGAAACTTACCGGATTTTAAAGATGCGTTTACCGTGCAATTTGAAAAAGGCGAAAAAGACTTTTTCTGCATCACGGCGCAGGACGGAAAAGTCCGGGTAAAAGCGAACAACTACATCTCTGCATTTCACGGCATTTACTGTTACCTGAAAGAATACTGCAACGTGCAGCTTTCGTGGTGCGCAAACCAGCAGATACATATTGACCGCCTGGAAATGTTTTCCGGTGAATACCGCAAAGAGATCGAGCAGAAGTACAGGGTCTACATGAATTACTGCACGCTCGATTACTCTATGTGCTGGTGGGATTTTGCCCGCTGGGAAAAAGAGATCGACTTCATGGCCATGAACAGCATCAACATGCCGCTGGCCGTCGTCGGCACGGAGGCTGTCTGGTACGAAACGCTGCTGGCATTCGGCTTTACAAAAGACGAGGCGCTCGGTTTTATTTCCGGCCCGGCGTTCTGGGCCTGGCAGCTGATGACGAACATCGACAGCTATCTGCCCCCGAAAAACGAAAAATACGTTTACGAGCGGCTGGAGCTTGGCAGAAAGATCCTGAACCGGTACCTGGAATTCGGCATACAGCCCATTCAGCAGGGCTTTTCCGGCCATGTGCCCGTGCTGCTCAAAGAGAAATACCCAAAGGCAAAGATCCTGATGCAACGAGGCTGGTGCCTTTACCCGAAAACCGCGCAGCTTGACCCGCTAGACCCGCTGTTTTTTGAATTCGGCACCGTATACCTGCAAAAATTGGAAGCGCTTTTCGGCAATCACCACTTTATTGCCTGCGACCCGTTTCACGAGGGCACGCCGCCGAAATCCAGCAAAAAATACTTAAACGATGTGGGCAAGGCCATCAACCGGCTTTATGAGAGCTTTGACGCCGGTTCCGTTTGGGTCATGCAGGCCTGGACGATGCGCAAACACATTGTAAAAGCCGTGCCGAAAGACCGGCTGCTGATCCTGGACCTGAACAGCGAGAAAACGCCGCAAAACCAAAACTGCTGGGGCTACCCGGTCATCTCCGGCATGCTGCACGACTTCGGCGGTAAAAATTCCATGCAGGGCAAGCTTAAAAAACACAGTGAAAACGTATACAGCAAGCTGAAAAACGGCGGCGCAAACGTGGTGGGCACCGGCATGTTCATGGAGGGGATCGAGCAAAACCCCGTTGTTTACGATTTGCAGTTTGAACTGCTGACGGCGGCTAAGCCGATCGACCTGGATAAATGGCTTGACAAATACATTCTGCGCCGTTACGGCAAGTACAGCGATACCCTGCGAAAAGTCTGGGACCTGCTGCTGGAGACATGCTACCGCAGCGACGGCTACGAGGAAAACGGGGTCGGCTCCGCCATTGCCTCCAGACCGCAGATGGTACCCAAAAAAGCCGGCCCGTGCTGTAAAAACAAACTGTATTACGACACAGCAAAATTTGAAAAGGCACTCAGCCTGTTTTTGTCCGTCAGTGACGAATACAAATCGTCTGACGCATACCAGTACGACCTTTGCGACCTTATGCGCCAGGCCATGAGCAACCGCTTTTACGATACGCAGCCGCAATTTGCCGCCGCTTGTAAGAAAAAAGACGCCGCAGCCGCAGAAAAAATTGCCCGCGATCAGCTGAGCCTGCTGGCAGACCTGGACACGCTTTTGTCGCACCGGAAAGAATTTTGCTTTTCCCGCTGGATAAACGACTGCCATGCACTGGCAAGCGACGATGAAGAAAAACGCTACTTTGATTTGAACGCACGCACGCTTTTGACCTCATGGGGCGACATCCGTGCGAACACCTCGGCGCTTTACGACTACGCCTGGCGTGAATGGAGCGGGCTGATCAAAGAGTATTATTACAGGCGCTGGAAAATGTTTTACGAATATGTGCTCAACTGCCTGAACAACAAGAGAATGCCGCTGCTCATCACAGGCGACGGCTACGTCGGCCGGTATTGGTACAAAACCTACCCGTTTGGCAAAAAGCTGAACCAATTTGAGCTTTCCTGGTTAAAGGAATACCGCGAATATGCCGCGCCCATGAATTCAGACGTGATCGGCCCGGCAAAGAAATACGCCAAAAAGTGGGGCCTGTAAAAACTTGCACGCCGCTGAAAGCCGGGCAAACAGAAAACACACACATATGCAAACACAAGAAAAAGCGTTGAAGCCATAACGGCTTCAACGCTTTTTTGCACCCTTATCGGAAATGTGTATTTTACGGCGGAACATCTGTCCGTCACTGCCGCTTTGCACCGCAGCTTCCGCTGCAATTATTTAGTGAGAGCAAAAGTTTTGTTTTCTTCGCTGAGTTCAACCGTTTTGTTGCACGCCAGCCAGGTCATGCGCTCAAACGGCGTCTGACCGCCATGGCTCGTGCCCGTGCCGCCGTGGTCGGTAGATATGATGATCAGCCAGTCCTCCTGCGCATAGGTGCTGCGCGCCTCGATCGTTTTTATGATCTCATACCCCCAGCTGTCGGCCGTCCGGCAGGCTTCAATATACGCTTCGTTCTGGTTGCCGAAGCCGGTGTCGTGCCCGGCGTGGTCGGTGTGCTCAAAGGTGAAGAAGATCGCGTCTGGGTCTTCCTGCGCCGTCTTTTCAGCGCCCTGCGGCTTTGCCACATACGAAAGCACCTGGTAATAGGTGGCCGCGTCATCGATCTGGTGCGTATACTCCGCCGGCAGGCCGGTCTCGATAGCCGAAACGATGTCGGGCTGATAGCTGGTAGCCGTATGCTCGCGCCAGGAAGTGGTGAACGAGACCGCACGGCCCGTTTCAGCAATTTTGGTCAAAAACGTTTTAACGTCCGGGTCTTTCGTCTGGCCGTTGTCGTCAATGCCGTTGTAATCGGCCCAGCCGCCCGTAAGCATCGCCATCCAGCTCGGCGCGGTCGAAGTGGCCTGTTCGTTCACGCCGGCCACGCCGCCGGAAAACGTGTGGTAAAGGCCGCCCTGGCCGCTGATATACATAATGGCGCTGTCTTCCATGTCTTTAATGTTTTCAAGCCCGTCGTCGCGGAACCCGTCATAGCCCAGGAAAATGGCCTTTTTGACCGTTTTGCCCTCCGGCAGCGGCGCTTCAAAATGCTCCATGATCAGCTTGTGGATGATCGTCTGCGGCAGTGCGTCCGCCACCGTGCTGTCAAAAATGCCCATGGCCTCGATCTCAGAGGCGTAAGTGTCCTCGTCCTTGATTTCACGGTCCGTTTTGCTGCAGGCGCACAGCGTGCCAAAACACAGCACCGCCGCCAGCACGGCCGCGCCGAAACGAAACCAAACTTTTTTCTTTTTCATACATATCCCCTCTTCATAATCTTTTGGCCGCCGTCTGTAAAACGATCTGGTCACAAAGCAAAATCCATTTTTACATACAGCACTGCCATTTTGATTATAGCACCCTTTTTGGCGGCAGACAAGAAACGAAATACGGCGCATTTAGAACGATTTACACTTTTTCGCATGCGCGGCGAAGAAGACCCGAAAACCGACAAAAAAGCGGAGCCGGCGCAAAACATGCCGCCCCGCATTTTGGCCCGCCCGGCCGTCAGGCACAGGCATTCACGATATCGTTGACCAAATTCCAGTAGATGGTGGTGCGTCCCTCGTAATTGCTGGTGAACGCGATCACAAGCTCCAGCTGCGGCACAACAAAAATATACTGCCCGCCATGTCCCTGGGCAAAATACGCATCGTAACGCGCGTCGCCAAACGTACGCACCCACCACTGATAGCCGTAGTCGGCGCTGCCGGAGTCGCGTGCAAACTGCACGGTCGTGGAATCCTGCACCCACTGTGCGGGCACCACCTGCGTGCCCTGCCAGTCGCCGCCGTTTAAAAACAGCAGCCCGAAGCGCGCCATGTCATAAATATCCATCTGTACACCGTTGCCGCCGTCTGAAATGCCCTGCGCATCTGCCGCAATAGAAGCGCTTTCCATGCCGACCGGGTCGAAAAGGTACTTTTTAGCAAACGAATCGACCGATTCGCCGGTCACAGCCTGCAAAATGACGCACAGCAGATGCGTGTTGCCGGTGGAGTAGCTGAAACGGGCGCCGGGTTCCGACACAATCGGCAGTGCATAGATATATTCAAGCCAGTTGGGGCTTTCGCGCCAAGCATCCCAAAGTGCGTCGTCTGTGGTCTGGATACCCGAGGTGTGCGTCAGCAAATGGCGCACCGTGATCTGCTGCCAGCGTTCGTCGTCCAGTTCCAGCACGCGCGGCAAATAGGCGGAAATCGGCGTGTCTACGCTTTCGATCAGCCCCTGTTCCACCGCAATGCCGACCAGGGCGCTCGTTACGCTTTTGGAAGCGGAGTGCAGCACGAACACGCTCTGCGCGTCGTAACCGTCCTTATAATATTCATCCACGATATAGCCGTTTTTCACAATGACCGAAGCCAGCAATGGAAACGAGTCAAACGTGCGGTGCACCTCTTCCAGTACGTCAGGATCCAGCCCCTGTTCATCGGGAGAAGACTTCTGCCACTGCCAGGACGGCTGCGTCGTCGTTTCCGAGGTGGATTCGGCCGCCGGCGCCGTCTGGCCTTACCCCCGCTGCGCGCCCCGCGTCCAGGGGGCCAATC
>ERZ1090878.150-NODE-150-length-38796-cov-7.355799_pt1 | contig 38796 bp, 36 predicted proteins | sample MGYA00478473_ERZ1090878 | MGnify/ENA primary metagenome ERZ1090878 (study PRJEB33644, sample SAMEA5815720) | chicken gut metagenome | biome: Chicken; feature: Gastrointestinal Tract; material: Caecum | place: Ireland | collected 2019-01-01 | study: A study of the... | reverse complement strand
TCTGCGCCAAAAATTCATGGTACACTACTCCTGTAATTCAGCAATATTTACAAATTAAAGGAGGGCATTATGAAGTTTTTTAGTAAGGTTTGGGACGCAATCCACACGCGTACCGCAACATACGTCTTCTTTGTGCTGAGCGCACTGGCGTATGTCTTTTTAAACGGCGCAACGTGGTCCTATTCCTGGATCGCACAGCTTTATCCGGGCGGCAGTCAGTTTGTGCCCACCATGCTCGGCGTTATTATTGCCGTGGCCGCCGTGCACCTTGCCTATCTGCTCTATTTGTCTTTTACAGACAGAAAGAAAAAAAGCAAGCTGAACACCGCTCTGAAAATCATCCATACTATTTTTATTCTGCTTAGCATCGTGCTTTTTGTTTACACGCTGGTTTTGGTTTTCGGGCTGGATTCCGGCATTTCTTCCGACAATATCGCACGCGGCTTTGAAGCCATCGCCGCCAATTTGGTAATCGTTATTCTGGCGTTCGTTCTGCCGCTGGCGCTCCTTTTCTGTGAATCGCCGAAAAAGGCGCTTCGGGGCACGATAGCCGCCGTAGTCGTCGGCGCACTTGCCGTAAGCCCGATGCTGATCCATTCCGGCGGCTCCAACAAGTGGGACGGCGATAAGATCGCACCGTACGAAATGCAGTCCGAAAACCTAATGGCAGGTGCAAGCATCGTTTACGAAAGCTTAAAACAGGACGAAAAACCGGATGCAGCGGCTTTGCTGGAAGACAATGACGACTGCTGGACGCCGCAGGATCCAGACCGCATGCCGGCCGACAGTACAGCCGACATCAACAATAGCTATGTGGAGATCCAGCTGGCACAGACCAGCACGTTCAACACAGCCGTGATCGAAGAAGTCGGCAACGAAGCACAGTACTTCCGCCTACAGGCACTGCAGGGTGAAGAATGGGTCACGATCTACCAAAGTGAAAAGATCCAGACGAGCCGCCTGTGCAGCTTTGACGCCGTTACGACGGACCGCATCCGCCTTTCGATCGACAAGTTCCGCAGCACCGACACACCGGTCAAGATCCGTTCCATTCAGCTTTATAATGAGCCTGTGCGCGACGCAAAAGATTTTGAAGTTACAGCGTACCAGCGTCTGGACGGTGATGTGCCGACCGAGATCCTGGCAAAAGGCGAAGAATATGTCAATAACTATGCACGCTTTTACGATGTTTACAGCACCGTCATCGTGTTTGGCGCCACCCACTGGCAAGAGGACGGCACGCTCGGCTTTGGTGAGGGCGGCGAAGAAAAATTTGCCCGCGAGGTGGAAGCTTTAAAAGAAATCATTGCACACCGCTCTAACCCTGACCATGAAGTCAAGCTGATCATCACTGCGCTGGCAGACGGCACCTGGGGCGAAGGCCATAACGGCGTAAACGGCTACATGGCCGAAAACTGGGAGACGGTCGCCGACCAGATCGTGGAATTCCTGAACAAATACGACTTTGACGGCGTAGACATTGACTGGGAGTATCCGCAGACGCCGGACGACTGGAAAACGTACGACCAGTTCATTGCCCGTCTGGACGACGGTATGCACGAAACCAACCCGGATGCGATCCTGACCGCCGCACTTTCTGCCGGCAGTCTGGGCATGGCGGAAGAAACACTCGACCGCTTTGATCAGATCCAGTTTATGGCCTACGACGGCAGCGACGAGGACGGCTATCAAAGTTCCCTGCAGCAGGCGCAGGAAGGCATGAAGGCGTTTATTGACGCCGGCGCTGACATCAGCAAGATCAACATCGGCATTGCCGCCTACGGCCGTCCGGTAAACGGTACGCCTTACTGGGGTACCTGGCGTGATCTGGCCGATGCGACATATTGGAACAACAAGTATTTCACGGTTTATGACAGCGACCAGGTATATGAGGGCACGTTCTGCTCCCCTGCCCTGGCCGGTGACAAAACAGCCTATGCGCTGTTCAGCGGCGCAGGCGGCGTAATGGTCTTCCGTGTGGCGTGCGACAAAACGATGGACGACCCGAACAGCGTGGCCTGCGGCATTGAAAATGCCTTAAAGCGCTACGTTGCCAACTGGTAAATAAGCACAGATCCCGGTCATATCTGACCGGGATTTTTTTATCTGTCTGTAAAAGCGTTTCAGCTGACATTATATGTTTCTTTTAAAATATGCGTCCGCCAGTTCGCTGGCGCCGCTTTCGGTGATTTGGCCGTTTTCCAAAATCAAAACACGGTCCGCGAGCGCTGCCGCACAGCGAAAATCGTGTGTTACGGTAATCATTGTATTGCCGGTTTGCCGGTGCAGATCGTTCAATGTCTCGACCGTCTGTTTCAGATTGTCGTAATCCTGTCCGACAGTCGGTTCGTCGAGCAGCACGACCTGTGGTTCCCCAGCCATTACGGCTGCAATGCCCGCGCGCCGCTTCTGCCCCTCAGACAGAGAATGCGGGTGGCGCTTTTCCAGACCGGCAAGTCCAAAGCGTTCGATCATCTCCTGCGCTTTTTCGGCAGAAACGGCCTGATAAGCGATCTCCTCAAGCAGTGTCGGCATAAAAAGCTGGTAGGACGGGTTCTGGTAAACAAAACCGACCTTTTTGAACCATGCGCTGCCGGCTTTTTTCTTTTTGTCGCCTGGCAAAATATTTTGCACAATCCGGCCACCGGTCGGTTTGGTAAGGCGCGCTAAAATGCGCAAAAGCGTTGTCTTGCCGCAGCCGTTTTCGCCAAGCAAAGCGATGCGCTCGCCGGCACGGATCGCAACGGAAACATCGTTTAAAATGCTGCGGTCACGAACGGAAAACGCCATGTGCTGCGCCTCTATGCAGACATCCTGTGCCGGCAGTGTACATTCCGGCTGCGCATACAGCTTTTCACGGTTGTTCTTTAATAGTGTGTTGGGATCGTCACTGCGAAAAAGCCGGCCGTTTTTCAGCCAGATCACGCTGTCTGCATACGGCAGCACAACATCCAGCCGGTGTTCTACCAGTAAAACGGCAAAGCCCAAACGTGTCAGATCTTTCAATCTGTTTAAGAGCAGCGCCCCACCCTCCTTGTCCAAGTTGGCAAGCGGTTCGTCTAAAACCAGAATTTTCTGCCGCATAGCCAGCGTAGCTGCTGTGATGAGCCGCTGTTTCTGCCCGCCGGAAAGCGTTTTGGTCGGCCAGTGCGCTTCGAGTTTCATCTGTCGCAGGCTTTCGTGCACCGCCGTTTCGATCTGCTGCGGAGGATATTTCAGATTTTCACAGCCGAAAGCGACCTCGTCCTCTGTCAAATCATGTACGATTTGTTCATCGGCATTCTGCAAAACACTGCCGACCAGACGGGAACGTGCGCTGATGTGCATTTCATTGGCCCGTTTTCCGTCCAAAAACACATCGCCTGAAAGCTCGCCGCCGTTGATGAACGGGATCACCCCATTGATCACGGACAGCAGCGTTGTTTTGCCTTCGCCCGAAACGCCGGAGAGCACCATAAATTCGCCGTAATCCAGTTTCAGATCTACCTGATCGAGCACCTTTTGCGCACTGCCTGCATAAGCAAAAGACACGCCGCGCAGTTCAATCGCCGTACTCATAGGATCACCGCCATTGCAGCCACACTGGCCGCTGTTAATACGGCAAAGATGCCGTCGCGCAGGCGAAAGCGCACGGGATGATAGACGGTTGCATCTTTGTCATCCAGCACGAACCCGCGCGTTTCCAGGGAAAGAGAGAGCGTGTCGGAGATATTGATGATCCGCATCGCAAGCGGGATGAAAAAGGCGCGGTAAACGCAGCCGGGTCTGTACCAGGCCATATGCACGCCGCGCGTTTTCATGGCCTCCCAGATCTGGCGCACCTCACTGATCAGTACCGGAATGAAACGAAGGGTAACGAGCATGCCAAGTGTAATAACACGCGGACATTTCAGCTGTACCAGACACCGGGTCAGCTCCGCCGGCGGCACCGAGATCATCGGCACAGCACAAATACCGAGCAGCAGCGCGCGGCCGACTGTTTCCCAAAAAGAATCGAAACCGCCGCTGACCGGCGCAGACAGCAGCGCCATAAGCACACCAAATAAAAACATGCCAGCACCCATCTTTAAAACGGCTTTCCAAAACCCGAACACACAATAAATAACGGCTAAAACAGCTATAAATATAAACACAGACAAATGTCTGGAAAAAATCATACCGGCGACCAGCGTAACGAGGGAGGAGAAAAAACCTACCAGCGGATAAAGCGGACGCTTGGATTTAAACTGTTCAAACATTCTGATCTTCTCCGTAAGGTTTTAGTTTACCGGCTTTTTGCAGCTCTTTTGCAATTTTCAGCCCAAGCCATGCACCGAGAAAACCGAGCACGACCGTGCCAAGCGAAGTGAAGATGCCGGCGACCGGATTGCGCAGTAAATCGTCGTAACTGCTGCCGTTCAGCCAAATACTGAACACAAGTGTGACCGGCAATGAAAGCGGCATATAAATACCGGCGGCAAAAAAGACGGCGCTTGTTTTTTGATAGCCCCTGAAAAACAGCAGCATCAGCGCTTCGGCAATCAGCGCAGCCACAAACTGGTTAAAGAACATAACGGTCGACATGAACACAAGCGGTACGCCGGAAAAGAGTCCCAAAACCGTCAGTGCACCGGGTTTGCGCACCTTCATCAGACCGATCGCACAGAAAAGCGCATAAAGCGGCGCAGCCGCCATGTTGCGAAGACCGAACAAAGTTGTGTGCATGACAAGCGGCATCGTAAGGCCGCCGGCAAGCGTCATAGCCGCCGCCAAAACGGCCAGAAAAACAAAATCCTTTACACCGAATTTTTTTAAAATTTTATGACTCACCTTTTTTCTCCTTTTTCTTTTTAGCAATTACGCCGCGTATGGTAGAAATGACATGCGCCGTGCCGGCTACCGGGTGCACAAACATGATACGCGGCCCGGCATAGCGCATGACCGCACGGATGCGCTCGCGCATATCCGGTTTATAGCAGTGGATCGGGCACTGGCTACAGAAAGTTTTGCTGTCGCCAAACGGACAGTGCGCAAGGCGGTTCAAGGCATAATCGCAAAGCGCCTGGCATTCCGGACACAGCTGCCCTTTTCTGGTTTTATGCACGCCATGACAATAAATTTGAATCATTTCCGGCAAAGCGGCCTGTTCTTTTTTGACACGGTCTTTCATTAAGATAGCCTCCCGTTATCTACACTGTATACTTTTTCAGCGATGCGCATGGTGGACGCGCGGTGTGAAACAAGTAAAATAGATTTGTCCTTTTTCACACGGTCGAGGGATTTTAAGATTCGGCCCTCATTCAGACTATCCAGATTGCTGGTCGGTTCGTCCAGCAAAATCATCGGCGCATCGCTCAAAAACGCCCGCGCAAGCCCAATGCGCTGGCGCTCACCGCCTGACAGCAGATCGCCCAGTTCGCCGACGTTCGTGTCGTACCCGTCCGGCAGGGTCATGATAAAATCATGTACTGACGCTTTCTTTGCCGCCTCCACCACTTCTGCATGTGTTGCATGGGCCTTCGCGATTTTGATATTTTCTTCAATGGAAGTGTGAAACAGCTGCGTTTCCTGCGTTACAAAACTTTGATTGCTGCGCAAAGAAGCCGTTTTGATCTCTTTAACGTTTTTGCATGACATAGACACACGTCCGCCCTGCACATCCCAAAAACGCATCAGCAAACGAAGCACAGTGGATTTGCCGGAACCGCTTGGACCCTGAATGCCAAGTACGCCCTTTTCCGGCACCTGCATGTCAAAACCGCGCAGGATCTGCTCTTCGTTATAAGCAAAGTCCACCCCGCTGCATGCCATGCCGCCAAATTGCACCTCGGCGCCGTCAGTGTTTTCGCAAACGGCCGGTGTTTCGTCTAAAATATCCAGCACACGCTCCCCGCTTGCCAGTGTATGTGTCAAGTTGCCGGCAAGGCCGCTCAGCGCGGCGACCGGGCCAAAGGAGCTCATCATACCGACGGTCGAGGCCAGCACAGCGTCAAAGCCGACAGTACCCTGATTGTACAAAACAATGCCGCTGAACAGCATGGCAAAAGAAAACGCCAATATTACAGAATCTGCCGCGGCGCCGGTATGGCCCTCTGTTTTTTTCATGGAGGATTGCAGCGCGTTCAGTTCATCCGTGCGTTTTTCCATCTCTTGCAGACGTTCTTTTGTTTTGCCGAAACGGATGGTTTCCACCAGGCCGCGCATGCTGTCGAGCAGATAACTGGAAAGAGCGCCGGCACGGCTGCGGTACGTCATGCCCGCATCGCGGCTGAAGTGCGAGGCCGTAAGCGGCACGACCACGCCGACGACAACATAGGCAAGCAGCGCGATGAGCATAAACAAAACATGGTAATGCGCAAAAAATACCAGCATAACGGCACAGGTGATCACAGCAATACAAATCGGTGAGATCGTATGCGCGTAAAAAACCTCCAGCAGTTCAATATCGCTCGTAATGATCGAGATGAGATTGCCCTTGTCGCGCCCCTCCAGCTTTGCAGGCGCCAGACGGCGCATGGCGCGGAAAATTTTGTCACGGATCAGCGCCAGAAGCTTAAACGCAATATAGTGGTTGCAAGCCTGTTCGCCGTAGTGCAGCAAGCCGCGCAAAACGGCGCAGACAGCCACGATCGCAAACGCGGCGCCAACGGCAATGCCGCCGCTGAATCCGGCCGCATCCAGAAGCCCGAGTGCGCCGACGACTGTGATGGATATGGCGCATAAAAAACCGGTCACGCCAAGGAACACAGCCAACACCATAAACCCGGCCAGCGGTTTTACCAGGCCAATCAGGCGCGCCATGATCCTGATGCCGCTTTGTTTTCGTTTCACTGCGCATCGCTCCTTTCCCCAAACTTTTCCAGTGAGAACTGCGTATTATACATTTCCGCATACGGTCCCTGTTCCTGCATCAGTACACTGTGTGTGCCGCGCTGCACGATCTTACCAGATGACAAAACGTAGATCACGTCTGCACAGACAACGTTTTCCAGACGGTGCGAAATCAGAAATACCGTTTTTTTGCCGCGCATGGAGCGAATGACCTGCATAATGTCATTTTCGCTTTCTGCGTCGATGTTGGAGGTCGCCTCGTCAAAAATATAGATCGGCGTATCGTGCAGAATGGCTCTTGCCAGGGCAAGGCGCTGCCGCTGGCCGCCCGAAAAGTTAGCCCCCTGCTCGCTCAGCACCGTTTCCAGCCCCTGCTGCTCCTCTAAAAACGGCCAAAGCCTGACTTGCTTTAAAGCAGAGACCATACGCTCTTCAGACGCATCCGGTGCGGCCATTTGAAGATTCTCGCGCACCGTGCCGGAAAATATGTAACTGTTATGGGTGACGACCGTGATGCTTTGCATCAGATTTTCTTCACTGATTTCGCGCACCGGCACCCCGCCCACTGTAATGCTGCCGGTATAGCCTTTTACAAGGCCGCTTAAAAGAGAAGCCATTGTGCTTTTGCCGCAGCCGGATTTGCCGACAACGGCTGCAAAAGCACCGCTTGGGATCTGCACGTCCACATTCTGCAGAACCGGCCGCTTTTGGTCGTACGAAAAACTGACGTCACGAAACGCGACCGCACTGCTGCCGGCCGGTATTGTCTTTGTGCCCTGCTCCGGTTCATCCATTTCCAAGATGCGAAACAGCTTGTCGCTGGCGGCCATGCCGTTCATGGCCACATGGAAAAAGGAGCCCAGCATACGAAGCGGCAAAAAGAAATCGGCTGCAAGCATAATGACCAGAAACGCCTGCGCCAGCGAAATCGTGCCAGCCGCCACCTGTGAAACGGAGATGATCACACCGATCGCCGCGCCGCCGTAAGCAATGATATCCATGACCGTTACAGAATTCAGCTGCATAGTCAAAACTTTCATGGTGATGCGGCGAAATTCCTCGGCCTTTTCGTTCATCTGCACATTTCGGCGTTCATCAGCCTGATAGATCTTTAACGTCGTCAGCCCCTGAATATTTTCCAAAAACGTATCGCCGAGATCAACATAAACGCCCCAGTATTTTGACAAAAGCCGCTTGGCGATTTTCTGCACGGCAACGATCGAAAGCGGGATCAGCGGCACGCAGACCAAAAGCACCACCGCGGCCTGCCAACTGACGAAAACAAGAATGGCAAACAGCGTGACGGGCGCAAGCATACTGTAGAAAAACTGCGGCAGATATTTACCGAAATAGAGTTCCAGCTGGTCCACACCTTCCACAAACACCTGCACGATTTCGGATGTGGACACCTTTTCATGATACGATGCGCCCAGACGCGTCAATTTGTTGTAAAGCTTGCCGCGCAGCACCTTTTTGACCTCTGCCGAAGCCAGAAAGGACGTGCGCGCAGCCGCCGTGCTGCAAAAATAACGCACAAGTAGCACACATATGCCGGCGCCGGCAAGCAGCAAAACCGCACGGATTTGCGGCCTTTCGCCGGACGCAAGCCTGCCGATCATGTTTGCAATGCAAAACATCATCACCACATTGGCCACCAGCTTGACCCACTGCGCCAAAACAGTAAGCGCAATATACTTTTTCGACTGGTTGACCTGATTGATCAAATTTGTTTTTATCACGCCATAAACCTCTTTCTGTATCTGTCAGACTTTTTTCTTTTTGCCCTTGCGTGCAGAAAGACCCCCGATCAGGACAGAGAGCAAAACGATGCCCGCTGTCACGCCTGTTGCGGTCCACATTGCCGAATAATCGCCGGAATCCGTGTTCAGCTGTACCACAGCGCCACCGCTTTGTGCACCGTCTGAAACCGGCTGCAAAGTGGAATAGTCGATCTTTACACGCGCAGACGGCGAGATCGGCATAATAGACGCCTGAAATTTCACACCGACATATTCCGCATCCGTTACCAAGGGAAACGTAAACCCTATCGGATAAGTTGTGCCATTGATCACAACATTTTCCTGCATCTGCGCAGCCGCCGTCTCGCCGTTTACAGAGCCATCGGTATAGTACCAGAACTGGAAATTGTCGACCGATTCACTGGAGACTACGGTAATGGTCTTTTGGCCGTTTTCAACTTTGATCTGCGCGACCGGGGCAATAAAAGAATTGCCCATGGACTCCTCATCCTTTTCCGCATGCCAAAGCTGAATGGAGACTTTGTATGTACCGTCGTCAGTGGCCGCAGCCATAGCCGTTTGCGGCACACACAGTAAAGCAATTATAAAAAATACTGCGATAAGAGTTTTTTTCATTCGTTATTTCCTTTCCTGAATTGTTTTTCTTATTTTCGAGCCTGGATAGTCCTGACTAATCAGTTAGTCTACACTAATATTTGCGCATTGTCAATGATTTCCTATCAAGCAGTCGCCAATGTTTGCCCGGTCAAACTTTTTCAGGGCGACAAAAAAGACAGCAGATTTTTTCTGCTGTCTTTTTATGTACGATATATTTGCTTTTACGCCTGAACCAAAGCTTCCATACGTTCTTTGGCGGCACCGTACTGCGCTTTGATCTCATCAAAGTGCGTATAGTTTTCTGCCTGGCGCAGCACCTTTTGCGCGTCCAGATACGGTTTGGCTGAACGTGTATAAGAAAGTCTGCGATCCTGCTCCTGCGTGATCTCTTTGTTGAGCGCTTTGAACTTTTCTTTCAGTTCCTTGATCTGCGCACGCAGCTGCTGTACCGCCTGTTTGTCCTTCTTCTCCTGCGCATCAAACAATTTTTTGTAAAGCACGTCTTCTTCCGCATCATAACGTTCTTCAATATTGTACAATTCGTTCAAATGGGAATCATCCGGCGTTTCGATCATCTTGTCGCCATAATACTTATTGTAATATTTTTTGGCCGTGATCCGTGTTCTGCAAAATCTCACCTTATATTTACGGATCTCTTTTTCTTCTTCCGTTTTATTCGGTAATTTTTTTGCATCCTGCAAAGCGCGTCTGAGCTGCGCCAGGTCAACATTTTTCAAACCGGCCAGGCCCACGTCGTAAACCGCGTGTGCATCGGCGATCTGCATACGGCCGAGCGTGCTTTCAAAACGTGACAACTCATTGAGCACATACGGCGCCAGCTTGATCTCCGTATTACGGGCAAGAACGGCTTTGTAATCTGCCTTAGCCTGTTTTATAGCCGCTTTGTCCTTTGTTCTGCGCGCCGCTTTGATCGCCTCTCTGGAAGCGGTCGTTTCTGAAAGGCCGATCAGCTCGTTTGCTGTTTTGACCATATCCACGACCTCGACCAAATCGTTGTCGCTCAGCGCATTGTTGCCAAAATCCTCAAAGAAAGCACGGATTTTCAGCACCTTGACCATACCCTGCTGCTTCAGTTCCGTCAGATCGTAGAAGAAATACGGGATAACATTGATCACGGCGCCGCCGATCGAGGCGATGATCAGCACAGTAAGCATCGTTTTCAAAACATCGTTGTCGTAAAGAGAGAAATAGGAAATATTGGCATTTCCGGCAGTAATGGCGTCATTTATCACATCACCAACAACGGAACCGTTGCGCATAGTGCGGTTCATAACTTCCGGATCCTGCATCACAACACGCGCCGTTTCTTCGTTGATGCCGAAACGGTCATACAGGAAGTTGACAATGCCGCTCGTTGCCACCGTGATGATATTGCCGAACGCTGTAATGGTCAAAAATGTGCCGTCAATACGTTCACCGCTGATATATTGCTGATAATCGCGAATATCTGCGTTGATCGTAGGCGTTAAGATCTGCGCAAACGCATTCATCAGATTGTTCATCCAGAAGCAAACGACCAAAAGGATCAGCGGCAGGTATGTATTTAAGAAGCTTTCGCTGGTACCTGTCATGTCGATCACCTGCACGACCGGAAGCATCAGCGCAATGAAAACAATATTCATCACGTTCGTAATGATCAGCACAGCGCGCTTGCCAAACCGATGGATGAAAAACGGCGCCAGCAGCATACCGACCAGACCGGCATTCTGGCAGACAAGCGTGATCAGCGAAAATGTGCCGCCATTGCAGATACCGCCGTAGTTATACAGCCAGTTCAGGATGACCGCGATCGATGTTTCCAGGAAACTGAGCCATGTGCCCATTGCGATGACCCAGAAATATTTGTTGTGCACAACTTCACGCAGCGCATCCATAAACTTGATTTGGATAACGTGCGTTCTGGCCTGCACGATCTTTTCCTTTGTGTTGACATACACAACAATACAAAGGATGACCGAAAGGATCGAAAGCGGCGGATAAAGATATCTGTACAGACGGATGTCGTACATGTTGTTGTTGGTAAAGAGCTGCGCCATGATCGGCATGGCCAGATTCAGGATAGACGGCGCCAGGGAGTAGATGACGCCTTTGATCGTGGCCACATCGGCACGTTCCTCCGTGTTGGAGGAAAGCAGGTGCAGCAGGTTGTCGTAAGATTCATAAAAGAAATAATAAAAGAACAGCTGCGCAAAGTTCAGAAGCAGCACAACGGCGCAGGTGACCACATAGGCGCGTTCGCGTCCGAAAAAGGTGCCTTCCCCAAACAAAGCGCCAAATTGCTGATAAGGGAACCAAACGAACAAGATCGTAATGATGGCGCTCGGAATGCCCATTTTAACGATATAGGGTCTGTACTTACCCTCTTTGCTGCGCGTATTGTCAATAATATTGGCGCGTACACCGGACAGTGGAATGTTGACAATGACCGAGATCACATAGAGGATATACATGTCGATCGGATCTACGCCAAGCGTATTGCCGATCAGCACGTTAGTAGACGACAGGATCATGTTCGTGGCCATGACCGCCAGGAACTTGACGCCTATACCGCCGCCGGCATAACCAAGGATCTCCTTAAACGGCATGTAACGCCCATTGGACGGCTCGTTCCAATGCTGGCGCACATTCGTGACCAGCTCTTTTGCTTTAGCTTTCAAATTTGAATTATTGTTAGCCATCTTCTCATCCTTTCGTTTATTCCCCTTTGATCCAATCCGTCGAAAATTCGGCGAAAAGTATTTCTCTGCAAGCTGTATCCGGCTCAAACGCAGCGCCGATGTTCCCGTTTGGCAGCTGTGTAAGCGCGCTGTATACGAAACTGCCCTCTTTCAGCTGACGGGCGTACGGGAATGTCTCGCCGTCGTCCTCTGAAAGGCGCACCGTTCCGTTTTCGCGTTTTTGGCGGTCTGCCGGATTCAGTAAAACAACCGTCGGCTTTTCGGTGCCGGTCAGCTTCAAAACAGAAGTTTGACAGATCGGCTGCGGCAAATCGACATCCAGTCGGAAATTTTCCCAGCTTTCGCCGCCGTTTTTGCTGTAGGCGACGGCCACACTGCGTGCTTTGTCGTGATTGCGCATAAAATATTTTAAAATGCCGCCATCCTGCTCGATCAACTGGGATTCGGTCAGCATCTGCCCGGCGCGGATCGTCATGCAGTTCAGTTTTTTACCGCCGTCCGTGCGCGTGTTGTTCGGCGTTTCGCCGCGGCGCCAGTGCCTGCCGCCGTCGTCGCTGTAGATCACACAGCAGGAAAGCCGCAGCGGAAACATGCGCGTACCAAAATAAATCGGCAGCACGATGCGCCCCTTGTAAAGACCGCTTTGAATAACGATGCCACAGCCAGGTCCGGGGCCGATAAAGCTCATATAATCTTCCTTGACCTGGGCATTTAAAGAAGTGTGCCCCTGCCATGTCACACCGTCATCATCGCTGTAGCAAAGCATGAGTGTTGAAGTCGGCATTTCGCGAAAACGGCCGCCGGTATAGATGTTGCCGTATTTTTTGCCGTTTTTTTCAACGTCGCCATTGGACAAAACCAAAAATTCGCTTGGCTGACCGTTTCGTTTATAAAGCCGTCCGTCTTTCAGTATGTATTTCCCAAATCGCCCGCACACGACGCGGTTGCCCTGCGCATCCTCGCCCCTGCTGCAGCGGCTGTTGCGAATGCCGACGCCGGCAGGCGTATGGGAATAGATCATATAGATCCGGTCAAGCGCCTCTACATACACCATGGCCGGGTCGATTGCCGCTGACGAGCGCATCTGCTTGCTGCCGTGTTCCTGCGCAGCCACAATAAAATCGCCCCATGTTTTGCCGCCGTCTGTACTGCGGCGCACGACCTTGTCAATACGGTTCGGGTTGTCCATGCCGCTGCAGTAACGCGCATCCGCGCACAAAACAACGGTGCCGTGTTTTGTGGTGACCGCCGAAGGAATGCGATAATATTCAGACGGCCCGCCAAAACCGGGTCCAAAAACGGTTTGAAACTTCATTCTTTCCCCCTAAAGACGGTACCGCCGAACCTGCTGCAAATTTAACTTGCACTGAAAACAGCAGCCGCACACCGTGATATACATTTAATTATACAAAAACTATAATTCAAATTCAATAAAAACTTTTTAAAATAGCAAAAATAATGACAAGCTTAAAACAAATTGATGCTTTTATGCAAAAATTTTGTTCCAATGTATTTTTATGCACATTTCAAGATTGAATTAATTTCACATTTGTGCTAACATAGGATTATAACATTTGTGAAGGAAAATGGTTGATTATGGAAAATTTGAAAAACTTTACTGTTTTCATGAAAAAGGACAACCCGCTGAACATTCGATTAGTGGGAGAAACCGTCTGCGATGAAAAATATTACATTGAACGGCGCTGTTCCGACTTGCTGTCGCTGGAGTACATTGTAGCCGGCGAGGGCACTTTGGTCATCAACGGGCAGACCCTGCACCCGAAAAGCGGCGATGTTTTTTTGCTCACAAAAGGAAGCCAGCATAAGTATTACCCGGATCCACAAAATCCGTGGCACAAATACTGGATCTGTTTTGAAGGGCCGCTGGCCGAAGCCATGGTACAGTTGTACCTGCCGAAAAACGTTTACCTTTTTGAAAACTGCCACATCAAAAAAATGTTCAGCACGATTTTTGACATTGGTTTCAATACGTCGTACGACTACCAACGCATCACAGATCTGATCACCGTAGAACTACTTAAAATCTTCATTTACCTGAAAAGCAATGTGCTGACGGAAGAACCTGATTTGGCGCAGTATGTTAAAAACATGCTGGATAAAAAGCTGACGCAGCCTTTCTCCCTTGACCAGCTGGCAAAAGAGATGTGCTACTCCAAAAACCACCTGATCAACATTTTTGAAAAGCGCTTTCAGGAAACGCCGTACCAGTACTACATACACAAAAAAATAGAACTGGCAAAGGATTACCTGAAGAATACATCCATGAGCATCGGCGAGATCTCGGCGGCGCTTTGCTATTCTGACCAGCAGTATTTTTCAACAAGCTTTAAAAAAATCGTAGGCTACTCGCCGGCTGCCTACAGAAAATCCACGATCATCTACAACGACGAAGAAACATGATTATTTAAACATTTATTGTGACGATTTCCTATTATGTAAGCTGTCCATTATGATATTATAAACTATCAGGAGGGATAAAGATTGCAGGATTTTTCTTTTTACATCGTCACCGACACACATCTTTTTGACAACAGGCTGGGTGCATCCGGCCCCGCTTATGAAGCAAGAAGCCGAACCGACCAGAAGTGCGTGGCCGAAACAGAGGCGATCATCGACGCCGGTTTTGCCCAGCTTGCACAGGACAAAGAAACGGACACAGTCATTATTCCGGGCGACCTGGTCTACCGTGCCGAAAAGGCCAGCCACCTGCTTTTTATTGAAAAGCTGCGCAAACTGGAGGCGTGCGGCAAAAAAATCTTTGTCATTACGGCCGCACACGACTATGACGACAACGCATGCGGGTTTGTCGGCAATGAGACCGTACCGGTAGAGGGCACAACATTTGAAGAGCTGCGCGACCTCTACTATGACTTCGGCACAAAGCAGGCGCTTTCGGAGCACCGGCCGACCCATTCCTATGTGGCACAGCTTTGCGACGGCATTCGTCTGCTGGCACTGAACTGCGATGGTGACAAACACCACGCAAAAGGCGTGTGGACGGACGACCAGAAAGCCTGGATGCGTCAGCAAACCGAACAGGCCAAAAAAGACGGCCAGTATATTTTCGCCATCAATCACTATCCCCTGCTGCCGGCCAACGCCGTGTTTGAACTGGTGGGTGACGCCAAAATGCAGAACTGGCGTGAAAATGCCGCGTTTCTGGCCGATTTAGGCGTAGACCTGATCTTTACCGGGCACATGCACAACCAAAGTCTGACACAGTTTACAAGTCCGGAGGGCCACGAGATCACCGACATTTGCACCGGTTCTTTTGTGGGTCACCCATGTGCCTACCGCAAAGTAGAAATGCTGGCAGAGCCCAGGAAAATACATATTACATCTTACACGATCCATGACTTTGACTGGGACAAAGGCGGCAAAACAGCCGAAGAATATTTTATTTGGCGCTTTGACCGCATGATCACCGATATTATCGATGCGATGGCCTACGACTTTGCCTTCTTTACACGTCTGTTCGGCGGCCCTGAAAAAAACAAAAAACTGAAGGCGCCGGTCACAGTCGCAGGCAAGATTTTACAAAAGCTTACACTGGGCGGTGTAGGGCGCCTGTTTTGCTTTAAGGTCGATCCCAGCATCCGCAGCCGTCTTTTAAAAGACACCGGCGTTGAGCTTGTGCGCAACATTTTTACCGGCAACGAGCCCTATGTGCGCGGCACACCGATGTATGCAGCCGTTTCCAAACTGATGGACAGGCTGAAGCCTATAACGCGTATCATCGAGAAAAAAGCCGGCGCATCGAATCCGGTGCTCAGTGACCTGAAAGGGCTGATGCTGGGGCTGATCGGCGATGAAAAACAAATGGACTATGAAGCGGTGCTTGACTGGAAAATATAAACGGTAAACCGCAGTATGCAAACACTTCACGAACACACATCTAAAAATGTAAATGCGTTATAACGCGCAAAAGAAAAATCCCGGGCTGACCGGGATTTTTTCATGGTATTTTTTAGCATTTTCAAACCAGGCCCATGCGCAGCCGGCTGTTCAGTTCATACAAAGCCACCCGGTTGCTGTCATACCGCAGCATGCGCCCGGCCGTTTCATAATCTGCCCACATGTACTCGGTATGTTCGTCAGAAATGGCCAGATCCTGTTTTTGGACCATAACGGCGAAAGAATACTCCGGTATTACGAAACAGCTTTCTCCCCACAAAGCGGCAGCGTTTTTAAAACATTCGGCTGCAATGCTGCAGGTCGTCTGCAGCTGCGTATACTTGGACGAAAAAGGGATTCGTGCCTCTTCCCACGCCTCGCGCTTGGCTGAATCCAGTGTACAGGCATCGCCCGTTTCACCGCCGCCGGCAATAAACTGCCAAACAGATGTGTCGCGCCGGCGAAAAAGCGCGTACAAAACCGACTGACCGCTTGCAGCGGGTAAAATAAAATAAGGCAAAACAAGTACTTGATACGCCAGCCTTGCCACGGCCACACCTCCTGCCAAAAAGAAAAAGGAGCAAAGTTGCCTTTGCTCCGACTTGGAGGCACCACCCAGATTTGAACTGGGGCATAAAGCTTTTGCAGAGCTCTGCCTTACCACTTGGCTATGGTGCCTTATGAAAAAGACTCTTAAAACATTGAATTTTAAGAGTCCGTGGAGCGGATGACGGGGCTCGAACCCGCTACCTCCACCTTGGCAAGGTGGCGCTCTACCAGATGAGCTACATCCGCAAATATGGTGCTTCCGGACGGAATCGAACCATCGACACGAGGATTTTCAGTCCTCTGCTCTACCGACTGAGCTACAGAAGCACAAATGGCGACCCGGAACGGGCTCGAACCGTCGACCTCCAGCGTGACAGGCTGGCGTTCTAACCAACTGAACTACCGGGCCATTTGTGGTGGGAACAACAGGGCTCGAACCTGTGACCCCCTGCTTGTAAGGCAGATGCTCTCCCAGCTGAGCTATGCTCCCGTTGTGTCGCTTTTCTGTATCAGCGACGGATATAATAATACCAAAACTTACCCGAAAAGTCAACCACTTTTTTTATTTTTTTCTCATTTTTTCTGCGAAGATTTTAGGATAAGTTTTTCGATGTCGTTTTTCTGAAAATCGTACACCTTGTCGCAAAAATGGCACTCCACGTGCACCGGGCAGTCCTGCAGCATAGACGTCAATTCTTCCGCGCCGGTAGACAGCAGCGCATTTTCCACACGCGCCCTTGTGCAGGTGCAGCGGTATTCGGTAAACGTTTCATCCAGCTTTTCAAGCGAAAAGCCACTAAGAGCCGCCTGAGCGATATCGTCGGGCGTCATGCCGCGATCGAGCATTTCCGTGACCGGGCGAATGTCCCTTACCGCCTGCTCTACCCGTTCAATAACAGATTCATCCGCGCCGGGCAGCAGCTGGATCAAAAAACCACCGGCCGTTCGGATCGTCAGATCCGGATTGACAAGTACGCCGAGCGCGCAAACGGTCGGGATCTGCTCAGACGTTGCAAAATAGTTCGTAATATCTTCGGCGATCTCACCGGACACGATCGGTACAGCGCCGCTGTACGGCTCTTTCAGGCCAATATCTTTTACGACATAAAGATACCCTTCCCTGCCGACAGCACCGGCCACATCCAGCTTGCCGCGTGCGTTGAGCGGCAGCTCCACGACCGGGTTTTGCACATAGCCGCGCGGGTTGCCCGCGCTGTCCGACACAGCGATCAGCGCGCCGGCCGGACCGTCGCCGTTTAGACGCAGTGTGACACTGTCGTCCCGGCCCTTGAGCAAAATGCCCATCATGGATGCAGCCGTCAGCAAACGGCCAAGCGCCGCTGAAACGACTGCAGAAGTTTTGTGGTACGCCTCCATTTGAGAAACGATGTTGGTCGTGTCGGCAGCCATTACAAATGCGCTGCCGTCGTCAGTTATATAACGAACTGTCTTACCCATTTTATCCGTCCTTTTTTCTGCATACAAAATATATTCTTTCACTCAGGGGCGTCGGCGGGTGCGCGGTCATGTCGTCATAAATACCGCAAATTTCAAAGCCGGCCGATTCAGCCGCTTTTTGCAGCGCGCCCACAGAATATGCCTTTTCCAAAAAAGATTCGCTCTCGCGGCGGTACACGCCGCCGTTTTCCGTGTAAAACAAATCTACGGTATTGCAAACGGTAACGCCGTCTGGCTGCAGTTCATTCTGCCAGGTCAGGAAAAAATCGTCCGTCTCAAAGGCGAACACATTGTCTTTTAGCACATAACGGTGCTTATAAATGGTGTTCACATCAAAAACAAACAGACCACCGGGCTCGGTAAACAGAGAGACCTTTTGAAAAACCGTTTGCACATCGGCAAGCGAGGTCAGGTGATTGATGGAATCCAGACTGCAGACACAGCCGCGTACCGTACCGTAAAGGTCCAGATCGCGCATATCCTGACAAATAAAGCGAACATCCACACCGGCATCCGCTGCACGCGCCTGCGCGTACGAGAGCATGCCGGCGCTGGCATCCGCCCCGATCATGTCGTAGCCCATCTGCGCCAGCAGCACTGTCAGCCGGCCGCTGCCGCAGGCCAGATCCAACAAAATGCCGTCTGCGATCCCGAAGCGATGAAAAAAGCCAGAAATATACTTACTTCTGGCTTCATACTCTACATTGTCTGTGAGCTGATCGTAGGCAAGCGACAAAACGTCATAACTGCTCATTCTCATTCTCCCGAATGCGTTCAAAAATTTTGTCATACCCGTCGCAGCCGTACTGCAGGGAGCGGTTGACGCGGCTGATAGTAGCCGTGCTGGCGCCGGTCTTGTCCACAATGTCGGTATAAACACAATTTTCACTGAGCATTTTGGCCACGACAATGCGCTGGGACAGCGCCTTCAGCTCTTGTACGGTGCAGAGGTCTTCAAAAAAGTCGTAGCATTCTTCCATATTTTCCAGGCTTAAAACTGCCTGAAACAGAAAATGCAGGTTTTCGTCGTTCAGTTTTTTGTTCATGTCGATCCCCCTTCAGCGGCTTCTATTTTACCACACTAAACCGTGAAAGTAAAGAGGAAGATCACATATTTTCCTGTGTATCTGTTTTCAGAACGCGGTCATAAAAGTCGAAACAGTCGAATGTGGCGAAATAATCACGGGGTTCCTCGGCACGGCGGATCATCTGCACGCTGCCGTCGGTTTTGTACAGGTATTCGGCAGAGCGCAGCTTGCCGTTATAGTTATAGCCCATGGCAAAACCATGCGCGCCGGCATCGTGAATAAAGAGCAGGTCGCCCATGTCGATCTTCGGCAGCTTGCGGTCTACGGCAAACTTGTCGTTGTTTTCGCAAAGCGAGCCGGTCACATCGTATGTATGGTCACAGGCGGCATCTTCCTTGCCCATAACGGTGATATGGTGGTAAGCGCCGTAAATGGCCGGGCGCATCAGGTTGGCCGCACAGGCGTCTACGCCGATATACTCTTTGTGCGTGTGCTTTTCATGGATGGCTTTGGTGACCAGCGCGCCGTAAGGGCCGAGCATATAGCGGCCCAGCTCTGTATAAATCGCAACATCGCCGAGACCGGCCGGTTCCAGCACGTCCTGATATACCTTGTGCACCCCATCGCCGATTTTAAAAATGTCGTTCGGCTCCTGGTCGGGCCTATAGGGGATGCCGATACCGCCGGACAAGTTGATAAAAGAGATTTTGACACCGGCCTCGTTTTTAATGCGCACAGCCAGCTCAAAAAGCACTTTGGCAAGCAGCGGATAATAATCATTCGTCACGGTATTGCTGGCCAGAAACGCGTGCAGGCCGAACTGTTCTACACCTTTTGCTTTCAGGATCTTATACGCTTCGATGATCTGCTCGGTCGTCATGCCGTACTTGGCATCGCCGGGGTTGTCCATAATGCCGTTGCTGATTTTAAACACGCCGCCCGGATTGTAACGGCAGCACATTTTTTTCGGCAGGCATCCCACGGCCTTTTCCACAGATTCAATGTGCGTAATATCGTCCAGATTGATGATCGCGCCCATGTCATAGGCATATTTAAACTCGTCATCCGGCGTGTCGTTGGAGGAAAACATAACGTCCTCGCCGACGGCACCGATCGCTTTTGAGAGCATCAGTTCCGTTTTGGACGAACAGTCACAGCCGCAGCCGTATTCACGCAGGATCTGAATAATAAAGGGATTCGGCGTAGCTTTTACAGCAAAATACTCTTTGAAGCCCTTGTTCCAGGAAAACGCTTTATAGAGGTTTTCAGCATTCTCGCGGATGCCCTTTTCATCGTAAAGATAAAACGGCGTAGGATGCTCGGCCGCGATCTTCTGCAGTGCATCGGCACTGATAAAAGGTGTTTTTTGCATTTTTCTATTCTCCTTTTTCCACAGCAGTTTCTATGTGCTGCTTGATTTCATCAATTCCCTGCCCGTTTTTGGACGAAGCCGCAATGACCGCAACAGATTCCGGGCAGCCGAGTTCGCCCGGCAGGCTGTTCAGCCGGGCTTTGTACTCGGTTTTGTTCAGTTTGTCGCTTTTGGTCAGCACGACAATATACGGCATCTCGGTTTCCTGCACATAGTGCAGCATATCGAGATCGCCAGCGGTCGGCGGGTGGCGCATGTCGATCAGTACCACGACCAGACGCACCGGCCGCTTGGATTGGAAATACGTTTCGATCAAAGCGGAAAAGCGCGCCTTTTCGCTTTTAGAGATCTTGGCGTAACCGTAGCCGGGCAGGTCAACAAACTTGACGCCGTCCACATCGTAAAAATTGATCGTGATCGTTTTGCCGGGCACAGCGCTGACCTTGGCAAGCGCCTTTCTGGAAAACAGCTTGTTCAGAAGCGACGACTTGCCCACGTTGGACTTGCCGCAGAAAACGATTTCACTGCCCTGCGGCGCAGGCAGCTGAGACGCCACACCGCAGGCTTTTTCAAATTTGGCTTTATTATAATTCATACTTCACCTATTGTGCGATCGCAGGCACTTTTTTAACGCCCGGATTCATTAAGGGGTGGTTTATTTGAATGCTCTCAGGTTTTCGATCAAGTGCAATTTCAGCAACTTCTTCAAAACTTTCCACACAAATGAACGAAACGTTTTCTTTGACTTCATCACTGATCTCCTTCAGATCTTTTTCATTTTCTTTCGGAATGATCACGGTGTCGCAGCCCGCTTTATAGGCCGCCATAGACTTTTCTTTCAGTCCGCCGATGGCCATCGCACGGCCTTTCAAGGAGATTTCGCCGGTCATAGCCACATGGCTTTTGATCGGGACGCCGGAAAGCTCAGAGACGATCGCCGTAGTAATGGCCAGACCGGCAGACGGGCCATCTTTCGGCACGGCGCCCTCCGGCGCATGGATGTGCAGGTCTTTATTTTTATAAAAAGAGCTGTCGATGCCAAACGCATCTGCATGGCTGCGCACATAGCTGACGGCCGTTTTGGCGCTTTCTGACATGACCTGGCCAAGATTGCCGGTGATCTCGATTTTGCCGGTGCCGTCCATAGACGACACTTCGATCGGCAGCAGCGTGCCGCCGACGCGCGTCCAGGCAAGGCCGTTGACCACACCGACCTGGTTTTCTTTTGCGATTTTGTCGCCCAGGTACTTCTTGGGGCCTAAGAATTCTTCTATATTCTTGCCGGTCACACGAACACAATCTGCACCGCTTTCCAGCTGCAAAACCGCTTTACGGCAAAGGGACGCGATCGCACGCTCCAAGCCGCGTACGCCGGCCTCAGAAACGTAATTTTCGATCAGCGTGTAAATGGCACGGTCATTGATCTTAAATTCCGAAGCTTTCAGATTATGCTTTTGCATCTGCTTGCGGATCAAATGCTTTTTGGCGATGTTGAACTTTTCCTCCACCGTATAGGAATTCAGTTCAATGACCTCCATGCGGTCATAAAGCGGCTGCGGGATCGTGGAAAGATCATTGGCCGTGGTAATAAACAAAACTTTGCTGAGGTCGACCGGGAAATCTATGTAGTGATCCTCAAACGAAAAATTCTGTTCCGGGTCAAGCGCCTCCAGCAGCGCAGAAGACGGGTCGCCTTTATAATCGCTGCCGACCTTGTCGATCTCGTCGAGCAAAATGATCGGGTTCATGACCTTGCTTTTGATCACAGCCTCCACAAGACGGCCGGGCATAGAGCCGATGTATGTTCTGCGGTGGCCACGGATCTCGCTCTCGTCATGGATGCCACCCAGCGCAATGCGCACATAATTGCGGTGCATGGAAGCGGCAAGCGACTTGACAATAGAAGTTTTACCAACACCCGGCGGACCATATAGGCAAAGGATCTGGCCGTTAAAATCGGGGTTGCGCTTCATAACCGCAAGCGCTTCCACAATGCGGTCCTTGACTTTGTCGAGCGAGTAATGCTCTTTGTCCAGAATACGGCGCGCACGGTCCAGATTGATACTGTCTTTCGTATATTTGCCGAACGGAATATCCAAACATTTGTCCAGATAAATGCGCGACACGGTCGCCTCGTGCGAACCGTAAGGCATTTTCATCAGCTTGTCGCACTCGGCGAACAGCTTTTTCTTGATGTCGTCGCTGCAAGCCAGCGCGCTGATTTTGGCGCGGTATTCCTCGGACTCTGCAAGCGGGTCTTCGCTTTCGCCAAGCTCATCGGCGATCACGCGCATCTCTTCACGCAGAAAATACTCGCGCTGGTTGCTGTCGATCTCGGCGCGCACCTTTTCCTGGATCTCAGCCTCTGTCTGCAAATTGGCGTTTTCGTGCACCAAAATCTCGTACACACATTTCAGGCGTTCGACCGGATTGAGGCATTCCAGCACAAGCTGCTTGTCGCTGTAGTCAAAGTAAGCGTTCGACGCAACAAAGTCAGCCAGTTCGCCGCTTTGTGTAAGCTTGAGCATATCCTTTAAAACATGGTCCGATGCGCGCGGCGCCAAAGATATGTATTTATGAAATTCTTTTTTGACCAGCCGTTCATAGGCCGGTGCATAGCGCATTTCCTCATCGCTCGGCATCGTGTCGCCAAGGATCTCCACCTGCGCCGTCAAAAATGCGTGGTCGCTGACGATCTCACACAAACGGGCGCGCATGATACCCTCCACCGCGACCCGCAGGTTGGAGGAATTCGGAATGTTGGAAATCTGCTTGATACGGCCGATCACGCCGATCTCATAAAGGTCTTCGGCTTCCGGATCGTCCGTCATCACATCTTTTTGCAAAACTAAAAATATATTCTGATCTTTTTTTACAGCTTCACGCAGTGCATGGATGCTTTTTTTGCGGCCCACATCAAAGTGCAGGATCATCTCCGGAAAAATGGCGATGCCGCGCAGGGCGACCAGCGGAAGCTGCAAAATCAAATCGTCGATCACATGGTTGCTCATATCTATCCCCTTTGGATTTTCTTGTGTTATTATATAACATAAAACACAAAAAGGCAACTGAAAGAATCAGGTATAAATGGTGAAATCCAGCAGTGCTGAATACACAAATCCTGAGGCTTTCAGTGCCTTTATGGAGACCCGATCAGCTGATCAGGTCAGAAACTTTAATATCTTTCGGCACACGATCCGTGTTGCGGATGATCTCCGGTTCGCTCTCACCGGCCACGGCCTTTTCGGTCACGATGATCTTTTCAACCAGAAAATCAGACGGGATACTGAACATCAGCGGCGTCAGCAGCTTTTCAAACACGCTGCGCAGACCGCGTGCGCCTGTTTTACGCTCCAGCGTAATGTCGGCGATCTTTTCCAGCGCTGCCGGCTCAAAAACCAGCTCCACATCGTCCATTTTAAACAGCTTTTCATACTGTTTTACAATGGAATTTTTGGGTTCGGTCATGATGTGGATCAGCGCGTCACGATCCAGCTTGTCAAGCACCGTGATCACCGGGATACGGCCGATCAGTTCGGGAATCAGGCCGAACTTGACCAGATCATTCGGGATCACATTGTGCAGGATCTTATTTTCATCGTAATCCACCTGCGTATTCTGTGCGCCGAAGCCGAGCGTTTTGGCGCCCAAACGACGTTCAATGATCTTGTCGATCCCGTCAAACGCACCGCCGCAGATAAACAGGATGTTCGATGTATCGATTTGAATGAACTCCTGCTGCGGATGCTTGCGCCCGCCATTCGGCGGTACATTGGATACCGTTCCCTCCAGAATTTTCAGCAGCGCCTGCTGTACGCCCTCACCGCTGACATCGCGCGTGATGGAACGATTTTCACTTTTTCTGGAAATTTTGTCGATCTCATCCACATAGATGATGCCGCGCTGTGCACGCGTCACATCGTAGTCTGCCGCCTGGATCAGACGAAGCAGGATATTTTCCACGTCTTCGCCGACGTAGCCGGCCTCCGTCAATGTCGTCGCATCGGCAATGGCGAACGGCACATCCAGAATTTTGGCCAGCGTCTGTGCCAGCATCGTTTTGCCGACGCCGGTCGGACCAAGCAGCAAAATGTTGCTTTTTTGCAGCTCTACGTCGCTGTCGTCTGCTGTATTGGAAAAAATGCGTTTATAGTGGTTGTACACGGCAACGCTCAGCGAGACTTTGGCTTCGTCCTGGCCGATCACATAGTCATCCAGCTGCTTCTTGATTTCAGACGGCTTCGGCAGAACAAAATCCGCCGCCTCCTCGTTGACATCGTGAAAGCCGCTGTTGGCATCAATAATATCATTGCACAGCTTTACGCACTCATCGCAAATAAAGACATTGTTCGGGCCCTGAAGGAGCTTTCTGACCATTGCCTCGTTCTTTCCGCAGAAAGAACAGCGCGCATAGCCGCCCTTGCCTTCATCTTTTGCCATCCGAAAAACACCTCAATTATCTTTTCTCAAAAACCTTATCGACCAGGCCGTATTCCAGCGCTTCCTGCGCGGAAAGCCAGTTGTCGCGTTCGGTGTCGCGGGCGATCTCCTCGACCGACTTGCCGGTGTTGGCGGCAAGGATCTCGTTGAGTTTTTTCTTAGTGCGCAGAATATGCTGCGCCGTGATCTCGATTTCGGTTGCCTGCCCCTGTGCACCGCCGGAAGGCTGATGGATCATCACTTCGCTGTTGGGCAGCGCAATGCGTTTGCCCTTGGCGCCGCTCGAAAGCAGGAATGCGCCCATACTGGCCGCCATGCCCATACAAATCGTGGAAACGTCACACTTGATATACTGCATCGTATCGTAAATGGCCAGGCCGGCACTTACAGAACCGCCGGGGCTGTTGATGTAAAGGCTGATGTCCTTCTCATTGTCCTGCCCTTCCAAAAACAGGAGCTGCGCCACCACAAGGCTTGCAGTCGTGTCGTTGACTTCATCAGAAAGCACAATAATGCGGTCAGACAAAAGTCTGGAAAAAATGTCTACGCTGCGTTCCCCTGCGCTGGACTGTTCAATAACGTACGGCATAGATGCCATATATACCACTTCTTTCTCCAATTATAATAGACCTAAAGAATTAAAATTATTCAGCTTTCTTTTCTACAGCAGATGCGACGATCAGGTCAATGGCTTTTTTCAGCTTCAGATCTTCGATCAGCTGCTCTTTCGGAACAGCATTTTTGATCTGCTCGGCCTCCATTTTATACTGCTCTGCCAGACGGTTGACCTCTTCGTCAACTTCTTCATCCGTCACTTCAAAATTCTCAAGTGCAGCGACCTTTTCCAGGGCAAGCGCCGTCTTTACCTGCTTTTCTGCAGCCGTTTTGAAGTTTTCACGGAATTTTTCCATATCCTGGCCAAGATAAGACAGATAAGTCTGCAGGTCAATGCCCTGCATCTGCAGACGGTTTGCATAGTCGCGCACCAGTTCATCGGTCTTTTCGGTGAACATCACTTCCGGAATGTCGGCCTGCATGGAATCCACCAGCTTCTGCAGAAGCTGGTCTTCATAATCGCGCTTGGACTCTTCCGCCTTGCGCTCGGAGATATTTTTGCGGATGTCCGCTTTCAATTCATCCAGCGTGTCAAAATCGGCGTCCTTGGCAAACTCGTCGTCCAGCTCAGGCAGTTCTTTCTTTTTGATCTCATGCAGCTTCACTTTGAACACGGCGTCTTTGCCGGCAAGCTCCGGCGTATACTCCTCAGGGAATTTGACATTTACATCAAATTCATCGCCGATGTTTTTGCCGGCGATCTGCTCCTCAAAACCGGGGATGAAGGAGCCGCTGCCAAGCTCAAGCGGGTACTTTTCACCTTTGCCGCCTTCAAACGCCTTGTCGTCCACAAAGCCTTCAAAGTCGATCGTGCAGGTGTCGCCCATTTCGGCCGGGCGGTCTTCCACCGTCACCAGACGAGAATTGCGCTCCTGCATATTTTTCAGTTCGTTTTCAACGTCTTCATCCGTCGCCTCTTCCGGCTTCTTTTCCGCCTCAAGGCCCTTATATTCGCCGACTTCTACTTCAGGATAAACATAAACTTTCATGCTCATCTCGACACCGTCTTTTTTGCTCATGACCGGTACGTCCAGGTCAAAGGGCTGTCCAACGACACGCAGACCGGCCTCTTCAATAGCAGAAGTAACTGCCTCGGGGTAAACGATCTCAAGCGCATCCTCATAGAACACGGCTTCGCCGTAATGGCGTTCCACCATAGCCTGCGGCGCTTTGCCCTTGCGGAAACCGGGCAGCTGGATGGATTTTCTCTGCTTCAGATAGGCTTTTGTGCAGGCATCGGAAAACACAGCCGGTTCGACTGTGACGGTCAGTTCGTAAACATTGTTCTGATCCTCAGATTTATTTGATGATTTCAGTGCCATAAAAGCAACCTCCCAAGTCATTTTTATTCGTCGTTATGGAATTATAGCATAATAAACACGCAATTACAAGAAATTTACATTTTTTTTACAAGTAAAGGCGTAAAGCCCAAACGGTCGGCCGAGATCAGCCGGTACTGAATGCCGCCGTACTCCCCTTCAAAAGCATAATGGGCCGCGCTGCCGTGCAGATGGCCATAATAGCAGCGACGCACACCGTGGCGGTACAGCACGTCCAGGATCGGTGCGCAGACATCTTTGGACGTGACCGGCGGATAATGCAAAAAAGCGATTTTCTCGCCCTCACCGGCCGCCGAAAGTGACATTTCAAGCCTTCCGGCTTCGCGCGCAAGCACTTTTTCGTCGTGGGCAGTCTCGCTTTCCAGCATCCAGCCGCGCGAACCGCACACAGCAATGCCGTCAACGGTATAGGAATTATTGGAGAGCACCTGCAATGTGTCCAGCCCATTTTCAGCAATGAAACGATCCATTTTCGTTTTGGTGCTCCACCAGTAGTCATGGTTGCCTTTTAAGATGATTTTTCGCCCGTTTAAGCGCTGCAGATACTGAAAATCAGCAAGCAATTCGTCAAAATTCTGCGCCCAGGATATATCGCCCGCAATAACGACCGTGTCCTGCGGTGCAACGAGCCGGTTCCAGTTTTCTTCCAGGCGCTTTGTGTAGTCTGACCAGCCGGGAAAATCATCCATCGGCTTGCCGGAAGCAAAGGACAAATGCGTATCTGCAATGGCAAAAAGTGACATTTTTCTTTCTCCTTTACCGTGCATAAGTACGCGCACGGCGGTAAAAATAGAACAGAAGGGAGTGAATCAAAATGATGCAAAACGAAATCAAAGGCATTTGCTGTGAAGTAAAAAACTGCAAGTACCATGATAAGGACAACTGCTGCACAGCCGGACACATTACAGTCGGTACGCAGATGGCCACAAACACCTCTGAAACGAAATGTGAAACGTTTGAATGCTGTGACGGCGGCTGCAAATAAATCCCTTTAAGCGTAAAGAAGGTTCTCGGTGAGAACCTTCTTTATTATTATGGTTGGTTATATTTTAAATTTTTCACGCAAACTGCTGCAGCTGCGCATCCTGCAGGTCCACTTCCCCCAGTGCATTCGACATCCATGCAAAGCGAATGCTGCGCAGTTCCCGCTCGACCTCATCGTCGGCTTTATCGCCGCAGTAATACATAATATGCGCAACATACACGCCGTTTTCCTCTGAAAAAGCATCGACCCATGTCGTGACCGGCGAGCCGTTTGTCATGATCACCCCGGTCAGCTCGGCCGGCGATATAAACAGCCGCGCTTCAGAAATACTTTTCTTAAAGCAGCTGTAATTCTTCACATCGGCACGGATATAGACATCGCGATAATCAGCCGGGTCGTCAGAAAGGAACGGATCTTCATTGTTGAAAAGCTGTTCAGAAGAGACACTGACACTGCCGTTTTCCACGCTGCGGTAGTAATCCATATGTTCCTGCAGACTTGCCGCATCACACGGGCGAATGTCAATGGTCGTGCCCAAGGTTTGAATACCTGCGACCCAAAGGCCAAAAAGCACAGCGGCAGCCGCCAGAACAACTGCGGCGCTCCCGATTGCAAAAGCCTTTTTCCGTTTCATAACGGCGCCTCCCCTCCAGCGAAGCCATTAATGCTGCATTTGCAAACGCTTAAATCTTCAACAGTTTAAACACGATCTCGCCCATTTCGTCCTTGCTGCAGACTTCCCGGAAACGCACGGCTTTGTTCTGCAGCGCCTCGATCGGCTGGGGAACATCCATGCCGCTGACACGGTGCAGTTCGTCCACCATTTCAAACTCGCTCATGTCCTTAGTGCTGTCCTGCAGTGCGCTGAGCACAGAGGCAGAGAACTTATAAGGCGACGCAGTGGAATCGATCACGCTCACAATATCGTCGCCGGTCGACTTTACATAGTCAGCATACACTTTCAGGGCAACGGCCGTGTGCGTGTCACAAAGATAATGATACTTTTCAAAATGCGTGCGGATCGTGGCGAAAACATCCTCTTCGCCGCAGAAGCCGGCGGCAAAGTACTTTTGAATGTTGGCACGCAGCTCGCTGCTGATGCGGTAACAGCCGTCTTCAGAAAGACGCGCCATCAGGTCGCGTACAAGGCCGTCATCCTCGCCGGAAAGATGGTAGAGCAGACGCTCCAGATTTGAAGAGATCAGAATGTCCATCGACGGCGAAGTCGTGGCGTAAAACGCGCGGTTTTTGTTGTATTCACCGCTGGTCAAAAAGTCGGTGAGCACATTGTTTGTATTGGAGGCGCAGACCAGCTTGCCCACCGGCAGACCCATCTGCACCGCGTAATACGCCGCCAGAATATTGCCGAAATTGCCGGTCGGCACGACCACGTTGATCTTGTCGCCAAACGCAATGCTGCCCTGCTGCACCAGATCGCAGTAAGCAGAGAAATAGTAAACGATCTGCGGTACCAGACGGCCCCAGTTGATGGAGTTGGCCGAGGAGAACATCATATTCTTTTCCGCCAGCTGCGCTTTGACATTTGCATCTGTGAAAATAGATTTCACGGCAGACTGCGCATCGTCGAAGTTGCCCTTTATGGCGCAGACGGCTACGTTTTCACCCTCCTGCGTCGTCATCTGCAGCTTCTGCATCGGCGAAACGCCTTCATCCGGGTAGAAAACCAGAATGCGGGTGTGCTCCACATCTTTAAAACCCTCCAGCGCCGCCTTGCCGGTGTCGCCGGAAGTCGCGACCAAAATCACGATCGTTTTGCCGCCGGCAACTTTTTTGGCCGATGTCATCATCAAATACGGCAAAAGTTGCAGCGCCATATCCTTAAACGCACAGGTCGGACCGTGCCACAGTTCCAGCACGTTTTCATTGCCGTTTACACGCACGACCGGCGCGATTTTTTCAGAAGAAAACTTATTGCCGCCGTACGCACCGTTTACACAGTAATCGAGCTCCTCGGCGGAAAAATCGGTCAGATAGGCGGACAGAACCGTTTTGGCACGGCTGATGTAATCCATGTCGATCATGGCGCGGATCTGCGCCTCGCTGAACTTCGGAATTTCGCAAGGCACAAAAAGGCCGCCCTCTTCCGAAATACCCTGGGTGATCGCCTGCGCGGCGGAAACGCGGATCGACTTGTCTCTTGTTGATGTGTAAAGCATAATAACCTCCGCAACACTTTATTTATTATTTTATTTTAATATATCTCAAACGCATTTTCAAGGTGTTTTACCGATTTAATCTTGCTGTTTACGCAAAGCACCTCCAGCACGTCAAAACGCGGCTGTAAATTCGTTTCATGTGTAGAAAGGTAAAGAGACGCCGCCAGTGCAAGCCGGCGCTGCTTAGCCGCATCCACAAATTCCATGGGGCTTGCAATGGCGTTTTCACCGCGTGTCTTGACCTCGGCAAAAACGATATAGCCCTTTTTCTCACAGATCACATCGATCTCGCCGAAGCGGCAGCGATAATTCGTCGTGATGATCTTATACCGTTTTTTTCTAAGATAGCGCACGGCCGCCATCTCGCCCAAAATCCCCGTTTTATTCATGACTTTTCCACTTTTTCAAAAAGGTTTGGCGGTGCACCGGCGAAATGCCGTACTGTGCAAGGCGCGCATAATGCTCTTTGGTGCCGTAACCCTTGTGTTTTTCAAACGCATACTGCGGGTACTGCACAGCCAGTTCCTTCATGTACCAATCACGCGAGACCTTGGCCAGGATAGAGGCAGCGGCAATGGAGGCGCAGCAGGCGTCGCCTTTTACGATCGTCTCCTCCGGCAGGCCGGTATGCGGCTTTTGGTTGCCGTCGATCAGCACAAAATCCGGCCGCAGCTTCAACCCGTCTACCGCCCGACGCATGGCCAGAAATGTGGCCTGCAAAATATTAAGCCGGTCGATCTCTTCTACACTGGCCGTCGCCACGCAGTAAGCGGCAGCTTTGGACGTGATCTCGTCAAACAGTGCCTCGCGCTTTTTTTCGCTGAGTTTCTTGGAATCGTTTAGCCCGTCGATCATCAGGCCCGGCGGCAGGATCACGGCGGCGGCATAAACATCGCCGGCCAGGGGGCCGCGCCCGGCTTCATCTACGCCGCAAACGACCCTGTATCCCTCCGCATAAAGGCGGTTTTCATAAACCAGCCAGTCATTTTCACCTTGTGTCATTGCAGTACATCCAGTGTGATCCGCCCAAGCTTGCCGGCACGGTATTCGTCGAACAGGATCACGCTTGCCCTTTCGTAGTCAATTTCACCGCCGCGCAGAATAAAGCCGCGCTTACGCCCGATCATTTCCAAAATCTGCCAGCCGGGCAGATCCAAATAATCGGCAATATGATAGCGCTCGCCGAGTGCTTCGGGCGCGGCCTGGCAGAGCACCTCTAAAAAGCGGCAGGCCAGGGTCTCGCGGTCGGTGATCTCATCTTTCACAGCGCCTGTAAACGCCAGCTTATCGCCCACAGCCGGATCGTCAAACTTTGGCCAGAGCACGCCGGGCGTATCCAAAAGCTCAATGCCGCCGCCCACAACGAACCACTGGTTCTGGCGCGTTACGCCGGCCTTGTCGGCCACCTTGGCGCGGCTGGAGCCGGCCAGACGATTAATAAGCGAAGACTTGCCGACATTCGGAATGCCAACGACCATCAGCCGCAGCGGCCGGCCAGTCATGCCCTTTTCGTTATAGCGCGCGATCGTTTCGGCAAGCGCACTGCGCACGACCTGGGCAAAGCGGTTCACACCGCGCCCGCTTTTGCAGTCGGCCAGCAGCACGCTCATACCTTTCGATTTATAGTAAGACGCCCACTTGGCACTGGTCTGCTCATCGGCCAGGTCGCACTTGTTCATCACAAGGATACGCGGCTTGCCGCCAAGCAGCGTGTCGATCTCCGGATTGCGGCTGGAGGACGGAATGCGGGCGTCTACAATTTCTACCACGCCGTCCACCAGACGCAGGCATTCCTGCAGCTGGCGGCGCGTTTTGGCCATATGGCCCGGGAACCACTGCACGTTTTGTTTTTGAAAGTCACGCATTTTTTTCACCTAAAAAGAAAAGGCACATGGAACATGCGCCTTTCGTTTTCTTATAGATCTTCTTTAACCTTGGCGGCTTTACCGACACGGTCACGCAGATAGTAAAGCTTGCTTCTGCGCACTTTACCGGCACGGACAAGTTCAACCTTAACGACATTCGGGGAATGTACCGGGAAAACTCTTTCCACGCCTACGCCGTAAGAAACGCGGCGAACCGTGAATGTTTCGGAAATGCCGGTGCCGTTTTTGGCAATGATCGTGCCTTCAAACACCTGGATTCTTTCTCTGGAACCTTCACGAATGTTTACATGTACTCTAACAGTGTTACCGATTTTGATCTGGGGCGGGTCGTTCTTTAACTGATCGCCGACGATCGCTTTGATTGCGTCCATAATCTTCCTCCTTAAATTTTACAGATGTTCGTATCAAGCTGAAAGAGGACCATCTAAAATGCATAAACGCTCTGCATTTCTCGTTGCAGAAGTCACAACGGTTTCAAATGCTGGTATATAATAGCATACCGTGCGCCAAAAATCAAGCATTTTTTTTAGAGATCCGCCCTGCCGGGTGAGTGCAGGCGCTAAAAAGCAAAAGGTTTTATATCGTTTTTATCCAGTAGCGCTGTTTTATGGTGCCGTTTACCGCTGCCTCGTTTTCCAAAACGCCGCCGTTTCGCACGATGCTTTTGGCGCTTGCGATGTTTTGTTTGTCGCAGCACATCAGCACTTTTTGAATGCCGAGTCTTTTTGCCTCCTGCAGTGCCAGGCCGATCATGGCGGTGGCATAGCCTTTTCCCCGTTCGCCCGGCCGGATGCCGGCGCCGATGTGGCCGCTGTATTGCAGCTGTTTTGTGAGATAGTGCCTGATCGTCACTGCACCGACAAATATATCTCTGTCGCTGTCCAGGCAGAAATAGGTCGTTTCGGGTACCTTGCCGCTAACCTCTTGACTGCGGTAAAGATCGTGCAAATAGGTATCAAAATCGTGATAATCGTTTACGGCAATGGCGGACGGGATGATTTTTTCGCCGGATAGCGTCCATTCGTCCATCATCTCAAGCAGATGGTTTTTATAAGCACTCGTAAGCCTGACTAATTTCAAATGCAAAATGTCACCCGCCGTTTACTCCAGTTAGCTGCGCACCGGAAAGCGTTTTAAATATACTCTGTCAAATCAGCCTTTAAAAGATTCAATCGTTTGACGGAGCGCCACTCAAAATGCAACTCCGCCAGTTTCAGCAGCGTATCGAGCAGCAGGACCGGATTTAAATTTTTCGAAGGGCCGGCATTTAAAACGGCTTCCATACGCACTGAGGCTTCGGTGTATTCGATTTTGCAGGAATGGATCATAGGCTTTAAGTCGACCGTGCGCACCACGCGCCTGCGGCCGGCCTTGCCTTTCTTTTCAGCCGGAATACGGTCCGCCTCCAGCGCCTGCTGCAGCTTTTGTGCGGCAAATGCACCGTCTGCAACATCCAGCTCGAACAAATAAGTAGAGTAACAAATCGCCTCCGGCTCAGAAAACGTGCGGTAAGCGCCAAGCAGCTGCACATCGGGCGGCAGCACGGCATTTAAGGTCTGCAAAGCCTGATTTTCGTCGATTTTCTCAACAAAACGCAAATCGACCGATTCACAAACGCTCTCCACCCCAAGCGGCAGCGGCAGAGAAAAGCCCATGTACACATGCGGATTGAACCCCTGCGTATACCAGACCGGCAGATCGGTGCGGCGGATCGCGCGCGCCAGCAGGCGGCTTAAATCCAGGTGGGAAATGTATTTTGCACTGCGCACCTTTGCAAAACGAAAGCGCACGGTGTAAAAGCCGTTATCTTGCATCGCACTTCCCCCCGTTCAGCTTATTGGCACCGCAGCCGGCACACTGCACACGGCAGTGCGGCGTCGTCTCGCCGCGGTAGGCTTTCGCGGCTTCACGCTCAAAAAACTTTCTGGAAACGCCATAATCCAAATGATCCCACGGCAGCACTTCGGAAAAATCGCGCTTGCGCTTCGTGTAGAATTCCGGGTCTATGCCGCATTTTTCAAAAGCCTGCTGCCACAGCGGAAACTGAAAATGGTCGTCCCACGCATCAAACGTGCAGCCCAGACGGTAAGCCGTTTCGATCACATCGCAAAGCCTGCGGTCGCCACGGGCAAACACACCCTCCAGCAAGCTGGTCGGCGTTTGATGGTAGCTGATGCGGATCTTTTTGGAAGTGCAGCACGCAAGCAGATGCTTTTGCTTTTCTTCCAGGCTCTGCATAGAATCCTCTGCCTCCCACTGAAACGGCGTAAACGGCTTTGGAATAAACGATGCGCACGAGACCGAAACGGATACGGAAGCTCCCTTCTGCCGGTTTTCACAGTGATAAAACGTGTCCACCACTTTTTGCGCTAGCTTGGCAATGCCCTCAATGTCCTCCATCGTCTCGGTCGGCAGACCCATCATAAAATACAGCTTAACGCTGGTCCAGCCGTTATTAAAGGCACGGCCACAGGTCGTTAAAATTTCTTCTTCCGTGATATTTTTATTAATAACATCGCGCAGGCGCTGCGTACCGGCCTCCGGCGCAAAAGTAAGACCGGCGCGGCGCACGCGGTTGATCTTTTCCACCAAAGAATCGGAAAAATTGTCTACGCGAAGCGATGGCAGCGCCAGGTTGATATGCGCATCACAAGTCCAGTCCAGAAGAGAATCGAGCATTTCCTCCGACTGGGAATAATCGCTGGTGCTTAAAGAGCACAAAGAGATCTCGTCATAGCCTGTCGTTTCGATCAGCTTTTTGGCCTGCTCATTAATGGTTTCTACGCTTTTTTCGCGGATCGGACGGTACAAGAAACAGGCCTGGCAGAACCGGCAGCCGCGTATGCAGCCGCGAAAGATCTCTTCCACGGCGCGGTCGTGCACGACGTCAATGTACGGCACGACAAAGCTTTCGGGATAAAAGCACTTGTCCATGTCGGGCACAATGGACTTGCGCACCGGAAACGGCGCGCCGTCCTGCGGCGTAACGGCTTTTACCGTGCCGTCGTCATGATAGGTGACCGTGTAAAAAGACGGCACATAAACACCCTCGATCTGGCTGGCCAGGCGCAGAAATTCCTGCTTATCTTTACCCTCTTTTTTACAGCGCCGCAGCAAATCACAGACAAGGGGCACCGACACTTCACCGTCGCCAAGAAAAGCAAGGTCGATAAAATCGGCCATCGGCTCAATGTTGCAGGCGCAGGCGCCGCCCACACAGACGATCGGCGTAAGGCCGTGCCGTTCGCTGGCACGAATCGGCAGGCCGGCCAGGTCGAGCATATTGAGCACATTGGTATAGGCCATTTCATACATCAGCGTAAAGCCGATGATGTCAAAATCACGAATATAGTCTCCGCTTTCCAAACCGTAAAGGCCGATGCCGTTTGCGCGCATCTGTTCTTCCATGTCGTGGTCGGGCGCAAAGACGCGCTCGCACCAGGCATAGTCGAGCGAATTGATCAGCGAATACAAGATCTTCATGCCAAGATGACTCATGCCGATCTCATAAAGATCCGGAAAGCAAAACGCAAAACGCACATCGACCGCATCAGGCAACTTAACTACACTGTTCAGCTCGCCGCCGGCATAACGCGCAGGTTTTTGAACATACTGGAGTATTTTTTCAACTTCTTTTTTCAGCATTTCTTTACCTCAATCTGCATTTTTAAATAGAAAAACAGCCAAATATAAACATATCAAAAGCAGCGACGGTGCATTGCGGCAAAGCAGCAGATAAACAGCTGCCCCCGTCAGCAAAAGCAGCACGGCGACCGAAACGCCGAACTGTACGGCACGCGCTCTTTCCGGCGGCATGAAAAAAGACAAAATACACCGGAGTGCACGGCCGCCGTCCAGCGGAAACACAGGCAGCGCATTTAAAAAGCCGAGCGCCAGATTGACCTGAAACGAGGCCGTATGCACCGGGAAAACGACGCACATCAAAAAATTAAAGCAAACACCGCTGCCTAAAAAAAACAATTCCTGCCAGGCGCCAAGCGTATCCTGCGTTTCCATGCCGGCGCCGAAAAAAGACAGCCGCACGGCAGTTGGCCGGCGGCGAAACACAAGCAGCGCCAAAAGGTGGCACAGCTCGTGCAGGCAGGAAAATAAAAGCAGCTGCAAAAGAAAAGGCGTTTCAGCCCAAACCGCAAAGCAGAGCACGGCCACAAACAAAAACGATATGTGCACCCGGCACTTTCCAACGCAAAAAGACAAAAAACATCACCGTTAAAAGATACGGAAAAGCCGGGCAAAAAATGACGTTAAGACAAATCTGCCTGATGCTTTCTTCGCTCAAGAAAGCTTTCTAAAATCAAAACGGCCGACAAGCTGTCCACAACGGCTTTGCGCTTTTTGCCGCGCCGGTCCGCCGCATTTAAATAGTTGTGCGCCATCATCGTTGTCAAGCGCTCGTCCTCAAAAAATACCGGCAGGTCACAGACGGACTGCAGCGCTTGCCCAAGCGCACGGCAGGCATCGCAGCGAAAGCCATAGCTTCCGTCCATATTCCTTGGCAGACCGACCACAACGGCCTCGGCACCGTATTCGCGGCAAAGGGAAGCGATCTGTTCTGCCAAACGTGCGGCATCTTTTTCACACACCGTTGTTACCGGAGAAGCGAGCACCTCGTTTTTATCACATACGGCGATACCTGTGCGGGTATCGCCGTAATCTACTGCTAAAATAACCATGCTTTATTCTTCCTCGCCGGCATCGGGTGCAGCGTCGGCCGCAGCAGTCGTATCGGCAGGTGCCGTCGTCTCGCCTGCGTCCGCATCGTTTTCCTCTGCGTCATCGTCCGACGAACCGCCGGACGAGCCGTGCCCGCTGCAATAACCGGGCAGACTTTCCTTATCGTACCAGCCGGTCGCCTTGGGGCAGCTGCTGCTGGCCAGAAGACCCGTACGCGTACAGTACTGGCGCTCCACGATCGAATCATTTTCAGCGAACTCACTGTCCAGGCCGGAATTGTTGTTGTAAATCTGCTTAAACACATAATTCCAGATCGTACCGCAGGGGTTCGGCGAAAGATTGTACACCACTTCTTTCGGCTGGTCGTAGCCGTACCAGACCGCCGACACATAGTCGGGCGTACCACCGACAAACCAGCGGTCCTTATCGTCCGTGGTCGTACCCGTTTTGCCGAAGCACTCTACCCCATCGATCTTATACCAGCGGCCAGTACCGTTGGAGGCCGTCATGACCGTCTGCAAGATCTTATTCATGACGCCGGCCGTGCCCTCCGAGATGGCACGCTGTTTGGTGGCGTCCGGGTCTTTTTCGATCAAGACATTGCCCTGGCTGTCTTCAATGCGGTAATAGGCATAGGGCTCATAGTAGTAACCGCCGTTGCCGAAAGCCGCATAAGCCGCTGTCATTTCCAGCACTGATGCACCGGTGTCCAACGCGCCGGTCGCCATAGGTGCCCAGTCGTTGTCGTTTACATCGTTCAGCGTTGTAAAATGGTAACGCTCCTTCAGGAAATTGATGGCATAATCCGTGCCGATGCGGTCGAGCGTGTGCGCCGAGATCGTATTGAGCGAGCGGGCGATACCCGACTGCAGCGTGACGTTGCTGCGGGAGTAGCTGCCGCCTTCGTTTTTCGGCCACCACTTGCCATCGATCTGGCGAAGCGGCGAATCCTTTTGCATCGTGGACCAATAGACACCCACAGAATCGTCGGACTTTGTTTTTTCAAGCGCTGGGCTGTAGACCGAAAGCGGTTTCAATGCCGAACCGGGCTGGCGTTCCGACTGCGATGCACGGTTCAAAGTGCGGTTGCCGGTCTTTTCGCCGGTGCCGCCGACGATCGCACAGACACGGCCGCTGTAGTCCATAATGACCATGGCGCCCTGCACGGTTTCGTCCGGCATGCGACGGTAATTTTCGTAAACGTCCTCCACGATCTCCTGCAAGTCAAAGTCGATCGCCGTGTAAATACGCAGGCCGCCGCCGTAAAGCATGTTTCTGGCCGTGCGCTCGCTGTAGCCCATTTTTTGCAGGTCGGCAAGCACTTCGTCGATCACGAAGTCGGTGTAATAGCTGTTGATCTGCTGGGTCTCTTCCTCTTCTTCCTCTTCTACCGTAGAGCCCTGGTAGTTGGCGCTGTTGGTATAGACCATTTCATACGCCATGGCCTCGTCATACTCTTCCTGGGTGATGAAGCCCTCCTTCAGCATCTGCAACATGCAGTATTCCGCACGGACACGGTTGTCCTCCGGATGTTTGAGCGGGTCATAAAGATACGGCTTTTGCGTAATAGAGGCCAGGCAGGCGCACTCGGCGATATTCAGCTCCGAAATGTCTTTGCCGAAATAGCGTTCAGCCGCCGTTTTTACACCGTAGCAGCCGTTGCTGAGGTAAACGGTGTTCATATAAGCCTCAATTATATCGTCCTTACTGTAATTTTTTTCCAGATTCAGTGCCGACAAGATCTCGTTGAATTTACGCACGAAAGTGGCCTGGTTTTCGCCGGTCAGGTTTTTGACCAGCTGCTGCGTGATGGTGGAACCACCCTGCGTGGCGCGGTGGATGATCAGGGCCGATACCGTTCGGAACCAGTCGACGCCGTGGTGCTTTTCAAAGCGCTTGTCCTCGAGCGCGATGAACGCCGAGCGCATATAGGGGCTCATATCCTCCATATCGACCCAGATACGGTTCTGTTCGCCGTGCAGACGGGTGATCTCCACCTGTTCGCCGCTGCTGTCGGTGCCGTAAATGAAGGAGGTTTGGTTTTGGGAATATTTTTCCTCGTCGAGGTCGAAAACCGGGTCGCCGTGCACAACGGTGTAACCGTAGACCCCGGCCACCGAAACGCAGACGATGCCGACAAACGCCACCACGATGGCGCAGCCAAGCAAAATGCGCAGCGGCAGCGGCAGCACCTTCACACCGTTTTGGCCGGCACCACCGTTTTTACGCATTTTCTTTTCAAGCTTGCGGCCTCTTTTATTTCGGGAAAAGCGGCTGCTTTTGTCTACCGTGGATTTCGCCTGATGCTCAAAGCCCTCGCGTTCCAGCTGGGCCTTTCGGTCTTCATCATACGCATCCGAAAAATTATTCATGAAAGATTCAAGCAGCTCATCATATTCGTTTTCGTTTGGAGAAGCCATTTGCTCACCTCTCGGTCAAAAATTAAAAGCATCAAAGTATAATATAATAT
>ERZ1090878.140-NODE-140-length-40578-cov-8.452533_pt1 | contig 40578 bp, 38 predicted proteins | sample MGYA00478473_ERZ1090878 | MGnify/ENA primary metagenome ERZ1090878 (study PRJEB33644, sample SAMEA5815720) | chicken gut metagenome | biome: Chicken; feature: Gastrointestinal Tract; material: Caecum | place: Ireland | collected 2019-01-01 | study: A study of the... | reverse complement strand
TGAGGAGAATGGCAAACAGGCCGGCGAAGGTGAGGTCACGGTAGACGCGGATGCGACGAACGTGAATACCAGTGCGCTGACCGATATCCCCGAGGGCTACGAGCTGGTTTCGGTCGGCGATGTTTCCATCAACGATGGTTGGATCTATGTAGAGGTCCGTCCTGTCGTCACCACGCAGACCGTTGGCGTGAACTACTGGGATGTGGAAAACAGCAAACAGGCCGGCGAAGGTGAAGTCACGGTAGACGCGGATGCGACGAACGTGAATACCAGTGCGTTGACCGATATCCCCGAGGGCTACGAGCTGGTTTCGGTCGGCGATGTTTCCATCAACGATGGTTGGATCTATGTAGAGGTCCGTCCTGTCGTCACCACGCAGACCGTTGGCGTGAACTACTGGGATGTGGAAAACGGCAAACAGGCCGGTGAAGGCAAGATCATGGTAGACGCCGATGCGACGAATGTAAATACCAGTGCGTTGACCGACGTTCCCGAGGGCTACGAGCTGGCTGCGGTTGGTGACGTTACCATCAATGATGGCTGGATTTTTGTGGATGTCCGCCCTGTCGCTACAGAGGAACCCACCTCCATGGCAGCAAAAGCCAACCAGCTTTTAGCTTATAGTGCGGATGGCGTTAATGCCGGCAAGACGGTCACCGTCATTTACTATATCCCCAGCGAGGGACGGTATGTGCTGGGCGAGTCTGTCACTGTGGCAGAAGATGAGACCAATGTGAACACAACGACTCTGACGGATATTCCGCAAGGGTATGAACTCGTAAATTTGGGCGATGTCCGCATTGGATATGAAGTTGTGGCCGAAGTTCGTCCCATCACCACACAGACCGTTGGCGTAAACTACTGGGATGTGGAAAATGACAAACAGGTGTGCGAAGGCGAAGTCACGGTAGACGTGGATGCGTGGAACGTGAACTCCAGTGCGCTGACCGATATCCCTGCGGGCTACGAGCTGGTCTCGGTCGGTGACTTCGCTATCAATGATGGCTGGATCTGGGTAGAAGTCCGCCCCGTTGCCACCACAAAGACTGTTGGTGTGAATTACTGGGATGTGGAGAATGACAAACAGGTGTGCGAAGGTGAAGTCACGGTAGACGTGGATGCGTGGAACGTAAACTCCAGTGCGTTGACCGATATCCCTGCGGGTTACGAGCTGGTCTCGGTCGGTGACTTCGCTATCAACGATGGCTGGATCTGGGTAGAAGTCCGCCCTGCTGCCACCACGCAGACCGTTAGCATTATCTATTGGGACAAGGACAATGATGTGCAGGTTGGCGAAGGTGTGGTCACGGTAGACGCCGATGCGACAAATGTGAACTCCAGCGCGCTGACCGACATCCCTGCGGGCTATGAACTGGCTGAGGTCGGCGACTATCTCATTGAGGACGGCACGGTCACGGTTCCGGTCCGCGCCACTACGCCGGCCGGCCTGCTGGGCGATGTGGATGCAAACGGCGTTGTCGATGCATCCGACGCGATGCAGATTCTGCAATATGATGCGCATTTGATCGAACTGACCGATGCACAGCTGGCGGTGGCCGATGTGGATGCGAATGGCGTTGTCGATGCGTCTGACGCGATGCGGATCTTGCAGTATGACGCGCACATCATCCCGTCTCTTTAATGTTCCTTTTTAACGAATCTGTTTCGGCGCAAGCCGTAAAATAGCAAAATTTACGAAGAAAGGTGAGAACATGAAAAAGAAGATCCTGTCCGTTTTGTTGGCAGTCTGCGTTCTGATGACGGCGTGCATGAGCGTGCTCGTGGCCAGCGCAGATGAAGCGGCCGGTTACACGGTCAAAGTGTCGGCTGCCGGCAAAAACGTCACCGTTTCCGTAGTGCTGTCGGGCGATGCCGGTGCAGCCTCCGGCAACTTTACGGTAACGTATAATCCTGAAAAAGTGAAATTTGTAGATACTGTATCTACTACTTCGGCCGCTATGATCGCAGTCAATCCGGATGATCCTTATGTAGAAAATGCGGTGCGTGCTTCGTTCGCGAACGCCCAGGCGCTCACGGAAGATACGGCACTGTGGGTCATGCAGTTCGCCTATGTTGGCGGCACGCTCTCGGCAGATGATTTTGCCATGGTTGACTTCATGCTGGCTGCGCCAGACGGTAATGGTGAATATCTCATGACCGAAGAAACGGCGAAAACGCCGGTTGTCTTCACCTGTGACCATTCGCTGGCGGAATGGCAGACCGTTCAGGAAGCCACGGAAACCGAAGAAGGTCTGCAGCAGCTTCTTTGCCCGGTCTGCGGCACGGTGGTAGAAACACAGACGATCCCGGTCGTAGTGACCGATCCGAGCGAACCGACAACAGACCCGACCGATCCGAGCGAACCGGCAACAGACCCGACCGATCCGAGTGAACCGGCAACGGATCCGACCGATCCGAGTGAACCGGCAACGGACCCGACTGACCCGAGCGAACCGGCAACACAGCCGACCGAGCCGGTGAGCGGCAGCGAGACCGACACAACGGCTGCGCCGTCTGTCACGACGGATAACAGCACAGTTGTCAGCGCTGATACCAGCACCGTCAGCCCGGACACCGGTGCGCACACCCAGATGGCTTATTTCCTGCTTGTCGTCGGTGCGGCGGGCGCCGTCTGCTGCGTGGTTGCGCTTACGCGTAAGAAGAAAGTGCAAGACTAAACAGTTCTTCATTTCTCTGCAATAAGCAAAAAGACAGAGCATTATGCTCTGTCTTTTTGTTTGTAATTGTACCTATAAACAGGGAAATGTGTAAAAAGATTGATAAACGGTTGACAATTTCGCCAGCTGTGCTATACTGAAAATAGAAAAGTGTCTGTTTTTTGAATTTTATCTGTGCATCAAGGTAACTGCAAAAAATCTATGTGTTTTATGTGTTTGTTTATGCGGTCAAAATTCACGTTTGTGCAAGCAGTATAACACAGAATCGTAAAAGCACATATATGAATCCGTATCCATACTGGTGTTTCATTTTTGTGCTTAAAGGAGGGTGTGTATGAAAAAGAAAAAAGCGGCGCTGGTTGTTGGCGTGATCGTTGTGGCCATTGTGGCTGTGATTTTGGCGGTTGTCGGGCGCAAGACCTATATTCAGAACTTAAAGGAAAACGCGAAGATTTCTATTGACTCCGTGTCCGTGGTAACAGATTTGAGCAAAGACGCATGGTGGCAAAATGTTCTTGGTCAAACAGCTGATGTCCTGTTACCCGATGCGCAACTGTACGGTATAGAGTTGTCCGAAACAGAACAGCAAATGCAGTATGATTTAAACCGGTTTAATGTGTACCAGGTCGATATCGTAGTCCAAAATGCAACAGAAGATGTTGAGTATATGATTACGCCGCTTCTGTGGTGTAAAGAAAATGCGTATATCTGGGTTGAGGATGATGCGGGTTTGCGGGTTGCAAAAGAGGCTGGAAGCAGCACGATTTCTGCGGTCTACTTTGTCTCCAAAACGTACACACCGGAAGATGTAGAACAATATCTGAAAACCAGCGGTATGCCCGTATATGTATCTATTAACAAAAATGACATACACGAGATAACATCTTATAATGAGCAGATTTATTTTAAAGACTGAGCACGTTTGTTTCGTTTAATGCAAAATCTTTTGTAAGGTTTTATGCCCTTGCAGAAAGGGGGCTGTTTATGAAACGCTTAAATAAAGGGCTGGCTCTTGGACTGGCTTTTGCCGCCGTGTTTTTGATTGCGGCCTTTGTTGTCCCGGTGCTGCAGAATATGCCGGCCATAGAGGAGCCGCCGGCGGGCAATGATTCTGCGCTGGATGCACAGCTGGCGCAGCGCGGCTACCCACAGGCTGTGCTCGATTCGATGCTGCCTGAAGACAAGCAGGATTTGCTCGATGCCGATGCTTATTACGAGGGTTCTTCGTGCGACGAGTATAACGTGCCCGACCTGCCGTTTACCTGGCCGCTCGATGATGTGCAGGCGCCCGACCGGGCAGATGATACGGATGGCTGGCACACGATCCGTACATCTTCTCTTTCTCTTTTGCTTGAAACGCAAAAACTTGGCGAAAACACGGTCGTCACGTTCTATTACAGGTGGCATCGGCAGCCGGCTGGCCGCCTGGAGGATCTGATCCTGGTCGGCTGGGATCCGGACGTGTTTTATATGCTCGAAAACAGCTTTCAAAGGATCGATTGCTACAGAACCGTATTCAGCGCCGAACGCAGGGTGCATGTGGATGAAACCAGCTATGCCACCGGCGCGCCGGGGCAGATCGGCTGGTATGCCGACTTGAAGGGCTACACGGCGTGGACGAACGACCTTTCCGGCGCCGGGCGTTTTGTGCTGGTGCCAAAGGTAAAAGGGCGGTCGGTAAAGCTTCGTGCGCTGTATATGCACCTGCCGGTCTTTGACAGTGCTTCTGTCGGTTATGACTCTGAAATGGACGGTTTTGTGCTGCACAATGTGCCGCTGCAGTACGGCACGGCCCAAACGGACATAATGGTTACAAGCTGAATAGGCAAAAAGCACGGCGGAGCCTTTGGCTCCGCCGTGCTTTTTGTTACCGTACTTCCAGCTGTACGCTGCCGGTAAAGTTTTCACCTTTTAACAGGATGTAGTTGCTGCCGGGCTCCAGCGCAAAGTCGTAGCTGCCGCTGCCGGCCTTGGCAGTCACGGTGTAGGTGTCTGTTTTTTGCAAAAAGGCAATTTCCAGTTGGCCGCTTTCGGCTGTTATGGTGTAAGTCAGGTGCAGTCCGTCGGTAATAACAGGGCGGATGGCGGTGGTGCCAAAGGGCACCTCGGTTCCGCTGAAGCTTTGATATTTTGCTCTGTATGTACCGCGCACGCCGTTTGCCTCGGCCTCGCGTGTGCCGGTCAGTCTGCCGGTCACAAATTTTTCGGATATGAAATCCAAAATGCCGTCTGCGCTTTCTATGGCGCTGTTTTTAAAATCCTGCACCGCGCCGCCCGGCGTGCATCCGGCCAGACCGGCGCCGAGCAGAACGGCCAGCAAAAGCGCGGCTGCTTTTTTCACCGTTTTCATTTTGCTCACCCCAGGTTTTGGAAGGCCATAATGCCCAGCAGGGCCACGGCCGCTACGGCGTAAATGCTGTTGATCATCATGGTGACTTTCATCACGTTATTTTGGACGTTTCCTTTTTTATAGGCCAGAATGCTGAACACGCCGCTCGCGATCATAAAAACGGCATAGCTGACGATCATGATTTCGGCCGTCGGCGATTCCAGCGCCCAGTCATTTCGGCGCAGGGGGAAAATCGTCCATGGCACAAGCACCATCACGGCACTGACAGCCGTTAATATTTTGTCTTTCATAAAATTATCTCCTTTCGGCTTTTCCGTAATAAAACAGGGAAACACCCAGACACACGGCCGTAATGGCAATGGCCACAGGCAAAAAGGGCACCGGGTCTATGGCGGCGTCGGCATTGCCGCTGAGTTTGCTTTGCGTGATCATTTGCAGGTAAAACGGGTAGCACATCGGGTAGCAGAACCAGATTTTTGTGTTGATCATCAGCACACTCGGCACGATGGATGCCAGACCGATCCCGATCGAGAAGATCGGCGTTTTGATCAGTGTGGAGATCAGCCAGAACACCGTCATCATCGGGATCAGCGTTAAAAACATCAGTCCGCTCTCTTTTAAAATGAAGGCGGGCTTCAGGATCAGGTCATAATCCTGCGTGTGCGAAGCAATGGCGGCAACCGCGTAGTAAACGGCGTCGCAAAGCAGCACCTGAATGGCGCCGAGCCCCAGTAAAATAATGAATTTGGCGCCGGAAAGCGCAGCCGGGCGCACGGGCAGGGCAAGCATTTTTAAAATGCCATTGTTCGTCAGCTCTGTCTGGTGGATCAGCACGGTGCACACCACCATGCACGCCGGGAACAGGAACCAGGTGAACCCCATAAAGCCCTGAATGAAAAATTCGTTTGCCGGCGCGGCGCCGGTTGCGCTTTGAAAGGCGTGGTCGGCGTTCAAAAGGCTTGGGATCCATGTAAGGACCGTGGGTACAAACAGCAGCAAAAGGATCCACGAACGTTTCAGTTTTTGGCACTCGGTGCCAAGCAGTTTTAAAAAGCTCATTCGGCTGCCCTCCTGATTTTAAAAATTCCATAACCTGCTGCCCCAAGCAAAAGCGCTTCTGCTGCGGCGGCAGCGCAAAGTTTTACGATCTCCTGCGTTTCCATACCGATGCAGTAGGAAAACGGCATGGAAAACGGAAATATGGCTACGGCAAAGTGGTCGCTGTACTGCACAAACATCGTGGCCGCAAACACCAGCATCACGCCGATGCCAAGCGATACCCACATGTTTTTAAACCCGGCCGCCACCAGCATCATCAAAAGCAGGCTCGGCACCAGCAGCAGGGCGCAGTAGCCAAAGTTCGCCAAAAGCGATACGGCAAAATCCGGCGGTGCGTCAAACCAGTGCACGGTGCAAAAGGCGATCGAAGCCGTTTCAAACAGCAAAATCAGCAAGTTCACGCCAAAAAGGACAGTGCACTTTTTTAAAAACATGGCGAACATGTTGCCCGGCATCGTCTGCATCTTTTGCATAGCGCCGTGCTCATATTCGGTGTGGTACAAAATACAGGCGCCGGCCACGCTGAATACCATGGCGAACGTCGCCATCAGGCTCCAGTTGGCGTCCAGCAAAATCTGCAGCGGGTCGCCTGAAAGGGCGGTGTAATTTTCGCTTCGCACGGCCATGTTTACGATGGGCACGGCCGCGCACAGCACCGCGCCGCCCAAAAACGCCGGGAAAAAACCGGTGCGTTTCAGTTTTTTGATCTCCAGTGCAAGGCTCATTTCCCGGCACCCCTTTTCCGGTTGTCCTCGTCGATCAGCGACAAAAACATTTCTTCCAGGTGTTCGGTCGGGTAGCCCATCCGGTGTGCGCCGGCCTTGAGTGACGCCATGGACCCTTCAAACAGCAGCCGCCCGTGGTTCAAAATGCCGATGTCATCGGCCATCAGCTCGATTTCGGACAGCAGGTGCGATGACACCAGCACCGTGCAGTGAAACTGCTGCGGCAGCGAACGGATCAGCGTGCGTATTTCATGGATGCCCACCGGGTCCAGACCGTTGGTCGGTTCGTCCAGGATCAGGATCGGCGGCCGTCCCAGCAGCGCGCCGGCAAGGCCAAGGCGCTGCTTCATGCCAAGCGAATACTTTTTGGCCAGCCGCTTTTTGTGCTGCGTCAGGCCAACGGTCTCCAGCGCCTCATCCACGCTGGATTTCGGCAGCCCCAGCATCTTGCGCAGAATGTCCAGGTTTTCCTCGCCGCTCAAATTTCCGTAAAATGCCGGCGCTTCAATAAACGAGCCAACATGTTTTAAAATCTCGGTGCGGTCTTTCGGGTAGGTCATGCCGCCGATGACAAAATTGCCGTCAGTCGGTTTTGTCAGGCCCAAAAACATTTTCATGGTGGTGGATTTGCCGGCGCCGTTCGGCCCCAGAAAGCCGTAGACCGAACCCTCGCGCACATGCATGCTCACATGGTCCACAGCCGTAAAATCGCCGTAGGTCTTGGTCAGGTTCTTTGTTTCGATCACATTCATTGTGCTCTCTCCTTTCGTGACTGTGTCTACAGTATAGCGCGCCTACCTTACATCCACATTTTCTTAACCTTACATTTTCCTTACATTTTGTGTTTCGCGCCCCATATGCCGGGCTTTATGTTATAATGTACTTAGCCCATAACCTGTGGAAAGGACAGTGACTATGCAAACAGATTATTTAAAACAGAAAAAATTGCTGCTTGTGGACGATGAGCCGGAGCTTTTGAGCCTGCTCGTTTCCGTGTTCACGCGTGAGGGATATGAAAATTTGGTCACGGCCGCCACGGTGCAGGGCGCGCTGGAAACGGCCCGGCGTGAAAAGCCCGATTTGGCCGTGCTCGATGTCATGCTGCCGGACGGCAGCGGTTTTTCGCTGCTGAAAACGCTGCGCGGCGAGGGCTTTGACTTTCCGGTATTGTTTTTAACAGCGCGCGGTGAAGACGAGGACCGCTTGCAGGGTCTTGGCGCCGGGGCCGATGACTATTTGGTCAAGCCGTTTTTGCCGCAGGAACTGATTTTGCGTGTCCGTGCCGTACTTTACCGCACTTATAAAAATGAAAGCCCTCTGGTACACCTGGCCGCGTGCGATGTGGATTTTGAACGCGCGCTCGTTTTGCGCGGCGGGCAGGAACTGCCGCTGACGGCCAAGGAACATGCGCTTTTGTTTGCGCTTTATAAAAACGCCGGGCGCATCGTCACGATCGATACGCTTTGCGAAGCCGCCTGGGGCGACAATCCGTTCGGTTATGAAAATTCGCTGATGGCGCACGTCCGCCGCATCCGTGAAAAAATCGAGGCAAACCCGTCAAAGCCCGCCTCGCTTTTAACGGTCAAGGGCCTTGGCTACAAGCTGCTGTTAAAGGAGTAAACCATGAAAAGTGTACCTAAACTGATCCGCCGTTTCGTGGGCATTTTGTTTATGAGCCTGTTTATTTTGATCGTTTTAAATGTTACCGTGCTGCTGCTGATCGGCATGCGCTACCAGTCCCAGCCGTCGCCGTATAAGGAAACGCAGACCGTCGCTGAAGCGCTTGACCGGCAGGATGGGCAATATGTCTTGGGGCAGGCGGCCGCACAACGCCTGGAGCAGATCGGTGCCTGGGCGGTTTTGCTGAACGCGCAGGGGCAGGTGGTCTGGAAAAGCGATAAGCTGCCGCAGGAGATCCCGCTTTCCTACAGCCTGGCCGACATCTCTGTCTTAAGCACCGGGTATTTAAAGGATTACCCAACGTATACGGTCGAATACGGCGACGGCGGCCTTGTGGTGGCCGGCTTTGCCAAAGACAGCTATTTTAAGTACCCTTACCAGAGCATGAACCTTTCGTTTGTGCGCGCCCTGCCGCAGATCGGCATGATTTTTCTGGCTGCCAACGTCGTTGTGGTTTTTCTGATCTATATTTTTTCCAATCTGCAGGTGACGAAGTCCATCCGGCCGCTCGTGCAGGGCATCCATGCGCTTGCGCAGGAAAAGGCGGTGCATTTAAAGGAGCGCGGCCTGCTGTCTGAACTGGCGCAGCAGGTCAACCGGGCGTCTGACATTATCCAGTCCAAAAACCGCGAACTGGCTAAAAAAGAAACGGCGCGCGCCAACTGGATCGCCGGCGTTTCACACGACATTCGCACACCACTTTCCATGGTGCTTGGCTATGCCAATGAACTGGAGAACAACGCCGCCCTGCCGGAACCGGCGCGCCGCCAGGCGGCCGTGATCTGCACACAAAGCCTGAAAATGAAGCAGCTAATCGGCGACCTGAACCTGGCCTCCAAACTGGAGTATAACATGCAGCCGCTGCATTTGCAAAAGCTCAGCGCCGTGGCCGCCGCGCGCAGCGTGGTGGCGGAATGCATTAATTCCGAAGCGGAAGGCATATACACCTATGAGACCGATTTTTCGCCGGAGCCGTGCTGGATCCTGGCTGACAGCGGCCTGGTTGCCCGCGCCGTTTCCAATTTGGTGCAAAACAGCCGCAGCCACAATCCGCAGGGCTGTGTCATCCGGGTCAGCGTTTTTGCACAGGACGGCGGTGTCACCATCCGGGTGCAGGACAGCGGCGCCGGCGTCAGCGCCCAGACACTGCAGGATCTGCAAAACCGGCCGCACTACATGTTTTGCGATGCGCATATCGACGGCCAGCGCCACGGACTCGGCCTTTTGATCGTGCGCCAGATCATGCTGGTGCACGGCGGTCAGGTGCGCTTTGCCAGCGAGCCGGGGCGGTATTTCCAAACTGATCTGCAGTTTGCAAGCTACAGCGAACAAAAGGCTTCCGACACAGCCGATAAAAAGTAAAGAAAGGCAGGACAAGTGTCCTGCCTTTTTACATGACTATTTATTGAAACGATTTTGCGGTTTCGCCCAGGGCGCGCACGCCCTCTACGATCTTCTCGTCGGTCGGGGTCGAGAAATTCAGGCGTATTTCATGGCTGACCATTTTGTCGTCGGTCAAAAATGCATTGCCGGGCACAACGGCCACGCCGTGCTCCACGCCCTTTTGCACAAAGTCCAGCATATCCACATCTTCCGGCAGGCTGCACCACACAAACAGACCGCCGGCCGGGCGCACATAAGTTACAAAACCGCCCAGGTGTTTGTCGATCTCGCCGCACATCAAATCGCGCTTTTTGCGGTAGATGGCGCGCAGCTTTTCAATGTGTGCGTCGGTGTCGCAGCGGCGCAGCCATGTGTCCACGATCATTTGGTTGAGCACCGGTGTGTGCACGTCGGAAGCCTGCTTGCCCACCGTCATTTTGGCGGCGACCGGCGCCGGCGCCAGCGTGTAGGCTACGCGCAGGCCGGGGGAAAGGATCTTGGAAAACGAGCCGGCGTAGACGACGATGCCGTCTGTGTCCATGCTTTTGATGCAGGGCAGCTTTTCACCCTCAACGATCAGTTCGCCGTAGGGGTTGTCTTCCAGGATCATCACGCCGTACTCTTTGGCCAGCGCATAGAGCCTTTGGCGTTTGGCCAGGCTCATGGTCGCACCCGACGGGTTCTGAAAATTCGGGATGGTGTAAATGAATTTTACGTTTTTTTCTTTTTTGAGCGCCTCTTCCAGCGCGTTTACATCCATGCCGTCGGCCTCGACCGGTACGCCGCAAAGTTTGCATCCATAGGAGCGGAAGCAGTTGAGCGAGCCGATGAACGACGGGTCTTCGCAGATGACGGTGTCGCCTTCGTTGCAAAGCACTTTCGTCATCAGGTCCATGACCTGCGTAGCGCCGGAAACGATCAGCAGCGTGTCTTTTTCAGTGCCGATGTTTTCGCGCGCCTTTACCCATTCGCGCACTTTTTCGCGCAGCGGCGTGTAGCCCTCCGTCACGCCGTACTGCAGCGCTTCGATGGGGCGCGTGTCTAAAATTTCTTTGGTGATCTCGCGCACGGCGTCCACCGGGAACGCCTCCGGCGCCGGGTTGCCGGCCGCCAGCGGAATGATGGACGGGTCGGCCGTTGCCTTCAAGATCTCACGGATCGCAGACGGCGCCAGCGAGCGGATCTTATTTGAAAATACATATTCCATTTTGATTGCCTCCGTAAACGCCGGCATATGTTGCAGCCGGTCTGTCAAATAGGGCAAAGCCATGCACTCAGGATGAGGCATGGCTTTGCCGGTAAAGTTATTTCTTGGCTTTGTCTGCTTCGGCTTCGGGCAGCTGGTCCACGCCGTCCACCGCCTCGGCCAGACCAAGGTCGTGCTTGATCTGGGTGGTGGAGATGCCGGGCGTGCGTTCCAGGTAAACGACTTCGCAGTAATCTTTGAGGTAGTCGAATTTATCGCTGCCGGCCCAGTCAGAACCCATTACAACGATGTCGATGTGGTAATTTTTCACGTCGTCAATTTTCTGTTCCCAAGAATTTTCGGGAATGACCAGGTCAACGTAACGGATGGCTTCCAGCATCTTTTTGCGTGTTTCGTAGCTGTGGTAAGCCTTTTTGCCTTTGCCGGCGTTGAATTCGTCGGTCGAAAGCGCAACAACAAGGTAGTCGCCAAGCTGTTTGGCGCGGCGCAGAATGTTGATGTGGCCGTAGTGCAGCAGGTCAAAAGTGCCGTAAGTTAAAACTCTTTTCATAATCAAAACTCCTGTTTATGCCAGCAGCGACACGATGAATTTGGCAAGAACCGCCGTGCAGCTGCCTTTGGTATTTCTCAAATATGTATTTTTAAAGCGGTACAGCGCGTCCAGGTCGTAGGGCTGGGTGCGCAGCGCCTGGTGCAGCATTTCTGCATCTTCGAAAACGGCTTTTTTCATTTCGGCTTTCAGGTCTACGTTCAGTCCGCGGTCGCGCGTGTAAACCTGGTAGTCCGGCACAAAGAAATAAAGCGGTTTCATCAGCACGGCGGTGTCAAATGCGCAGGCAGAGTAGTCGGTGATGACGCAGTCGGCGATCTTCATCAGGTCGTAGGTCGAAAAATCGCCTTTGTAGGAGAAGCGCTCTTCGGCGCGCACCCGGCTGAGCGGGTGCGTTTTGATGATCAGGCGGTAACGGTCATCGTCTTCAAGCGCCACTTTCAACTCGTTGGCAACGTATTCTTCACGCTCGCGGAAAGTGGGCAGGTACAAAAGCGTTTTTTTCGCCGTGCAGTCGGGGTTCAGCTTGAAAAACTCTTCGCTGCGGCTGTTTTTGCTGTCGAGCAGGTAGTCCACATGCGGCAGCAGCGCCAGCTTGATCTTGGACTTTTCGCAGCCGAATGCTTCGGCATAAAACAGCGCGGTCTTTTGCGACGGCGCAATGACATAGTCGTAATTCTTGTGCATGTTCAGCGCCTTGCTGACGGCCGGGTCGCGCCCGTCCTTTGTGCCAAGCGCCTGCAGGCCGAATTTTTTGATGGCGCCGAGCGCGTGCCACATCTGCACGACTTTCAGCGTGCGCTTGTGCTTTAAGCAGGACACGGGAATGGAGTATGTGTCCAAAATGGCGGCACGCGAGGTCGACAGATAGTAAAGATCACCGAGGATACTGAAACAGTATTTGATTTTTTCGCCCAGGCCGCCGTCGAGCATGCGCAGGCGGAATACCTGTTCCACAGTCGGGTCAAGCGCCGCGATCTCTTTTTCAAGCAGCTGCATGTCGAGCGACTTTTCATTGGATTGTCTTGAAAGGTAAACGATCCTGTGCTTGACCGGAAACAGCTTGATCGGCTGGTAAAGCACCGTTAAGATTGCCTTTAAAATTGTGATAAGTATGGTTTTCACCGTTATTCAGTCCTTTGCAATAAAATACAGCTGGAATGATTCGATGAGCAGTTTTTTTATCACGGCGGATTATTCGTAAAGCGGGTGGCTCTTGCAGATGCCGTCTACAACGCCGTTGATGTAATCTTTCTTGTTTTCAAAGTCGGTCACAGCCAGGTAGATGCACTCGGCGATCTTGTCCATGTCGGCAGTGTCCAGGCCGCGGGTCGTGGCAGCCGGGGTGCCGATGCGCACGCCGCTGGTCACAAACGGCGAAAGCGGTTCGTTCGGCACGGTGTTTTTGTTCAGGGTGATGTGCACTTCGTCCAGACGGTGCTCCAGCTCTTTGCCGGTCACGCCGGTGCCGATCAGGCTCAGCAGCATCAGGTGGTTGTCGGTGCCGCCGGAGACCAGGTTCAGCCCGCGGTCGGTCAGGCCCTTGGCCAGCGCCTTGGCGTTGTCCAGCACACGCTGCTGGTAGGCTTTGAATTCGGGCTTCAGCGCTTCGCCGAAGCACACGGCCTTGGCTGCGATGATGTGCATCAGCGGGCCGCCCTGCGTGCCGGGGAATACGGCTTTGTTGATGGCTTTTTCAAATTCGGATTTCATCAAAATCAGACCGCCGCGCGGGCCGCGCAGCGTTTTGTGCGTGGTCGTGGTCACTACGTCGGCATACGGCACGGGCGAGGGATGCAGCCCGGCAGCGACCAGGCCGGCAATGTGCGCCATGTCCACCATAAAGAGCGCGCCGCACTTTTTGGCAATGTCGCCGATGCGCTCAAAGTCAATGATGCGCGGGTAGGCAGATGCGCCGGCAACGATCAGCTTCGGCTTTACTTCCATAGCCTGCTTTTCAAATGCGTCGTAGTCGATAAAGCCCTCGTCGTTCACACCGTAGGGCACAAAGTGGAAGTACTTGCCGCTGATGTTTACGGGCGAGCCGTGCGTCAGGTGACCGCCGTTGTCCAGGCTCATGCCCATAACGGTGTCGCCCGGCTGCAGCAGTGCAAAGTAAACGGCCGTGTTGGCGTTGGCGCCGGAGTGGGGCTGTACGTTCGCCGCGTCAGCGCCGAACAGCTCGCAGGCACGGTCGCGCGCAATGTTTTCGACCATGTCCACATACTGGCAGCCGCCGTAATATCTTTTGGCCGGCAGGCCTTCGGCGTATTTGTTGGTCAGCACCGAGCCCATGGCGGCCATTACAGCCGGGGAGACCAGGTTTTCAGAGGCGATCAGCTCAATGTTTTCGCGCTGGCGCTGCAGCTCCAGTGCCATGGCGTCTGCCACTTCTTTGTCTTCTTTGCCGACCATGGCGATCGAATCAAAATAATCGTTGTACATAATTTTTCCTCTTTACTTCCATAAAAATATGTGCCGCATCAGGTGCGGTACATTCTGATTTTTATATTATCATATTTTTTTAAACTTATCAACACGCTTTGGCGTATTTTGATGATTTTATTGCGCTTTTTACTTGATAAGCGCCGGGAAGTGTGCTAAAATGATTTGCATTCAAATGATTAAGTTGTTTAAAGGAGTGATTTCGGTGAGCGGACATTCAAAATGGAGTACCATCAAACGGAAAAAAGAAAAGACCGACATTGCGCGCGCCAAGATCTTCACAAAAATCGGCAGGGAGCTTTCTGTTGCGGTAAAAGAGGGCGGCCCTGATCCGGCGGTCAACAGCAAGCTGAAAGATGTAATTGCAAAGGCCAAGCAGAACAATGTGCCGAACGACAACATTGAACGCATCATCAAAAAAGCAGCCGGCGAGGGCGGCTCCAACAATTATGAGGAAATCGTCTACGAGGGCTACGGCCCCTCCGGTGTTGCCGTGATCGTGCAGACGCTGACTGACAACCGCAACCGCACGGCGGGCGAAGTGCGCCATTATTTTGACAAGGCCGGCGGCAACATGGGCACGACCGGCAGCGTAATGTTTATGTTCAGCCGTCAGGGCGTTATCATCATTGAAAAAGAAGATGTGGACGAGGACCAGCTGATGGAGGACGCTCTGGAGGCCGGCGCTGCCGACTTTTTGACCGACGAGGCGGACATTTTTGAGATCCGCACCGAACCGAACGACCTCGGCGCTGTGCGCGACGAGCTGGAGGGCAAGGGCTATACGGTCGTTTCGTCGGAAGTTGCCTACATCCCGTCGACCTACACCCGTCTTGAGAGTGAAGACGACATGATGAAGATGAGCCGCATGATCGATATGTTTGAGGAAAACGACGACGTGCAGGAGATCTGGCACAACTGGGAAAACCAGGACGAGTATAACGGCTGAGCTTTTCTGCCGTAAAAATACGAACATTTAACACAAATTTTACAGCGGCTGTAATTTTTGATTATTTGCACAAAATAATCAGAAAATGCGGCCGCTTTTTCTGCGCTTTTGTTTGTGCGTTTTCTATTGAAACTTGGATTTTCTTGCATTATAATGTCTTACAAACTGGAGTAATTTTTACAGATTTTAATTGAGGAAGCGTTTTTATGGTTTCAAAATTCAGAAAAACTAAGATCATTTGCACCATCGGTCCGGCAACGGACGACGACAGTGTGCTGCGCGCCATGATGCAAAGCGGCATGAACTGTGCCCGTTTCAATTTCTCGCACGGCGACCACGAATCGCACCGCAGAAGGTTCGAACAGGTCTCCCGTTTGCGCACAGAACTCGGCCTGCCGATCGCCACGATGCTCGACACAAAAGGCCCCGAGATCCGCACCGGTACATTTGAGGGCGGCTGCGCTACACTGGAAAAAGGGCAGAAGTTCGTTCTGACTACAAAGGATGTGACGGGCACCGGCGAAATGTGCTCGGTCACTTATAAAAAGCTGCCGCAGGAAGTCGGCCCCGACACGATCATTTTGGTGGACGACGGCCTGATCGCACTGCGCGTGGACAGGACGGATGACGAAAACATTTACTGCACGGTCGTGGACGGCGGCGAGCTGAAGAACCAGAAGGGCATCAACGTGCCCGGCGTGTCGCTCGGCATGCCTTACCTAAGCCCGAAGGACATCAGAGACCTGGAGTTCGGCGCGGAAATGGAGTTCGATTACATTTCGGCTTCGTTCGTGCGTTCGGCTGCCGACGTGGACTATCTGCGCAGCTTTACCCAGTCGCTCGGTTGGAAAGATGTGCGCATCATTGCAAAAATCGAGTGCAGCGACGCCATTAAAAATATTGACGCCATCATCGATGCGGCCGACGGCGTCATGGTCGCCCGCGGCGACCTGGGTGTGGAGGTGCCGTTTGAGCAGATCCCGATCTTGCAGAAGAAGATCATCCGCAAGTGCGACGAGGCCGGCAAACATGTTATTACGGCCACGCAGATGCTGGAGTCTATGATCAACAACCCCCGTCCGACGCGTGCCGAGATCACCGACGTGGCAAACGCGGTTTACGACGGCACCTCTGCCGTTATGCTCAGCGGCGAAACGGCGGCCGGCAAACACCCGGTCGAGGCGGTGAAAGCGATGGATCTGATCGCCCGCACAACAGAGAGCGAGATCAACTATAAGCGCAATTTCATGGTTTCACACCTGCACTGTGAAAGAAACATCACAAGCGCCGTGTCGCATGCAACGGTCACCACGGCGCACGACCTGAACGCGACCATTATCACGGTCACCAAGTCGGGCATTACGGCCAGAAGCATTTCCAACTACCGCCCGCAGAGCCTGATCATCGGCTGCACAACGAGCGAGCGTGTCTGCCGTCAGATGAACCTGTCATGGGGCATCATGCCGGTCATGTGCGAGGAAAAGGACAACACGGACGATTTGTTCAACCACGCCGTGGAGGTCAGCCAGAAGCACGACTTGATCGGAAAGGGCGACACAGTCGTCATTACAGCCGGCGTGCCGCTTGGCCAGGCCGGCACCACCAATATGCTGAAGGTGCAGAAAATCTGAATTTCAAAATCTTTATTTTAAAAGCGCTCTGCCTGCCGGGGCGCTTTTGGCATTTTGCGGTGCGTGTTCGGGAAAATGTGGCTGTTTTGCTTGAACTGCGTATTCTTTTGTAAAAATTAGACAAAACTTACCTCGTTTTTTTAATCAAAATATCTGTTTATGCCGCAATAAATCGTTCATAAATTCTTGACCGTCTGTTTAAAATAAGGTATAGTAAAAACAAGGTTGAATGTATGAGTATTCTGCCCGAATTTTATTTAAACGGAGGGATTTCCTTGAAAAAGAAATTCACAAAATTTCTCGCGGTCGTTCTCGCAGCGGCCATGATCGCGCTCAGCTTTGCCGCCTGCTCCGGCGGTCAGTCTGACGCCGGCAATGATAGCGGCTCCACAGGCGGCACAACGCTGAAGATCGGCGGCATCGGCCCCCTGACCGGCGATGCGGCTGCTTACGGCCAGGCCGTGCAGAACGGCGCACAGCTTGCAGTGGACGAGATCAACGCTGCCGGCGGCATCAACGGCATTCAGATCGAGTTCAAGATGGAGGACGACGAAAACAATGCGGAGCGTTCCGTCAACGCTTACAACACCCTGAAGGACTGGGGCATGCAGATCCTGATGGGCACCGTTACCAGCACGCCTTGTATCGCTGTTGCGGAAGAGACGCACAACGACAACATGTTCATGCTGACCCCATCCGGTACGGCTGTGGAGTGCATTAAGTATGACAATGCTTTCCGTGTCTGCTTCTCGGACCCGAACCAGGGCACTGCTTCCGCACAGTATATCCACGACCAAAACCTGGCCACCAACGTGTTTGCGATCTACGACAGCTCCAACGCCTATTCGGCCGGCATTTATGAAAACTTTGCCACCAAGGCACAGGAACTTGGCATGACGGTGAACGCGGCTGCCTTCACGTCAGACAGCAACAAGGACTTCAGCGTGCAGCTGCAGCAGGCCAAGAGCTCCGGCGCGGAAATGATTTTCCTGCCGATCTACTACACCGAAGCTTCCCTGATCCTGACACAGGCCAACAACCTGGGTCTGGACGTCAAGTTCTTCGGCTGCGACGGCCTGGACGGCATTTTGAACGTGGAAAACTTTAACACCGACCTGGCCGAGGGCGTTATGCTTCTGACACCTTACGCCGCGATTTCGAGCGACGAAAAGACCCAGAAGTTCACAAGCGACTATGAAGCCAAGTTCGGCATCACGCCGATCCAGTTCGCAGCCGACGCTTATGATGCGATCTACATCATCAAGGCTGCCGCCGAAAAAGCCGGGGTCACAGCCGGCATGGAAACTTCGGCGCTGTGCGATGCTCTGAAAGCCGCTATGCTCGAGATCGAAGTGCCCGGCATCACCGGTACGATGACCTGGAACGCAGACGGCGAACCGAACAAAGAACCGAAGGGCATGATCATTCAAAACGGCCAGTACGTCGCTATGTAAGCGATTTGTGGTTTCGGGTGCGCGGGGCTCTTTGCTCCGCGCATTCGTTTTTTGCTTCTATAAAAAAGCGCACCGTTTCATTTGGCTGCATTGTGCGGCTGGACGCCGGCCGGCAGACGCATTGGTTCCTTTAATTATAAAAAATTTAAAAAGTCTGCTTTTGCGCGGCTTTTTGTATTGTGCAGCCGGAATGTGTATGGTATACTTATAACCATAATTTTACGGAAATTTGCCGAAACCGTTTGAAAATGGTGCTTTTTTGTATAGAAGCAAGGATAAAGGAGAGTGTATATTTTGGAATTTTTATCTTACTTGATCACCGGCATCAGCCTGGGCAGCATTTATGCCATCATCGCCCTGGGCTATACCATGGTGTACGGCATTGCCAAAATGCTGAACTTTGCCCACGGCGATGTGATCATGGTCGGTGCGTTCGTGGTCTATTACGCCTGTAACCAGGCCGATATTCCGGCGGTGCTTGCCATCATCATTTCCATGGCGGTCTGCACGGTGCTTGGCGTTGTGATCGAGCGTTTTGCCTACCGGCCGCTGCGTTCGGCCACGCCGCTTGCTGTTTTGATCACGGCCATCGGTGTCAGCTACCTGCTGCAGAACTCGGCACTGCTGCTTTTTGGGGCAGATACAAAGTCGTTCTCCTCTGTGGTAACGATCCCGGCGCTGCGCCTGGCCGGCGGCGATTTGGTCATCACCGGCGAAACGATCGCAACGGTCGCGGTGTGTATCGTCATCATGATCTGCCTGACCATTTTTGTCAACAAAACAAAGCCCGGCCGCGCCATGCTTGCCGTGTCTGAGGACCGCGGCGCTGCGCAGCTGATGGGTGTGAACGTCAACGGCACCATTGCCATGACGTTTGCTATCGGTTCGGCACTTGCCGCGATCGCCGGCGTGCTGCTTTGCTCGGCTTACCCGACCCTGACGCCCTACACCGGCGCAATGCCCGGTATCAAGGCGTTCGTGGCGGCCGTGTTCGGCGGCATCGGTTCCATCCCCGGCGCTATGGTCGGCGGCCTTCTGCTCGGTGTGATCGAGTGCTTTGCAAAGGGCTATATCTCTTCTCAGCTGGCCGATGCCATCGTGTTTGCTTCGCTGATCATCGTGCTTGTCGTCAAGCCGACCGGTATCTTCGGCAAGAAGATCACCGAAAAGGTTTAAGGAGGTGCCTGCTTTGTCTAAATTCAAATCTCCGCTTACCATGAAGAAAAATACAAAAAGCAACCTTATCACTTATGCGCTGTTGTTCGCAATATTTATCGTTGCGCAGTCGCTCAGCGCGGCAGACGCCATGTCGAGTCTGATGCAGGGTCTGCTGGTGCCGATCTGTGTTTATGTGATCGCCGCCGTTTCGCTGAACCTGACCGTCGGCATTTTGGGTGAACTGAGCCTTGGCCATGCCGGTTTTATGTGCGTCGGCGCTTTTGCCAGCGCGTTTTTCTCGGTCGCCACGGCCGAAACGATCACCGCCGAGTGGCTGCGTTTTCTGCTGGCGCTGATCATCGGCGGCCTGGTCGCCGCTGTGTTCGGCCTGATCATCGGCATTCCCGTGCTTCGTCTGCGCGGCGACTACCTGGCCATCGTAACTTTGGCGTTTGGCGAGATCATCAAGAATGTCATGAATGTGCTTTATGTGGGCATTGATTCCCACGGCCTGCACTTTTCTACGGAAAATTCCATGGCGCTCGGTCTGGAACCGGACGGCAAGGTCATCATCAACGGCGCGCTCGGCATTACCGGCACACCGAAAGATTCCAATTTTATCATCGGCTTTATTCTTGTGCTGCTGACGGTGTTTGTGGTGCTGAACCTTGTCAACTCCCGCGCCGGCCGTGCCATCATGGCCATCCGCGACAATCGCATCGCGGCTGAGTCTATCGGTATCAACGTAACAAAATACAAACTCTATGCGTTTATGATCTCGGCGTTTTTCGCCGGCATCGCCGGTGTGCTTTATGCGCACAACCTTTCCAGCCTTACGGCCACCACAAACAATTTCGGCTACAACATGTCCATCACGATCCTGGTGTTCGTGGTGCTCGGCGGCATCGGCAACATCCGCGGTTCGGTCATTGCCGCCGTTATCCTGACGTTGCTGCCTGAGGTGCTGCGTTCGCTCAACGATTACCGCATGCTCATCTACTCGATCGTGCTGATTTTGATGATGCTGTTCTCCTCGAGCCCGCAGATGATCGCGCTGCGTGAAAAGTATAACCCGAAAAAATTGTTTTCTAAAAAGAAAAAGGAGGCGGTCGAATAATGGCAGTTCTTGAGGTCAAAAATGTTTCCATTTCTTTCGGCGGCCTGAAAGCGGTAGACGATTTCAGCATTACAGTGGAACAAGGCTGCCTTTACGGTCTGATCGGCCCGAACGGCGCCGGCAAAACGACTGTGTTCAACATTCTGACCGGCGTTTATAAGCCTGACCAGGGCGCTGTGCTGCTGGACGGCAAGGACATCACCGGCAAGCGCACGGCTGAGATCAACAAGGCCGGCATTGCCAGAACGTTTCAGAATATCCGCCTGTTCAGCCAGCTGAGTGTGCTCGACAATGTCAAGGCCGGTCTGCATAATAACTATAAATACGACATTTTCTCCGGTGTTTTCAAACTGCCGTCCTACTTTAAAAAAGAGGCGGCCATGAACCAAAAGGCCATGGAGCTTTTGAAAGTGTTTGACCTGGACGGCGAAGCGGATGTGCTGGCGCGCAATCTGCCTTACGGCAAGCAGCGCAAGCTGGAGATCGCGCGTGCGCTGGCGACCGACCCGAAGCTGCTTTTGCTGGACGAACCGGCGGCCGGCATGAACCCGAATGAAACGGCGGAACTGATGGATACCATCCAATTTGTCCGTGAGCAGTTTGACATGACCATTTTGCTGATCGAGCACGACATGAAGCTGGTTTCCGGCATCTGCGAAGAACTGACCGTGCTCAATTTCGGCCAGGTGCTGGCCGCCGGCAAAACAGCCGATGTGCTGAACAATCCCGAGGTCATCACGGCCTATCTGGGCGAGTAAGGAGGCAATTCAATGGCACTGCTTGAAGTTACAGGGCTTAAAGTATATTACGGCGTCATCCAGGCCATCAAGGGCATTTCGTTTGAAGTGAACCAGGGCGAGGTCGTGGCGCTGATCGGCGCAAACGGCGCCGGCAAAACCACAACGCTGCACACGCTTTCCGGCCTGCTGTCGGCGAAAGAGGGCAAAATCGTGTTCGACGGCAAGGACATCACCAAAACGCCGCCGCACAAGATCGTGTCCATGGGCATGGCGCAGGTGCCGGAGGGACGGCGCGTTTTCCAGGAGCTTTCCGTGCTGGAAAACTTAAAGCTCGGCGCTTATACACGCAGCAATAAGGCCGAAATCAGCGAAACGCTCGAAAAGGTATATGAGCGTTTCCCGCGCCTGAAAGAGCGTAAAAACCAGGTCGCCGGCACGCTTTCGGGCGGCGAACAGCAAATGCTGGCCATGGGCCGCGCGCTGATGAGCAAGCCGCGCCTGATCCTGATGGATGAACCGTCCATGGGTCTGTCGCCGCTTTTGGTCAGCGAGATCTTTGACATTATCGAAGAGATCCGCAACAGCGGCACCACGGTGCTGCTTGTGGAGCAGAACGCCAAAAAGGCGCTTTCGATCGCCGACCGCGCCTATGTGCTGGAAACCGGCAGCATCACACTGTCCGGCCCGGCTTCGGAACTGATCAACGACGATTCTGTGAAAAAAGCGTATCTCGGCGAATAAATATAGAACAGGAGGGCTTTTTATGGATCACTATGTTATTACGATCGCCAGGGGCTATGGCAGCGGCGGCCGCACCATCGGCAAAAAACTTTCTGAAATTTTGTCCGTTCCGTTTTATGACCGCGAACTGATCTATATGGCCTCTGAAGAAAGCGGCATCAACGTGCGTCTGTTCGGCCAGGCCGACGAGCATGTGGAAAAAGGCATTTTCCAGCCGGTCTCCAAGCCGTACCAGGGCGGGCTGATCCCGCCGGAGAGCAGCGACTTCGTGTCGGAGGAAAACATTTTCAATTACCAGGCGAAAGTTATAAAGGATCTGGCGGAAAAGCAGTCGTGCATCATCATCGGCCGCTGCGCCGACTATATTCTGCGCGACATGCCGAACGTTTTGCGCGTGTTCATCTGGGCGCCGTTTGAAACGTGTGTGTCCACGATCATGGATCTGCAGTCCCTGTCGGAAAAGGACGCGGCGAAAAAGATCAAAAAGATCGACCGCCACCGCAGCGACTATTACCGTTATTACACGGGCCGCGACTGGCAGGACTACTCTAACTATGACTTGTGCCTCAACACGCAGAAGCTCGGTTTTGACAAGACCTGCGACGTGATCGTGAATTACCTGCAGCAAATGGAGAAATAAGTTTTGCCGCTCCTTTCGGGGCGGCATTTTTCTTTACATACGTCTTAAAATCATATATAATTGGTAGTAAGCTTTCATAAATTTTATGGGGTGAGAAGATGGGAGTTTTATTGTGGATCCTGCTTGCGGCAGGCATCCTTTTGGTTTTGTACTTTTTGTTTGCAGGCCTTTTGTTCAACCAGGCTGTGGTCGGCCGTCCGCTGCCCTTGCCGCGTTTTGTTACGGCGGCGTTTCGCAGCGGCGACGACAGCGACCCGTATTTTGACAAGGTGCGCGCCGCGGAAAAAGAGGTGTTCGCCCTTGGCCTCAGTGAACTGTCAATTTTGTCTTACGACGGGCTCAAGCTGCGCAGCTATTACTATAAAAATCCGCAGCAAACGGGCAAACTGGTCATTTTGTCGCACGGTATGCGCAGCAGCGGCACGGGTGAATTCGCCTTTTTGCACCGCTATTATGCGGCGCGCGGGTTTGATCTGCTTTTTGTTGACCACCGTGCGTGCGGCCGCAGCGAGGGCAAGTATCTGGGCTACGGTTATCTGGAAAGCCGCGATCTGATCAGCTGGGCACAGTTTGCGAATCAGCTTTACGAAAATCGCGTGCGCATCTATATGCACGGCGTTTCCATGGGCGCTGCTGCCGTGCTGCTCGCATCGGCCGACAAAAGCCTGCCGGCCAATGTGCAAAGCGTGGTGTCGGACTGCGCCTACACGTCTATGCGCGCCGAGTTTGCCTGGCAGGTCAAAAAAGTTGTGCACCTGCACACACCGCTGCTTTTGAAGTTTGTGGACCTTTGGTGCGGCATGTGCGCGCATTACCGTTTTAAAAACGTTTCGCCGCTGGACGCTGTTCGCCAGGCGCGCGTGCCGGTTTTGTTTGTGCATGGTGATGCGGACGACTATGTGCCGTTTGCCATGCAGGAAGAGCTTTACATTGCCTGCACCGCCAAAAAGTCCAAGACCGTTATTCACGGCGCGTCGCATGCGCGCAGCTATTTTACGGATACGCCGGCATATGAGACGGCGCTCGATGTCTTTTTCAGCGACACGGAGCAGCCGGCTATCCCGTTGGTCTGAGGGCACGGTATGGGCGAAAGGGAAACGATATCGGGCAGCGTGGAAACAGTTGTTTTCCGTTCGGAAGACGGCGGCTACGTTGTGTTTAAACTGAATACGGCCGACGAGGAAATTACCGTTTGCTGCCGTGATGTGGCCGGTGCGTTTCAAATCGAGGGCGGCATGCTGGTGGAATGCACCGGCAGCTGGGGGTTTCACAACACCTACGGTCCGCAGTTTGAGGCACAGAAGATCGGCGTGCAGATGCCCACGGATACGGCGGGTATCCTGCTTTGCCTTTCTTCCAAGCTGGTGCCGGGCATCGGCCCCACGCTGGCGCGCCGCATTGTGGAGCGCTTCGGCGCAGACAGCTTGGATGTGATCGAAAATTCGCCGCAGCGCTTAGCGGAGGTGGAGGGCATCACGCTTTCCAAAGCCCGCCGGTTTTCCAAGGCATATCAGGGCCGCATTGATTTTTCGCGCCAGGTCACACAGTTGACCGGGCTCGGTCTCAGCTATGACCGGGCGAAAAAAATTTACGACGGTTACGGCGCCGAATCTGTCGAAATGCTGCAAACAGATCCGTTTGCGCTGTGCGCCGGCGGCCTTTTGACGTTCGATGAGGCTGAAAGTCTGGCACAGAATTTTGAACTGGCGGCAACGCCGTCGCGCTGTATTGCCGGCGTGCTGTATGTTATGCAGTATAATTTTGAAACGAACGGCCACACCTGCGTCTCCCGCAGCAGCCTGCTCGCGCCGTGTATGGAGCTTTTGGCCTGCAGCGAGGACGACGCTGAAATTGCAATCGACGACGCGCTGGCACAAAATCTGCTGACGTCAGAGCAGATCGGTGCACGCGAATACCTTTTCCTGCCCGAGGCTTACCGCGAAGAAATGCTGATCGCTGACAAAATCAAGCTGCTTCTGCGTGTGGCGCCGCAGCCGGAAACGCTGCTGGCATCTGAAATCTCTGTGTTTGAAGAGACGTTTCAGATCCATTTGGATGACCGCCAGCGCGAAGCGATTGAGCTGGCGGTCGGGCCGGGCATGTTCATTCTGACCGGCGGCCCCGGTACCGGTAAAACGACCACGGTGCGCGGCATCATCCACATTTTAAATAAAAAAGGCCTCAAAACGGTGCTGACGGCGCCGACCGGCCGGGCGGCCAAGCGCATGAGCGAGCTGACCGGGCAGGATGCGCAGACGATCCACCGCCTGCTGGAAACGCAGCGCACCGACAGCGGCGAATACCGCTTTAAGCATGATGCGCGCGATCCAATCGATGCGGACGCCGTCATTGTGGACGAGATGTCGATGGTCGACATCCGCATTTTTTCCGCGCTGTTGGATGCACTGCCGATGCGCTGCCGTTTGATCATGGTGGGCGATGCGGATCAGCTGCCGCCCGTCGGCGCCGGCAATGTGCTGGCCGATCTTATTAAAAGCGGCAAGATTCCGGTCGTCTGCCTGCAGCGCATTTTCCGCCAGGCACAAAAGAGTCTGATCGTGACGAACGCACACGCCATCGTTTCCGGCCAGATGCCGCAGCTGGACCGTAAAGCACCGGAGGATGACTTTTTCTTTCTGCAGGAACCGTCGCCTTATCTGGCGGCCAAAAAGATTACAGATCTGGTCACGCGCCGCCTGCCTTCTGCCTATGGCGATGCGTTTAAAAACATTCAGGTGCTGTGCCCCTCCCGAAAGGGCGAGACCGGTACGGAAACGCTCAATCAGGTGCTGCAAAGCCGCCTGAACCCCAAAGATGCGAAAAAGCGCGAAATCGCCGTGCGCGGCAGCATTCTGCGCGAGGGCGACCGCGTGATCCAGATGAAAAACAATTACGACCTGCCCTGGTGCGGCAGTGAAAATACCGGCGTGTTCAACGGCGAGATCGGTACGATTGCGGCGCTCGACCCGGTGCTTAAAACAGCCGTCGTGCATTTTGACGACTTTTCTGCAGAATATGATTTTGAGGCTTTGCATGAATTGGAGCTTGCCTACGCCATGACCGTGCACAAAAGCCAGGGCTCGGAATTTGACGCCGTGGTCATGCCGGTCATTGCCGTGCCGCCGAAGCTTGCTTACCGAAACCTGCTTTACACGGCCGTTACGCGTGCCAAAAAGCTGATCGTGCTGGTCGGCACGCACGCGCAGCTGGAGAAAATGGTGCAAAACGGTAAAAAAAGTAAACGCCAAAGCGCGCTTGTTCATTTTTTATCTGTTGACAAGCCGGGCGTTTTTCAGTAGCATAATAGAGAAAATGAAAACGAAAAGGGAATTGCAATGTTTGGTTTTGATTTGGGAATTGACCTTGGCACATCCTCGCTGGTGATCGCCATGCCCGGCAGGGGCATCGTGCTCAACGAGCCGTCTTATATCGCCTATATGGAAGACAGTGAAAAAATGCTCTACGCCGGCAAGCGCGCCTATTTTCTGCAGGGGCGTGAACCGCAGGGCGTGCGCGTGGCACAGCCACTGAAGGACGGCGTTATCGGTTCTTACCGGCTGACGGAAAAAATGCTTTCGTTCTTTCTGGGCAAGGTTATCGGCAAAACGATCTTCCGTCCGCGCGTCGTGGCCTGCGTGCCGTCTGTGACGACCGATGTGGAAAAGCGCACGATCGTGTCGGTGCTCATCAACGCTGGCGCGCGCAGCGTCTGCCTGATCGAAGAGCCGCTCGCCGCAGCGTTCGGCTCCAATACGGATCCGCTGCAGCCCGGCGGCATTTTTGTTATCGACGTCGGCGGCGGCACAACCGACCTGGCTGTCGTCAGCGGCGGCAGCATGGCGCAGACCGAAACCATCAAGATCGCCGGCACCGATTTTGACGAGGAGATCGTGAAATATATGCGTACGCGTTTTGGCATGAATGTCGGTATCCGCATGGCGGAAGACATCAAAAAGAACGTCGGCTGCGCGGTGCCGCGCGTGGAACGCGTGGTCATGACCGCCAAGGGCAGCGACGTCAAGACCGGCCTGCCGCGTGAGGAGGAGGTCAACGACCTCGATATTTATGACTGCCTGTTTCCGCTGCTCGAGACGATCCGTGAAAAGGCGGTCGCCATGTTTGAGCGTACTTCGCCGCAGCTCGTGGCCGACATCAGCCGCAGCGGCGTGATTTTGGCCGGCGGCGGCGCGCTGATGTACGGTATGGACAAAATGTTTTCCGAGGCACTCGGGGTAGAGGCGCATGTGGCCGACGAGGCGCAGGAGTGCGTGGCCAAGGGCACCGGTATCGCTCTGATCAAAATGAACGTTTTAGACGGCTACGGCTACCGCTTCAAGACCAAAGAAGATGTGCGCATCCGATGATCCAGTATTATTACGGCGACGGCAAGGGCAAGACCTCGGCGGCGCTCGGTGCAGCACTGCGTGCGGCCGGGGCGGGCATGTCCGTTTTTTGCGTATTCTTTTTAAAAGACAATTCTTCGAGCGAACGGCGCGCGCTTTCATTTGCGCAGGTTTACCCATCGCCTGAACGTGTGCCGTTTTCATTTCAAATGTCGCAGACCGAGCGGGCGTCTTACAGCCGGTGGGCGCAGGCGGCCTGTCAGGCTGTTTTGCAAAGCGGCGCCGATATGATCGTGCTCGACGAGTTTGCCGATGCGCAGGAGCTTGGCTTTGTTGCACCGGAAACGATGCGCCGGATTTTGCAAAAACCAAACTGCGAACTGGTCATTACCGGTCACAGGGCGCACTGTGAAATCGTGCAGGCGGCCGATTATGTGACCCGTTTTCAAAAAGAAAAACACCCGTTCGACCGGGGCATACCGGCCAGAAAGGGCATTGAGTATTGAAAGGAGGCGCAGCTTTGCGGGACCGTTTTTCCATGTACCATCCCGTCTGCGGCTTCCTTTTTTTTATTGTGGCCGCCGTGGTTTCCATGGTGCTTTTTCATCCGCTGTTTCTCAGCGTTTCGTTTTTGTGCGCGCTGACTTACCTTTTGGTGCTGCGCGGCAGAAAGGCGTTTGGCCTTTTGCTAAAGTTTTTGCTGCCCATGGCGGTCGTTGTCACGCTCATTAATGCGTTTTTGAATTCTTACGGCACGACCGTGCTGTTTGCGTTGCCGTGGGGTCTGCCGTTTACGGCAGAGGCACTGCTTTTCGGCTTTTGCCAGGCGCTGCTTTTTTCATCTGTTTTGCTGTGGCTGTTTTGCTACAGCGATGTAATGGGCAGTGAAAAGTTTTTATTCGTTTTCGGCCGCATTTTTCCGAACACGGCGCTTCTTTTTTCCATGACGCTGCGTTTTATTCCGCTTTTTGTGCGCCGTGCCGGCGAGATCCGAATGGCGCGCCGCGCGGCCGGTATTGCCGGGCAGCACCGTTTAAAAGAGGCGGTACATGTGTTTTCCGCTCTGGCTACCGGCTGCCTGGAAAGCAGCGTGGCCATGGCACTTTCCATGCGTGCCAAGGGCTACGGCGCCGGGCAGCGCCGGCCGTTCAATCGCTATCGTTTTAAAAAGAAGGATGCCTTTTACCTTTCGTTTCTGCTGCTGTGTCTGGCAGCTGTGGCGGCGGGCGGCATGGCCGATGCCTATTATTTTGAATTTGAACCGGCTTTGTATTTGGAGACGGGGCCGCTTTTTTACCTTGGACTTGGTGCTTTTTTTGCATTTTGTATCTCACCGGTGCTGCTCGACGCAGCGGAGGCAGTCAAATGGCGTATATTAATGTCGAAAATTTAACATTTGCCTACCCGGATGCGCCGCAGTGCGCGCTGCAGGGCGTGTCTTTTTCTATGGAACGCGGCGAAATGGGCGTGATCCTCGGCCGTTCCGCCAGCGGCAAATCCACGTTGCTGCAGCTGCTTTGCCCGGCCATCGCGCCGAAAGGCAAAATCGGCGGCAAAATCAGTCTGTCCGGTGCGCGCGTGGCGTTTGTGCACCAGGACGCAGAGGCGTCGCTCGTGTGCGACAAGGTATTTGCCGAGCTCGCTTTTGCGCTGGAAAATCAGGGCATGGCGCGTGAGCAAATCAGCTTAAAGATCGCGGAAACGGCTTGCTTTTTAAATATAGAAGATCTGTTTGCATGTGATGTGGCCGCGCTTTCCGGCGGCCAAAAGCGCATGGTCGCGCTTGCTGGTGCACTGGTCGCCGAGCCGGATGTGCTGATTTTGGACGAGCCGGTTTCCAGTTTGGACCCGCTTGCGGCCGAGCATTTTTTGTCTGCGCTCGTCAAAGTCAATCGGGAACTCGGCATTACCGTGCTGATGAGCGAGCACATTGCCGGCGGCATTTTGCCGCAGTGCGATGTGCTGGGCTTTTTAGAGGCGGGGGAAATGGCGGCGTTTGGGCCGTGCACCGAAACAGCCCGTGCGCTTTGCGGGGCCGGGTTTGCCGATTACCTGCCGGTTCCGGTGCGTCTGTTTTCCAGGCTGCAGCCGGACGTGCTGCCGTCCGTTTCCGTGCGCGGCGCACGCGTGCGTCTGGCTGCGTATTTAAAAGAGCGGTCAGCCGTACATAATGATTTTTCTTATACACCTTTGACACCGCCGGAAAGCAAAAAAAATACCGCCCTGCAGTTTCAGGACGTTTATTTTTCCTATGACCGGCGCCGGCAGCCGGTGCTGCACGGGCTGGATCTAAAAGCTTCTTTCGGCAGCGTACACGGCGTTGTCGGCTGTAATGGCAGCGGCAAGTCCACTTTGCTGAAGCTTGCGTCGGGCGTTTTGCGCCCGCTGCACGGCCGGTGCAAGGTGCACGGCCGTGCGGTCATGATGCCGCAGGAGCCACTTGATCTGTTTTGCGGCGACACGCTCGGCGAGGATCTTGCCGGGGCAGATGCAGCGCTGGTGCACCGTTTTGGCCTGCAAAAACTTCTCGGCCGCCATCCTTACGATGTCAGCGGCGGCGAAGCGCATATGGCTGCATTTGTGCGCATCTTGTCCGGCCAGCCGGACATACTTTTGCTTGACGAACCGACCGCCGGTTGCGATGCGGAGATCAAGGCACGGCAAAAAGAGCTGCTGCGGGGGCTTGCGGCTGCGGGCAAGTGTGTGCTTGTGGTGTCGCACGATATGGAATTTTTAAGCGAGGTGTGCGACCGTGTTTCTCTGCTTTTTGGCGGCGAGACGGTGGAGACGATGCCGGCGCACCGCTTTTTTGCGTCGCTCTCGTTTTATACGACGGATGCGCACCGCATCGGCCGCGGCCTGGTGGACGGCGCCGTGACTTTGCAGGATCTGCTGCAGGCAGCCGGGGAGTGTGGTGCGCCGTGAAAAAAGAAAATCTGCTGGTTTGTATCTGCGCAGCGGTTTCGCTGGCCGGTGTTTTGGTATGGCAGCTGTTTTTCGCCGAAAAGGTCTCGTTTTACATGGTCGGCATGGTTTTGATCGTGCTGACGATTTTGCCGTTTTTTGCCTCGTTTGAACGCGGCCGTGCCGCGGCTGTGGAGATCAGCCTGCTGGCCGTAATGGCGGCGCTGGCGGTTGCCTCGCGTGCGGCGTTTTACGCGCTGCCCCAGGTCAAGCCGATCTGCGCCGTGGTCATCGTTAGCGGCGTCTGCTTCGGCGCCAAAAACGGCTTTGCCGTTGGCGCGATCAGTGCGTTTGTGTCCAACTTCTTGTTTGGCCATGGGGTGTGGACACCGTACCAGATGCTGGCGCTCGGCCTTTGCGGTTTGTTCGCCGGGCTGCTGTTTCGCGCCGTGCGCCCCACGCGCGTGCGCCTGGCCGTTTACGGCTTTTTTGCGGCCGCGGTGCTTTACGGGCTGATCGTCGATTTGAGCACGGTGTTCATGACACTCAGCCGGCTGACCTGGCAGGGCGTTCTCGGCGTTTACGGCGCCGGCGCTGTTTTTTCGCTGATTTTCGGTGCAACAACAGCCGTTTTCCTGTTTCTGTTCGGCGAAGCGTTTGTCAAAAAAATAAACCGCATACAAAAAAAGTACGCGGTTTAAAAGCGAAAATATGTGCCTGCTACCTTAAAACAGCAAACCCAAGGTCAATGACACCGCCGAGCAGCTTGCTTGTTTTGGTCATGTTCAGCGTCTCTGCCACCCAAAGCAGCACAAGGGCAATGAAAATCGCAATGATCAAAGTACGTTCGCTCATAAATTGACCTCCTTTTCCTTTCTAGTTTCTATTATAAACGTTTTTTTGCTGAAATCAATACCTAAATTTACGCGGTTTTATACAAAAAGGTTTTCTGCGGCGCGCATGCGGCTGCATAAACCGGTGTGATTTATAAAAAATAGAATGGAGGGCTGTTATGCTTACGCGTATGGAACGGGCTGCAAAGCTGAAAAACTGTACAATCGACGACGGCTTTTGGTCTTATTATGTCGATCTTGTCTGCAACACGGTCGTGCCGCTGCAGGAAAAGATTTTTAACGATGCGGCGGCGGACACAGAAAAGAGCCACGCGCTGGATAATTTCCGCCTTGCAGCCGGTGAAAAAAGCGGCTCGTTTTACGGCATGCTTTTTCAGGACAGCGATGTTTACAAATGGCTGGAGGCTGCGGCCTATGCGCTGCAGAACCGGCCGGATGCCGCGCTCGAACAACGCTGTGATACGGTGATCGGCCTGATTTGCCGTGCACAGGAAGAAGACGGCTACTTAAACACCTATTTTACGCTGGAACGTCCGAATGATAAATGGACAAATCTTCTGGAGGGGCACGAGCTCTACTGTGCCGGCCATATGATCGAGGCGGCCTGCGCGTATTTTGAAGTGACCGGTAAAAACGCACTTTTGCAGGCGGCCTGCCGTCTGACCGACCATATCGACCGCCGGTTCGGCCCCGGCAAAACGGCGGGCATTCCCGGTCATGAGGAAATTGAGCTGGCACTTCTGCGCCTTTGGCGTGTTACAGGGGAAAAACGCTACCTGGATCTGGCGGCGTATTTTGTCAACACGCGCGGGCAGGACCCTGCCTTTTTTGAAAAAGAGGCGCAAAAACGCAGCTGGGATTATTTCGGCATGGATCCGAAAGATACAGAGTATAACCAAAGTCATCGCCCGGTGCGTCGGCAGACCGAGGCGGTCGGCCACAGCGTGCGCGCCATGTATCTGTACACGGCTATGGCCGATCTTGCGGCCGAAACGAACGACCGTTCGCTTTACGACGCGTGCGTGCGTCTTTATGAAAACGTGACCGGGCAGAAGATGTATGTGACCGGCGGCATCGGTTCTACCGTGCACGGGGAAGCGTTTACCGCCGCTTACGACCTGCCGAACGATTCGGCTTACGCCGAGACGTGCGCGGCCATTGGGCTGGTGTTTTTTGCACGGAAAATGCTGCAGATCAGCCCGAAAGGCACTTATGCCGATGTGATGGAACGCTGCCTTTATAACGGCGTGCTGTCCGGCATGCAGCGCAGCGGCGACCGTTTCTTTTATGTCAACCCGCTGGAGGCGGTACAGGGCCTTTCCGGCCAGGCGCGCCCGTACAGCCATGTGCTTTTGCAGCGGCCGCGCTGGTATACCTGTGCCTGCTGCCCGCCAAATCTGGCGCGGCTGCTCGGCTCGCTCGGCCGCTATGCCTGGGGCGAAGGGGACGGCACGGTCTATGCGCATTTGCTGCTCGGCGGCGAGTACCGTGCAGAAAACGGTGCCGTGATCGGTGTGCAGTCTGCCTATCCGTGGCAGGGGAAGGCGTCGTTTTGCATCCGTGCCCTTCCGGAAAATCAGGCGGAACTGCCCTTTACGCTTGCTGTGCATATTCCGTCGTGGTGCAGTGCATTTTCACTTTGTGTCAACGGTGAAAAGGCGGCCTTTCCGGTCAGGGATGGTTATTGCTATATAGCGCGCACCTGGCGGCGCGGCGACCGCGTGGAGCTGCATTTGCAAATAGAGCCAAGGCGCGTTTATGCCAATGCGCATGTGCGTGCGGACGCCGGCTGCGTCTGCTTGTCGCGCGGCCCGCTTATCTACTGCTTTGAAGCGTGCGACAACGGCGAGGAGCTGCACTGCCTGCGCCTGCCGCGCAGTGCCGCCGTTTCTGAATGCACGAAAGACGACCCGGTGCTTGGTCGTTACATAGAGCTGGATTTGCCCGGCTTTCGCGTTTCGGGCGGTGAAGCGCTCTATTCGTTTGCACCGCCGCAGGCCGAGTCCTGCACGCTGCGCGCACTGCCGTATTATCTTTGGAGCAACCGCGCGCCCGGTTCCATGCGTGTCTGGCTTTTGGAAACCGGCGAAAGGCCACAAAATGATGGCGTATAAAGGGACGATTTTGTACCGTTTTTTGTATTTGTACAGTGATTTTGTGTTGAAATGAAAAACATTCTATGGTAAAATAAGTAAATGTTTTAGGGAAAGCTCATAGATGAACTTTTACGGAGGGCTCATTATGGAAAATCTTTATCTTTTGGCGGCGGGTACACCCGTCGATATGAAAACCGTTGTCATCGCCGGCGTTGTGATCGTTATGGCGGTGCTGGCTGTTCTGGTTCTGGTGTTCAAGGCGTTCGGCCTTGTCGTGTCCAAATCGGAAAATGCGGTCAAGCACACGTCTGAGCAGCCGGCACAAAACGCGGCTGCGCCTGTGCGTGCGGCTGCCCCGGCCGTGTCCGGCGACATCCCGGGCGAGGTGATCGCCGCCATCACTGCCGCAGTCATTGCCGCTGAGGGTCCCGGTGCTGTGGTGCGCTCTGTGCGCCGTGTGCAGCCTGCCGGCGGACGCAAGGCCTGGGCAATGGCCGGTATCGTGGACAACACCAGATCGTTTTAAAGGCGGCGTTTTTTCATGGAAGTTTTACGCAGTGTCTGGGAAGTTATATTAGATATTTTACAGTCTTCCGGTTATGCACAGTTCTTTCAGGGGGACGGCTACAAAAACGTCATCATGCTGCTGTTCGCCTTTTTGTTTCTTTACCTCGGCATCAAAAAGGGGTTTGAGCCGCTTTTGATGGTGCCGATCGCGTTCGGCATGCTGCTGGCAAACCTGCCGGGCGCCAACCTGGCGGTGCAGTATCACGATATCGCCGGTTTTTACGACCTGTTCAAGAACATGATCGAAAACAACGGCGGTCCGCAGCCCGGTCTGCTCGATTTTCTTTACCTCGGTGTCAAGCTCGGCATTTATCCGCCGCTGATCTTCCTCGGCATCGGAGCCATGACCGACTTCACCCCCCTGATCGCAGACCCCAAAAGCTTTTTGCTGGGCGCTGCCGCGCAGTTCGGTATTTTCTTCACCTATATCGTTGCAACGGTCATGGGCTTTACGCCGGCCGAAGCCGGTTCCATTTCGATCATCGGCGGCGCCGACGGCCCGACGGCGATTTTCGTTACGTCGCAGCTTGCCCCGCAGATGCTTGGCACCATCGCCGTGGCGGCTTATTCCTATATGGCGCTTGTGCCGCTGATCCAGCCGCCGGTCATGATGGCGCTGACCACGAAAAAAGAACGTGCGGTCGTCATGAAAAGCCAGCGCAAGGTCTCCAAACTCGAAAAGATTTTGTTCCCGATCATGGTCACAGTCATCGTGTCTTTGCTGCTGCCTGACGCGGCGGCGCTCGTGGGCATGCTGATGTTCGGCAACCTGCTGAAAGAAAGCGGCCGTACAGAGCGTATTGCCAAGGCCGCGCAGAATGAGCTGATGAACATCATCACGATCATGCTTGGTGTGTCGGTCGGTGCAACGACCTCGGCCGAAACGTTTTTGACCTGGGACACGATCAAAGTTGTGCTGCTTGGCCTGGTGGCGTTCATCGTGGCCACGGCTTCCGGCGTGATCTTCGGCAAGATCATGTATGTCCTCTCCAAGGGCAAGATCAACCCGCTGATCGGTTCCGCAGGCGTTTCCGCCGTGCCGATGGCGGCGCGCGTGAGCCAAACGGTCGGCCAGCGCGAGAATCCGTCCAACTACCTGCTGATGCACGCCATGGGGCCGAATGTGGCCGGTGTGATCGGTTCGGCAGTTGCGGCCGGTGTTCTGCTTTCTGTTTTAAAATAACACAAAAAAGAAAAGGACGTAGCTTTTACGTCCTTTTTTAAACGAAAAAATGGAGTTTTGAGTATGCCATTAAATGCTATGCAGCAAAAAGCGGTCGAAACCACAGAGGGGCCGCTTCTGATTCTGGCCGGTGCAGGTTCCGGCAAAACCACGGTGCTTGTTAACCGTGTGCAGTATATTATTGAAAACGGCCTGGCGCTGCCCTGGCAGGTGCTGGCTATTACCTTTACCAATAAGGCGGCTTCCGAGATCCGCCAGCGCCTGACGCAGGCTGTTGGGCCCGAGGCGGAGTCGATCTGGGCGTTTACGTTCCACTCCTGCTGCACGCGCATCCTGCGCCGCTACGGGGAACGCCTCGGTTACAGCAATCATTTTACGATCTATGACACCGACGATTCCCGCCGCGTTATGAAGCATTGCCAGAAGCAGCTGGGCATTGAGGAACGTTTGCTTGGTCACAAGGCGATTTTGGCCGAAATCAGCCGCGCAAAAGACAGTCTGGTGCCTGTGGAAGATTTCAAAACGGCGGCCGCCAGCGATTTTCGTCTTTCGAAAATCGCGGCTTGCTACGAGCTGTACCAGAAAGAACTGCTCAAAAGCGACGCCATGGATTTTGACGACATTATTTTCAACACCGTGCGCCTGCTGCAGGAGAACGACGATGTGCGTGAGCTGTACCAAAAGCAGTTCCATTACGTTATGGTGGATGAGTACCAGGACACCAACCATGCGCAGTATGTGCTGACCTCTCTTTTGGCCGGCGGCTATAACAACATTTGCGTGGTCGGCGACGACGACCAGTCCATTTACCGTTTTCGCGGGGCGACGATCGAAAATATTTTAAGCTTTGAGCGCCAGTATGACCATGCGCAGGTCATTCGCCTGGAGGAAAATTACCGCAGCACGCAAAACATTCTGGATGCGGCCAACCATGTGATCGCCAACAATAAAAACCGTAAAGGCAAAACACTTTACACACAGTCCGGCCAGGGCGACAAGGTCGTTTTGTACACGGCGGAAGATGAACGCGGCGAAGCGGCCTTCATTGTGGATGAGATCGAGAAAAACGTAAAAGCCGGCATGAAGTTCAGCGACCACGCCGTGCTTTACCGCATGAACGCACAGTCGCGCAACATCGAAATGGCGCTGACCAAAAGCGGCATTCCGCACAAGATCATCGGCGGCCACCGCTTCTTTGACCGTAAGGAGATCAAAGACATTATCGCATACATGGCCGTTGTCAACAACACAAGCGACGATGTGCGCCTGCAGCGTATCATTAATGTGCCGCGCCGCGCGATCGGGGAAACGACGGTGGCCAATGCGCTTGACATCGCTTCGCACCTGTCGCTTAGTCTGTTTGAGGTATGCGCCCATGCCGATGAATATGCGAAAACGGCGCGTGCCGCCGGCAAGCTGAAAGCCTTTACAGACATGATCCGGTCGATCGCCGATACATACGCAGCCGGCGAGGAAACGCTCGGCGACCTGCTTGAAGATATTTTGGAAAAAACGCAGTACCTTGCCTACCTGCGCGAGGACGAGCCGGAAAAATACGATGACCGCGCCATGAACATTCAGGAACTGAAGTCCATGTTTGCGAAATATGAGGAAGAGGACCCGGATTTCGGTTTGTCTGATTTTCTGGAGGATGTGGCGCTCGTTACCGATATCGACGACTATAATGCCGACGACGACAGCGTGGTGCTGATGACGCTGCATGCCTCCAAGGGTCTGGAATTTCCGGTCGTGTTCATCCCCGGCATGGAAGAGGGCATCTTCCCCGGAACCCAAAGCCTTTACAGCCCCGACGAGTGCGAAGAGGAGCGCCGTCTGGCCTATGTGGGCATTACGCGTGCCAGAAAAAAGCTTTACCTCATCAACGCTTCGCACCGCATGCTGTTCGGCACTACCAACCGCAACCGCGCTTCCCGCTTTACGGCCGAGATCCCGGCTTCGGTGACCGAGGTGCGCGAACAGCCGCGCGAGGCGTTTGCCGGCGCGTCGCATTTCGGCACGCCACAAAAGGCAAATCCGTTTGCCAAGTCTACGCCGGTCGGGCGCGCCACACGCCCAAGCGGCAGCGCCTGGCAGTTTGGCCAGGTCAAAAACACAGCGCAGCCGCTCAGCGAAATGCTGCAGGTCGGCGACGCGGTGCGCCACAAGGTCTACGGTACCGGCGTGATTTTGTCGGCCAGGCCAATGGGCAACGACACGCTGCTGGAGGTCAGCTTTGACAAAAGCGGCACGAAAAAGATGATGGCCAACTACTCTAAATTGCAAAAACTGGGTTGATTATGCAAAAAAATGATGAATTTGTGCTGAAAATCGATGCGCTCACGTCCGAGGGCAGCGGCATCGGCCGAAAGGACGGCATGGCCGTTTTTGCCTATGGCACGGCACCGGGCGACACCGTTTTGGCCCATGTGATCAAAGCCAAAAAGAATTATTGCGTGGCAAAGGCCCTGCAGATTTTAGCGCCTTCGCCGGACCGTATTGAAAATGACTGCCCGGCGTTTCCGGCCTGCGGCGGCTGCGATTTTCGCCATATTTCTTATGATGCAGAGCTGCGCTATAAGGCCGAGCGCATCAACGACGCATTTGCCCGCATTGCCGGCATGGATCTGAAAATCGAAAAAATGTACGGCGCATCCGCGTGCGCTTCGTACCGCAACAAAGCGCAGCTGCCGTTTGCAAGCGGTAAAAACGGCGTTTGCACCGGCTTTTATGCCAGCCGCAGCCACCGGGTCGTGCCGAATACGCGCTGCCGTCTGCAGGACAAATCGTTTGATGCTGCGGCCGCCGCCGTGCGCGACTGGGCGGCACAAACGCATGCCTCGGTCTATGATGAGACGACCGGCCGCGGGCTGCTGCGCCATTTGTATATGCGCCGCGCCTGCAGCGGCGATTTAATGGTCTGCCTTGTGATAAACGGCAAAACCGTTGCGAATCCCGATTTGCTTCTGCAGCTTTTGCAAAGGGCTGTGCCGGGGCTGAAAACACTTTGCCTGAATATCAATCGGAACGACACCAATGTGGTGCTCTCCGGGGAAACGCAGGTGCTTTTCGGCGACGGTTATATTGAAGATGTGCTGTGCGGCCTGCGTTTTCGCATTTCGCCGAATTCGTTTTACCAGGTCAACCACGACCAGTGCGAAGTGCTTTACGGCCTGGCTGCCGAATTCGCCGCGCCAAAAAAGAACGATGTGCTGCTGGACCTGTATTGCGGCACCGGCACCATTGGGCTGACGATGGCCGGGCGTGTGCAGACGCTTGTGGGCATTGAAACGGTCTCGCCTGCGGTAGAGGATGCCCGCCGCAACGCTGCGGAAAACGGCGTTGAAAACGCACTGTTTCTGTGTGCAGATGCGGCTGAGGGCGCGCGGCAGATGGCTGAGCAGGGTCTGAAGCCGAACATCATCGTGCTTGACCCGCCGCGCAAAGGCTGTGCCGAGGATGTGCTGCGTCTGGCGGCTTCCATGCAGCCGGAGCGCATCGTTTACGTCTCCTGCGACCCGGCCACCCTGGCGCGTGACATTGCGCGTTTTGCGCCGCTCGGCTACACGGCCGTGCGCGCCGCCGGCGTCGATCTCTTTCCCCGCACAAAACACACAGAAACCGTCTGTTTATTTCTTCGTGCAGACTGATGTATGGGAGGCTGTTGGTATATGGTAGGCAATTATAAGGTGATCACGCTTTGCGGCAGCACGCGTTTTAAGGATGCTTTTATTAAGGCGCAAAAGGATCTGACCCTTCAGGGCAACATCGTTATCAGCGTCGGTCTGTTTGGCCATTCCGGCGACGATGAAGTTTGGGAGGGCATGACGGAAGACACGGTGACGGCAACGAAGCAGATGCTTGACGATATGCATAAACGCAAGATCGACATGGCCGATGCTATTTTTGTGATTAATGTCGGCGGCTATATCGGTGCCAGCACCCGTTCGGAGATCGCGTATGCCGTATCGACCGGCAAAGACGTGTATTATTTGGAGCCGCTGCAAAATTCGTAATGCCCCAAGTTGCTGTCGGTCGTTATTCAAAATAATATGTAAACACCCTTCGGCGTTTTTTGCGCCAAAGGGTGTTTTTGTTTGTGCATTTTGGCATGTATTAGATTTGGCCGGCATCTGCTGCTTTTTTCTGCCTGAAAATCTTTTTAAACAAAAAGCGCACCAGCGGACCGCAGAAAAACAGCTGCCACAAAAGCGCCATCGGAAAGTTGCACACAAACGTCTGCAGCCATTTTGGGATCAACTCAAGCCCAGGCTGTTTGAAAATCAGCGTTGCCCAAAAACTCATAATGGGGCACATAAAGCAAACGGTCACACAGGCGCGTACCGCGTTTACCCAAAAAGGCTTGTCTTCGCCGGGCGTCACCATTTTAAAGGCAATTTTCGGCGCAAAACGGTCCACAAAGAAAAAGCCCATTATAAAACAAATCGGAAAAATAATGGCCATTTCTTTGCAAGCGGGCAAAAAATCTGCGTTTGAAAGTCCGTGGTTTTTCAGTCCGGTGTTGTAAAGCTCCATGGCAAACACCATAAAAAAGGTCATCAGCGCTCCGTAAATAAATTCCTGAAATTTTGTTTTCGGCATATTTCTTCTCCTTCCAAAATAAAAAGGCGCAGTCTCAAAAAGACTACGCCGAAATGACTTATTTCTTTTTTGCACCGCAATTTTAGCAAAGCCGCGCGCATTTGTCAATGTGAAAACAGACGATATTCACACTGTGTTTTCTCTTACTTTTTTGGTGAATTTCACAGCCGGCCGTTTCTGACATAGAATGAAAACGGAGCCGTTTGGCTCTGAAATCAGGAAAGGAGAGATCAAGTGTTACAGGCAAATACAGCTGATTCGCGCGAAGATCTTGCCAATATAGAGATGAATATTGTCCGTTTTGCAGACGGTGACGGCGAGTGTGCGTGCAGGCACGGCGGTAAAAGGCCTTGCTGTCCGCCGGTAGGTGCGTGCTGCGGTTTGCGCGGCCCAACCGGACCTACCGGCCCAACGGGTCCAACAGGTCCGTCCGGTGGTCCAACAGGCCCAACTGGTCCTACCGGTCCAACTGGCCCAACCGGTCCGGCCGGTGCTTTTGGTGCGATTGGTCCTACGGGCCCGACCGGCCCGACAGGTGCGACCGGTCCTACGGGTCCGACCGGCCCGACAGGTGCGACCGGCCCGACAGGTGCAACCGGTCCTACAGGCGCGACCGGCCCGACAGGTGCGACCGGTCCTACGGGTCCGACAGGCCCGACAGGCCCGACAGGTGCAACCGGTCCTACAGGCCCGACCGGCCCAACAGGCGCGACCGGTCCTACTGCCCCGTCAATATATGCACAACAAGGAAAATGCCGTAACCATGCGGCTTTCAGCACATTAAAGACAATTAAACAACCCCTATAATTACACCTAAAACGCCGTAGCAAGGTTGGACAAGCCTTGATATGGCGTTTTTAAGTGAGTAGGATATGTCGCCGCAGCTTGAAAAGAGTTGCGGTTTTTTTATGCCCGAAAACAGGCGGTAACGTGGAACGTTAGGCGCGAAAAAGCCCTTGCAATACAAGGCTTTTCAGACACAAAAACGGCAAAGGCATACTGCAATACCAAAACCGCCGAAAACGGCTTTCTAATATTCCACGCAGACCAAGAGAGGAAGTGATGAAACATGGCAGTTTTCAGAGTGGAACGCAATACGGGATATACCGTTATGAGCAACCACCACTTGCGCAATAAGGAACTCACCTTAAAGGCAAAAGGCTTGCTTTCGCAAATGCTGTCTTTGCCCGAAGATTGGGATTATACCCTTGCGGGCTTATCTCACATCAACCGCGAGAAGATCGACGCAATCCGCGAAGCGGTAAAAGAACTCGAAAAAGCCGGATATATCGTGCGCAGCCGGGAGCGCGACGAGAAAGGACGCTTGCGGGGCGCGGATTATGTCATATACGAGCAGCCGCAGCCGCGAGAGCCGGAAGCAGCTACCAGCGGCGAACAGCCGTCTATATCGGATTACCCTACATTGGAAAATCCAACATTGGAAAATCCAACATTGGATAATCCAACGTTGGAAAAACCTACGTTGGAAAATCCAACGCAATTAAATAAAGATATATCAAGTAAA
>ERZ1090878.136-NODE-136-length-41337-cov-10.802093_pt1 | contig 41337 bp, 36 predicted proteins | sample MGYA00478473_ERZ1090878 | MGnify/ENA primary metagenome ERZ1090878 (study PRJEB33644, sample SAMEA5815720) | chicken gut metagenome | biome: Chicken; feature: Gastrointestinal Tract; material: Caecum | place: Ireland | collected 2019-01-01 | study: A study of the... | reverse complement strand
CATCCCCCTCACGCATCCGCCGGGCGGCCAGCTGCACCGCCTCGACGATCTTCACATATCCCGTGCACCGGCACAGGTTGTGGCGCAGCGCCTCGCGGATCTCCGCCTCTGTCGGGTCCGGGTTCCGGTCCAATAACGCCTTGGCGCTCATGATCATGCCCGGCGTGCAGAAGCCGCACTGCACGGCGCCCGCATCGATAAACGCCTGCTGCAGCGGATGCAGGTGCAGGCCATCGGAAAGGCCCTCAATGGTCGTGATCTGCTTGCCCTGCAGGTTCCTGGCCAAAAGGCAGCAGGAATTTTTCGCTTCGCCGTCCACAATCACCCGGCAGGCGCCGCAGTCGTTCGTGCCGCAGCCGCATTTGGTGCCGGTCAGATCCAGCACCTCGCGCAGCACATAAAGCAACGTCCAGCCCTTTTCAATTTGCAGCGGGTAAACCCGGCCGTTGATGGTCAATTCGATAGATTCCATAAATCCGCTTCCTTCATCACTCTGGCCATAATGGCGATTTTTTTGCCCAGGATGGCGGCGTTCTGCATGCCCTCCGGGTCATCCATCAGGGTCGAGCCGTCGCCGGGATTCCACAGCATGGCGCCGGTGTACATGCCGTTGCCGCCGGTACACAGCGTCATCCCCTGCGCCAGGAAAAAGTTATTGATGGCATTGACCGCCATCTCCTGGCCGCCGTTGCGCGTGCCGCCGACCACGATGCCCGCGCCGACCTTCCGCACGAAAAATTCCGGGTCCTGCACGCCCTTGCGCCAGGCGGAGCGGAACCGGTCCATAAAGAGGGCGGTCTGCGCCGTGATGTTCATTTCATAGACCGGCGAGGCGAAAATCACCCCGTCTGCCTCGTAAAATTTCTGATAAAGCGGCGTCATGTCGTCCTGGAACACGACGCAGGCATCCGAGCCCTTCTGCAGGCACTGGTTGCAATGTACGCAGGGATGGATATTTTTCCCGCGCAGCTCGACCAATTCGGTCTGCACCGCTTCCCCTGACTTTTCCGCCGCCTCCAGCGCGGCCTGCAGCGCCGTATAGGCCGAGCGGCGCCGCGGGCTGCCGCAAATTCCCAAAATCTTCACCATGCTATGCTTAGGCATGCTGCGTTTCCTCCTTCTTTCGCAATGCCGCCAGGATGCGTTCCGGTGTGGCGGGCAAGTCGTTCATTTCGATTTCCAAAGCGTTACAGATGGCATTGACCACCGCCGGCGCCACGGGCACCACCGGGCATTCTCCCAATGCCTTGGCCCCATAGGGTCCGCCGGGCTCTCCGCCCTTGCCGGTGATAAAATCAATTTTCAGTTCCTGCGGCATCTCATCCGCGCGCAGGATGCCGTATTTTTTGAGCAGCAGCGGCTGGGGCCTGCCCTGTTCGTCAAATGTCATCTGTTCGGACAGCGCATAGCCCAAGCCCATGTGTATGCCGCCTTGCAGCTGCCCTTCCAGCATCAGGGGATTGATCGCAAAGCCGACGTCCTGCACGGCGGCATACTGCAAAACCTGCACCTTCCCGGTTTCGCGGTCCACGCGGACCTTTGCGATATGTACGCCATAGGACCCGGCGCTGCGGGTCGCTTCATACGTCGCATGGACGCACAGCTCCCCGTGCCCCGCGCTCTGGCAATGGATCATCACATCCCGCAGGGAAACGCGGTGCGCGGGATTGGCCGCCTCAAATGCAAAGCCGTCGGAAAGTGCAATCGCAGCCGGCGGGATGCCCAGCAGCCCGGCCGCTTCCTCTTGCAGGGCCTGTTTCATTTTCCCGGCAGCCTGCTGCATCGCCGCGCCCGTCACAAAGACGCCGCGGCTGGAATAGTCGCCGATGTGCCACAGGCAGGCGTCCGTGTCCGCGGCCACCGCGTCGATCTGCGCCATGGGGACGCCGATCGTCTCGGAGAGAATCTGCATCTGCATGCCGATGGAGTCATTGCCCATCTCGTGCGCGCCGGTATAAAAGATGCAGGAGCCGTCCTCGTTCATCTTGATCATGGGGCTTGTGTTGTCGCGGTGCACGCCAAAGCAGTTGTTGCCGTGCACGCCCAGCGCCAGGCCCACGCCAATCGCAAAGCGGCCGCCCGCCCGTCTGCTTTCCGCCTGCGCTTTTCGGGCCGCGGGGTAGTCGATCAGCTGTGCCGCGCGGCGCAGGCAGTCCTTGGGCCGGGGATTCCCCAGCGGCTGGCCGCTTTCGGGATGGCGGCTGTCGGGGTCCACCATATTGTTCAGCTGCACCTGCAGCGGGTCCATGTCCAATATTTTTGCGATGCAATTGACCTGCCGCTGCATGCCGAAATACACCTGCGGCGAGCCATAGCCGCGCATCGCGCCGCCGATGAGCGTATTGGTATAGACCGGGATGGCCTGGATATGCATGCGGGGCACTTGATACGCCAGGAAAATCTTGTGCATCAAAGCGCCCGCCACATTCATGGCGCTGGTCGCATAAGCGCCGGTGTTTGTGTAGATTCGAAAATCCATGGCCTGGATGATTCCGTCGTTGGAAAAGCCGGTTTTGACGTAGCTGACCGAACCGTGGCGCACGCGCGTGGCCATCATGGTCTCCCTGCGCGAAAGCACGATCTTGACCGGCCGGCCGGCCATCCGGCTCAAAAGCGCCGCCACCGGCTCGACCGTCATCTCCAGCTTGCCGCCGAACGCGCCGCCGACGGCCGGGGCCGCCACGCGGATTTTGCTGAAGGGCAATCCAAAAATTTCGGACAAGATCACCCGGAAGGCAAAGCTGTTTTGCGTGGGTGTATAAACCGTCAGCTTACCCTGCGGGTTCCAATCCGCAAGGGCGCAGTGCGGCTCAATGGCCGCGTGGTGGATGGGCGGCGTGGTATAGCGGTCCTCGATCACGTGGTCGCAGGCCGCGAACACCGATTCCGGGATTTTTTCGCCCGTCTCCATGCGCGCCACGATGTTGCTGCCGCCGTGGATGGGCCGGGCGCCCGGCTTTAACGCCTCCGCAATGGAGAGATACGCGGGCAGCGGCCGGTATTCCACGTCGATCAGCTTGAGCGCCGCGGCCGCGATCTGTTCGCTTTCCGCCGCCACGGCCGCCACGCGGTCGCCCACAAACCGCACCCGGTTGTCAAAGATCTTTTCGGTGCGCGGGGCCTCCAGGTCAATCATGCGCTTGGCGCTGTTATAGCGCACGTCCGGCGCGTTCCGGTACGTCGCCACCGCATAGACGCCCGGCAGCGCCTCTGCTCTGGACGTGTCGATGCGCACAATGTCCGCATGCGCATAGGGGCTAAACAGAATTTTCCCATAGAGCATGCCGGGCAGCTTCATGTCTGCCGTATAGACCTTGCGGCCCGTCACCTTCAGCGCCGCGTCCTGAATCGGCTTTCGTTTTCCAATCACTTGAAAGTCCATAAGCGCCCCTTCATTCCTGCACAATGGACAGATATTTGCAGATCGACACGCACAGCCCGCATTTGCGGCAGGCCGCCTGGTCGATGCGCGGCAGGCCGTCCTCCCCAAAGCTGCGCGCCTGATACGGGCAGACCCGCACGCAGCGGCCGCAGTGGGTGCAGTGCGCAGCATCGATTTTCATCTCATAGCCCTGCCCCTGCGGGACGGGCAGATGCTTTTGCACCAGGCCGCGGATATCGGAAAGGCTCTGATAGCCGTGGCCGGTCAGGTAGCTGTCAATCTGTTCGTTCATGCGGGTGATAAAGGCAGGCCCCTGCAGGATGACAGCGCTGCAAACGCCGATATAGTCGGCGCCCGCCATCACCATCTCAATGCCGTCCTGCCACTTGGCGACCCCGCCCAGGCCGATGACCGGCAGGTCCGTTTGTTGGCGCAGCGCGCAGATTTTTTGCAGCGTAAAGGGCCGGATCATCCCGCCGGAAAGCCAGCCGTAGCCGTCCGCGCCGCCCAAAACCGGTTTGCCGGTCTCGATGTCGATCTGCAGGGCCGGCCCCATGGAGTCGCAGGCCGTGAAGGCGTCCGCCCCCGCGTCGATGCACCGCTTTGCATGCGCCAGAAAATCCGGCGAATTCGGCGAGAGCTTCACGATTACCGGGATCTTTACGCGCTTTTTGGTGTCTTCCAGCATGGGCAGAACCGTCGCGTCATCGTAGGAAACCAGCTCGATGGCGATGCACCCCTCCTCTTCCAGCCGCTCCACACAAAGGCGGGAATCCTCAACCGTATGCCCGACGCTCGCAATGCACGGCACGCCCGCGGCCACGGCCGCAGGAATCTCGCGCTCCAGCCAGCGCTCCATCGGATAATCGGACCATTTTTCACAGTTGATGAGCGTGCCCGCGCCATACTGCACCATATGGCGGTCCGGGTTCTGGGCGGCATTGCGGTTGATGGTCTTGGTGACGACCGCGCCCGCGCCCGCCCGGTACAGCCGGATCATGCCGGCCGCGCCGTAACTCATCGGCCCGGAACCGATGATAATCGGCGACTGAAGCGTGTGGCCAAAGAATGTGGTTTTCATCCCGCAGGCATCTCCTTCCAAAACGCCGCGGCGCACTGCCGCAGCTGGCGCCGGTCTCTTTCCTCGTCGAGCGTGCGCAGCGCCCCGTTTTCCAGCACCGGCCGGCCCTCAATCCAGACGTCCGTGACGTTTTGGCGGCTGCCAAAAATCACGAGCTGGTCCAAAAGGTTCTCTTCCGTGACGGGCGTCAGCTGCCGCGCCGCATCATAGGCCACCAGATCCGCCCGGTAGCCGGGCTTTAACAGCCCGCAGTCCGCAAGGCCCATGGCCTTTGCCCCAAATTCTGTGGCCATGCGGAACACAATGGATGCGGGCATGACGTCGGTCGTCTCATGGAACGCCTTATGGATCAGGCACGCCTCGCGCATCACCTGGAAAAAGTCGTTGATGTAACCGTCCGTGCCCAATGCCGGCGTCAGCCCTTGGGCGAGCAGCTCCGGCACCGGCGCCACGCCGCCGCCAACCTCGCAGTTGCTGATCGGCAGATGCACAGTCTGCACGCCGTGTTTACGCAGCAGCGCCTGTTCCTGCGCATCCAATTTGACGCATTGCGCGGCAATGGTCGTCTCGCTCAACGCGCCCGCCTGCGCATAAATGGCCGCCGGCGCCTGGCCCAAATGGGCCCGCGCCCAGTCCGGCTCATAGCGGCTCTCCGACAGATGAAACTGCAAAAAAGCGCCGTGCGCCTTCGCAAGCGCCGCGGCTTCCCGGATCATCTCCGGCGGGCAGGTAAAGGTCGTGTGCGTGCAGATTGCGCCCCGCACAAAGCCGCCTTCCTTTTTAAAATAGTCCACGGCTTCCGCGTTTTGCCGCAGGCAGGCTTCGCCGTTTGATTTTCCCGCGCGCTGCGAGCTTTCCAGCGACACAATGGCGCGCATGCCCGCCCGCTCGATGGCCTCGCCCTGCGCGATCAGCGTATCGCCCTCTGTATACGGGGCCTCCAAAATATCGCAGAAAGCGGTGATGCCGCTGTGCAGCATCTCGGCCATGGTCGCGCGCGCGGTAATCAGCACCTGCTCCCTGCGGATGCGGTCCTCGACGCAGGGCCACCAGTATCTGCGCAAAAAGGAGTCAAAGTCCGTGACCCCGCGAACCTGCGGAATCCCATGCGACAAAACGCCGTACTGGTGCATGTGCGCGTTGACGAAGCCGGGGAACAAAATGCTTTTGCTGCGGTCCACGACATCGCCTGCGCAAAGCTTGCCCGCCTGAATGGCGTCCGCCAGCGCAGCGTGCGGCACCACGTCCACAATCCGGCCGTTGTCCACCAAAACCGCGTGGTCCTTTCGGAGATCGTCGTATGCGGCGGCCACCCATCTGGCCTTGATTGCTTTCATATCGGTTCCTCCTCCCCGTCAATGGGCACATTCCAAAACAGCGCGCGCAGGCCGTCCGTCAAAAGCTGCGGCATGACGGCGCGCTTATAGGCAAAATCCGCAAGGCTTTTGGCGCCGGCATCCATCCGTTCAGCCGCCGCGGCGGCGCACGCCTGCAGCGCCTCTTCCGTGAGCTTGCGGCCGATCAAAGGCGCCACACAGCTTTCCAGCAAACAGGGCTTGGCAAAAAGCCCGCCCATACTCGCCCGCACGTCCACAATGCGCTGCTGCGCATCCAGCTTGCCCGCCAGCGCCAGATTCATCACCGCCATGCCAATGTTGGCGTTCTGGCGCAGTTTATAAAACAGGCTTTTTTCTTCGGGCTGCTGCTTTTTCACGCGGATGGAAACGATCAGTTCGCCGGGCTTTAAAAGCAGCTTCTGCGCCATCGGGTCGGCGAAGAAGCAGGTTTTCACATGCATGCCCGCATGCCGCAGGCAGGCCGGACAGGCTTTAAAAAGCTGCTCCACCGGCACCGTGCGCCGGCCGGCGGTGCTTTGCAGCTCGACCGCAGCGCCCAGCACCAAAAGCGCCGGGATGCAGTCCGCGGCCGGACAGGCGTTGGCCACATTTCCGGCGAGCGTCGCGCGGTTGCGGATCTGCGTGCTGCCGACCTGGAAGGCCGCCTGCAAGAGCAATGGGGCCGCGCGCTTCACCTTTTCCGATTCGAGGATCTCCGAAAGCGTCACCGCCGCGCCGATTTCCAATGCGCCTTCCGTTTCGTTCAGGCCGCGCAGCTCCGGCACCCGGGCGATATCCAACAGCGTTTTTTCGCCGTAGGGATCGCGTTCGCGGGCCTTGACCAGCACATCCGTGCCGCCCGCCAGCACCATGCAGCCGCCCTTTTCCAGGGCTTCCAGCGCCTGCTGCAGCGTCTCCGCGCGCAGATAAGCCCCGGCTTTCATGGCGCAGCCCCCTCTGCCACATCCGCGATCGCTTCCACAACCTGTTCATACCCCGTGCAGCGGCACAGGTTTCCGGCAATGGCGCGGCGGATCTGTGCTTCGCTCGGATGCGGGTTGCGGTCGAGCAGCGCCTTGGCGCTCATAATCAGGCCCGGCGTGCAGAATCCGCATTGCACCGCGTGATGGCGCAAGAACGCTTCCTGCAGCGGATGCAGCCGCCCATCCTGCGACAGGCCCTCAATCGTCGTGATGGAGCGCCCCTCCAGCGAAGCCGCGGGCACCAGACAGGCATTTTCGGCCAGGCCGTCGACCAGCACCGTGCAGGCGCCGCACGCGCCGATGCCGCAGCCCTCTTTCGTGCCCGTCAGGCCCAGGTCCTCGCGCAGCACATCCAAAAGGCGCTGCCCCGGCTTTACCAGAAGCGTCTGCTCTTCCCCGTTAATGGTGCAGTTGATTACGATTTTCCGCATGTCTCTTCCACCCCGTCATTCTGTAGCAATTCCATCACCGCGCGCATGGACACCGGCAGTTTTCGCACCGGCCTGCCGATGGCGTGTTTTACCGCCAGCGCCACCACTGTGCCGATCATTTCGGTCGCCGCCTCTGCAATGCATTTGGCGCCATACGTGCCCTCCGGGTCGTCGCATTCATAGAGCTTGATCTGGATCTTTGGCGCATCCTCGGCCGTGGCGATCGGATAGGCGTCGTAGTTGAGGTCCCCGGTCTTGCCCGCGCGCATGCGCACCTCTTCCCACAGCCCAAAGCCCAGCCCCATCAGGATCCCGCCATAAATCTGGCCGCGGATCAGCGCCGGGTTCAGCGCCTTGCCCACATCGTGATAGGCCGTGATTTTATCCACCTTGACCTGCCCCGAATGCGTGTTGACGCGCACTTCCGCTACGCTGACGCCATAGGCATACGTCGTAAACGCCTCGCCCTGGCCGGTCGCGGCGTCGTTGACCAGCGGCCGGGGGATATACCACTGATAGGTCGCCAGGGGCAGCCCCGCGTATTTCCGGTAAACACAGATGTCGGAAACCGGGATGCTGCGCGACGGGTCCCCCACCACAAAGCAGCGGCTGTCGCGCAGATCGACCGCCTCTTCCGGCCCGGCCTTGAGCAGCACGCGGCCGGATTCCAGGAGCATCTTCCGGATGGCCTCCCCGGCCATGCGGACCGACTGCCCGCCCTGCGCGGTGCCGCGCGAAGCGACGGTCAGGCCGCTGTCCGGGATGGCGTTTGTGTCCACCGGCTCCACCACAATGTCGCGCATCGCGATGCCGGAGGCCTCGGAGGCGATCTGCGCATAGACGGTCTGCAGGCCCTGGCCAATTTCCATCAGCGCCGCGCGCAGCAAAAAGCTGCCGTCCGGAAGCCCGGTAAACATGGCGCCGGAAGCATCCACGCCTTCGCCGCCGAGCGCCGCGCCGCGATAGCTCGTCACCAGGCCGATGCCCCGCCGCCAGACGCCGTTCTGGTGTTTCCAGGCGGCCTCTTTTTCCAGATAGTGCGTATCGCGCACGATGTCTTCCATCATATCGGGCAGCAGCGTTTCATGGATCAGCTTTTGCCCCGTGGCGGTGCGGCTATTGCGGCGCAGCAGATTTTTCCGCTTTAAATCCACCACGCTCATGCCCAGGGCGTCCGCCAGCTCGTCGATCATCATCTCATTCCCAAAAATCACCTGCGGCGAGCTGTAGCCGCGAAAGGCGCAGGGCGTGGGATTGTTCGTAAACACGCCGAACGTGTCGGTGCGGACGTTTGGGATCTCATACGGCCCGGCGGAATGCACCATGGCGCGGATATTCATCCACGGGGCCTGGTTGTTGTAAGCGCCGCAGTTTTCCACCTGGCTGGCCTGATAGGCCAGGATGCGGCCGTCCTTCGTCGCGCCAATCTTCACCGTTGTGCGGAAGGGGTGGCGCTTGGCGCTCTCGAGAATCGAATCCTCGCGGGAATAGGTCATCTTGCAGGCGCGGCCGGTTTTTTGCAGCACCATCGCCGCCCGCGCGCACATCAGGCCCGTCATCTCGAATTTGCCGCCAAAAGACCCGCCCACCGTGCACTGCACCGCGCGCACGCGGTTCATCGGGATTTGCAAAGCGTCCGCGACAAATTCCCGCGGCATGTGCCCCTGCTGCGAGCAGGAGCGGATCAGCACCCCGCCGCCCGCGTCCGCGCTGGCCAGCACTGATTCCGGCTCCAGGTAGGCGTGCTCCACCAGCTGGGTTTCAAATGTGCGCTCCAGAACGACATCCGCCTGCGCAAAGCCCGCGGCCACGTCCCCCTTGCGCAGGGGCTTATAGGATTCCAGAAAGACATTGCCCGTTTTGTTGGGGTCCGGCACGCCGTCCGTCAGGCCGACGCCCTTTTCACGCACCTGGGGGCTGTCCGGGCGCAGGGCCGTTTCGACATCATAAACGCCCTCCAGTGGTTCATAGCGCACGCGCACACAGCGCAGGGCTTCCCGGAGAGCGTCCGGCGTCTTTGCCGCTACGACGGCGACCACGTCGCCAATAAAGCGCGGATGCGCTGTGCAGTAATAAAAATCCAGCATGCTCTGCGGTTTGGGGAAATCTTCCTGTGTCAGCACGGCCACGACCCCCGGCAGCTTCAGGGCCGCCGCTTTATCGACCGCCGCCCTCGCGTGCGGGTATTTGGAATGGACACACCCCGCAAAGAGCATGCCCGGCACACGCAGATCGTCCGCATACTGGGCCTGGCCGGTGACCTTGCCCCACGCGTCCACGCGCGGCTGCGAGGTGCCAATCACATGGAATGGTTCCTGCCGCATGCTTTTGCCTCCTATGTTCTCCAGGGATGGCCTGCCATCCGGTTCTGAATTCCGCCGCGCGCACAGAGCCGCTCGGCCGCCTGCTGGCCCCGGCGCAGCGCCGCCTGCTCATCCGTCACGGTGATCGCGCCATCTTTGAGCAGGAAACGCCCATCAACTGCAACGCTCTCAATATCCTGCATCGTTGCAGAATAGACCAGCGTGGAGACGGGGTTATGCAGGGGGATGGACTTGGGCGACCGGTAGGGATTGAAAATGACAAAATCCGCCCGCTTCCCCGCCTCCAGGGAACCGATCTGCCGCTCCATGCCCAACGCCCTTGCGCCGTCGATCGTCGCCATCTCCAGCACCTTTTCCGCCGTGATGGCTTCGGGGTCCAGGGTGGTGACCTTTTGCAGCAGCGCGGTCGTTTTCATCAATTCTATCATATCCTGTCCATTGTTGCTAGCCGCGCCGTCCACGCCCAGGCTGACCGTGATGCCTTTTTTCAGCATTTTGGGAATTGGCGCCACGCCGGAAGCCAGATACATGTTGCTGACCGGATTGTGCGACACCTTCAGGTCATACTGGGCGGCCTTGTCGATGTCGCTGTCCGTCAGATGCACGCAGTGGACCATCAGCACATTCGGGCCCGTGATGCCCAGCTTTTCGAGGCAGTCGACCCCGGCGCAGCCGTGCAGCGCTTCGGTGGCCATGCGGTCAAAGGGCGTCTCTGAGACATGCACGGTCAGGCCCGCGCCATAGGCGTTGGACACTTCATAGAGCATCTGCAGCATCTGCGCGGTATTCGACCACAACGCCGCGGGCGCGGTCCAGATTTGAATCCGGCCGTTTTCCGTGTTGTGATAGGCCTCAAAGAGCCGCACCAGGTCCTTTTCGACAGTCTTCGGGTCCTGCATGATCTCCGGCACCACGCCAAACCGTTCGCCCGTGTTCATGCAGCCGCGGCCGAAAATGCCGCGGATGCCGGTTTCCCGGTACGCCCGCAGGATGCCGTCGCTCAGGCCCGGCCGCGCGTGCGGGTACATGTAATCAACTTCCGTCGTCATGCCGCTGCGAATGCCCTCCAGGATGCCGAGCATCGCGGCGTCATAGCAGTCCTCCGGCTCCAGATGCCGCGCGGCCGGGAAGGTCATGGTGGCAAGCCAATCCTTCAGCGCCATGTCGTCGCCCAAACCTTTTAATAATGTCTGGAACAGATGGTTGTGCGTATTGATAAACCCCGGGAAAATAACCTTCCCCGCACAGTCCAAAACTTCGGCCGCGTCATATTGCGCTTCCAGCGCCGCGCTCTCGCCAATTTCCAGGATTTTCCCGTCCGCCACGGCCATGGCGCCGTGATAAAGAATCCGGCGCTCCGGGTCCATTGTGACGAGAATTGCATTTTTTATGAACAAATCTGCCGTTTTCATTGCTTTTTTCAACAAGCCTGCTCCTCCTGCACGCCAGCCATCAGCATGCCAATTTTTTCAGTCGTTGCCTCTGCCTGATTCATTTCTCCGATAATCCTGCCGCCATACATCACGCCGATCCGGTCGCTCAGGTTCATAATTTCATCGAGTTCCGCGGAAATCAGCAGCACCGCGCACCCCGCGTCGCGCGCCTTGACGATTTCCCGATTGATAAACGCGATGGCGCCGATATCGACGCCGCGCGTCGGGTAGACGGCCAAAAGCAGCTTGGGGTGCTTTTCCAGTTCCCGCGCCACGACCGCCTTTTGCTGGTTGCCGCCGGACAGATACTTGATCTGGGTGGAAAGGCCGGGCGTTTTGATTCCGTACTTTTCGATCATCTGCTGCGCATGCGCGGATTCTTTTTTCCAATCGATCAGGCGATGCGTCTTATATTCCGGTTTGTTCGTGTCATAAAGCACCAGATTTTTCAAAAGGCTGTCCTGCATCAAAATGCCGACATTCTGCCGGTCCTCCGGAATATGGGCAACCCCGCACTGCAGCACCTGGCCGGGCGTGTGGTTCGTCAGATCCTTGCCCAAAATGTGGACGCTGCCGGCTTCGACCCTGCTTAAGCCAGTCACCGCCTCGACCATCTCGCGCTGTCCGTTTCCATCCACACCCGCAACGCCATAGATTTCCCCCGCGTGCACGACGAGGTTCAGGCCATCGACCGCCAGATTGCCCCTGCGCCCGCGGACCCGCAGGTTTTCAATCCGCAGGACCTCCTCGCCGCAGGGCGCCGCTGCCTTTTCCACGGCGAGCTTGACCTGCGCGCCGACCATCAGCCGGGCCAATTCCTGCTTATCGGTCTCCTCCTTGCGGCGGGTCGCAATGATCTCGCCGTTGCGCAAAACGGAAATCACGTCGCTGACGTGCATGACCTCATTGAGCTTGTGGGAGATAAAGATCACCGACTTGTTTTCCGATTGGAACCGCTCGATAATCGCGTACAGCTCCTCCGTCTCCTGCGGCGTCAAAACCGCCGTGGGTTCGTCCAGGATGAGGACGCGGCAGTCGTGGTAAATGGCCTTGATGATCTCTACGCGCTGCTGCTGGCCGACGGACAAATCCGCCACCTTGCGGTAGGGGTCGATCTGCAGGCCGTATTTCTGCGAGATTTCCTGGATATGCTTGGCGACCCTGCGCGCGTTGGTCAGAAGCCTGCTGCCCTCATTGGCCGCCAGGACGAGGTTTTCCACCACGGTCAGGGCGGGGACCAGCATGAAATGCTGATGCACCATGCCGATGCCCAGACGGATGGCGTCTCTGGGGGAGCGGATCTTGACTTCCTTCCCATCGACAAAGATCTTGCCGCTGTCCGCCTCATAAAGCCCAAATAAGATATTCATCAGCGTGCTTTTGCCGGCGCCGTTTTCGCCGAGCAGGGAATAGACCTTCCCGGTCTCCACCCGCAGATTGATGTCCTTGTTGGCGTATGTATCCCCGAATTTTTTGGAAATACCTTCAAGCCTTAGAATCTCTGCCATCTGCAACTCCCTCCTTCGGATTCTGCCGGGGCGGCGTCAGCCCTGCCCCGCCACATTCTGGACCTTGATTTCGCCGGAAGCGATCTTCTGCATGGTATCCTGGACATACTTTTTCTGGTCGTCGGTCAGCACATTGGCGCAATCGTGATAATCCGCCAGGCCGATGGTGCCTTCTTTGATGCCGAATTTATAGCACTGCGCCTTCAGGGTATTGCCGTCCTTCAGGTAGTCCTGCACAGCCACAGCCATGGCCTTGCCGATGGCGTTCGTCGCGCTCGTCAGCACACGGCCGGGCGCTTCTTCATACTGGTCCTGCACAGAGCCGATGGCGTAGATGCCCTGCTTGGCGTCTTTGATCGCCTCAAAAATGCCCAGGCCCGCTTCGTCCGCGTTGTGCGTGATCACGTCCGCGCCCTGGTTAATGAAGGCGTTCGTCTGTTCCTTGACCTTGGTCGCGTCATTGAAGTCGCCGGTATAGGCGCTGAGCGCCGTGGTGCCGTTGTTGACATAGCTCACCCCCTGCTGGAAGCCGGAAACATACGCCTGAATGGACGGGATCTCCATGCCGCCGACCACAGCGACCTTCTTGGTCTTGGAGGCCAGGGCCGCCACCACGCCGGCCATAAAGCCCTGCTCATTATTGAGGTTTTGCAAAGAGCAGACGTTCGGCTCCTGCACAATGTTGGAGCTGGTGATGCAGAACACGGTGTTCGGGAAGTCCGGCGCTACTTTTTTGGCCGCGTCCTCAAACTCTGTGCCGTGGCCAAACACGATGTTAAAGCCCTGCTGGGCATAGCCGCGAAACGTTGTCTCATAGTCAGAAGCCTGCACGTTTTCTGCATACGCGGTCTGGCAGCCCAGCGCCTGAATCTCCGACAGGCCTTCATAGGCTTCCTGGTTCCAGCCTTTGTCGTTTGCGCTGCCCGGCAGCACCAGCGCCACCTTGACGCCGTTGCTCTTGGCCTGCGTGCTGGCCGCGCTGCCCGCCGTGCTGCCGGCGCCGCCCGCAGAGGCGGCCGCTGTTCCATTGATCTTATTGGAAACCATGCTGGTGCATGCGGTTGACGCGAACGCCAGGACAGACGCCGCGGCGATCCCCAAAACTTTCAAAAACGCCTTTTTCATTTTGCATAACCCCTTTATAATACATGATGATAAATTTGTCGAACAGGTTTTCGCTTAAACGGACAAGAGCCGGCCTATTTTTCCCCTTTTACGAATGGGATCCCCAGCGCCTTCGGGCCGCTGCCCTTCTGGCCGAAGATCGCCACCACCAGGATTGTCAATACATAGGGGATCATCAGGATGACCTGCGTCGGGACCCCGACACTCATGGCCTGGAACTTATACACCAGCGCCTCGCCTGCGCCAAAGACCAGCACAGCCAGCCAGGTGCCGACGGGTGTGTAGCGGCCAAAGATCACAGCCGCCAACGCGATGTAGCCGCGGCCGGAAACCATGTCCTCTGTGAAGAAGGAAAGCTCGCCGAGCGAGAGGAACGCCCCGCCAAACCCGATAATCATGGAGCCCACAATCACGCTGATATAGCGGATGCGGTTGACGTGCAGTCCCATGGAGTCGATGGCCACCGGGTTTTCCCCGACGCCGCGGACCTTCAGCCCCACTTTCGTCTTATACAAAAGGAATGTCAGCAAAGCCACCAGCGCAATCCCGCCATACACCGGTATGCTGAAGGGGCCTGCCTGGGCAAAGGAATCCGCTTTGACCGACGAAGAACCCATCCCGAAAATGACGCGGTAAAAGGTTGTCGTCAGGCCGCTGGCAAAGATGTTCAGCGCAATGCCGACCACCACCTGGTTTGCCTTCATTTGAATCGTGCAGAACGCATAGAGAATGCCGACGATGCCGGTGACCACGGCCGCAAAAATGCCGCCAAGCCAGGCGCTCCCGGTCATGATGGAACCGATATACCCGGCAAATGCGCCGATGAGCATCATGCCTTCTGCCCCGATGTTCATCACACCCGCAAGCTGCATCAGCAGGATGCCCAGGGCGCCAAACAGAATCGAGGTGGAGGAATTGAGCACCATGCTGCCAAAACTCAAAACGTCGTTCATTGTTCTCACGCTCCTTCCGGCTTGCGAAGCATCTTCTTTTTCCGCTTGTTCCTGACGGACGCAAACGTCCCCACCACGACGAACAGGATGACAAGCGCCTGCAGGATATAGATCACTGCGATCGGCAGTCCGGTAAACATCTGGACCGCGTTGCCGCCATACCGCAAAGCGCCGAACAGCAGCGACGAGAAGAAGATGCCGATCCCGCTGTTATTGCCCAGCAGCGAAACCGCAATGCCGTCGAAGCCATAGCCGGCGGACAGGCCCTCCATGATCTTGTGCTGCACGCCCAGCACCTCCATGGTGCCGGCCAGGCCCCCCAGGCCGCCGGAGATGAACATGGCCATCAGCGCCATGCGCTTGACCGGGATGCCCGCGTACCGGGCGGCCTCGTGGTTGGAGCCGATCACGGACATCTGGAAGCCTGTGGAGCTCTTCTTCCAGTAAATCGCATAGCACACAATCGCCGCGATCGCAATCAGGAAGCCAATGGTCAGCTGCGTCTGCGGCACGATGACGGGCAGTTGCGCCGATTGCTGGATCGGCTCGCTCTGCGGGAACGTGCCGCGGGATTCTTTCAGCGGCCCATTGAGCAGCGCACCCACGATGTAGGTGGCCACATAGTTCATCATCACGGTGGTGATCAGCTCGCTCGCCTTGAAGCGGTTTTTCAGCCACGCGACAATGCCGCCCCAGATGCCGCCGCCGATGAAGCCCGCCGCAAGGCACACCGGAATTTCCAGAACAGCCGGCAGATTCAAATAAATCGCCGTATAGGCGCTGAACAGCGCCCCCATGTACAGCTGCCCCTCAATGCCAATGTTGATCAGCCCGCATTTGTATGCGAAGCCATAACTCAGCCCCACAAAGATCATGGTTGTCGTCTTGACCAGCGTGCCCGCCACTGCGCTGGGGCTGCCAAAGGCGCCCTGCAACATTGTGCTGTAAATATACAATGGGTTTTGGCCCATCAGCGCAATGACCACCGCGCCAACCACCAGGGCCAGCACAATGGACAGGAGCGGTTTTACCACTCTTTTCGCCTTCATCTCGTTTCTCCTTCCGTCCAGTCAGAATTTTTATTGCAGAAACAAAAAAGGCGTTTTGGGTATAATTCTTCCATACCCAAAACGCCTTTGTTTCAGTCTACCAAAATACGCCCACGCGCATTTCCGCCACGGGTGCTCGCACCCATTTTGGAAAACACTGCGGAATCTAACGCACGGCGTTACTCCCTCCACAGTAAGGACAGGATGTACAACCAATCTGCCAAGTGCGGCAAACCGGTCACGGAGACCTTCACAAAGTGATTCAATTGTTATTTTGTCGATGGCAACAGTTTACTATACGAATCTGCGAAATGTCAATCGTTTTTTAAAAATCAATCGCTTTTGACGAATGTTTGTGAAAATCCCCCTTCTTTATTTGTAGAAAATGCCGCAAAATTCGACCTGAAAAGGCGCGTGCGGGACTGTGCCTTGGCCGTTACTGGATGAAATCGTCCGGATAGACGGCCTGGAAACCGGCTTCTTTCGCCCGGTCCGCAAGTTCGGGCAGGATCCGGTTTTGCGCGATGCCGCCGGGGGTGACGGCGACTTCCTCTTCCTTGAGATACCCGGACTTCAGGTGCTTTGTCTCGGTCTTCTGTGTGCCGTCCGCAAACGTCGCGGTCACGGTCAGCGTCGCGCCGTCAAAATAGTGCAGCCAATCGGCCCAGCTCTCCTTCAAATCCTGGTCCTCCGACGGGGCAGCGGATTTTGCCATTTCCGGCGTCATGCCGAATCCAAACGCATCGCCCTGCTGGTAATCCACGGTGACGTGGCTGCCCAGCGCCTTGTGGGTGACGATGTGCCAGTGCCCGTCCATCGTCTCGTCCGGCGTGATGCGGGTGTAGGCGTCGTCCGGCACGCCCTCTTTCTGCAAAATCTCCTCGATCTGCGATTCATCCGGTCCGGGCGTGCCGTCTGGACCCGCGTTGCCGGAGTCCTGGTCATCGCGGATATAGGCGTATTCGCGGTCGCAGTAGATCTGCCCCTTGTCGATGGAAAAATCCAGCTTTTTGACATTCGGCTCCACAACGCGCAGCAGCGTGCCGCTGAAGACATAGCCCGTCTCACTGCCGTACCCGTGGCCCTGGTCCAAGGCCAAAAAGTCCGTGTCCGAAAGGCGGGTGGCGGTGGACGGGCCGCTTTCCCGGTCCGCCGCGTATGCCACAAATCCAAATGTACCCGCGGGCATCTGGCTCTGCGGCTGCCCATTCGTCATCCCGGCGATGGCGGCCAGGGCCACCGCCAGCGCGCACGAACAGGCGAGGACCGGTTTCCACCGCAAGGTGTGCTTTTTGGGCGCGGACGCCGCGCTGCGCTTTGCCGCGAGAAAGGCGCGGGTCTCATTTTTCAGTTGATCGTCTGCATGGAACTGTTCTGCCATCCGGCTGTAACGGTTCTGTTTCATCGAGAATCCCTCCCAATTCTGCTTGGAGCATCCGCCGGGCACGGTGCATCCGGGAACGCACAGTTGCCGGGCGTTTGCCAAGAATGCTTGCGATTTCTGCTGTGTTGTAGCCTTCCAGGTAATACAGGTGGAGGACGTCGCGGTATTTGGGCGGCAGCTTCTGCACCGCCTGCCAGACATCCGCGTCCTCCTGCTGCGAAAAGGGGATGGAGGCGGCCTCCGTCAGCGAAGCGCGGTGGCGGCGGTACGCCGTGGTGAGCAGGTCGCGGCTGCGGTGCAGGGTGGCGCGCAGCAGCCAGGCCTTCAAATGCTCGCCGCAGGCAAAGTCCGTGTCCGTCTGCATCAGGTTCAGGAACACTTCCTGGAACACGTCCTTGGCGTCCTCCTGGTTGCCGGTGTGCACCATTGCCATGCGGTAGACCATGTCGCCGTACCGCGCAATGGCATCTTCCATAAATGCGTCCGGACGCATCTTTTGTGTTTTCATCGCTTTCTCCCCTTTCACCAGCAATACGACGCACAGGCCGCAGGCGTTGCAGGGACACCCGCGCGTTTTGCCTTCTTTCTTTTCATCGCTTTTCTCCCCTTTCACCCACAATACGACGCGCAGGCCGCAGGCGTTGCAGCGGCGTTCGCGTTTTCTTTTCAGGAATTTGCAGGGAGGCATCTTCAAATGGATTGGCGTAAAAAGCGTTTCCAAAATGGCTGCCTTTCTTGCGTCAAGGCGCTGTCTGGCGTATAATAAAACAAAAATGGACGAGGAGAGCTTTCGCGATGCTGACACCGGAAAAGAAACGCTTTATTGAATTTATGATGGACGCAGACGTGCTGCGCTTTGGCGACTTCGTCACCAAGAGCGGCCGCAATACCCCCTACTTTGTCAATACCGGCAACTACCGCACCGGCGCGCAGATCGCCGGTCTGGGGCAGTTTTACGCCCAGCTTGTCCACGATACGGGCTGTGCGTTTGACGCGCTGTTCGGCCCGGCCTATAAAGGCATCCCGCTGGTGACCGCCTGCGCGGCGTCGCTTTATCGGGAATACGGCCTGGACAAGCCCTATTTCTTCAACCGCAAGGAAGCCAAAGATCACGGCGAGGGCGGCAACCTCGTCGGTTACAAACCCAAAGACGGCGACCGCATCGCCATCATTGAGGACGTCATCACCGCCGGCACGGCTGTGCGCGAGACGATGCCCCTGCTGTATGCGTGCGGGGACGTGACGTGCCGCGATATGTTCATTTCCGTCAACCGCTGCGAGGTGGGCCAGACGCCCGGCAAAACCGCTATCATGGAGGTGCAGGAAGAATTCGGCATCACCGTGCACGCGCTCGTCACGGTGCGCGATATCCGCGAATGGCTGTCTGCCCACGGCGGCTATGAAGCGCTGCTGCCGAAAATGGACGGTTACATGGCCAAGTACTGCATCGAGGGCTGAGCGATTGCGGCCCGGCGGAAAGGAGGAATTTTCATGCTGACCACACAACAAATCTCTGCCCTGCGCGCCGGGGCGCCCGTCCCAAAGGGAAAGGCCGCCTGCCGCTTTGAGCGCGCACGCGGGCCGTGGCGGTTCCGGGACTGCCTGTTCCTTTACCGCGACGGCCGCATCCGCCTGGAGCGCAGCTGTTACGGCGAAGCGGCCGGCCTGGTCTTTTCCGTGTGGGCCGCGCCGCTCGGCGAGGACGGCGCGCTCGTCTGGCAGGACCTCCCCACCACGGCAACGGACGTGCCGCGGGCCGTGACCGGCATGGATCCCGGCACGCTCTGGCTGGATGACAAGCCCGCCCCCTGGTCCTGCACCGAGGTGCTCGACAGCGACCGCGCGCACGGCTACCGCAAAAAGCGTTTCGGCCGCAAGTAAAACATACGAAAAATGCGGTGTTCCGACGAAAATCGGAGCACCGCATTTTTGTTTTGAATGCCGCTTATGCCACCAGGTTCCACAGATTCATCATCAGCGGCATCGTGATGATGGAAAAGATCGTCGTCATCGTAAACAGCTGCGACGCATAAGAGGAATCCTTGCCGTATTCAATGGCAAAAAGCGTACCAGTCGCGGCTGTCGGGCAGGCGGCAGCCAGCAGGCACACGCCGGCGATCTGGGCGCTCAGGCCCGGCACGGCACGCAGCACCGCCAGCATAATCACCAGGCAGATCAGCGGCAGGATCACCAGCCGCACAATGCAAATCCAGTAAATCCGCACATTCTTCAGCGCATTGAGCAGGTCCGTCTCCGCAATGACAGCGCCTGCGGCAAACATCGCCAGCGGCGTATTCAAAGCCGCAAGGTCATTGAGGATGGTCATCGGGATCGAGGGCAGCGTGATGTTGAGCAAAAACAGCACAATGCCGATGACCGTCGCGATCAACGCCGGCGTTTTGACCACCGACAGCAGCATCTGACGGCCGCCTCCGCCTTCGCCGCGCATGCTGATCACGCCGTGCGTCCAGACCAGGATGTTGAAAAACGTCATGTAGGCGGTCAGGTAAAACACCGCGTCCATGCCAAACACGCCCTGGATCAGCGGCACGCCCATGAACATGCAGTTGGTATATGTAGCCGAAAAGCGCTCGACGGCCACGGCGGCCTTGTTTTTGCCGCCGCGCACCAAAATCATCGGCACAAACAACACGACCGCCGTGCAGATGGCCGCAAAGACAAATGCCCAGCCAAGACCGGCCAGTTCGTCGATATTGAACGGCTTTTGGTAAGAAACCAAAATAATGATCGGGTTGACGACCTTCAGCACAAGGCTCGTGATGCCTTTGCTGACCTGTTTTGTGATGATCTTGAGCTTGAAGCACAGAATGCCCACCAAGATCAGGATCATCATGATAATAACCTGTGTGAGTACTGCCATTTCTTGATTCTTTCCTCCAGTTTCATTCCCTCAATCTATTTTTTCGCGCCGCCATAAGCCGGCAGCGCGCATATTTTTTAGTATATCACATTTCGTAAGAATCCACAACAGACCCAACCGATTCCCGCTTCCCATTTTATAAAATGCACAAATTCCCAGCTCATGTCAACTTTATTTTGGAATGCCAGGCTAAAAAAGCCGCGCCTGGCTTTTGATCGCACAGGCGCGTTTCCTCACTTTTTCCGTACCCAGTCCGGGAAAAAGGAATCCGGGTTCTGTTTAAACTGCGAGACCGGATCCACCGGCTCCGGCGGGGGCGTTGGTTTCTGCTGTCTGCGCAGCCAGAACGGCGGGGGATTGTCGGCCGGGTCTTGGCAATGGTACGTTTTCATTTCCATAGACATGTGTGCCACCTCCGTATTATTCTATGCAGCAGGGGATTCGGCTGCGCTTTACACAGGCGGGCGCTGGTGTATAATAATAGAAAATGGATGCACAAAGCCGCAAAACCGCGGCATGGAAAAGGAGCGGACACGCATGGAGAAAAACCAATTCGGCATCCCCAAGGCCGACTATTTCACGGAAAACAGCAACCGGTATACCGGCAGCCTGCGGGGTTTCCATTATTGCATAGACGCCAGCGGCGACACCATCCGCACCGTCACCTGGCCGGGCCCGCAGTGCCTGGCCAAATCCACGCCGACCGCAGAAGGGGAATTCTCCAAAGATGCCGACGGCTTTCACCGCGCCATCGCCTGGCTCGACGAGCAGGCGGCGCAGCGCTGGGCCAAACTGGCGGCTGAGAAGAAGCCGCGCCCCTTTTAAAAGATCGGTTCCAAATGCTGTTTTTTGAAAATTACGCTGAAAAATATGCCTTGATTCGGCCAGCAGCCGTTTTGGGGCGTATTTTTTATGTATGAAACTGGAATTCTTTTGCAAGAGGGCTAAAAATTTTTCCGGGCCTGTCGCATTCAGCCGTTTCATTTCGTGTATGGGGCGAAAAGGGAGTGAGGAAGATGAAAGTCAAAAGAGAGCCGCAGCGCACGCCGGAATTCATGGAGCGCGCTGTGCGCACCTTCGCCGGGGCGGTCTACCGCCTGGCGCTGGTCCACACCCAAAACAGGGCCGACGCAGAAGACGTTCTCCAGGAAACGTTCCTGCGGCTATACCTGGATGCGACCTGTTTTGCGGATGATGCACATCTGAAAGCGTGGCTGCTGCGGGTGGCGCTGCACCGCTGCCGGGATCTGCACCGGTCGGCGTGGGCGCGCCATCGTGCGGAGCTGACCGAAAATCTTCCCGCCTTTTCATCGCCCGAGGAAAGCGGCTTGTGGGAATCCGTCGCGCGGCTGCCGCCCAAATACCGCGAGGTGATCCACCTGCATTATCAGGAAGGCTACTCCACCGACGAGGTGGCCAAGCTGCTCGGGCGCAAACCCGCGACCGTGCGCACGCAGCTCTGCCGAGCGCGGGCGCTTCTGAAACAAGACCTGGGAGGGAATGACGATGACGAACAAGTATCGGAAGATGTGCGATCAGATCGCGCCGGATCCGCGCATTTTGAAAAAAACCATTCAACAGTTTAACGGGCAGCCCCAAAAGCACCCCAAACGCCGTCCGCGGTGGCAGGTGGCCGTGGCCTGTAGCTGTGCGGTGGCGGTGGCGGTTGGCGCCATGACGGTATTGCCAGGCATGCAGACAGCGCCAGCCTCCAGTTCCGCCAGCCCAGAAACGCCACTGGCAAACGCCTTTGGACTGGTGGCCTATGCAGCCGACGGCAGCAGCGCTTCCGCCAAAACCATGGCATTGAAATTGGGCGGCGACTTTTCGGCTTTGCCGCTTTCCTTCAGCAGCAGTCAAAAAAAAGCATCCACGTTTGCACAGAATGTGCCGAACCCCAGCCCGACGATGCAGGCGCTGCCCTGGGATGATTACTACGGAACGTTCGGGTATGGGCTGGACCTGACCTGCACCGGCGTAAACATCAAAACAATCACGTATACAATCGAAGGCGACGACGTCTCCTTTGCGGCCCAGCAGGCCGTTCAAGACGAGAATGGAAACGCACTTTACACGGAGGACGCGCAGTCTGGAACCCGCACTTCCTTTACTGTCGATTACGATCAGCAGGAAGCGGATCAGGCCAAAATCACCCGCAAATTACTCGTCAGCTGCCCGTACGCGCCGGAGGATCAGGCGCGCATAAAAGCGGATCTCCAGGATGCGCCGAAGGGCGGAGCAGATGAAACAGCCGAATCCCTTGACGGACACGCGGCGATCAATGACCGCATCCGCTATCGCAGCGCACAGACCTTGGCCAAAGCCCGGCTGAAGCTGACGGCGGCCTTCCAAGACGGCTCCACCCAGACCAAAACATACCAGATCGCTCCGGTGGATGATTTCCAAAACATTGTGGCCGATTTCTCCAAGCGCGAAGAAGCGATCGAGAAGCAGCTGGCAAATGATACCCAGTATGCCCTCACAGAAGACGAGCAGGAAATTTACGACCGTATCACGGCAGAAAACACCAAAAAAGAGGAAGCCGCTATGAATGCCAAGCATACCACCAGCGGCGTTCAGCTGACCCCTTATCCCGACGCCATCAAACAGAAATTAGACGCCAAAAGCGCCATGCAATCTGCGCTCTGGGATCCGCTGACCAAAGCAGAAAAAGAAACCCCGCTCTTTACTTTGACCGAGCTTTTCTAAAAACAATCATCCCTGTGCGTCAAACGCATCCAGGGGACCATAGACCTCTTTGAATGCAGCGGCAATATGGACATCATCTGGTATTATGAAGGCGGCAAAATGATTTTCCTGTTGGACGCCGGGCAGCGACATCCTGAAACAATTCTATAACAGCAGGGCGGTACGCCAGCAAACGGCGTACCGCCCATTTTGAATAGAACCGCCTGGCGCTGGTTAGAAACGCCGCCCTCTGTTTTCAGTGAATGCGCCTCTCCTATGTTCCTAAAATCTATCGATTTTACACATATTTTATGAAATTTTAACCGAAAAACAGTGGCTTTTTCAGGAATCCACTTCTATAATAAAATAGATATCTCTACCGTTTCTCATCCTGTCCGGGATGACGATGAACATCCGCACTCGAGGGCAGCGTCCGGCGGTCCCCCAAAAACATGAAAAAGGAGATGGACGAGATGTATAAAACAGTGGTCATCCCGTATTCGCCCCAGTCCAACGAAATGGCCAGCAAAATTGAGGAGACAGCCAACCAGATGGAACGGGAAGGGTTTGAACTCGTTTCCTGCTCGATTATGCCGTCCGCCAAAGGGATTCTGATTTTCAAGAAGAGGGGGACGCCGTCTCCAGCAGCGTCCTCTTGAGCTGCCCCTCAATCCCGGCGAGCTCCACCTCTGCGTCCTGGCGGGCAGCCCGGCTCTCCCGCTGGATTTTGATCGTCTCCTGAATGGTGGCAATCAAATCGGCGTTGACCTTTTTGAGGGTTTCCAAATCCACAATGCCGCGCTCCGATTCCCGGGCCACACCGGCGCTGTTCTGTTTGAGCAGCGCCGCATTTTTTGTCAGCAGTTCACTGGTGGCGTCGGAGAAACGCCGCTGCGTTTTCAGCACGGTTTCCTGCCGCTGCAGCCCCAGCGCGATGACAATCTGGCTTTTCCACAGGGGGATCGTGCTGAGGATGGCTGTCTGGATCTTATCCACGAGCATTTGATCGTTATTCTGAATGAGGCGGATCTGCGGGGCTGTCTGGATGGCGATCATCTTGCTCAGCTTCAGGTCATGGACCTTCTTTTCAAACCGGTTGACCGTCTCTTCAAAATCCCGCACGACCTGAACGCTCATGAGGTCCGCTTTTGCGGACGCCTCCGCATGGAGTTGGGGCAGGGTGATTTCCCGCAGCTCTTTCAATTTTTCCTCTCCGGCCGTGATATAGATCTGCAGCTCCTGAAAATAGTCCAGGTTCTTTTCGTACAGGCTGTCGAACATGGTGATATCCTTGAGCATTTGCATGCGTGCCTGCTCCAGTTCCTGCTCGATGTGGTCAATCTGAACTTCCAGCTTTTCATACCGCTGCAGAAACTTCCTGACCGCTCTGGAGACATTCTTGTAAATCGGAGCCTTGTCGAAGATCCCATCGTCCAACTGGTCAACCCCGACGTCTTCGACCGTTCGTATCAGGTCCGCCATCAGCTCGCCCACATGGACGCTGTCCTGGCTGCGCGCCTGCGCGAGGATGCTGTCGGCAAAACTGGAAATATCCCGCTGTGCCCCCACGCCATACTGAAGGGGGGTCTGGGAATCCATAAGGTCAATGCTGTTTTTCAGGTCCTCCACGCGGGCTTTCTGTTCGGGGGTCAGCTCCTCGATCCGCGCGCGGACCGTCTGGACATCCGCCGGTTCCGCTTCCTGCAATTTTGCGGCGCCCCTGCCCTGCATCAAGGTGTCCAGCGTGATTTCCTTTGCCATAACGCCGCCGTCCTTTCTATCCCTATCCGAGGGCTTTGATGATCTGATCCATCGTGTTCGCGTCCGGCATCGGGGCCACCTGCGTGATTTCTTTCGCAAGGCCTGATACACCAAAATGCGCGACATCCGTCGGCGTATCATAGACGCCGGTGCGGAACCCGTGTTTCTCCCAGGCGATCCGCTGGATATTTTTGTCCAGCAAAGCGTCGATCCCGGCTGTGCCCGACTCATCCAGCGCGATATATACATGCGAGGACCAGACGGTGGGCGCGGGGTATATCATGACGATATCGCCCTTGATCTGCGCCCAGGTATTCGGATTCTCCACCGCAAATTCCAAAAGCTGGTTTTCGTAGCCGGCAATCAGGGGCTTGGCGCCCATCCCGGTCTTCAAAAACTGGTCGAACAGGTCCGCTGAGGAGCTCTCCATATACCCGAGCTTCTGGAAGATGCTTTTGAGCTGTGGCAGGATTTGGGTCAAGTTGCTTTCGCCCGCCACGCCGCCGCAGAGTGTATTGGCCAAAAGCCCGGCGAACATATTGCCGGAATTCGATTTGGTGGGGTCGGTGGTCCCGACCGTGACGCTGCCGTAAAGCTGGGGCAGCCCGATGTCCGCCCAGGTCGTCCCGGATTCAATCGCCTCAGTCAGCTTTTTCATATCCGCATAGTAGACGCCGTCTGTCTGGCTGGCGATCCCCTTCTTGACCAGCGCCTGCGCCACCGCAGTGTGGGTGTACAGCACAATGGGCGTGTTCAGGATAATCTGGCTTTTCACCGGCTTGCCGTGGACCTGCTCATACAGCTCCAGCGCCGTCTGGTTGGAGGGGAACAGGAAATCCCGCCCCGTGGCGTCGGCGGTAATCATGTCGATGGAACCGGCCTTTGCATAGTCGATGCGCAGCTTGTACTGATCCCGCAGGATATCCTTGACCTCCTGGTCCTCCAGAAGGCCGATTTTCTCGCCGCCCACATAGCCCTTGATTTCGGTGACCCGCTGGCTGCCGCTAATCTGTACATAGACAATGGCGGCAATGACGACTGCCGCCAGAATGCCCAATCCAAGGAGTTTTGTTTTCATTTTCCGCCCTCCATTTTCAAGGTGCTTTTCAGAAGCTCGATATCCGCCTCCACATCCAGCAGCTCGCCCTGCATCAGGTGGGTAAACTGCCTTTCAAACGCGCTGTTGAGCACTGGCAGGGCGTCGGCCGTCTTCTGGAGGATTTCCGTGACCTCCTCGGAATGAAGCCCGGTGTTCTGGAAATCCACATAGCGCGCCAGAAGCTTGGCGGCTGTGTCCAGATAATACGTAAAGAACCGCCGCGCCAGCTTGATTTTATCCGGGTTTTCCTGGAGATAGGCGAGGATTCTCGTGCCGGTTTCCGATAAGGCCGCGGCATTTGCCTGCACAGCGGGGGCCGTGATGGCCTTTCCGGCCTTCTGCATTTCCGCCAAATCCGCCTTTGCGTCCTCCAGCAGTTTCTGGATTTCTTCGCCGCCCGGCATGGATTCCACGTCAATCCCCGCAATCTTCCGATTGGGCTTGAGCAGGAAGAACAGCCCAAAATAAACGCCGGCGCCCAGCAGGATCGAAACGATCACGTTCCAGTGCAGGAACAAAAAGAACAGAAGGAACAGCACGGCGGCTGCCAGCGCCGAAATAAGCGTTCGTGCGGTATCTTTCATCAGTTATACCCCTTTACGCTCCGAAATGCTTCCGTCAGGTTTTCGCGGCCGTCAAAGACCCGGGCGTTGGTGTATTGGGCCAGCTCCTCCAACTGCGTCTCGTCGGCGTCCCCGAACATGATGGAAAAGACCGGGACTTCGGCCCCGAGTTCGCTGTAAGCCTCTTTAAACTTCTCGATGGAACCGCCGGACTGCCCGTCGGTGAGCAGGATAATGGCCGGGGTGTATTTGCTGAGGTCGTATTTTTTCAGCATTTCCAGCCCCCGCGCCGCGGCTGTGTACATATCCGTACCGCCGCCGGCCTCCTGATTTTTCACCTCGTTATAGAGGTTCTCCAACTCGCTTCCGTTCCCGGTGGCCGTAAATGTATTGATCACATCCTGATTAAAGGGAATCAGGATGTTCACCTCGTTTTCAGAGGCCTGCAAAAAGTTTTTCCTCGCATTCGACTGGATCAGCAGCTGCTCCATGGCCTTCACCAGCTGTTTGTTGCCTTCGCCGATCATACTCCCCGAATAATCAAGGCAGTAAACGTTCAGGGACGGCTTCTTGAAATCAGTCTGGTACAGGTCCAGGCACTCGAACAGCACGTCTGCCGCCGGCATCTTGATCGGGGACAGCACCCGGTCCGGCTGCAGGCCCCAATCGGTCCGGAACACATCCTTGTTCGCGTCGGAGACACCTGTATAGCCGCTGCGGCGTCCGGTGCGCTGGATTTCGTTTTGTACGTCCTCAGACAGCAGATATTTTTGCAGCTTCAGGAACAGTTCCTCCTGCTTGTCGTCCCCTTTATCCACATAGCCGAGCGGCGAATCCGCCAGGGAAAGCCCGTCATAGGGATACACCACATACAAGGGCTCTTTGCCGCGCTTCTCGAGCTCCTGGTTGGCCTGGATAATCAGGCATTCATAGTTCACCATGGCGTCGTAGTTGCCTTCCAGGAACATGTCCTTGAGCCAGTCGGAACTGCCGGAAGAGCGGTCCACGCCGGAAAGCAGCTCTTTCATCTGGGTTTTCAGCGTATCACTCTGCAAATCCTCTGACGTGATGGTCTCTGGATTGCCCAAAAGCGCATACAGAAAACCGATATACGCGCTGGCGCCGGAATTGGACTGGCTGGCGCTGGTCATGCAGAAGCTGAGTTTGCCGCTCTGGATCGCTTTCAGCAGGTCGTTGACCGACACTTCCCGCCCCACAAAGCCCAGCTGTTGTGCCAAACTTTTGCGGATGCCGAACACCACCGGCGTGATGGAAATCGACTCCGCGTGCTGAATCCGATGCTGCGTATCGCCCACCGTCAGCCAAAGGCTGCTGGCCGGCCACACGGCGTCATAGGGAATCTCTTTCTCACCCAGCAGGCGCATGATGTCCAGCGACCCCTGATAGGTCATCTCGATGCGGATGTGTTCCTGCTGCGCAAACTTCTCCAGAATGGGTTCGAGTTCCGCGTTTTCCGAACCGGAGATGATGCGCAGCACGGAGCTGCCGCTGCCCAAAACCGTGTCGGCTTCGCTGTTTCCGCCAGAATCGCAGCCGGCAAACATCATCGGCAACGTGAAAACCGCCAGCAGCACAGCGGCGATGCGCTTTAAATACTTCATAAAAGCCCTCTCCCATCTCGACTTTTTTGTGAAAAAGGATATTTGTGCCAAAAAATGCACCTATCCCATTATAAATTTTGTCCATTTTATTGTATCTCGGTTTCACAAAAACGTCTACCCGATCCATGTAAAATCTATGTAAAATTCTTGTTGGATTTGGCTTTTGGCCGCCCAAAAGCCCTGCCTTCAGAATGTTCATTCTGCGGCAGGTCCATTTTCTCCTTCCTTCGGGAAATACGCCGCCAAAAAGCGGTCGACTGCCTGCCAGTAACGCGCCGGGTCCACAACCGCGGCGCGGGCGTGGCCAGCGCCGGGGATCAGGAGCTTTTCCTTTGGCCCGGCGGCCGCGTCATATACCTTGTCGAGCATCCACGGCGGCACAAACCGGTCGTCCCCGCCATGAATAAAGAGCATGGGTACATGGCACTTTTTGAGCTGTTCGACCGCGCTGGCTTCCTTGAGCCGGTACCCCGCGCGGCGCTTCACGATCGCCCCCGCCGCGTACAGGCACGGGAACACGGGCAAATGGAACATGTCGTGCACCTGATAGGCAAATTCGTCCCACGCGCTGGTGTAGCCGCAATCCTCGATGATGCCCCTGACCTGCGGCGGCAGGTTTTCGCCCCCGGTCATCATGACCAGCGCGCCGCCCATGGAGATGCCAAACAGCAGGATACGCGCCCCCGGGTCGCGCCGGACCGCCCGGTCAATCCACAAAAGCATGTCCCTGCGCGCGAGCCACCCCATGCAGCGGTCTGTGCCCTCGCTTTTGCCGTGGGCGCGGATATCCGGCAGCAGCACGGAGAACCCGCGCTTGCGGTATTCCTCCCCAAACCGGATCATCTCCTCCAGATTGCCCAGGTAACCGTGGCAGAGGATGGCGTAATCGTGCGAGCCGGGCAGCATCACCTCATAGGCGCGCAGCCGCAGGCCATCTTCGCTTTGGATAAAAATCTCCTCGCCGTCGCGTTCAAGCGCCGCCACCATCTCCGGCGTATAGCGCAAAATGGACGCCGACTGCTCCGGATTTTCGCGCTTGATCTGCGCGCTCGGGGACTTGCCCTCTGTATGGATATTCTTTTTGCCCCTGCGGTCAATTGCAAATTCATATAAATACTTCGCCACCGCGCCCACAAAGGCGAAAAAAACCACCGCCAAAATCACAACAATCAGCAAAAGAATCTGCCAGATTTCCATGGAATCCGCCCCCCATCTTGTTCTTTTTTAGTGTAACAGAAATAGAGGCGGATTGCCAGCAAAACCGCGCGGCCGAAACGCCGCCCCGCCGCTTCGTGGGGCTGCTCATTTCGCGTGAGTGTCTCCATTTTATATAAAAACGTGCCGCGCGCTATTGAAAAAAATAGTGATGTGCGCTATAATCGAACTAAAATCAAAGAGGATGCAGAGAATCTGTGTACCCAAAAGGGGGAGCGTCATGAAAGCGTATCACGCCAAACAAATTTATAACATTGTGCTTTGCGGCCACAGCGGCGCGGGCAAGACCAGCGTCGCGGAGGCCATGCTGCGCCTGTCCGGGGCGACCAACCGCCTGGGCAAGGTTGCGGACGGCAACACGGTCTGTGATTATGATCCCGAGGAAGTCCGCCGCGGGGTCAGCATTTCCACGGCTGTGGCGCCGGTGGAATGGAAAAACAAGAAACTCAACCTGCTCGATGCGCCGGGTCTGTTTGACTTTGCGGGCGCCGCGGCAGAGGCCATGCGCGCCGCGGACAGCGCCCTGATTGTGGTCAGCGGCAAAGACAGCGTCTCGGTCGGCACGGAAAAGGCCGTCGCCGCGGCAGAGGCCCGCGGGCTGGCCAAGGCGTTCTTCGTCAACGGCCTGTGCGACGAGAGCGCCCGCTTTTACCATGTGTTTGAGGACCTGAAAACGTACTTCGGCCCAGCCGTCTGCCCGGTTGTGGTGCCGTATATCCAGGACGGCCAGGCGGATATTTACATCAACCTGCTCGAATACAAAGCCTATGACTACAAAAACGGCGCGCCCGTCGAGGTGCCGATGCCGGATATGGGCGACCACCGCCTGGCGGGTCTGCGGACCGCAATCTGCGAGGCCGTGGCGGAGACAAGCGACGAGATGTTTGAAAAATACTTTTCCGGCGAGGAATTCACGCCGGAAGAAGTGATCGTCGGCGTTTCCAAGGGCGTCAAATCCGGCGCCATCCTGCCGGTATTCTGCGGCGACGCGCTTTTGATGCGCGGCATGGAACAGTTTTTGGACGGCCTGACGTGGCTTTTGCCCTCGGCCGCCGACAAGGCCGCGGAGATCGGCGCGGATATCGACGGCGAGCCGGTGGAGCTTTCCGTCAATGAAGAGGGCGCAACGGCCGCCCTGTGCTTCAAAACGATCGCCGACCCCTTTGTCGGAAAAGTCAGCTTTTTGAAATGCATCTCCGGCAAGGTCAGCCAGGACGACACGCTTTTGGATATGCGCACCGGCGCCACCGAAAAGATCGGCAAAGTCGTGATGATGCGCGGCAAAAAGCAGGAGGATATGCGCGTGATTCCCGCGGGCGACATCGGCGCTGTCTTGAAGCTGGGCGGCGTCGCGACCGGCGACACGCTCTGCGCCGCCACCCGCAAAGTCAAGTTAGACGGCGTCGACTATCCGGAATGCTCGCTGCGCATGGCGATTGCGCCGCAGACCAAGGGCGAAGAGGATAAGGTCGCCCAGGCGGTCGCGAGGCTCATGGAAGAGGACCCGTCGATCGGCTTTGAAAACAACGTGGAGACGCACCAGATGATCCTCTCCGGCCTGGGCGAGCAGCACCTCGAGGTGGTGCTCGCGAAGCTGCGCAACCGCTATAACGTGGCGGCGGAACTGAGCCAGCCGAAGATCGCCTACCGCGAGACCATCCGCAAGCCCGTCAAGGTGCAGGGCCGCCACAAGAAGCAGACCGGCGGGCACGGCCAGTTCGGCGACGTATGGATCGCGTTCTCGCCCTGCGACAGCGAAGACCTGGACTTCGACGTGCAGGTTGTCGGCGGCAGCGTGCCGAAAAACTATTTCCCCGCTGTGGAAAAGGGCCTGCGCGAGAGCATCCAGAAAGGCCCCCTGGCGGGATACCCGGTGGTGGGGCTGCACGCCACGCTTTATGACGGTTCCTATCACCCCGTGGACAGCTCCGAAATGGCCTTCAAAACCGCGGCGTCCATTGCCTATAAAAATGGTATGGCGCAGGCTGACCCCGTGCTGCTCGAGCCCATCCTGCACCTGCAGATCACCGTGCCGGACGCCAATATGGGCGACGTGATGGGCGAAATCAACAAGCGCCGCGGCCGCGTGCTGGGCATGACGCCCGCAGGCCCGGGCCTGCAAACGATCGAGGCCGAAGCGCCGGAAGCGGAAGTCGTGGATTTCGGCACTTTCCTGCGGCAGTGCACCCAGGGCCGCGGCAGCTTTACCCGCGCATTTGCGCGGTATGAGCAGTGCCCGCCGCCGGTCGCTGAAAAAGTCATTGCCGCCAAAAACGCAGAATAAATTTCGATCTTTTGGGAAGCGTCCGGGTTTTTCCGGGCGCTTTTTTGATTCCATCAAAAACCCCCGCCCACTGAAAACGTTTGTGGGCGGGGATTTTGCGGGTTTTATTTTGCCAATTTGATCAGTTCCTGCGCCAGCACTTTTCCGAACAGCTCGCCGCTATAGACCGCCTCATCGAGCGTATTGACCTCGGTGCCGAATTCGACGAGCAGCGAACCGGGCGTCATCTGTTCGTTATAGCGCGTGGGGCCGAAATTCAGCGGCCGCATCAGGTTGGGCACCAGCGTGGCCGCCCCCTTTTGCAACCGCACCGCGAGGCGAAGGTTCTGCTCCCAGTTCGGGAAATCGAGCGTGCCGTCGTCGTCGCAGCCGGAAATAATCATAATCTGGCAGGCTTTTTTGCCATTGACCACCACGGTCGGCTTGTAGCGCGTGCCCTTGGAGGTTGTCATGGTGTCCCGGTGGATGTCGATGGTCACCTGAATCGACGGATACTTTTTCAGATTTTTCCGCATCGTCTGGGCGCTGCGGGTGTAGCTGCCGTTAAAGGCGGGGTCGTCGTGGATGGTGGCGTCGTGAATCACGCCAAAGCCCGCGTCCTCCAGCGATTTGGCCACCGCGTTGCCGACTGCAACGACGCTTTTGCTGCCGTCGCGCGTGCGCGTGACGCCCGCATACGCTTCGGTCGTGTGCGTGTGATAGAGCAGTACCATGGGTGAACCGTCCCGCTTGATCTTTAACGGCGGGGTCTCCCCCAATACTTTGTTGACATCGAGCGAATGATTCTTGTTTTTATTCGATACATAGATGCCGTCCTGCAGTTTTCCATTCGTCGAAATATCCGTCTCCAGAATATGATTGCCGAGATCTTTATTTTCCACGCGCGTGGTTTTGAAAGTCCCCGCCGCGGAAGATGCGCTGCCAGAACTCGACGCCTGCTGGCTGGAGGCGGGCGGCTGGCTGGATGATTGGCTGGAGACCGCCTGGGATGCTTGGGACGCTGGGGTGCTCGTGGAAGACGCGGAAAGCGCATCGTCCTCGCCCGCGGGCTGCTGCAAGGCATGGGCCGCGCCTGCCGGCAGGACAAACCCAGCCGCCGTCAAAGCACCTTCCTCAGCGGAGATGTGCGGCAGGCGCAGGGCAGCGCAAACACATGCGGCGGCGGCAAGCAGACAGACGCCGGCGGTCTTCCATTTTTCATTCATAAGCGCACTCCATTCCGAAAAATCTTTGTACCCCGTATTGTACGCGTGTTTCGGGGAAAAATATGCCGGATAGCGGCAGCCAGTCCCTGAAAAGGAGGCTTTTCCCATGAAGCACCAGGTCCTTGGATTTCCGGCCCCGGCAAAGAAAGCGGACAGCGCCACCGCAAGCGGCTTGTCCGTACCCGCCCTGCCTTCCGGCACAACGCTCCGCGTGCGAAAAAAAAGTGCCCGGCGCCCGCGCTGGAAGCTGCGCGCGTTTTTTACTGCGTTTTGCTGCACATTGATCGTATTGGGCGGGTTTTTCGGCATCGCCCGCGTCGACATCGCGACGCGCCATGTCGGTTTTGCGGATGGACGCACCTTTTATGTCCGCGTCCTGCGGCCAGGCCTCCAGGCCCATCCCGGCATTTGTAAATTTGCGGATCTATGGTATAATCGATTGGTAGAAATCGTTTGCCCACAGGCATTGGGGGACTGAATGTGTTACATCCTGCCAAAAGATCCGCCCGGTTTGCCGCCCTGCTGCTGACAGGCGCGGTGATGTTCTGCTGCGCTCTTTTGCCCATTCATGCCGCCAGTTCGGCCGCCGCGAGCACGGCCAGCCAATCCGCCGCCAGCGCAGCCAGCCAACCCGTCAGCAGCGCGGCGCCCGCTTCCTCACAGCGCACCATTTCCCTGCCGCCCGTGGAGAGCGTCCGCGAAACCCCGGTGCTCGGCACGCCCCAAAGCAACACCATCCAGGACAATGCTGCCAACGCGGTGGGCATTTTGCTATGGGCCGCCTGTATCGGCGGTATTACGGCCATTCTTCTGGCCGCACGGCGCTACCGCAGGCGGCACGCCACGCCGGATTCGCTGGGCCGCCGCCGCTACCGCGCGGTGCGGCGCGACCGAAAGCACCGGCTGCTCGGCGACAAATATTACCACGACAGCAAATACCACCGCAAGCTCTAAAAAAAGCCGGGCGGGCCTTGCCAATCAAGCAGGGCCCGCCCGGTTTCGTCTGCCGGTTTTTCCGAACGTATAGGCATCTTCGCGGATGGGTAAAATGTTCTCGCAGTGCGGCGTCATTTTCCGGCCGCGCGAGTTTGCGAAACAGGGGAGCGCGAAAAGATGGGATACCGAACGGATTTGGCTGTGGAGCGCGTGGGCAATGCCGTGCACAAAGAACCGGTGCGCGGCCTGAACCTGAGCCGGAGCGAGGAAGCGGGCACACACTACGTGACGATTGAAGCGCCGCAGATCACGGGCACAGCGGACGGCGACGCCTCGCTGCGCATTGTGCTCACGCAGGAGTTGACGGCGCTTTTGCCTTCGGAAGGCGAGATTCTGGTGGCGGGACTCGGCAATCCCGCCGTCACGCCGGATGCATTGGGGCCGCTGTGTGCGGACCATGTTTTGGCCACGCGGCATGTCAAGGGCACCGTGGCGCGTGAGGTCGGGCTGGGCGGCCTGCGGGGTGTGGCGGTCCTCAAGCCCGGCGTGCTCGGCACCACAGGCGTCGAGACGGCGGAGTTTCTGCGCGCCGTGACGGACGCATTGCACCCCGCGGCGATCCTCGCGGTGGACGCGCTGGCGGCCGGCAGCCTGCACCGCCTGGGCAAGACCGTACAGATCAGCGACGGGGGCATTTCGCCGGGGGCCGGAGTCGGGAACGACCGCCCCCGGCTGGACCGCGGGACGCTGGGCACGCCGGTGATCGGCCTGGGGGTGCCGACCGTCGTCGACGCTGCCACGCTGTGCAGCAACCTCTGCGCGCAGGAAGTGCCCGGCGCGGCCCGCATGATGGTCACGCCCCGCGGCATCGACGCGCTGGTTTCGCGCGCGGCCCATGTCCTGGCGCTGGCAATCAACTGTGCGCTCAATCCCCGCCTGGAGCCGGAAGTCTTTGAGCAGCTCATTTCTTAAACAAAATCATAAAAAGCAAAAACGGCGCGGCCGCCGTGGGAATCTTGCCCACATTGGCCGCGCCGCTTGATTTGTCCGCAGACAAAAGATTAGTCGGCGTATTTGGAGTTGTCCTTGCTCCAGGAATACATCTTGCGCAGTTCTGCGCCGACCTTTTCGAGCTGATGCTCCTTGGCGTTTGCGCGCATTGCATTGAAGTGTGCGCGGCCGCCGGCCTTGTTCTCCTGGATCCAGTTGGAAGCAAAGGTGCCGTCCTGAATCTCGTGCAGGACCTTCTTCATCTCTGCCTTGACTTCCGGGGTCACGATGCGCGGACCGACCTCGTAGTCGCCGAACTCGGCGGTGTCGGAGATCGAGTAGCGCATAAACTGGAAGCCGCCCGTATAGATCAGGTCGACGATCAGCTTCATCTCGTGGATGCACTCGAAATAAGCGTTCTCCGGCGGATAGCCAGCCTCGACCAGCGTCTCAAAACCAGCCTGCATCAAAGCGGTCACGCCGCCGCACAGTACGCACTGCTCGCCGAAGAGGTCGGTTTCGGTCTCGATCTTGAAGGTCGTCTCCATCAGCGCGGCACGCGCAGCGCCCAGGCCTGCGCCATAAGCCAGCGCGATGTCCAGGCAATGGCCGGTCGCGTCCTGATACACAGCGACCAGCGCCGGGGTGCCCTTGCCCTCCTCGAACTCGCTGCGGACCGTGTGGCCCGGCGCCTTCGGGGCGATCATGAACACGTCGATGTCCTTCGGCGGGATGATCTGCTTGAAGTGGATGTTGAAGCCATGTGCAAAGGCAATGGCCTTGCCCGGGGTCAGGTTCGGCTCGATGTCTTTCTTGTAGATATCGGCCTGCTTCTCATCGGGCGTCAGAATCATGATGATGTCCGCAGCCTTGGTCGCTTCGGCGGTCGTCATAACCTTGAAGCCCCAGTCTTTCTCCGCATGCTCCCAGCGCTTGCTGCCCTTATAAAGGCCGACAATGACGTTGACGCCGCTGTCGCGCAGGTTCAGTGCGTGCGCATGCCCCTGGCTGCCGAAACCGATGATTGCAACGGTTTTGCCCTTGAGCACATTGATGTCGCAATCCGCATCATAATAGATCTTTGGCATGGTTTTTTTCCTCCTTGAAAATAGGTGCGAAATGAAAAATATATGATCATTGCTCTCGGAGAGCGCACCGCATGCGCAAAGGCCCGTCCACACGGGGACGGGCCCCAAGCGGTTTGCCCTGCCAAGGCCCGGTCATCGAAAGAAAAGCGGGTTATTTTTTGAGGGTGGTGGTCTTTTCGCCTTTTTCAATGGCGATCGCGCCCGCGCGCACGATCTCTTTAAAGCCAAACGGCCGCAATAGATCCAACAGGGTATCCGTACGCTCGGCCGTGTCGGCGAATTCCAGCGTCAGGCAGGTCGTCGTCACGTCGATGATGCGCGCGCCCATCAGTTCTGCCACGCGCATCACATCGCCGCGGTTGGAGGCATGGCATGTCACTTTGATCAGCGACAGCTCGCGGGAAATATACTGCCCCGGCTCCAGCGTCTTCACTTTAATCACCTGGATCAGCTTATTGAGCTGCTTTTCGACCTGCTCGACTACATAGTCGTCGCCATCCACCACAATCGTGATGCGGGAAATGGAGCTGTCGTCCGTGACGCCGACTGCCAGAGAATCGATGTTGAATCCGCGGCGTGAAAACAGGCCAGCCACCTTGGAAAGGATACCTGGCTGGTTTTCCACCAGCACAGAAATGGTGTTTTTCATGGGCGTCCTCCTATATGCTCGGCGTGGCGGGGTCGACCTTACAGGCCAGAATGTACGGGCCCTTGTGCGCCAGCATCTCGGCGGCCAGCCGTTTCGCCTCTGCATTGGACGAGGCCTGTCCGGCCGCAATGCCGTAGCTTTCCGCCAGCTTGACGATATCCGGGCTGCCGGGGACCAGGGTGGTGCCGATGTAGCGGCCGCCATACTTCTTGTCCTGCACTTCGTGCACCATGCCGAGGGTGCCGTTTTGCATCACAACAATCTTGATGTCCACGCCGGTCTCCACGAGCGTTCCCAGCTCGCACATGCACATCTGGAACGAGCCGTCGCCGCAAACGGCCACGACTTGGCGGTGAGGTTTGGCGAGCTTTGCGCCGATGGCGGCCGGCACCGCGTAGCCCATCGTGCCCAGGCCGCCGCTGGTCAAAAAGCGGCCTTCCTTGACGTTAAAGTTGCGCGCGGCCCAGATCTGGTTTTGCCCGACGTCCGCGGTGAGAATCGCTTTGTCCTCCATCATGGCGGACAGGTCGCGGATAAACAGGCGCGGCTCGACGAAATCCTCACGCGGTTCGCCGCGCGGCGGGTAGCGGAGCTTGTAGTCGAGCACCTGACGCTTCCATTCCGGCGGCACGGTGTCCTCCACCCCGTCGGCCAGAGCGCGCAGCACCTGGCGGATGTCGCCGACAATCGGGATATCGACCGGCATATTCTTGCCGATTTCAGCCGGGTCGATGTCGATATGAATGATGTGCGCCTGCTCCGCGATCTGCTTGGGCGCGCTGACCGCGCGGTCGCCCACGCGCGCGCCGCACAGGATCACCAGGTCCGCCTGCTGCATCGTCATGTTCGCGCTGGTGCGGCCATACATGCCGATCATGCCCATGTAATAATCCGAATCCATGGGCGTCACGCCGATGCCCATCATGGTCGCGCACACCGGGATGCCGCTCTTTTTCGCAAAGGCGGTCATCTCTTCGCGGGCATTGGCGAGCACCACGCCGCCGCCGCAGCAGATGACGGGCCGCTTGGCCTCACGGATCGCGGCCAGCGCCTTTTTGATTTGCAGCGCATGGCCCTGCGTGCGGGGCTTGTAGCCCCGGATTTCCGCCTTTTCCGGATAGCTCCACGTTTTGACCTGCTGCAGCTGCACATCCGTAGGCACGTCGATCAGCACCGGGCCCGGCCGGCCGGTTCCCGCGATGTGGAAAGCCTCCTTGAAAACGCGCGGCAGATCAGCCGCGTTCTTGACCAGATAGCTGTGCTTGACAAAGCTCTCACACGCGCCGGTGATGTCCGCCTCCTGGAACACATCGCGGCCCAGGCACCACTGATTGACCTGGCCGGTGATGGCCACCAGCGGAATTGAATCCATATACGCCGTGGCAATCCCGGTGATCAGGTTTGTCGCACCGGGGCCGGACGTCGCCACGCAAACGCCGACCTTTGCGCAGGAGCGGGCATAGCCGCTTGCAATATGCGCGGCGTTCTGCTCTTCCCGCACCAATACATGATGCACCGATGAGCGCAGCAGTTCATCATAGAACGGGCAGATGGCCGCACCGGGATACCCAAAAATGAGGGACACGCCCTCTTTTTCCAGGCATTTTGCCATAATCTCGGCACCAGTTGCCATATATTTCCGCCTCCCTTACACAGTAAAGCGCCCGCACGACAGTTTTCGGACTGAGGCAGGCGCTCATGAGCCACTCCATCGTAGCCTCGTTATTTTCTAATTATAGTTCGAAATTGGCATAACGTCAAGGCAAAGAAGGGGAAAACGACCGGCTTTTTTCCGGCGCCGCGCCCGCCGCAGGGCGGGGCGGATTTCCTTTTGCGATGCGTTTTTTCCGGCTTCAGACGGCGCGCACGAATCCGCCAAAATTGCTTAATTTCCGCCGGGCCGTTTCGCTTGACATTGCGCGTTGAATCCCGTACTATTGAAGAAAAAGGAGGCTAACAGCCCCATCCAGGCTTGCCACAAGGAGGCATTTCGATGGAACGCAAACTTTATCCCCTAACCGCCGCACAACGCCAGATGTATAACATGGTCGTCACTTCCCCGCGCTGGCCGCAGATTCTCAATGTAAACGCGCTGCTCACCCTGCAGGCGCCGATTGACTTTGACATCCTCCGCCAGGCGCTCGAACAGGAATACGCCCGCAACGAATCCCTGCGCGTCCGCTTCACCGCGCCGGATGCTTCGGGCGCCTTCCAGCAGTACATTGTGCCCGAGGAGACCGCGGATCCCGGCTTTTTGGATTTCTCGCACCTGCCCGAAGAGGAGGCAATCGCCCGCCTGGAGGCGGACGGCCGCATCGCGCTGCCGATGGTGGATGCGCCGCAACACGCGATTTCCATGGTCAAAATGCCCGACGGGTATAACGGCGTCTATGTCAAACTCAACCACATGATCACGGATTCCTGCGCCATCATCCTGATGATCAACGACATCATGGAAATTTACTGCAACCTGGCCTTCGGCACGCCGATGCCGCATGCGCTAACTTCTTACCGCGAGGCGCTGGAGCGCGACCTGGAACGCGAGCAGGACGCCAAACGCGTGGCCGCGGACCGGGAATTCTGGGAGCGGATGCTGGACCTCGGCGAACCTTTGTATACGGACATATCGGGCAGCCACCTGCTGCGGGTGGCGCAGCAGCAGACCGGCAATCCCCACATGCGCGCGGCCTTCCTGCAAAGCGACAAACTGGACGTCGGGCAGTGGTCCTATTATCTGGAGCAGGAGCCCACCCGGCGGCTGCTGCGCTTTTGCAGGGATCAGGGCATCTCGATGGACAGCCTTTTGCTGATGGCCATGCGCACCTACCTTTCAAAGGTCAACGGCGGCGCGACGGATGTCACGATCCGGCACTACCTGTCCCGCCGTGCCTCCACGCGCAACCGGTATTCCGGCGGCGTGCGCACCCACGCGTTCCCCTGCCGCACGGTGCTCGGCCCGCAGACCGGTTTTCTGGAGGGCGTCCGCGCGATTCAGCAGATGCAGATGCGCATCTACCGGCATGCGGATTTTGACCCGCTGGCGGTTCAGCAGCTGATGCAGGAGCGCTTCCATCTGCCCGCGGGCACGACGTATGAGGGCGCGGGGCTGACCTATCAGCCGCTGCCGCTGCGCCTGCAAAATGAGCGCATCCGCGGCCTGCCCTACAAAGTCCGCTGGCTCACAAACGGCGGCGAGGCGCAGCCGCTTTACCTGACCGTCATGCACGCCCCCGACTTCCAGCTGGAGTTTTACTGCCGTTACCAGCGCGCCGTCTGTTCGCCGCAGGAGGTGGAACTGTTCTATTACTATCTGATGCGCATCCTGTTCGCGGTGGTGGAGCAGCCCGGCCGCACCATCGGCGACGTCATGGCCGTGGTATAAAAAGCCAATCCAACATCACCAAAAAGCGCCTGTGCAGGCCCCAATGCCTGCCACAGGCGCTTTTTGCCGGCTCGCTGGCCGGTTAAACGAGCAACTCCCCAACGCAGCGGCTTCCCCACCGCGATTCCAGGCCATCGCGCGTCCATGCGCAACGACAAAACGGACGGGCGTCCCGTCCGTCGCTTCCATGCCGCAACAACTGCGGCTTACCAAACAGGGTCTTTATACCCTGCGTTTTCTTTTACGTATGTATTATATTCCAAATGCATAAAATTGTCAATCTGTAATTCGGCGCTTTTTGTCAAATTTCCGAGATTTCTGTTCCCGGCTCACGCCTGCTCAATGGCTGCGGGCAGCTCGACACCGCCAAAGCGCAAAATCTCCCGCAAAATGGCGCGCCAGTCATAGACCTCCTGCGCATAGGCGCGCTCGTCCAAAACCGTCCGCGGGTCCCGCCGGCAGCGCTCCACAAAGGCCGCCACGCGCTCCATATCCACCGCCGTGTCGTCATTCGGCAGTCGCAGCGCCCACGCCGCGTCCCCGGGCAGCGCATCGTCATGATACGCATACAGAAACGGCAGGCCCAGGGCGGCATACTCCCGCGCCTTCAGCGAGGAACAGCGCGTCAATCCGCGGCGGAAGCATCCGAGTGTGGAAACGCCCACATCCGCGCGGTTATAATACGCCAGCAGGTCCCTGCCGGTCTTGAAGCCGGGCATCTCGACGCAGTCCTCCAGCCCCAGGGCCTTCACGCGCGCGCGGAACTCGGGCATCTCCTTTTCGTCGCCGCCGATCATCAAAAACCGGAACGTATACCGCGGGTCCTTTTTCTGGCGCCAGCGGGCCATCCCGGCCAAAACGCGGTCATAGGCCTGCCACCACAGCGTCCCCGCCACGCCGATCAAAACGATCTCGCTGCTGGTCTTGGGCCACGGCACCGGCGGCAGCGCGCCGCAGTCGATGCCATTGGTCGCGTTCATTGCGGGCACGCCATAAAAGGCATCGGCCGTATCCCCATACAGCACGGCGGCATCCACCAGGCCCTTGAGCTGCGGCCCGGCCATGCGGTCCTCCGCGGCCGCCATGTGGACTTTGACCGTGGAAACGGCGCGCCGCTTCGGGTCGCGGACCGCTTTGACCGTGTTTACATAATCCTTTAAATATGGGTAATTGGGGATCTCGATGAGGAGTTTTTTGACGCCATACCGGCGCGCTTTGCGAAACAGGGCAACCACGCCAAAATCGATGCGGTCGAGCCGCGTATAGAGCACATCGCAGGAATTTTTTTGCAAATAGCCGGCAGCAATCTCATAAAACCGCTTCATCACGCCGTGGCTGGCGTTGATGGGCACTTTCTGCGGATTCTGGCCGAAAAAGCAAAAGCGGTTGTCCTTCCACCAGGAATACGTCACGTCAAAGCCGAGCGACTGGAACGCAGACGCCTGGCCGCGGATTTTATTGAGAACGCCCGCGTAAAGCGGCGCGTCCTCCTGGAATGTCAGATAGAGTAAACGCATCGAAACGCTCCTTTAATCAGCAGGCAAAGCCCGCGCGGAATCGAGCCATTTTTTGCAGCTCAGGCAGCGGCGAGGTTGAGCTCCGCCGGATGCAGGAGCCCTGCCTGGATGGCCCGGTCGCGGGCGAAAATATACAGCTCCGCGCGCGCGGCCATATAATAAGGCGCCAAAAGCGCCGATCCGCCCGTTCCAAACGTAAAGGCGTTGACAATGCCCGCCAGCAGCATCCACCCCAAAAAGGACAGATCAAACACAAACAGCCGCCCCTTTTCCCCCTGGGTCATCAGCCTGCTGATCGCGCGGGCACGCGAACCCGTCAGCCCGGGATTGTCCGCGAGCAGGAAGTTTACATAATAATACCGGTAAGACGCCACAATGCCCGGCACCACCAGCAAAAGCGACCACAGCCAAATGATCAGGCCGGTCGTGAATTTTGCGCCGACCACATTGAGGTAGCAGTCCCGAAA